>Ga0209535_1000749_pt1 | contig 22725 bp, 6 predicted proteins | sample LinPmetageLP28_FD_184041 | JGI IMG/M metagenome (GOLD analysis project Ga0209535, IMG submission 184041) | Marine viral communities from the Pacific Ocean - LP-28 (SPAdes) (version 2) | ecosystem: Environmental > Aquatic > Marine > Oceanic | place: Pacific Ocean | collected 2009-08-22
TCAAATCTTTCTCTTGATATGATAAGTCTTACTTCATCTTTAGATTCAATACCAAATTTTGATAATAAATTTCCAGCACCAGAATACTGATCATAATTATCAATATATGCCTCAAGAGGAAGTGCTATATCAAACTTCGACTGAACTACCTCCCTAATAACAGAATTTTCTGATAAGTATTTTCTGGGTAGATAAAAAATATCTACACCATAAGTTCTGAGTTGCTCATTAATTAAATCCTGAACAAGGTTTTGTTCAGAAGATGTGCCTTGGGTGAAAAAAGGATTTAATACCATTATCCTTATCCTATCATATCTAAAGGAGGAAGTTCGTATGTATTAGACATCTGCTCCCTAATTATTTCTAAATCTTTTTCTGCATCATCGTAAATTTGACGACCATTTAATTCAATTCCTCCAGGTAATTTAACTCCTTGGAATTTAATTAAATTTTGACCCCACTGTCTTTTCATTAATGCAGTTAAGTATTTTTTCAAAAATGAATCATTATAAACTCTTGCAAAATCATTTGGATCTAAAAGTCTCCAACAATCAAGTACAATATACTCGCCTAATTGCACATTGCCCCAATCAACATCCAAATATAATCTATCTTGTCTCTGATTAAATCTTATTTGTTTTTCTGTGTTCAATAGAAAATCAATATCAGAAAGATATGTTTTTGTCATTGCATATGACAACATCTCCATTGAATTAAAGAAATATAAATCGTTTAAAAATAACTGATATTTTAAACTAAACATCCCACCAGATATTGTGCTATTATCAAATCTAAAAATTTTATTGATGCCAATTATTGAAGGTGGAACTTGAATGTAATTACTATTTTCTTCATATGAAAATGTTACACTAGCCCCATCAATATCAGTACTTGCAGTTGTGGTAACAACCCCTTTTGGATTGCTTGATCCTTTACCTTTCCCTCTATCAATATCGTCTTGAGTTATTTTATATTTTAAGTATGTCTGAACTACTCCATCAAAATGTCTCTCATGAAAATATTGTAGAGCATCATCCACAAGATCATCTACTTGCTCATCGGCAATATTAATTTCAAGGACTGGAGCACCCAGTTGCCTTTTACAATAATTGATTAAATCTGATCTACTTGCTGGTTGTGCCATATATTCACAAGTTTCCTAACTGTATTTAGGGTGCTGATGAAACGGGATTAATTACCATTACATTGCCACTTGCAAGAGGATATGTAGTTCCTCCCTTATTTACTAATACATCAAACATATATCTCCCTTCTACAGTTCCTCTTGTATTAACTGAACTCAATGATAATTTTATTTTCCCATCATATGCACTAGTAAATCCAACAGTCAATGAACTGGTTATTCCTAATGTAGCCCCAATGGCAACACTTTTTGATATTGCTGCAGATCCAGAATACCCTGTTAAATCAAAAGCAGCATTTGATGTAGTAAAAACATTTAAGTCTGCAGAAAAATCTGCTCCACCATACATGGTCAAATTCAATCCATAAGGAACTCCAGAGTCTGGATCAAAAGTAATGTTTTTAGTTGCCATCTACTATTCCTATTAGTTTCATTGTTTCTTGCTGCTTATAATATAATTTGCAAAAAGACTTTGCAATATTTTTTAATTCATCACGATCATCACAACTATCTATCTCTGATGCCAATTTAGCATATGCAAATTGCTTTGATAGATTGCTTAGTTCGATAGTGTCAGGATCCATTTAATAACTCCTTTAGTAGAGATTTAATTTCAGTTAACTCATTTTGCATATTAGCAAAATTTTCTTCAATATTTTGTATCTTATCGTTCTTTTCAGATTTGACTTCACGTCTAGAAAGATACTGTTTATATTCTAAAGTGTTTACATTAATTACTGCATTGTTTTCAGGATCTCTTGCGAGATCTTTATGTCCTTCTAAATCGTAAAAATCCATATTATGCTAAAGCAATTACTCTAAGATCTTTAACCCTAGGGACGAAACACTGATTCTTAGATATCAGTGAAAGTTTGACTCTATAAGTTTTAAATGCAGGAAGTTGATCAATTGTAAATGTGTACTCCCTATAACCAGTACTTTCACTATCAAATGCTTTTGTATTCGATTTAATAATATAAGAATCAGATTCTCCATTATTATTTTCTGAGGCAATTACTTGTCCTTTAGAATTTAAGTTTGAATATCCTGGGAAAGGTGTAAAGACTGGATCAAGTCCTGGTTCACCATTTACTGCAAAGAACGCTCTTAGATCAGCATCTTCACCAACATGAGCAGCAACTATAATTTTAATTGAAGAAGCAGAATTTTCAAGAACAATTTCCTTAGAAATATACTGACATCCTGTAGGGTCATCATTAACAGTATCTACTCTAGAATCTGTGGCAAAATTTGTAATAATATCATTGACTCTGTTTGAAGTAAGAATAGCATTAACTCTTTGAGCATCAATAACAGGACTTATACGACTATCAGTCGTATTCAATGCAAGACTCATTTGCATGGATTTGCCACCAACAATGTTTGTCAACTTTAAGTCTTCATTGACTTTAGATGCAATCATTCTTGGAGTATCAAAATAATTTTTTTGATTTATTGTGATATCTTCAAATCCTGCATCAATATATGGAATTTCATTTCCACTAAAACTCTTACTTGTGATTGTTCTTACTTGAGCAGTAATATTTGTTCCAGTAATAGTAAGGTTTTGAACTTGTGGAGTAATTATTTCAAATGGCATATTCTGAGTAGCCCTAATATTTCTTCCACCAGTGGATTTGGTCTGTCCAATATAAAGTTTTGGATGTCCAACATCAGTACTTCTATCAGTTCCTGTAGTGGCACTCATATCAACTTTAACTTTATATGAGTCAAAAGTAAATGGATTTAATTGAGTTACATTATTTAAATTATGTGTAGTATTAATCCTATTCAGGTTAATACCAGAGTTTTCATATTTAAACACTTGAGTTCCAACAGGATAAGTCCTTGAATCAGTACCTCTAACAATAACACCACCAATTGTGTTTCCAGAAACATTTGTGTATTGAATAATTTCTTCACCAATCAACAGATATCCAACATTGGTGGTTCCAACTCCAACTCCCTCAAAACTTGAGAATGTTGTTGCTCCACCAACTGCTATTGCTCCAGTAGAACCAGAAAGAAGTTCCGCAGTTAATTTAGTTGGCCTAACGTCCGGAAGGACTCCGGAAATTTTAACTATATTATCTGCAAAATACATTCCATGGTTTTGATGATTGACAGTAAAATGAGTTCCATCATTATCAATATTAATTGTTGACAATTGAACATCACTACCAACTCCTCCAGGAAGTCCGTAATTGAGTTCAGTAGTAATTCCTGCACTATTAGTGTACATAATAGTTTTAGCAGAACCAACAACAAACTCACCTTGAACATTATTAAATATAAGTTCATTAGTGATCCCAATTCCTGCAATTGTTAGTCTTGCATTTGTACCAACTGATGCTGCTCCAATAGTATCGATGCCAACAACGTCACCGACCTGATACCCAGATCCACCATTATTTGCAATTGTTGCTCCACTAGCAACAATGCTTCCATTCACAATACTAATGTCCGCTGTTGCACCTTTACCATTACCAGTAAGAGTAATAAGATTGACTCCAGTAAAAGTTTGACTTCCATCTGCAGGGGTGTATCCTAAACCAGCATTACTAATACTAAGATTACCTACAGCAGATGCTGCGGATCCTACATAATTTCCAGTTGCATTTGTTCCTAATTGAGAGAAAGTATTTCCAAGTTCGTATCCAGAATCTGCAACTGTTGTGCCAAGACCAACCCTAATTTGTCTAGAGTTCATTATAATTGAATCTGGAAGAAGTTTTGGAATTTGATTATTCCCTCTTGCAAGTTCTGGACTGTAGAATTCTACAGATCCATTGTCAAGGAAATCTGCTCTATAGAGAGTAAACTTCAAATCTTCCCATTGACTTGGTTCCCATGTAGAAGCATTTTGTGATTTAAAGAGTGATCCAAGATACGGTTGGTTTGAAATAAACGTATCAGTCAAAAGATCATTCTCACCAATTCTTGAGATATAAACACTATATTTTGTTGAATTTGACAATAAACATACTGAATACTCAATTCCACCTTCACAATAAACAGGTGCCTTGAATTGAATATTAGTTGCTACAGATCCGTCAGCAGAAGTTTGAATATCGTCTGGATCAAGAACAATTTCAGAGAATGGAAGAACTTTGGATGAAGGAGATCCATTTACCATTGTTCTTAATTGGAGGACAACAGGAATATCCATGTCATCTTTTGTTCTAAAGAACACATCACAACTAGTAAGGAAACACCCTGTATTGTCCGCAATAAGGAATGATTGTGCAAGAGGATCAGCCCATTCCATAAACCTAAGAGTCTGAGTTCTTGTTGATTCTGAAATTACTGTACTCTCAACAACTTCGGTTCCAAGATTTCTATTAACATTTCTACTGTCAAGTTCATTCCTAAGTTCAACTCTTGCATTTCTTATAGAGATAATATTGTCTTGAACTGTTTCCAATGTTCCGGAAGAAGCAAATCCCTCCTCTGCAATAGTAACTGCTGCATCTTGATTATTATCAATATCATCAGTTAAAGTAAAAGTTTTAGTTCCAGTTTCAAATTTTGGGAAACTTATATTATTTGGATCTGGAATATAATAACTACCAATTAAAGTGGCAGATATATCGGAAATAAGTCTAACGTTTGCTACTTTTGCAATAGCACCACTTGTTTGACCACGGAGACTCATTCCTTCTTGTGCCCATCCATAATATTGACCTTGAGCCTCATTGGAGAGAGAGAATGTGTCAACATTTAATATTGTTGATGTTGAAGAGTATGAACTCGACAAATCTTGTGGGTTATATGGATTTTGGCGGAAAGTTTTGGTTGGGGAATCGTAAGGACCTTCCTTATGATTAGACTGAGCAACTCTAAATCTGATAAAAGGTGCTGATGGAAGAGCACTTGCACCAATATCACCAACCACAGGAGTGGTTCCAACAATGGTTTCTCCAATTTCAAATACACCTGATTCCATTGTGATTTCCATCAACTTAGGAACACAATACTTAGAAATATCAACACCATCAAAGAATGCATAAAGTCTGGTAAGTGGTTTGACTTTCTTAGAAACAAACTCTACGTTTCTAGATCTCATGAATGGGATAAGATCCCTACTTACAACTCTGTCACCAACAGATTCACGATCAAATTGTTCACTAACAATTGTTCTTACACCGTTTCTAGAAGTAGTTCCAAACTCTGTTGTTGTTTGGACTCTCTCTTCAATAACTGAATCAATAACTTGCCGTGTTTCCATCCGGGTTGTCCAGTTCCCTGAACCAACACGGATGCTATCAGGACCATTATTAATCACTCTTGTTCTAGTTGATTCAACTACATCAACACCAGTCCAATTGGTTTCCCAAGAGTCCCATAATATGGGACCAAATCCAGTTTGTGAATCAATAGTGCCACTTTCCACCATATTATTGAAGGTTTCTGTATAGTTGCCTTCCATTTCAATAATTTTTGCTTCAAGTCTTGCAGTATCTACCCAATTATCAGATGCAGGTGTAAGTTCAAGAGTTCCATTCCAGAAACTAATTAAGAAAGGAGTAACACTCTCAGTTCTAGTAGCAAAATTTTGCTTAATATATTCAACTTCGGCATAATCAAGTGTTAAAATATCATTTTGTTTTCTAACATTATTTCCTTCAACTACATTAAAGTTTAAGTCTGCAGTTGGATCTGTATCAATAACTGGGCCAAAAATCATATCAACAGAATTGGTATAATGTCTTGGTCTCAGTTCATTATATTTTCTATCAATGGAGTTATTAATTTTGAATGAACTATCTTGTGCTAAGAAATCATTAAAATTATCTACAAAGAATCCAGACTTAAATCTATTCAGTCCTTCACTATCAGCAATAAAAAGATTAGCAGTTTCCTTTTCTAAGAGGGAAAGAGTTGTATAATATTCAAGACTCTTGATTCTATTTTCAAGTTCCTTAATATCTTCCATTCTAAATCTCTTATGCTGCATAAAAGATAATTTTGCATCTCTTGGATCATATAGATATGCAGGAAGATCAATTCTGCAAACTTCAATTGCATCGTTAACAGGATCTGGTCTTTGTGGATTATCCGATGGAGTTCCATATACAACTTGAAACTTTCCATCTTTTGATAAAAATACTCTATCAATTCTTCCTTGATAGTATGAAACATCTGTCAGAATTGCTTCATCAGAGGCCAATACATTTGCTGCAGATTGTCCAGATCCATTAAATGATCTACCTAAGAATTCCAAAGGTGATCTAGACCCTTCAGTCGCAGTATAATTAGAAACTCTTGGTCTAATATCAATAATATCAGAATTTCTGTAGAAATTTATAGTTTTAATTTCATTACCATAATCAAACTGTCTATATGAATTTACAGTTGTTATATCTCCATCATCAGTATTAGAATATGAAGCACTTGAGAAATAAATTTTTATTTGCTTAGATGGGGCAGAAGAGTCATTCTTTCTTTTTACTCTACCATGGGAATAGAAAGTATTTTCTTGACCAGTTTTAAATGTATAATTTGATGATATATTAAAACTAGGAGTTGAGAGAGTCGATACTAATGCAGATGCATTTGATTCTTGGAATTCTACAGTTTCTCCTTCAATAAATGCAATTTCATTTTTGTAGAGGAAGGAAATTAAAGAATCATTTAATTTTTCCGCAACTATAGCAACAGAACCACTTGTTTGTCCAATTAGTTGTTCACCAATCAACAATTCTGCAGTTGTAGTTGACTGAGTATTTAATGATTGAAGAAAAACTTGGGGACAAGATGATGAATTTGTATCAGAAGATTCAAAAATACCATGAATTTCAATAATATCTGGAACATTCAAAGAAATAACTTCATCTTCAACTCTAGTTCCAAAGGGATAATTTCCAAATGTCAGACCATTATTTAAAGTGGTAGAACCAATTCCAGATCCTGCAAGTTTTGATAAATTTACAGTAATAGAATTTACTTTGTTTTTAATTTTTTCTTTTGCCTTTGGTTTTACTTTTCTAAGTGTTGCAATTAAAGTGGCACCAGTGTTATTTGTGCCTAAATTGCGAATTTGTAAAGTGTCTCCATTAGTAGAAATAGTAAATTTATCACCACTCAATGTTTCTGTAGATCCATCAGATCTAATTAAAAGATATCTCTCTTCATCAAAAGGAAGAAAAGTCTCATTATCACTAGATACAACTTGTGTGGATAATTCATTACTTGCAATATTTACAGTAAATGTTTTTCTAATTACTATAGATGCCTCGTCAAGATCTACATTAGAAACATTGACTTTTGATAAAGGAGTGAATAGAGAATTTTCAGATGAAGTTGCTAAGTTTGTTGTAAGAACTTTAAGATCAGTTACATTTAAAGTTGATGATGGCAAAAATCCACTCGAAATTCCTGTAACAGCAGCAACACCCTCTACAGAGATATCAGATGTTCCTACACTAGTAACTCTACCAATAATAGGATCTCCATCTAATCCTGGTGTGGTATCACTGTATTGAATAAGATCATTTTCTTTTACAATATTTCCTGGGAATGATGGGTTTGTACTTCTTATTGTACTTACGCCACTTGAAAGTGGACTTACTGTAGCAATACCAACTACAAATTTACTAGATTGAACTACATCAGCACTGAAAGTATTAATTCCAACTACTCCATTATTTGTTCCATATATTGACTTGACATCAGAAAGACCATGCTCAGTAATAGCAATAGCAATTCTTCCATTTTGAATTCCATTGAAGGTAAGTTTTTCATTTGGTACAAATGTCCCACTGGTCTCATAGACCGTAATTGCCGTTCCAGCAGAAACTGCGTGTCTTAAGAAACCAGTAGCTCCACTATTCTCACCTTTGACAAATGTAGGGATAGATAAAGTATGTGCCTGATTTAATGCAACATCCGTAATTGTTTGAATATCATAGAGAGCAAGGTTCCACTCATTCTCGTTTGCATTAGATGTGCTATATGAACCAGACTCTAATTTGAAGTCATATACTCTTGCAACTCCAACTTCATTTCCTGGGAGAGTTTCTGAACTAGTTCCAACTCTTTGATCTCTCAAACTTACAAAATAAGTATTACCAAGACCAACTGTAGGTGTTCTATAAACCCTATTCAACCTAAGTGTTGGACCTGTGTTATAAATTATATTTTGATTTTCAATAGTTCTTGTCGTTCTTGGTTTATTAACATCCAAGTAAATTGCATTTAATGTTTCAATCTCATAACCCTTAACATATGCTTTTCCTGGAGAAATTTTATAAAGGCTAAGACCATTACTAGGAGTTACTCCACCTGGAGTAAACTGTCCTGCATTGAAAATGCCTCCATTACCAACTCTATCATTTAAAGAGTTTAAAACAGTGACATCAAATGGTTTTACGTAATAATGTCCAGATTCATCAAAAGTCCTTCTAGCAAGAGTATCATTTAAACTATCAAATCCAATACTACCACCAAAAGAAGTTTTTCTAACTTCAGTTTGAAGAACACCATTAATTACTGTGGCAAGCAATATAAAGTTATTATCATCAAAATCATCGAGTGCTTTTTTAAATAAACTTACACTAATTCTAAGTCTATCTGCACCTGGAGCTGCATAATTATTAAATCCTTGAGAATTATCATTTAGAGTTTCATCTAAATCTGCATTTATAATTTCTTCATCTATAAACAGTCCAATCCTATAACTAGGATTATCTGAATATTGATCTAAAATTAAAGTTTCTTTATTTACATTTACAAAATTTCCTCTTATAAAATAAACTCCGTTATCAATTTGGAAAGAAGAACCAATAGCAGAGGCATCAGATTGAATTGTTGATGCTAATGGAGATCCTACAGCAATAATAGTATTTCCAAGAAGACCTGATGTAATTATTTCATTGCATGTAATTTGTTCTCCATCAAAAAATTGTTGTGTTGAATTATTTGATGTACTAGATGATAGATAGTTTATATAAAGAGTAAGATTACCATTTTCAGAATCTTCTGGTTGTAGAATTGAATCAACAAAAGCAGTTACTCCAGATCTTTGTCCAATTATTTTTGTTCCAATTAACTGATCAGCATATGCGGATACAGGAACCCCTTGAAATGCATTCTCTAGTTGAATGCAATAATATGTTTGACTATATCCAGTATTTCCTGGAATTACTTTAGCACCTTCTTTAAAAAAATGTTGTCCAAATCTTTCAATTTGATTTTGTAATATAGATTGAAGAGAGGTTAATTCTCTTGCCTGGATTGGATATCCAGGTTTAAATAATACCTTATGGTAATCATTATTGGAATCAAAATCATCAAAGTAGGGAGCTACATTGAGGTTCGTTTGTTGTGGCATAATTCTTTAGAACTGCAAAATAACTTTTATGTCTTCCTTTTGATTTGACGATCTTGTTATAGATGGTCTATTATCAACGTAGATTATATTTCCAGAATGTTTCTTAACTTCTGGATTGGCAACACCATTTGTAAAGGTTTGGCCAAGATAGTATGTACGATTATTTATTACTGTAGATATACCTGTAAAAGAATTATCAATAGTAAGATTTAAACCACTTGTTGGTATAATTGTCAATGCTCCACCAGTTCCGGGCGATGATGTAAACTCATTGAGGTTAAATCCATATTGAGGTTGAGTTTGTGCAGTACCCACAGTATTGAATCCTACTAGAGATCTATCTTGCCAGTACTTAAGAACACCAGTATTTTGATCGTAACTTACAACTCTACCAGCAGCTGTTGTTCCTGTTGATATTGTTTGGGTAAAATAAGAGTCTGCGGTAAATGTAGCAGTGCTATATCCAGTTCCTGCTAACCTAAGTGCTCCAAGAGCACTTACTTTATCTGCGGATAATAAACTTGTTGATCCAAACTGTTGTGGATTTTCTACAACTCCAACTCTAGCAATTTGATTTCCAGTTATAAAATCTGGATTGTTATTATCATTTTCAATTCTAGAATAAAGAAGAATATTGTAAGCTCCAAGTTCTCTATAAATGTCTGCACCATGTCCACCTTGAGGAGAGATAATAACATTAAATTCAGGTCTTGTTGTTCCTGTTGGAACTCCACCAGCTACAATATCAACACTACCATAAGTATAACCAGATCCTTGATTTGAAATAGTTATTGAACCAACTTGTTGATTACTATCAATAGTTATTGTACACTCTGCATTGGAACCATCACCTCTAATTGGGACAGAAGTATAAATGGAATTTGCTGTTCCTAAACCAACACCTCTGTTAATGATAGTTGCGATCTTAATAGACCCATCAACAGCATTATCTCTAACTGGTGCATTATCTGTTGATGTTTGCCAATCAGTTGGAACTGGCATATATTCAGTAGATTCAAATTTTACAATATCACTTGGTTTGATAGTATATAGATATTTCCAAATATATCCATCACCACTAGTTCCTGCTGATCTTGGTTCTAAGTCAGTAAAAGTTGGTTCATCAAGAGAGGGTTTTCCTGATGAAGTATCTGGGTCTATTCCATTTTGAAGACAAATATATACCCTAAAATCACTATTCATAACAAAGTAATTTGCCAGGTATAATGAAGTTGATCCAGAAACTACAGCAGTATTTAATCTACTATAATCATGACGATACATATCATAAGTTGTTCCTGAAGACCAAACTCTTTTTGGTACGACTTGTTTTGCATCAGAAGTATTGATTTTTTTCAACGCAACCATTGTATCCCAATAGTCATTTTCTTGATCAAAATTATCTCTTGGTGAAGGAGGACTATTATCCCAATCTTGTTGATAATCCTCAGGATTAGTTAATCCAATAAAAGAATAATATGAATTGCTAGCATTAGAAACACCGGCAATAAAATTACCAGCATTTAATATTCTAATTTGATCAGTTATAATGGCGGCCATTTGACGGACTTTTTTTCTTTATTTATTAGAGATTAAACAATGTAATTTTTAAATTTCAAGGAGTTTGATCTTGTAACCATTGTTGAAGTAGAAATTCCACTTCCTTCAGTAATACCAATACCAGATCCAGTATATGCGGTATATGAATTTAATCCAGATCTTGTTTTCAGGTCAATTCTACCCCAACTAAATGATCCAAAGAAATCAGAAGTAGTTATACCAGAAAAACTATAATTAAATTGATCAACTTTAGCAAATACTCTACGAACCTGTGTGGAGATTCCAGATACACTTGTAGAAATAGACACTACACTAGCAACTTCATAAACATTATCTGCAAATGATACCCCAACACCAACAGTATTATTTGATGAATCCAAAGATTTTACTGAGGTTGATCCAGATCCAACATTAGAATTTTTAATAATAAAGTAATCATCAACATTAATAGAACTCATTGTTAGTGCAGTTCCAGCAATAGATGAATCCCTCATGAATGAATCATATGGAATATGAATATCAAAAATTAATTGTGTTCCAATTCCAACTGTTGTGGTTCCAAATCCAACAATAACACCATTATCTCCGGAATAAGTGTTAACACTTACTTCTTCCTCTATGTGTGTTGGAGGAGCAATCAAAACTGGTGGAGCACTTATATTTGTATATCCAGTTCCCACATTAGATAAAGTAACAGATGTAACAACTCCTGCTGTTATAGATGCTACTGCTGTTGCTGTTGTTCCTAGTCCAACAGACTGTGATGTGCTTCCAATTGTTACTACTGGAGCAATTGTGTATCCAGATCCACCATTGGAGATAGAAATAGAAGATATAGTTCCTAATCCAGAAACTATTGCAGTTGCAGCTGCACTTATTTTTGATTCTTGCGGTATAAATTTAATTTTATTTTGGAATGTTAAATTAAGTTCACTTTCATTTTTTGAATTAAAAATAGGTCTTAGATTGTCAACATAAACTGCAGTAGAACCAACACCAACAGATTTAATAATATATGCACTTGGATTAATAACTGGTTCATATAATTCTCTATCTTTACCAACTGCCGTTTGATTTATGAATAGATCCTCAGTTTGTTTACACCAAACGACTGGTCTTTCTAAAGTAACATCATTAGTATTTCCAGGTCCAAAATATGGATTAGTTCCAACTAAGTTTGTAGATTTTATTTGATCGACAACTCTTTCATCTTCTTGCAGAGAAAATGTTTGATTAATAGAAGGATCATGGTTAATTTGAAGAGTATCTCCTTTCTTTACAGTTTCAGTAGTATCTACAAAGATCACATCAGTATCTCCAGTTCCCCTATAGAATATAATTTTAACTTTATCTCCCAATTTAATAGATTCTGCAAATTTTACAATACTTCCACCATTGAATATATAACCTTCTCCCGGAACTTGAAGTATATCATTTACAAATATAAGAAGAACATCTTGAACGTTAATTTTAGAACCTTTATTAGCAACAATAGAAACTGAATCACCTAATATAGAAAGTGGGAAGTCTTTTCTAGTTCCATCAATAAATTCATCAATATTATCCAAAACTTGAAGTTGACCAACAGACCATCCTGAAAAACTATCATTAAAAATTTCATCTATTGTTATTTGGAATTCATTTGAAGTAGAGAATGATGATGTTGTTGGTATTCCTGTAGTTCCACCAACTGGAATCGTTAGAATTTCACCATTTCCAAATCCATATCCTGTATTTTTAATTATAAAGTCGATAATACTAGATCCTTGACCAACAACAATATCTACTACGGCACTTGTTCCAACACCGACAGTACTTGATGATGAATATTGCAAATCTATATCTGAATAACCTAACGGATCATCAAATACAACAAACGGTTGATTTGTTGAAGTATATCCAGATCCAGGATTTGTAATTGCAACACTTACAATATTGCCACCACTAATTGCAGCAGTTCCAATAAACTCAATATTTCCATTTCCAGTGCTAGATGTTCCAACACCAACGTTTACAGTGGTTTGAATTCCAGATCTATATCCAGAACCACTATTTCCAATACTAATTGATGATATTGTTCCTAAACCTGAAACAATTGCAGTTCCTCCAGCAGAAATTAATGGTTGATAACCAAGTCCCTCTATTGATGCAACGGAAACAATAATTCCTCCTTTAGGGAAATTAGAAATTCCAACATCAGGTCCAAGTGGAGTTGTATTTGTTCCTTGGAATGTAATTGATGAAATTCCAGAAGCTTCTGAAATTACATATTGATTTGATATTCCAGGAGTTTGAAATACACTATTTACAAGAATAATTCCATTGTTCGTAGAAAAACCAGTAATATTAGATTTATTTTTCTCTAATGTAAATTCACTCTTAATTGCATTAAATTGATCAGAGATATCATCAAAAATGTAATTTGTAGAATAAGATTCCACAGAACTATTTGGTACTCCAGATCTCATAAAATTTCTACCTTGAAAACTAGATCCAGTTGTTATTCCAGTCCAATCTCTTTCATCTGGTGGATTTGTTGTAGAACCAATAGGAACATTACCATAAGGTGCCTCAACAAAATTAAGTATATTATCAACAATATTATAGTTTCCTGAAATTTTAGTGACTAAAGTTCCTGTTCCGTATCCAGACACTACAGTTCCTAACCAAGGTCTACGAACTCTAATTGTATTTGTACTACCAATTCCCACACCTTCTATTTTCATTATTTCAGACCCAATTCGTATTAAGTCCGATCCAAAGAATGATGTTATTCCACTAAATTTAATCAAAGTATCAACGTCTCTGACCTGATTAGCAAGAGTAGTTGTTATTGCTGTAGATACGATTGGTGATTGTATAACATTATCAAGAAGAATAATACATTTTGCATTTTGATTTATTGATATGAATCTGTGCAAAGTTCCAACACCAACACTTGTAAGTTCTACAACTTCTGGTATTGTTTTGAGTGCATTTTCTGGACTTGTTGCAATTCCAATTAAATTGTCATCAATCTTTACTACATATAGATTTTCATCTGGCAGGAAAGTTGTATTTGCAGCACCAACAAAACTTGTTGCAGCAATTCCAATGGCAGAAGAAACAGTACCACCATGATTGTATCTAATTTTTTCACCACTTACAAAGAAGTGATTTGGAATTTTAATAGAATTATCCGTTGTGCTAATAATACCACTATTATTACCTAAGAAATATCTTTCAAAGATTGGTTCATTTTTATGAGTTAATTCAAACTCTCTCTTAATATCAGAATTTGATCCAATATACTCACTAAGAGAATCTCCAATAAATGCATTGGCAAATGTCACTGCAGATCCTACACTTGTGTCTTCAGTTACAGTTAATGCATTCATATAAACATTAACAACAGAATTGATACTTGGATTTGGAGTAAACAATAGAGAAACTTTTCCATCTGCAGATACTTTTGAACCAAATGTTCCTAGACCAGCAGATGTCTCAATATTTGCATATTCAGTCATATAAACTTCATTAGTTCCTGATGCATCAACATAATCATCAACTAAAACAATTTCAGACAATTGAACATTAGAATTAGTTGTATCTGTAACTTGTGCTATAAAGTGTGCTGCATCATATTGATTTGAATATTCCGCAACAGTGTTAATTCCGGGAGATCCTGATGCAGAAATACTAGTTGTTCTTCCTTCAAGTCTAGATCTTGACAAATCAAGTGTACCAATTCCACTGAATGTATCACTTGAAAGACCAACTGTAATAGTGTTAACAGATCCTGTTGTTGCAATTCCCACAGCAGTCGGAATAAAGTCAACTTTTAAAGATGAACCGTCAATATACGCATGATATGTTCCAAAACCAGTATCAGAATATTCGGAAAGTCCTGTTGTCAGTCTTCCATATTCTAATAACTCGACATTATTAGAATTGTGAATAACATTAAGTTGAACGGATTCAAATTCTTCATTTTTAGAAATATCTGGATTGATATTTACAAGAACTTTCGCACTAGTATAAGTTTTTGCAATTGATACGATAGTTTTAGTTGTATTAGATGGAATTAAGATACTGTCAGTATCAATTAAAACAACTCCACCAAGACTGGTGTTTCCTGTACCAAGGACAGAATCATCTAACCCATATGATAGTGTAATAATGTCATAATCGTTAATTGAAGACCTAACTGGATGAAATTCAAAATTTCCATCAAGCCCATTAATCGAGAAATCAAAGGAACCTAGATCATAAGTAGACTCAACTCTAGAATATTGATTCATATATCCTCTAGAATCATCATGAAGAAGATCGACAAGCATTATTTGTCTTTGAGCTGTAAATCTTTTATCTCGTACATAAGTTATATACTTTTGAAATCTTCTAGATGAAATTGGAAAAGTATCAACAACACTAAAAGTAGTTGGTCTTGGACTGCTATTAAAGTTACCACTTATATCATCAATTGTAAGAACTCTATTACCAACAGATTCCAAATAATCTAACAAAATTCTGTTTGAGAATATAATTTCATCAGAAATAATACTTGAATTTTGATTTATATTATTTTCTGTAACTAGATCAAAATCATATACACAGTTAATACTTGCAAATCCATCAAGATGATTGACTGTATCAATTGAAGTAGTATTGGTTGGAAGAGTGATAACAGTCTTAATATTATTTGTTGATTCTAACTGATAATCTGAGAACTTCTTAAATCCTAAAGTATGATTTAAACTAGAAACAGAATCATTCCAAGTATCATATGGAACTTTAGATTTGAGTGAATATGAAAAATTTTGATAGTAAAAACTATCTTGAATTTTTTGAAAATCTTTATTTAAGAATCCAGTCTCACTTTGCCATCCTTTTATTGATTTTGAGAAAGGATTTAAATCTGCATATGTTTCAAATAATTTGATAGATAATGCAATTCCTTGAGTTTTTGAACTTACTCCTTTTACAATTTCACCAACAACAAAATTGTCAACAGAAGAAACTGTTAAGGTTGTAATTTTTTCGTCCCAACTATCAATAATTCCAGTTGCAGAATTTGAAGTTATAGTTTCACCTACAGTATAATTATTTGTAGTTAATTGAGTTTCAAATGTGGGGAAATGTTTTTGTGCAAGAATTTTTCCAGAGGAATTTATACTATCATAAATTCCTGGAATTTTATTATCAGTAATAAGATCTTTTACATTGAATGAAATATTACCAATTCCCCCAAGATTTTCTGTGGTTGCAGTAACTGAAAATAATTGATATTCATAATCGGAAGAGTTATATCCAATACCAGTTGATCCAACTCCAACACTTGTATTTTCAATTAAAATCTTATCCCCCACAACAAATGGGAAAGAGTTTATTGTACTAAACCCAACTGATAGAGTTGCTGTGGCAATTCCAGTTGATGGTGTATATGCTATTGAATTTATACCAACACCAGCTCCACTTTGAATTGGAATAATAGTTGGAGTTGCATTAGACATTCCTTCAGTATTTTTAAGAATTTCTACATTCGATTTTCCAGGAGTTACTTTAAAATCTACATCAGAAACTACTTTACTAGTTTTTCCATCAAGAACCACCAATTTTGGTGATACTAAAAATCCTTTTCCAAATGATGTAATTTCTATAGATTTAAAAGATGCAAGAGGATCTATTTTAATTACTTGCGGTAAAAGAACTCTGGGACTGAGAGTTTTATCTGATGGATAATTAAATCCAATATCTTTAATTGATAAAGATTTTACTGAACCTATGCCAGAACCAAAAGTTTCAAAAATAGCACCATTACCAGAAGCAGTTGTAACTGTAGTGACTCCAGGTAAAGAGTAGTAATTTGTTCCAGAATTTTTTATTTCTACTTTAGAGACTGGTCCATAGGTATGAGTACAATCAGTTTCGTATTCAATATTGGCAGGTGTCTCATAAGATAACTTTTCTGGAACATTTGCCACAGAATATGTAAATGAAGTGGTTGTTCCAACTCTTATAGTATGTTTTCCATTATAAAGACTTTCTTTTATTTTTATTTGACTTCCAGAAACAACTTCACTATCAATAAAAACTCTCTCTTTTACTTCTGGTATTTGACTTTTATTCAAAATATTCAACTTATAATATAATGTTTGTGGAATGTTTTTGTTGACTGTTAGTACAACTTTTGCTCCAGCAGTTCCAACTTTTCCATCTCTTGATAATTCAAAAATATTACTATCAGCAGATTTATTCCAAATTTTAGTAAAATTACTGTCTGTGTAAAGATTAAAATCAAATGCAGAGTATAATACTCCTTGTTTAGTATAAGATAGTGAAGAATCTGAAAGATCAAATGTTATAGTCGAGTCTTTATACAAACTAATTGGAGGGTTGATTGGACTAATTATTCCTAAAGAAGCACTGCTTATTCCCACAGTGCTTGGTTTTGATTGAATGGAATCGAAATAAGTATTTGATAATTTTAATGTATTATTATCTACCTTGACAACATAATACATTTTTTCATTTTCCAATCCTTGTGATGGGATTGAAGAAGTATGAATTACTTTATCTCCGGAATTAAATCCATGTGAAGATAATGTAATTGCATTTGTAGAAGTGTTTACTCCAGCAGTTGCAAATCCAATTGGATTAATTATAACTCTTGAATTATAATCATCATATTTTACTGTTACAATACCAGTATTTTGTGGATTTACATTTACAAAAATATTATGAGGGGAACTTAATCCATGAGTTTCTGCTGTGGAAACAGTAACTAAGTTTCTTTGAACTTGTCCTGTAATTACATTATAATTTGTAGTAAAACTATGTGTGTCTCCTGTTCCTACATTTTTAAAGAATAAAGTAGAAGAACCCGTATTTGGTCCCCCAACAAAAGAACCAGTGGTCCCAAGTCCAACTCTAATAGTTGCAATTCCAATCAAATCTTCAGATATTTTTGCAACAAATAAAGTTTGTCCATTAGATAAAGATGTTCCTACACCAACATTTGTTTCGTCTTGAACAATAATGCCATTTCCACCATTTCCTGGTGAGTATGTTAATTGATCTCCAGTTCTTAAGTTATGATTTTTAATAAAAATTGTTTTAGTTGGAATGAATGCTTGAGTTGCACCAGATCCTGGATTTGCAAAAGAAATTGTTGTCCCAATGCCAACACCAGAAGTTGTTCCCAATCCAACAGAACTCGAAGGATCAAAATAAATTTGCTTGTTTAAAGTATATACATAATCTGTTTTAAATCCTGCATTAATTTTAATTTTTCTTGGTACTTCATAGATGAACTTACCAATCGTGTGAGAGGTGCCTGTAGTCCCCTCTACTGCCCTCAAAACCCTAATCCTAGAGGATAGGGTGTCTACATTTAATACTTTAACTTTTTCTAATCCAATACTAAGAATATCATTCTCTCTAATGTTTGGATATGATAAGTTACCAGTGACCTTAAAGTAAGTGACAATTCCAGTAATACCATCAGTTCCTATGGCAACACCAGTACTTCCTACTCCTGCTATGGTCAATCTATTGGTTTGAATTCCTGCACTATAAGTTCCTTCAATTTGAGACGATGTTGTAGATAATCCAGAAATTGAAATAGTATCAAGATTTTCAAGATTATGAGGATTATCTGCAAAGATCAAATATTCTCCCTTAGATTCTCCTGGATAAAACTCAACATTTCCTAAAATACTTGATGCAGCACTAATATTAGTTACAGATCTCCCCTTTAATAAACTAATTTTTGCAGATGCACCAGAACCTTCAGTTTTATTGTTATTAAAAACTAATTCCTCACCAACTCTATATTCATTACCACCGGTTATAATTCCAACTTTAGAAATTTTTCCAGGAGTTATTGATATAATCTCTGCAGTTTGATTTAATTTGTTTGGAACGAAAATATATGGATATTCAGAGTCACCTTCTATTAAATTAAGTGGAAGTGTATTTCTTCTCCATCCATTTAATACAAGATCATAATTATCTTGATTTAATTCAAATTTAAAATTAAATTTATCTGGAATAGAGTGATAATTTTCTCCTATGGCATAAGGAAATATTGGTTCTCTATATTTCTCAAATATACCAGAAGTTGCAGAAAATTTATTGTCAATGGTTAAGAAATATGCATAAGTTCCATTTGGATAATCTGGAGTTACACAAAATCTACCATTATTTTCATCAAGAACAGTTTCATCCAATACTTTATAATGAGTATAATCTTCAACAAAAAATCCTTCCGGAAAAATAGAAGTTGGAGGTCTATCTTGACTTATATTCAATTCATATCCAGACTTCATTTGAGATATTAATCCACCATTTTTTGTGATATATCCATATGGACCGTAAATTGGATTTCCATCATATGCAAACCCAAGGATGGGAGAATGCTTAGATGATGCTTGCTCAACACCAGCAACCTTTCTCAGATCACTTTCTCCATACAATACATTTCCATTTTTGTCTATAGAATTAGTAGATTCTCTAAGTTTTCTTGGAGCATATGCATGAGAATATTGTAATTCATTTTGTCCATCGACAAGTACACCATCATCATCAGTAAAATATGAATAATACTTTTTATATAAATTAACTCTCCAAGATTTAATATTTGCTTTAAATTTAGGAAGAATTTGTGTTGACCCTGAAGGAATAACACTCAATGATGTAGTATCTTGAGAGTATCCTAATCCAGATTCAATTATATTGACGGAAGTTAATAATCCATTTTCTATGATAGGAGTTAAAACAGCACCAATACCATCACCAATAATATTAATGTCTGGATTTGAAAAATATCTGCTTCCAGAGTTTAAAACAATAATCTGAACTATTCTTCCGTTATTAACTATTGGTTTGAGTTGAGCATTGGTTCCAGAATCTAATATTATTTGTGGTTGATAATCTAAATTTATAATCTCAGATGATCCATATCCAACACCAGAATTTTCAAGATAAATTGAAGTTATTTCACCCCTAACAATTGGTTGCAAAGAAGCTTCAAAAGTCTCAGATCCAATTGAAGATATTCCAATTTTTCCAGTAAGACTTACGGCAATATCAGGGTAATTAAAAACGTGAGTTCCAACTCCAACAGATGTAATATCTACATATTGTTTTGTTCTATAGTAAAACTCAGTGTCAGATGCAACTCCCACTTGAGACAATTTGAAAGAATTGTTATCAATATTTGTCACATAATATTCAGTATTTGTAGAAAGTCCAGAAACAGCAGAACCAGTAGATGTATAATTTACTTTTTCTCCAGAATTATAATCATGATTTGGAATTAAAATAGAATCTGTGGTTGTGCTAATACCAAGTGAGGATGCCGGTGCTGTTCTTTTTTTATTTTCATATCCAGATCCACTGTTAATAATATTAACTGAAGCAACTACTAATTTTTTATTAACAGATTCAAGAGAGTGTTTACCAATACCATGAGATGTTAAAAATACAGTATTAATTCCGGAAATAGAATCTCCTTGAGTTTTATGTAATCTAATAGTAGTATCATCAATTTTTGAAACAAAATACAATGAATTAGTTACAATTCCAACTACACTATCTTGATTTGATGTTTTGTATATTATTTGTTCAGCATTTCTAAATTTATGATAAGTTGAAAATCCAATTCTAGATTGAGTTGCTGCAGTACCAACAATAACTTGATTTGAAACTAAGTCAGCAAAAAATTCTACATTATGTTTAATTGATTTCGTATTAACTTGACCTAAAGCACCTGATCCATTTCCTCCAGAAATTTTTAAGATAGGAATTTCTGCATAATCAAATCCAGAATTTACAACTCTGATTTCATCAAAAGATCCAGAAACAGCTGCATATCCAGTAGCACCAGATCCAACAGAATCTTTAATAATTAAATCTGGAACATTTATTACGTCAATATTTGTACCAGGAGAAAGAACTTCAATATTTTCAATTTTACCATATCTAATTATATCTTTTGATTTATAATTTAACAATTCAACACCATTAACAAACATTCCAGTAAATCCTGGTTCTGTTTTATTAATAAATCCATCATCAATTGGATTTGAAAATTGTCTAATTAATTTTTGTGATTTTATAGTTTTATTATTAAAACTATATTGTTCTACTTTACTATCAGATACTGTAATGAGACTAGAAACAGATACAAAATTTAAATTTAGAATATTGTTTCTACTTTTTGCAAATTTTACCGTAGATCCATCAATTCTTTTAATAAAATACAATCCATCAGAAAATAAACCTGTTCCTCTAACGACTCTAGTTGCAGAATTACCAGAATCATCGATATAAGTTTCTTCAATCTGTCCTGCAGAATAATAAACAGAATCTCCAGTGTAAAATCCATGCTCTCCACCAGAAAGAATTTCAAATTCATCTCCACTAAATGACCCAGAAAAAATAACTTCTCTTCTAGAAGTGTTTAGTGGTTGTAAATAATTTGGAATGGATGGTGATGCGACAAGATAATCATCTCCTTTGTTGTAGACATTATCAACATTAGCAGAAATTAAATTTATATTTGAAAATATATTTGAAGATCCTTTTAAAATTTTTCTTTGAATTTTATAAGTTAAATTTAAATCTAATAATCCTTGACCTCTAACAAGAAAAGATCTATTATCTAAAACTTTAATAATTGAGGTTTCTTTCTCAGTTCCATCACTTAAAATAAATTTAAATTTATCACCATTTTTAATATAAAAAGATACATTCAAAGTAATTTTATAAGTATAATCAGAAGCATCTTTTAGTTCTATTTTGTTTACTTTATAAATCGGTGCTACATTATAGAACCAATTATTTGTTTTTTTATTATTTTTAGAAACTCCGAGAGTTGTTATATTAACTTTTCCGCCCTTTAATAAATCACTTGTGTTTGATGGTATTTCAATTGACTTTAAAACAGAATTTATTCTAACCTTAATAATTTCATCTTGATCAAGATTAGATCTTCCATATGCAAATGTATTAATACCAATAGTAGATGCATCAACTATAGTGTTTGTTAAATTACTAACACCGAAAAATTGAGTTAAAGATTTTGACGTATAAGATACGACACCAGTTGTAGTGTCACTATATGTTACATACAATTCTCCTGTAGTTCCAAATCCAACAGTTGAATCAACATCAAGAACTGTTGATCCAGAAGAAACTTGTCCTATCAGTTTAGTAGAGGGTTCTACAGTAAATTCACCATATGCCGATCCATTAACATTAATATCTCTATTATATCCACCATCAAAACTAATTTTATAAAATGTTTGCCCATATCCTACAGATATTTTTTCAATATCTGTAATCGGAGCATATGCTTTATTTAAATCAATTCCAAATCCATATTCATTTTGATATAATGTGGCATTATCTAAGTTTACAGGATCTCCTTCAATTGCTTCTACTACTAAATCATTAGTAATTTTATATTGTGCATTTGATGGTGAAATTAAAAAATCTTTAGGTTTAATAATTTTTACATCTTCATTATATAAAGCTTTAAATAAAATTTTAAATGATGCGTCTGTTCCTTTACTTAGATAAAAATCTTTTGCTTGCTTTATAAAAAGATTTTGATTTAATTCTGGTGTTAAAGTTCTATTTTCAAATCCAGGTAAAAATTGATTTTTTGTTTTTGATAAAAATTCTTTTAAAAATAAACAACTTA
>Ga0209535_1000750_pt1 | contig 22721 bp, 28 predicted proteins | sample LinPmetageLP28_FD_184041 | JGI IMG/M metagenome (GOLD analysis project Ga0209535, IMG submission 184041) | Marine viral communities from the Pacific Ocean - LP-28 (SPAdes) (version 2) | ecosystem: Environmental > Aquatic > Marine > Oceanic | place: Pacific Ocean | collected 2009-08-22
AATGAGGGCTGAAGTTGTTAAGTATTCAGACTCTGATGATAAACTTCACTTGATACATGCAGGTGCAGATGATGGTGTATTCCACACGTTTAGTGTAGGTAAAAAAGTTATAGGCCTTAAATCAGGAGCAGGTGGAATTATTAATTTAGTAGTAGAAGATAACCAACTTTCTCAAAATGAACAGAATGATGATTTTAGTACAGGTACAGACTTCATAGACTTTTCAGAAAACAACCCATTTGGAGATGCGAGTAACAACTAATGTTTGGTGGACACTTTTATCACGAAAAAACTAAAAAGGCTGTTGCTTTATTCGGCAGACTGTTTAATAATATATATGTGATTCGAAAGAATTCATCGGGTGCAGTGATAAGTCAAATTAAAGTTCCTTTATCTTATGCACCTAAACAAAAGTATCTTGAAAGAGTTAGAGAAAATCCAAATTTAAATGATGACACTTCAGTTGCAATAAAGCTACCAAGAATGTCATTTGAAATAACATCTATAGCATATGATGCAACCAGACAGTTAGCAAAGTTATCCACATTCAATACTACTGCATCAGATGCAAATGTAAACAAAAGACAAAAGTTTTTTACGCCTGTTCCTTACTCAATAAACTTTCAGTTAAATGCATATGCTAAATCGCAAGATGATGCATTGCAGATAGTAGAGCAAATACTGCCTACGTTCAATCCGCAGTATTCTATAACTATTAAACCCTTTGGCACTGAATATCCTACTCTCGTAGAAGATATACCTGTTATAATACAAGGTGTTTCATTCAGCGATGATTTTGAAGGTGCGATGGAACAAAGACGAACAATAATATACAGCATAGACTTTGAGATGAAGATAAGTTATCACGGTCCGATTGCCGACACCAATGTTATTCGTAGTAGTATTGCTTCATTATTTGATATAAATGCAGGACTCAGCGATTCTGATGTTGGTCTTGAAACAATAACAGTAACACCTAATCCTACCAGCGTAATTGGTTTGGCTGACAGTGATTTTGGATTTACAACAACCATAGTGGATAGCGCATAATGTATGAGTATAGATGTAAGGTAGTTAAAATAATAGACGGTGATACTGTAGACGTAGATATAGATTTAGGTTTCGGTGTTTGGATGCATAAAGAAAGAGTAAGATTATACGGAATCGATACTCCTGAATCAAGAACTCGTGACTTAGAAGAAAAAAAATATGGACTTGCTGCAAAAGCATTTTTAACTGGCATGTTAGATGATCCGGCTGGTATAATACTTAAAACACATAAAGATGCAACTGGCAAGTTTGGTAGAATACTAGGCGAGTTATGGAGAACAACTAATTATGCTGATCAATCTATAAATGATTACATGATAGAAAAACATCATGCAGCTGCATATATGGGACAATCAAAAACTCATATAGAAGAACAACACTTGAAAAATCGTAAACTGGTGACATTAAATGAAGAGTGATACAAGCAAATTCTTTCCTCCTGAAGAAAAGAATGTTGATAATGATTATAAGTATTCAAGAGATACATACTACGAATTAGTGGAAAAAGGAAAGCAGAGTCTTGAACTCATGATTGAAGTTGCAAGAGAGAGCGAACATCCACGAGCATTTGAAGTTCTATCTGGAATGATTAAAAACATTTCTGACGTTAATGATAGACTTATGGATCTAAATAAAAAGAAAAAAGATTTAGATAGAAAAGAAGAAATAAAAAATATTGCAAATACTACAAACAATTTATTTGTTGGGTCAACCGCTGAATTACAAAAAATACTTAAGAATGATACGGACCTAGTAGATGTCACGCCAAAACCTAAATGAAAATTATCTAGGTAATCCTAATATTAAAAAAGATGGTATCGTTCAAAATTGGACGGAAGACCAAGTACGCGAGTATGCGAAGTGCATGAAAAGTCCTGTGTACTTTGTAGAAAAATATGCAAAGATAATTTCATTGGATAAAGGTTTAGTTCCATTTGAATTATATCCATACCAAGCTAAGATGTTTAATAAGTTTCAAGCTCATAGGTTTAATGTTGTTTTAGCGTGCAGACAATCTGGTAAATCTATATCTGCGTGTGGTTACTTACTTTGGTTTGCTTTATTTCAACCTGAAAAAACAATTGCAGTATTAGCTAATAAAGGTGCTACTGCTCGTGAGATGTTGGCAAGAATAACAATAATGCTTGAAAACATACCTTTCTTTCTTCAACCCGGTTGTAAAGCTTTGAATAAATCTAATATTGATTTTAGTAACAATAGTAGAATTATTGCAGCTGCAACATCAGGACAATCAATAAGAGGTTTATCGGTTAACTTATTATACTTAGATGAATTTGCATTCGTTGAAAGAGCTGCAGAGTTTTATACATCCACATATCCAGTTATATCATCTGGTACAGACACTAAAATTATAGTTACATCTACTGCAAATGGTATAGGTAATACATTTCATAAGATATGGGAAGGTGCAGTTCAAGGTGTAAACGAATATAGTTACTTTAGAGTTGACTGGCACGATGTACCCGGTCGTGATGAAAAATGGAAAGAAGAAACTATAAACAATACTTCTCAAATACAATTTGATCAAGAGTTTGGTAATACATTTTTTGGAACTGGAGATACACTTATCAATGCTCAAACATTGTTAGATCTGAGAGCATCACATCCAATTCGAAAATTAGAAGGTGGGGACATATTAATATATAAAGAACCTATCAAAGGCCATGATTATATTTTAGTAGCAGATGTATCAAAGGGAAGAGGACAGGACTACTCTTCTTTTTCCTTAATCGATATTAGCGCTCGCCCGTTTGAACAGGTTGCTGTGTACCGCAATAACACTATATCTCCATTACTCTTCCCTAATATTATATATAAGTACGCAAATGTCTACAACAAAGCTTATTGCATTATTGAGTCAAATGATCAAGGTGGAGTGGTTTGTAATGGTTTATATTATGATTTAGAATATGAAAATGTCCACGTTGAATCTGCAGTAAAAGCAAATGCAGTAGGAATTGAAATAACTCGTAAATCTAAAAGATTAGGCTGTAGTGCATTAAAAGATTTATTAGAAAATAGTAAGCTTAAAGTAGTAGATGAACAAACGATATTAGAAATATCTACATTTGAAGCAAAAGGCCAAACATTTCAAGCTTCTGTAGGAAACCATGATGACTTAGTTATGAATTTAGTTTTATTCGGTTACTTTGTTTCTTCGGCATACTTTTCTAATTTAACAGACTTAAATCTCAAAGATATAATATTCAATCAGAAGATGAAAGAAATCAATGAAGATATAGTACCTTTTGGGTTTATTGATGATGGTTCTGAGTTTATTCAGAAGATTGAGACTAAAGATGATCCTTGGCAGATCGAATATGATAGAGATCTGTAATATTATAAATAAGATATAATTGATCAATCGTATTATGAAACTTGTAATTAAAAATAAGGAATAATTTAATGGCACTATTTTCACCATCGGAATCACCCGCGGTTGTTGTCAAAGAAATAGACCTGACTGGAGGAGTGCCTAATGTCCAGTCAACTACCGGCGCAATCGTAGGAAACTTTAGGTGGGGACCAGCAGAGAAAAGAACTTTAATCGCTAACGAAACAGAGTTAGCTGAAAGATTTGGATCTCCTGACTCGGCAACCACTATAGACTTTCATTCAGCATCATATTTTTTACGCTACTCAAGTGCACTTCAAGTAGTAAGAACTATTGATGGAACAGCAGACAATGCAATATCAAAATCATCTGACAGTGCAGGGGTTACACCTACAGCTGCAGTTGTAAAGAACGAAGAAGACTTTGAAGCACAAGCAGCTACACTGACAGCAGCTACACACACCTTTATTGGTAGATACCCAGGATCACTAGGTAACGATATACAGGTTCAAATGTGTCATGCTAACGACAGTGCATTTACTAATTGGGCTTTTAAATCTGAATTCGATGCTAAACCAGCAACATCTAATTATTTAACAAAAAAGAATGGTACTAACGATGAAGTACATGCTATTATTTTAGATAAAGACGGTAAATTCACCGGCACTAAAAATGCAGTACTCGAAAGATACTCATTCTTGTCTTTAGCTAAAGATGCTAAAGCAGAAGATGGTACTTCTATATATGTTAAAGATGTTATTAACGAAAGATCAGAATACGTCCACATGGCTGGATTTGATTCTGCTGTAGCTGCAAACGTAACTATAAACGGAAGATTTGCACTTGACAGTGGTGACAACTTTCTTTCAACAGGAGCATCTAACTTTAAAACACCAATAACATTTAACTTTAGTGGCGGATCAGACTGTAACGCTATTGGTACATCTCAAATCGCAACTGGTTTCGATCTTTTCGAAGATAAAGACCAAGTTGAAATCGATTTCTTAATTGCACCAAGTATGGTAAGTACTACAGATCAAACTACTATAGTTAATGACTTAATTGCAACAGCTCAATCACTAAGAAAAGATTGTGTAGTAGTTGCATCACCGGCAAGAGATGACGTGGTAGGTTTAACATCTGCATCAGACATTGTAACTAACGTAGTTGCAACAGCTGATACATTTACTAAATCATCATACTTATTTAATGACGGTAACTTTCTAAAAGTATATGATAAGTTTAACGACCAATTCATACATATACCTGCAGCTTCTTCAACTGCTGGTCTTATGGCGGCAACTGACATAAACAGAGCGGCATGGTTCTCACCTGCAGGTTCTAGACGTGGACAGTACCTCGGCATAACAGCATTGGCTTATACACCTACTAAAGGTCAAAGAGATACCTTATATAAAGCAAGTGTAAATCCAATTGCAAATATTCCAGGAGCTGGCGTAATACTATTCGGTGATAAGACAGGACTCAGAAGAGCATCAGCTTTTGATAGAATCAATGTAAGAAGATTATTCTTAATACTTGAAAGAGCTATCAGCAGAGCGGCTGAGCAAGTACTCTTTGAATTCAACGATGAATTTACAAGAGCAGAGTTTGTCAACATCATTGAACCAGTACTTAGAGAAGTAAAAGGTAGACGAGGTATAACAGACTTCAGAGTTGTAGCAGATGCTACTAATAACACTGCAGCTGTAATTGATAGAAACGAATTTAAAGCAGACATATTCATTAAGCCTGCACGTTCTATCAACTACGTTACACTGAGTTTTGTAGCTGTAAGAACTGGCGTTGACTTCCAAGAAGTCGTCGGCACGGTTTAAGGAGGTAGAAAATGGCAGTACTAGGCGTAGATGATTTTAAATCAAAGCTAAGAGGCGGCGGGGCAAGACCTAACCTTTTCAAAGCTACAATCAACTTTCCAGGATATGCAAATGGCGATCCAGAACTGACTTCTTTCTTATGTGAGACAGCTCAGTTACCGGGATCAACACTTGGCCAAATAATTGTACCATTTCGTGGTAGACAATTAAAAATGGCTGGTGACAGAACATTTGATGTTTGGACAGTAACAATAATCAACGACACAGATTTCGCAATAAGAAATTCAATGGAGAGGTGGATGAATGGTATGAATGCACATAGTGCTAATACTGGACTAACAACTCCTATTGCTTATGAAGCAGATCTCTTTGTCGAGCAACTTGACAGATCAGGCGATACTCTTAAAAAGTATACGTTCAGAGGATCATATCCACAAGATATGTCTCCAATAGATTTGAACTATGGTACAAATGATGAAATCGAAAGATTTACAATCACATTTGCTTACCAGTACTATGAGACTGATACTACAACTTAAGTATAAATACTAGGAGAGTCAAATGGCTCTCCTAACTTAAAGGAATTATTATGGCAGACGGCACACTTAAATTATTTGGTTTTGAAATTACAAGGACTAAAGACAAACAGTCTATAAAGTCAATCGTTCCACCAAGAGACGATGATGGTGCAGGCTACGTTACTTCAACTTCAAGCGCAGCACACTATGGTCACTACATCAATATGGAAGGCGATGACTCAAAAGATAATGTACAACTAATATTAAAGTACCGTGGTTCAGCCATGCATCCAGAAGCTGATGCAGCAATAGAAGATATTGTAAATGAATCAATTACGTCAGGCGATATGAAGCCTTCTATAACTCTTAACGTAGATAGAGTTCCAGTAAGTTCTTCAATTAAAAAGCAAATGCTTGAAGAGTTTGACAACATATATAACATGTTAAATTTTAAAGAATTAGGACACGATCTTTTTAGAAGATGGTATGTTGATGGTAGAATATATCATCACTTAGTAGCAGATGAAAGCAATCTATCTGCAGGTATTCAAGAAATAAGATATGTTGATGCCGCTAAAATCAGAAAAGTAAAACAAGTTCAAAAGAAAAAAGATCCAGTAACTGGTGCTTCAATAGTTGAAAAGGTTGATGAGTTTTACATTTATCAAGAAAAACCTGGGAATCAGCAGAGTGCAATTAAGTTAAGTAATGACTCTGTAAGCTATTGTACTTCAGGATTATTAGATGAACACCGAAAGAAAGTTGTTTCATTTTTACATAAAGCACTAAAGCCAATTACACAGTTAAGAATGATGGAAGACTCATTAGTCATTTATCGATTAGCTCGAGCTCCTGAAAGAAGAATGTTTTATATCGATGTAGGTAACTTACCGAGAGGTAAAGCCGAACAATACATGAAAGATATTATGGCCAAGTATCGTAACAAACTCGTTTACGACGCTAAGACAGGTGAAATACGTGATGATCGTAAACATATGTCTATGTTAGAAGATTTTTGGCTACCAAGGCGAGAAGGTGGAAGAGGTACTGAGATATCAACTTTGCCTGGTGGAGAAAATTTAGGACAGATTGAAGATATTATATACTTTCAAAAAAGATTATATAGATCTCTTAATGTGCCGTTAAACAGATTAGAACAAGAACAACAGTTCTCTTTAGGTAGAGCAACTGAAATAAGCAGAGACGAATTAAAATTTCAAAAGTTTATTGATAGACTTAGAAACAGATTTGCTACTTTCTTTTATGATATATTGAAGAAGCAATTATTAATGAAAAATATTATCACCGAAGAAGATTGGATGAAGTGGAAAAACGAAGTCAATCTTGATTTCACACGTGATAATCACTTTTCAGAATTGAAAGAAGCAGAATTACTCAGAGAGAAGATACAAACACTCGATCAAATACAGAATTATGTCGGTGAGTATTTCTCTAAATCATGGGTGCAAAAGAATATTCTTCTTTTTGATGATGATGAAATCGAGAGAATGGATAGTGAAATAGCTGCAACTCAGCAGCAAGAACCAGAAGACGATCAAGGAGCGCTATAATGGCTGAAGAACAAGAAACTAATAATGTAGATACTATTGAAGATTTAATTCAACATTCATTAGCACAAGACTACAATAAAGCAAACGAAGTATTTGGAAATGTCATGACTACTCGAGTGGCAGATCTATTAGACCAACAAAAAGTAAAGATTGCTGGCCAAATATACAATGATGAACCTGAAGACCAAGAAGATCCATTAGAAGATGAGGATTTTGAAGAAACTGAAGGTGAAGAAGAAGAAACTGAGGAAGATATTGAAGATGCAGAAGATGAAGAGGAAGAAGAAGAAATCGAAGGAGCTGCAGTATAAAACTCAATATGTATAAATATAGTTAACATGAAAACTTTTTCGCAACTTAGAGAATTGGCAGGTAGAAAGCCAGAAGGTAAGATGGTCTTTAACAAAAAAGTTAAAGGTGTCAAAGCAATGATACATAAAGAACGTAATGGATTTGTTGCTTATATAGATGGTGATAGACTTGATGTATACAAAACTCAAAGAGAAGCTGAAAAAGCTATAACCGAATTTATGAAACAATATAAGTAGGTACAGAACATGAAACTAATATCAGAATTTGCCGAAAATGATTTAAACTTTCTAGTAGAAGCAGACAAAAAAACTGGAAAGAAGAATTACAAAATACAAGGCATATTCGCTCAAGCAGAAAAAAAGAATCGTAACGGTCGTATATATCCAATGCCAGTGATGGAAAAAGCACTTGGCAAATATAATACTGATCAAGTAAGTAAGGGTAGAGCAGTTGGAGAACTTAACCACCCTGAAGGACCGACCGTTAATTTAGATAAAGTTTCTCACAAAATCAATAAACTTGAATTTCAAGGTGATGATATTGTGGGTGAGGCAACGATACTAGACACTCCTATGGGTCAAATTGTAAAAGGTTTACTTGATGGCAATGTCCAGTTCGGTGTATCGACTCGTGGTATGGGAAGTTTGAGCCAGCGTAATGACACAATGGTCGTAAATAGCGACTACATTCTTAATGCGGTAGATATCGTACAAGATCCATCTGCTCCTGGAGCTTTTGTTAATGGGATAATGGAAGGTGTTGAATGGGTTTGGAATAATGGCATTATAGAAGCGCAAACAATTGAAAAAATGGAGACTGAAATTAAAAAAGCTCCACGTGCTGATCTCTATGAGACACAGGTTCGTGAGTTCAAGAATTTCCTCTCGTTAATAAAATCAAAATAAGGAGTCAAATATGACTGATAAAGAAATAGTAGAAGATCAGGATGTAGAACTCCATGAAGACGAGAACGAAATCATGGACGAAGCACACGATCCTAAGAATGCTGAAGCTCAGTCAATAGCTGCTACTGATAAAGCTGCTGATGCTACCGGAAGCGCTCCAAAGCGTAAAGGTGATCAAACTAAGAAAGATCCTATGATTAAAACTAAAGCCGGCATGATTGCCGCAATTGTTGGAAAAATGCAGGGCATGAATAAACAAGCCATTACTGCAATGTACCACAATAAAGAAAGTTTTGAATCTGAAGGCGACACTATCGCTGAGGATGAAGTTAAAACTACTGTAAACGTAGAAGTTGATTTCAAGGATGATCTTAAAGCATTAGTATCTGAAGAAGCAACATTGTCAGATGCATTCAAGCAAAAAGCTGAAACTATCTTTGAAGCTGCAATCAATTCAAAAGTAAATGTTGAGATTGACAGACTAGAAGAAAAGTACAACGAAGAACTAGCCGAGGAAGTAGCAACTACTAAGGCAGATCTTGTAGAGAAGGTAGACAACTATTTAAACTACGTGGTTGAAAACTGGATGGAAGAAAATAAATTAGCTATTCAAAACGGATTAAGAACTGAGATTGCTGAAGACTTTATGAATAAGATGAAAGATCTTTTCACAGAATCTTATATCGCAGTACCGGAAGAAAAAGTTGATTTAGTAGACGATTTAGCAGATCAGGTTGAAGAGTTAGAGGCAACTGTTAACGAATCAACTCAGAAAGCAATCGACATGGCTGTTGAACTTGAAGGTTACAAAAGAGAAGCTATCATAAGAGAAGCTACTAAAGACCTAGCCGAAACTCAAGTTGAAAAGCTAAAGTCACTAGCAGAAAACGTAGATTTCGATGATGAAGAGACTTTCTCTGAGAAAGTAGCTCAACTAAAGGAATCATATTTCGCTAAGGCTGCAAAATCTCAGGATGATTCAATAGATGAAGAAGAAGCTCCAGTAGTTACTACTTCAGACTCAATGAATTCATACCTTAATGCAATCAAAAAAACTAATGTTAAATAGGAGAAGCAAGATATGAACGGTGTATCTTACGATAAGTTAATCGAAAAATGGAATCCTGTACTTTCTGAAGAATCAGCTGGTGCAATTAAGGACCATCATAGAAAAGCTGTAACAGCTGCAGTTCTCGAAAATCAGGAAATCGCTCTAAGAGAAGAAGGAATGATCAACGAAGCCGCACCTACAATGGCTACTACAAGTACAGCAAACTGGAATCCAGTTTTAATCGCACTAGTCAGACGTGCTATGCCTAATTTAATGGCATATGACATCTGTGGTGTACAACCAATGTCAGGACCAACTGGTTTGATTTTTGCAATGAAGTCATTGTACAAAACAGCTAGAACTGGTATAAGTGTAAATGATGAAGCTTTATTTAACGAAGCTCAGTCAGGTTACTCAGGTGACTCTGCTACAACAGCACCAGCAGACGGATCAGGTTTATCTGGTCATTCAGACGGTGACTTAGATAGTACTATTGCTGACTCAGCAGTATCTGTACTAGCAGGTAAAGGCATGACAACAGCTAACGCTGAAGGTTTAGGTTCATCAGGATCTGGTCCAAATACAGCATTTGCTGAAATGGGATTCTCAATCGAGAAATCAACAGTGACTGCAAAATCAAGAGCTCTAAAAGCTGAATACAGTTTAGAACTTGCTCAAGATCTTAAAGCCATTCATGGCTTAGACGCTGAGACAGAATTGGCAAATATCTTGTCAACTGAAATCTTAGCTGAGATCAACAGAGAAGTTATCAGAACTGTTAACTCACAAGCTAAAATTGGAGCACTACAGGCAAATACAGCTATTAACGGTATCTTCAACGTACAGACAGATGCTGATGGTAGATGGTCAGTAGAAAAATTCAAAGGGTTAATCCTTCAAATCGAAAGAGAAGCTAACGTAATTGCAAAAGAGACACGTAGGGGTAAAGGTAACTTTATGATCTGCTCATCTGACACTGCATCTGCATTAGCAGCTTCCGGTATGTTAGACTACACTCCTGCAATGTCAACTAACCTACAGGTAGATGACACAGGTAACACATTCGCTGGTGTATTAAACGGCAGAATGAGAGTCTACATTGACCCATATTCAACAACAGATTATATTACAGTAGGTTACAAAGGCACAAATCCATATGATGCCGGTGTATTCTATTGTCCATATGTACCATTAACAATGGTCAGAGCTGTTGGTGAAGAGACATTCCAACCAAAAATTGGTTTCAAAACCAGATATGGTATGGTCTCAAACCCATTCGTAGGTGCTACACCTGCTGATGGACTAGCAACAGCTAGAACTAACCAGTACTATAGAAGTTTCAGAGTTGATAACATTCTAGGTGCATAAACCTTAATGGTTAAAAGTTAAGAGAGGAGTTTCGGCTCCTCTTTTTTCGTATAAATAGAATCATGGCATTAACTAATAACTTTAATTATCTACAACCAACCGGCTTTAAGTTGGTTATTGATAGAACTAACTATCCAAATCTAGAATTTTTTATTCAGGATTTTACTCATGCTGGTGTGATCATGAACACAGCAGATTTGCAATATAAGAAAATAGCTGCAATACCTTTTATAGGTGATAAGTTAACATACAACGAAATGTTGGCTAACATCATATTAGATGAAGATATGAAATCTTATAGAGAGATGCATAGCTGGATGAGAAGAGTACTAGATCAGGATATGACTACTCCGGTAGATAGATTTAAGGCAAGAGTTCAACAACCTCCTGCTACATCCGACATTACTTTATCTATACTATCGAGTTCTAATAATCCAGTCGTAAGAATTGTTTATAGAGATTGTATACCTGTTGCTTTAACAGACATTCAATTTCAAGCCACATCAGGCGGTGAATCATTTCTTACATTTGGAGCATCATTTAGATTTACATACTTTGATATACTACATAAAACTGCTACAGGTGCAATGGTCGATTCAGATTCATTCTCTGTAACTGGCAAGTTAACTAGTTAATATATAATACTATTGGAGAGATTATGATTGATTTGAAACAGATCCACAACATGTGGGCAGAAGACTGCACTATTAATAATACACAATTAGATGAAACATCTAAACAAACCCCAGCATTACATTCAAAATATTTACAGTATTGGTCAACCGCTAAGCTAGAACTAAAACGTGCAGAGTTTGAGCAAAAGAAAGTTTTAAAAGACAAGTGGTTATATTATAATGGAAAGATGGATCAAAAAACTTTAGAAGAAAAAGGTTGGAATCCAGATCCGTTTGACGGATTAAAAGTGTTAAAAGGTGAAATGGATTACTATTACGAAAGTGATCCTGAAATACAAAAGACCGAAGAAAAAATTCAATATTGGAAAACTGTAAATGATACATTAACAGAGATAATAGACAATTTAAAATGGCGACATCAAACAATATCGAACATCATCAAATGGAAACAATTCGAGTCAGGAAATTAAATCATTCAACTATCCACTTAATGTGTGATCGATCAGTAAGCACCGAACTAAGAGAGTTCTTTTCTTTCTTTGTACCTGGTTATAGATTTATGCCTGCCTACCGTAATAGAATATGGGATGGGAAAATAAGATTATTCAATCAGACTACAGGTGAAATACCTGCAGGTTTGTTCCCACAGATTTTAGCATTTGCAGAATCACGTGAATATGAACTTGAAATAGATGATTCTGAATATGGAAATCCTAATGAAGGTAATACTATAAACGCAGATTTCATGATGAAGTTTGTAGAAGCATTAAAGCTTCCATTTAAAATTAGAGACTATCAGTTTGATGCAGTTTGTCATGGCATACAAAGAAAGAACGCTATACTGCTTTCACCGACAGGTTCTGGTAAGTCACTTATAATATACGTGTTAATGCGTTATCTTTTATCATCGTTTGAAGATAAAAATATTCTGGTCATTGTACCGACTACTTCGTTAGTTGAACAGATGTACAATGATTTTAAAACTTATGGATATAACGTAGAAGCGAATTGCCATAGAATATATTCAGGTAAAGACAAGAATACAACTAAAAGAGTTATTATAAGTACGTGGCAGTCAATATACAAATTTCCTCAAGCTTGGTTTGAAAGATTCGGTTCTGTGTTTGGTGATGAGTGTCATGGATTTAAATCGAGATCATTGACATCTATAATGAACAAGTGCATTGAGGCAGAATACAGGTTTGGTACAACAGGTACATTAGATGGTGCACAAACACACGAACTTGTTTTACAAGGATTGTTCGGCAAGATACACAGAGTAACGAGTACAAGACAATTACAAGATGATGATACACTCGCTAAATTAGAAATACGCAGGATAGTGTTACAACATAAAGAAGAAATAAGAAAAACATTCGGTAAACAGACATACCAAGATGAATTACAATATGTAGTATCACATAAATCAAGGAATGCATTCATACGCAACCTCACTCTTGATTTAGAAGGTAATACATTAGTACTGTACAATTATGTTGAGAAACACGGCAAACCACTACATACGTTAATAAAAGAAAAAGCAGAAGAAGGACGCAAGATATTTTTTGTATCAGGTAATACTGCAGCTACAGATAGAGAAGCAATAAGAGCTATAGTAGAAAAGCAAAAGAATTCTGTTATAGTAGCATCACTCGGCACCTTTAGCACTGGTATAAATATTAGGAATCTTCATAATATTGTATTTGCATCTCCATCGAAATCGCAGATAAGAGTTTTGCAAAGTATTGGAAGAGGATTGAGAAAAACTGATGACGGTAAGTCTACTACACTATATGATATAGTGGATGACATAAGTTGGAAGTCACGTAAAAATTATGGAATATTACATGCAGATGAAAGACTTAGAATTTACGGTAGAGAAAAATTTACACATAAAACATACAGAGTAGAACTATGAGTAAGAATGTAAAGCAATTTAAATTAACTAACAACGATGAAATAGTCTGTGAAATCGCAGCATGGAATGATGAAGAAACTGATGAGATAGTAATAAAGAAAGCACTTAAAATAGTAAGTGTAGAAGATTACACTCGTGGTATAAGATTCTTTGCTTTGAGACCTTGGATAGCTTTTCAAGATGATCCGGAAGAATTACAATCATTAAATTCAACTCATATCATTGTAACATCTTCACCTACTAAGTCTATGTTAAAATATTATAATACATGCCTAACGGCAATAAAACAAGATCTTAAAAAACCTGGCATACCTCGTAAAGGTGTCTGGGCTAATTTAGATGAAGTAAATCATGAAACCCGTGATTTAACAGATGATGAACTTGACGACTACCTTACTAGTAAATACGGTAGCATGATAGAAGATGAATACCCGGATTCAGCTGATAATAACATAATTAAATTTAAGCCGAAAGATACGATGCATTAGGGTATATCCCCTCTTCCTCAGATATACTATCTTATTATACCACATTTTTCAGCAAATGTACAACGTTATATTTGCTTCTTAAAAGAAAAAAAAGTATTGTACATTTACATAAAATTAGTGTATAATAGTACTATAGAATAAAGGATTAACTATGGCCCGCAGAAAAAGCATACACTACGTCAATAACGCGCAGTTTTCACAAGCAGTAGTTGACTATGTTGGACACTTAGAAGAATGTAGAAAAGATGAAATAACTTTACCAAAAGTTCCTGACTACATAGCACAATGTTTCTTAAGGATAGCCGAAGGGTTATCGCATAAAGCAAACTTCATAAGATATACTTATAGAGAAGAAATGGTAATGGATGCAGTTGAAAACTGTTTAAAAGCCATATCCAACTATAACCTTGAAGCTGCAACAAGAACTGGTAAACCAAATGCATTTGCTTACTTTACACAGATAACTTGGTTTGCATTCTTAAGAAGAATAACAAAAGAAAAGAAACAACAAGAAATTAAAATGAAATACTTAACTAAGGCCGGCGTTGATAATTTTATTGACACAGGCTCTGAACAAGGTGCAATTGATGTTGCATCACACTTTGTTGATACATTACGTGATAGAATACAGAGAGTAAGAAACACAGATACTGAAGTTAAAGAATTAGTTAAGAAGGAAAAGAAGAAAAGAAAAGCTCGAATAGCTGATTCAGATTTAAGTGAGTTCATGCAATGAAGATAGCGGTACTTAATGATACACACACCGGCATACGAAACTCATCAGAAATATTTTTAAATAATGCAGAAGAATTTTATAATAACGTATTCTTTCCAGCATGTGATAAACATGGCATAACACAGATACTACATCTTGGTGATTACTATGATCACCGTAAGTTTGTTAATTTTAAAGCTCTTAATCATAATCGTAGAATATTTTTAGATCAACTTCGTAAACGTGGTATGTCTATGGATATTATTCCTGGAAACCATGATACGTTCTATAAGAATACAAACGAACTTAATTCTTTAAAAGAATGCTTAGGCCATTATATGAATGAAGTCCATATTGTTATGGAACCTACTGTAATGGAATATGATTCATTGAAGATAGGATTAGTTCCTTGGATATGCCAAGAAAATTATACACAATGTATGAACTTCATAAAAGAGTGTAAAGCTGATTGGTTAGGTGCTCATCTTGAATTAAATGGTTTTGAAATGATGAGAGGTTTAAAGAATACTCATGGCATGGATCCTAAATTGTTTTCAAGATTTGAAATGGTATTGAGCGGACACTATCATTGTTCATCACAAAAAGATAATATCTGGTATCTTGGTTCACAAATGGAATTCTTTTGGTCAGATGCTCATGATCCTAAGTACTTTCATATAATAGATACTGAAACAAGAAAAATAGAGAAGATAAGAAATAATCACACTTTATTTGAAAAAGTCCTTTACAATGACGAAGAAATAGATTATAATAGTTACAATAAAGATTTAACTAATAAATTTGTAAAAGTGATTGTTATGAATAAAACCGATCCTTTTACGTTTGATAGGTTTATTGATAATATTCAAAACCAAAAGATTTATGAATTAAAGATAGCAGAAAACTTCAATGAATTTATTGGTGCTAATGTAGATGATGAAAGCATGAATTTTGAAGATACTACTGAGATAGTTGATACTTATATAGATGCTGTAGACACCGACTTGGATAAGAATAAAATAAAAGCTGAAATGAGACAATTGATGACTGAGGCACAGGCTCTAGAAATAGCATGATAGTATTTAAGACTCTTCGATATAAAAACTTTTTATCTTCAGGTAATACGTTTACCGACGTAGATTTTACTAAAGCCAAGTCCACTTTAGTAGTAGGTCACAATGGTGCAGGTAAATCCACAATGTTAGATGCATTGTCATTTGGTTTGTTTGGTAAACCACATAGGAAGATAAGTAAAGCACAACTCGTTAATTCTATAAATCAAAAACAAGCATTGGTTGAAGTTGATTTTACGATTGGTCAATCTTATTTTAAATTAGTTAGAGGAATTAAACCTAACATATTTGAAATATGGAAAGATAATAAGATGATTAACCAATCATCACACGCCATGGAATACCAAAGAATCTTAGAACAAAACATCTTAAAGCTTAATCATAAGAGTTTCCATCAAGTTGTTGTGTTAGGTTCTTCCTCCTTTATACCTTTTATGCAACTTAACGCGGGTCACCGTAGAGATGTCATTGAAGATCTTCTGGATATTAATATTTTCTCTAAAATGAATGTTATACTAAAAGAAAAAAATAGTATCTTAAAAGATAAAGCATCAACTATAGCTAATAACATTGAGTTGTGTAAAACTAAAATGGAACAACACTCTAAATACATTCGTGACATTGCTGCATTGACTACAGAAAATAAAAAGAAATATGAAAAACAAATTCAAAGCGCAGATTTAAAAATACAAAAGTTACAAGAAAATAATAACATGTTAACTAATGAGCTTGATGTCATTGGTGATATAGACTTAACATCTTTACAGAATAAAAAGAATGATGTTATAACATATAGAGCTGAAAAAAAACAAGAATTAAAAACAGTTGCAAAGCGAGGTTTGTTTTTGCAAAGTAATGATGAGTGTCCTACATGCGAACAACCTATACAAAATAAAGATAAATTAGTATTTGATACTAAAAATCAAGCTTATCAGATCGAGTCAACTCTTAAATTAATTGAAGGTAGTTATATCGAAGTTGAAGCAGAAATGCAAAAATTGCAAGAAACTATTGCAATAGTAAATGGAAAAACTAGTACTATTAATTCTAATAACAGAGAAATACAATCTTTAAATCAAAGCAATAACGATTTAAGATCATATCTAAATGAAGAAGTCAGTACAGACTTAAATGTTGCTAGAAAAGAACTAGAAGATATTACTAATGACAAAGAAGACTTAATAGAAGAGAAGCTTAAAGTAACTGAACAAATTAATTACAATGGTGTTATAGCAGAAATGCTTAGAGACACTGGAATTAAAACTAAAATAATAAAGCAATACTTACCAGCAATTAATAAACTTGTTAACCAACACCTGCAAGTTCTAGATTTCTTCGTTTCTTTTGACTTAAATGAAAGTTTTCAAGAAACTATAAGATCAAGATTTAGAGATGATTTTACATACGAATCTTTTAGTGAAGGCGAAAAACAAAGAATCGATTTATCGTTGTTATTTACATGGCGTCAAATAGCAAAGATGAAAAACTCGGTTTCAACTAACTTACTAATATTAGATGAAACCTTTGACTCATCATTAGATCATGATGGTGTTGAAAATCTATTGAAAATACTAAACACACTTGGTGAAGATACTAATACGTTTATTATATCACATAAAGGAGATATACTAGACGGTAAGTTTGATGCTAAGATTGAATTTGTTAAAGAAAGAAATTTCTCTAAAATGAAAGTTTAAACGCATTTAACGGTGTACATTTAGTAAAAACTGTGGTATAATAGAACTATAAAATCAAAAGGAGTATATAATGCAATTAAGTGATTCCACCTTGGACATCCTTAGAAACTTCTCGTCAATTAATCAAAACATTTTGATTACAGCCGGAAGTCCTATTAAAACTATCAGCGAAGCTCGTAATGTCGTAGCTAAAGCTGAAATACCAGAAACCTTTGACAAAGACTTTGGCATCTATGATTTAAATGAATTCATCGGTGTAACTGGTTTAGTCAATAATCCTAGCCTTGAATTCAATAATGATTTCGTTGTTATATCTGATGAGTCAGGTAGATCCAATGTAAAGTATTTCTATTCAGCTGCTGAGACATTAACCACACCTACAAAAGATGTTTCTATGCCAGAGCCTGATGTAAGGTTTACATTAGATAATGACACTCTTAATAAACTTAAAAAAGCTGCATCAACCCTCGGTCATAAAGAAGTATTGATTAGAGCTAATAACGGCGTATTAAGTTTATCGATTGTTGAAAATCAAAATGCAACATCAAATGCATATTCAATTGATATTGATGGTGAGTTTAAAGAAGATGCTGTATTTAATTTTATTATAGATATATCTAACTTGAAAATATTACCTGGTGATTATGATGTTCAAATTTCTTCGAAATTAATAACACAGTTTTCCCATAAAGAATTAAGTGTAAAGTATTGGATTGCACTTGAAAAATCGTCAACTTACGGAGTTTAATAATGACAAGCAATAACGACCAATTATATGACCTTTCTAATAAGGCATCAAGAAGTACCATCGCTGTTATCGATGCGGTAACACAAAGAGGTGGATTTAAAGGTGAAGAGTTATCTACTATTGGTGGACTAAGGGATCAGTGCATTCAGATAGTTCAACTATGTGAAACTATTCAACAAGAAAAAGCAATGGAAACACCAGCTGAAGAACCTGCTGCTAAAAAGTAATTACGCTTTATTGAATTTTATTTTATTTGTTATGGAGAAACGCGTAAATGTCTAATGAGTACTTATGGGTTGAAAAGTACAGGCCACAAAAAGTTGCCGATACTATACTACCTACTAAACTAAAAGAAACCTTTCAAAAAATAATTGATGGTGGTGAACTACCAAATATGTTATTTACTGGCACCGCCGGGTTAGGTAAAACAACTGTTGCTAAAGCAATGTGTAATGAACTTAATTGTGATTTCATATTGATTAATGGTTCTGAAGAAGGCAACATCGATACATTAAGAACTAAAATTAAACAATTTGCCTCATCGGTTTCATTATCGAGTGACTTTAAAGTTGTAATACTTGATGAAGCAGATTATCTAAATCCACAATCAACTCAGCCTGCTCTTCGTGGTTTCATTGAAGAGTTCTCTAGTAATTGTAGATTTATTCTTACTTGCAACTTTAAAAATAGAATCATTGAACCACTACATTCGAGATGTGGTGTATATGAATTCAATACATCTAAAAAAGATCTTGCACCTATAGCAAGTCAATTCATGAAAAGATGTCAGTACATTCTTGAAGAAGAAGGTGTAAGCTATACACAAATGGCAGTTGCAGATTTAATAATGAAATTTGCACCAGACTGGCGTAGAGTTATCAATGAATTGCAAAGATATTCAGTTAACGGTAACATTGATGCTGGTATAGTAAATGTTGTAAGTGATAAAAACTATGATGATCTTTTCTCTTATTTGAAAAATAAAGATTTTAAAAAGATGAGATCTTGGGTTGTAAACAATATAGATACAGATGCAGCAGCAATCTTTAGATCCATATACGATCGTATGGCTGAGAAAGTTGCCCCGCAGTCTATACCACAACTAGTTTTAATCCTTGGTGATTATCAATATAAGAATGCTTTTGTTGCTGATCACGAACTTAACGTAGTAGCATGCTTAACGGAGGTAATGTCAGATGTCCAATTCAATTAACCTAACACTTTACACACAAGATAATTGTGAATATTGTCATATTATGAAAAAGAAACTTGCAGATTGGGATTACAGATATAGAGAAGTCAATGTCAGTTATGATCTTTTTGCTAAAGATTTCATGAAACAAAGAGGACATAGAACAGTTCCTCAATTGTATTGGAATAATACGCATTTAAATAAAGTTCCAACAAGTGAGCTTACTAAAGAACATGTAGAAGCCGAGATTGATTATGATAACTACGTTGGCGGAGTTGAAAGTTGGGCCCCTCTAAAAAGCGCATAGCAATTGTTGGTGGTGGTATTGCTGGTATAACTACAGCATACTTTTTATCCAAAAAACATAAAGTAAGACTATACGATCCTAATGGTATTGCAGAACAATGCAGCTATGCCAATGGTGGACAATTGTCTGTATGCAATGCTGAAGTGTGGAACACTTATGAAAACATAGCTAAAGGTATTAAATGGTTGACACAACCAGATGCTCCACTTGCATTTAGACCAGATGTTTGGTCTTGGTCAAAAGTTAAATGGATTGCTGGATTTGTCGGTGCCACTCTTAAAAACAGATATGAATATAATACACGTAAAACTATAGAATACAGTTTACATTCTCGTAAATTAATGAAGAAGTTAATGAAAGAAACTGGTATTGAATTTCATCATAACGATTGTGGTATACTACATATATACAAAAATAAAAAGTCTTGGGACAAAGCACGTAAAACACTTGATAAATTTAAAGATACTGGTTGGGGTAGAGTCGAAACAAAAACTAATCTTATTAAATACAATATAAAATCAAATGATGTTATTGGTGCTACACTGACTAAAGCGGATTCAGTTGGAGATATACATGCGTTTTGTAAAAACCTATGTAATCATATGATGAAAGATACTAAATATGATTTTAGTATTAGAGTTAATAAAATAGTACCAACACGTGAAATAAAGTTTTTATCAGGTAAACGTGATATGGCTTTAAGTTTAGATGATCTTAAAAAAGAATACGATGAAATAATTGTATGTGCTGGTGCATACACTCCACACTTAGTGCCGGTTAATGTATACCCTATCAAAGGTTATTCGATAACTTATGAGAATGCATATGAAGGTCCTAACATATCAGTACTCGATGATGAAAGAAAAATAGTAGCATCACCATTTGCAAATAATATGTTTAGAGTTGCTGGTACTGCAGAATTAGCTGAATGGAATCATGATATACGTGAAGATAGAATCAAACCTTTAGCAGATTGGGTAGAACAAAACACATTTATAAAAAGAGATAACTATAACAAATGGGCATGTTTAAGACCAATGACACCTGATATGATACCTATTGTAGGAAAGATAAAAGGCTTGTGGGTTAATACTGGAGCCGGTCATTTAGGTTGGACTATGGGTATGGCTCTTGCCGAAAAAATAGCAAAGGATATATAATGGAATTAGAAATGTTAAATCAATTTGTAAATCAATTAGCAATGTGTGAGTTATTATCAGCGCATGACTTATTGCAGCCATCATTGGCATTTGACTGCATGCAAGTTGAAAACTTTATAAAAGAATCATACTTTGATAACAACTATCAAGCTTTCATAGCTTGGTGGGATTCAAATGTAGTGCCAATTACAGAAGAATTTAATACGTTGTATCAGGAAACTCGAAATGAAAGTATGTAATTTAAATAGCTTTTACTTCATCAATAAAGTTAAAAATCATGATGAAGTAAGAGAGAAGCTTTTGTATCTTATAAAAAATAATGAAGCAGATTCTACCACTTACAATGATGCATTTATCACTAGAACAGATTATCACTTAGATGAAAATCATGAAAGAACATACTTACCTTTATTCTTTGAAACAATAGAATCTATTATGCAAGAACAATCTAAGTTTATGTTTACTAAAGAAATGACAATACATCATGCATGGTTTCAACAGTATTGGCAGTTTGATAAACACGACTGGCATACACATGGTCAAGCACAATTTGCTAACATTTATTACTTAGAACTACCTGATAAAAACAATAAGACAGAATTCTTTAATGTCTTAGATCAAAAAATAATTAAAGAAATTGACGTAGAAGAAGGTGATTTAATTACCTTTCCTGCCTATATAATACATAGGTCCAATACAAATTCCGCAAAACAAAAAACAGTAATATCATTTAATAGTAGCTTTGAACTTACTGATGCACAGAAAGTAGATAATTTATTATGAACCCCTTTGAATATGTAAATGCAATTAACTATACTAAGAAAGATATAATGGTTGATGATGTAACGGAGAAAGGATATGCTCCGTACATGATTAATAGACAACTATCATACTTTCCAGATACAGTTCTTGCAGCAAATGAAATGAATCGCAACCACCACCTTGACAATCGTTTACAATTTGATTTTTTTATAAATATAGTTAGAAAACGTAAAAGGTTTTCTAAATGGCATAAGCCAGAAACTGTAAGTGATTTGGAAGCAGTAAAAAAATATTATGGCTATAGTAATGAAAAAGCCCGCCAAGTATTATCTCTTCTAACCACTGATCAGATTAATGAATTGAAAAATAAGGTAATGACCGGTGGAAGAAAGTAATATTGTAGAATGGGCTCCAGCTGATATGTTGGAAGTCACGTTAAATGAACCAGATGATTTTTTAAAGATAAGAGAAACATTAACACGAATTGGTGTAGCATCTCGTAAAGACAACAAACTCTATCAATCATGTCATATACTTCACAAGCAAGGCAGATATTTTATCGTGCACTTTAAAGAGCTCTTTTTGCTCGACGGTAAGAAATCTAACTTAGAAGAAAATGATGTAGCCAGAAGAAATACTATCGCAACACTTATGAGTGATTGGGGTTTACTACAGATTGATACAACCACAAAGCTAGAGCCAATTGCACCATTAAGACAAATTAAGATTATATCTTTTAAAGATAAAGACGAATGGAACCTATGTCCAAAGTACAACATAGGAAATGGTTCAAAGTAAAAAAAGTTTGTACAGGCTATGTACATTTAAAAAAAAAGTATTATATATATTATAGAGTCGCCGATGATCGGGACTCGCTAAACCTTGCTAGTCAATAGGAGGCAATTATGACTAAGAACTTTATTTACCCAAGAAACGCTTTCTTGGGATTCGATCACATTTTCGACCAGCTAGAAAATATTCATAGCCATGCGAAAGATACTTATCCACCATATAATGTAGTCAAACACGACAATATGAAATATGAAATTGAGATGGC
>Ga0209535_1000751_pt1 | contig 22721 bp, 17 predicted proteins | sample LinPmetageLP28_FD_184041 | JGI IMG/M metagenome (GOLD analysis project Ga0209535, IMG submission 184041) | Marine viral communities from the Pacific Ocean - LP-28 (SPAdes) (version 2) | ecosystem: Environmental > Aquatic > Marine > Oceanic | place: Pacific Ocean | collected 2009-08-22
TTGTCAGAGGAGTACGGTTTGGACAAGGGCGACAAGGCTTTACAAGAAATAAATACCCATGAGCGTGAATGCGCTTTGAGGTACGAAAGAATTGAAGAACGGTTGAAAGATGGATCGCGTAGATTTGACAGGTTAGAAAATATGATCTGGGGTGTGTATGCCGCCGTATTCATAGCTGTCGCAATACCGATATTAATGTCTATGAGGTAGAACATGATTGCAGAAATCTCCGCGATTGTCGCTGGGGTCAATATGGCTTCAAACGCAATCAAAAAAGCAGCAAGTACAGCGGATGATTTAAGCACCATAGGAACCTTTCTCAGCAAGCTGGGTGGGGCTGAAGTAGAACTGGCTAAGGCTCAGAACGCTGGCGGTTTGTCAGAAGCTGACGCTGTTAAGGCTGCGCTGGCGCGTAAGCAAATTGCAGAGACAATGCAGGAGGTGAAAGACCTGTTTGTTATGAGCGGCAATGGTCATTTGTATCAGCAGTGTATGCAGGAAATGGCTAATGCTCGAAAGGCAAAGCAAGAAGAGTTAGCTAGGGCTACGGCAAAGAATAAAAAGTTCTGGAAAGATATGCGCCAGATTGGGATGCTTATCTTGCTGGTTGTTGTTTTAGTACCCGCTGCTGTAGGCGGGTTATTAGCGTGGTTGACTAACAGATGATACTGGCATTTCTTTTGATTGTTGTTGTGGATGGGGAGACATTACCTAACTCATCAAACTGGTTGTTTGCAAATGCCCTAACCTGCAATCGTGCTGCCTATTATGTCGAAAGCGGAGCGACCTCGCCCCAGCAAAAACGGGGATCGCAGAAAGGAATCTCAGCATACTGCGTTCCTAAGTCAGTTTCTAAAAACACAAAGCTTTGGTATTAAATTATGAGCATCGTCGCATCATTAGTAGGGCCGGTTACAGGGCTACTTGATAAGTTCATTGAGGACAAGGATCAGAAAAACGCCTTGGCCCATGAAATTGCTACAATGTCAGAACGACATGCCCAAGAGCTTATGAAGGGCCAGCTAGACGTAAACAAGACCGAAGCTGCACATAAGTCGTTATTTGTTGCTGGCTGGCGACCGAGTATCGGGTGGGTGTGTTCGCTGGGCTTACTCTACAATACGATTATCGCCAACATTCTTGGCATCTGGGTAGACCTACCCGAAATAGATACAACACTGTTAGTTCCGGTTATGATGGGAATGCTCGGTCTGGGCGCGATGAGAAGCTACGAGAAGGTTAACTCCGTAGCTAGGGAGAAGTAATGAGCGATTTAATCAGTATGCTTAAACGCCACGAAGGTGTGCGATCTAAGGTTTATATGTGCTCGGCTGGTTATGAAACAATTGCAGTAGGCAGAAACATTAGTGAATCTGGCCTTGGCCTATCTGATGATGAGATTGACTACCTACTAGCAAACGACATCAAGCGCGTGCGAGAAGAGCTTACCGATTCATACTTCTGGTTCCCCGCAATGAACGAAGCGCGTCAAGACGCTATGATTGATATATCGTTTAATCTGGGCCAGACTCGATTACGTGGGTTTGTAAAAGCTGTTGAAGCTATGTCCCGCGAACAGTTTGATGTTGCTGCCGATGAGTTTATGGACAGCAAATGGGCTACACAAGTGGGCAACCGTGCCTTAGAGGTAACTGAGATGATCCGCACAGGTGAGTACCCGTAATGCCTTTACAGAAGCTATTATTTAAACCCGGAGTAAACCGCGAAACTACAAGGTATGCGGCAGAAGAGGGCTGGTTTGACTGCGATAAAGTCAGATTTCGTGGTGGACTACCAGAAAAAATAGGTGGGTGGCAACCGCTGTCTAGTTACACGTTTCTTGGTTTGTGTAGGTCTTTACACAGTTGGGTTACGCTGTCTAATCAAAAGTTGTTAGGTGTAGGCACGAACCTAAAGTTCTATTTAGAAAAAGGTGGGCTGTACTACGACGTAACTCCAGAACGCACTCCGTCAGGTGTGTCTCTAACCAACCCGTTTGCTACTACCAGTGGATCTACTACAGTTACTGTAACCGATGCTAATGGTGGGTATATTAACGGTGATTTCGTTACATTTAGCGGAGCATCTGCTGTAGGTGGACTAACCTTAAACGGTGAGTTCCAGATAACTTATCTTACAGGTAATACTTACACCATAGAATCTGCTACAGCCGCTAGTTCTTCTGCTACAGGTGGGGGTTCGGTAACAGCTAAGTACCAGATAAACGTCGGCCCAGAAATAGAAGTTCCGCTAGTAGGTTGGGGTGCAGGTGGGTGGAACCAAGGTACTTGGGGTAACGGAATAGAAACAGCTACAGACTCCCTACGTATATGGAGCCAATCTAATTTTGGTGAAGACCTTATATTCGGCCCTCGCAATGGAGCAGTTTACTACTGGGATGCTTCTAACGCAGACGGGCTTAACGGGCGTGCGGTAGCACTATCCGCAATTAGTGGCGCGTCTAATACACCTACAGTACAAAACTTTATTCTTGTATCAGATATAAGTCAGTTCGTTTTCTGCTTTGGTGCCAATACAATCGGCAGTGCCGTACAAGACCCTTTACTTATTAGGTGGTCAGACCAAGCAAACGCGGCTCAGTGGACTCCCGGTGCAACTAACCAAGCAGGTGACATAAAGCTGTCCAAAGGCTCTCAGATAGTAACTGCTTTACAGTCCCGTCAAGAAGTTTTGGTATGGACTGACGCTGCTATGTACGCGCTACAGTATCTAGGCGGTGCTTTAGTTTGGGGTTCTCAATTACTCGGTGAAAACATATCTATTGCTTCTCAGAACTCAGCCGCCTATTCAGACGGTGTAGCTTACTGGATGGGTCGTGATTCTTTCTATATGTACGATGGTAGGGTTAAGAACTTACGCTGTGACTTAAAACGGTTTGTGTTTAATGACTTTAACTTCGATCAGGTAGATCAAGTGTTTGCTGGTACTAACGAGGGGTTCGACGAGGTTTGGTGGTTCTACTGCTCCGCTGACTCAACCACAATAGACAAGTATGTAGTCTATAACCACGTATTGGACGTATGGTACAACGGCACGCTCGCACGCAGTGCTTGGCTAGATTCTGGCACTCGTGCTCATCCTGTTGCTGCTACGTACAGTAATAATCTAGTTACGCACGAAAACGGTGTTGACGATAACGTAACAGGCACTAACACCGCCATATCCTCGTTTATAACGTCAGCACAGTTTGATATACAGGACGGGAACAGCTTCTCGTTCATACGTCGAATACTGCCAGACGTTACATTTGACGGATCTACTGCGGAAAGCCCTAGCCTGACTATGGAGCTACTACCTCTACAGTCATCTGGATCTGGGTTTAACTCACCTCTGTCTGAAGGTGGGTCTAATAGTGCCGCAGTTACACGCAGTGCCATAGTTCCTGTTGAGGCGTTTACAGATCAGGTCTACACCAGAGTACGTGGTAGGCAGTTATCCATAAAGATAGAGTCTGGAGATGTTGGGGTTACTTGGCAGCTAGGCGCACCCCGTTTAGACATACGCCCAGATGGTAGACGGTAATGGCAGAAGACATAAACTTTGTTTCCCCTAGACTGCCTGATCCACCAAAAGAATATGATTCGCAGTCTTTTGAGCAGTTTAATAACGTACTGCGTATATACTTTAATCAATTAGATGACGGGCTAAGAAAAGCAGCGGTATCCCCAGAAACTCAAGCGCAGGTATGGTTCCTTGGCTAACGAATATAAAAATGCAAAAGTGGATTTAACCACTACCAACGCTACCACGCTGTATACATGTCCTTCAGCTAAAACAGCTATTATAAAGTCACTACTTGTGTCCGAAGATTCAGGTAACGCTGATACTATAACAGTGACGTTGACCAACGCCGCCGCTGCCGTGTTTAGTTTATTTAAGGTTAGTGCAGTAGGCGCTAATGGTACTGTGGAGTTACTTACTTCTCCTATAGTGCTGGAAGAATCGGAAATAATTAAAGTAACCGCAGCAACTGCTAATAGGCTTCATGTGGTCGCCAGTGTATTAGAGGTGTCGTAGTGAATATAGGAAACATAGGGCTAGGAAGTCTATTTGGTGGATTAGACCAAGCTGAATTACAAAGACGTATAGCGCAGTACCAGTCTGGAATTGGTAGCGTAGCTTCCCCTACGACTACACCTACTAAAGCTGTAGCCCCTAGACCTACGCCTACCCCGTACCGAGGAGGGCCATCTACACCTAGTTTTGGGCCTAAAACTACACCTGTGCCGTATGCCACTCCTGTAGCACCCAAGCCTGCACCAGTTAAAGCTGTAGCACCCAAGCCTGCACCCATAGTTCCTGTAGCACCTAAGCCTGCTATAACCGATGCTCGTGTACCCGGTGCTGGAATAGACTACGTAGCTCCAAAACCTGCTGCAAAACCTGCTGCAAAACCTGCTGCAAACCCGTTCCTAAGTTCAGATTCTAATTTCTCTGGGCTACAAGACTACCGTGACAAAATAGTTTCTGGTGGTGCCGACTACTTTAAAATTGATGATGTAGATGAAGTAGACGACTACTACGACAGTGCTTACGAAAAGGCTTTTGGGTCTATTCCGGGGTTAAATACAATAGACATAATTGGCGGTGAAGGTGGTGTTGGTGGAGGCCAAGTAGATTACAGCCCAACACGTAATCTTGGAGATGGAGAATACCGCTCATACGTAAGCAATGTACCTGAGTACTTAAAAGGTTTTAAACAGCCTGCTAAAGCAGAAGATACAAGAAATGCGTATGGTAGTATCGCTGGAGTAGGTGGCGCAAAAGATACATCCGCAGTTCTTAGCGACCACTATGGTTACGACATTACCCCCACAGAAGAAAAAGTAAACGTTGGGAGTTTTGGGGGTAATTTTGAAACCCACTCTAATGCAACATCAGAAGAAATATCTGAGTTTCAATCATTAGTTAAGCCCATATTAAAAGAGCAAATACCCTACCTACAGGCAACTGAAGGGTTAGATTACCAAGATGCTTTACTAGAATCGTACAAACGTGACCCGATGCTTCAGTCACTATACGCAAAGTACGATGTATCTCCTGTACGCCAAACAAAAGATGGCTCTACGTATTTATACGACCCAATGTCTTTCTCTGAGATTCGCACCAAAGAAGTTAAAGATAGCTCAGTAAAAGACGCTTTGAAAGCAGCGGCTATGATCGCGGCCTCTTTATACGGAGGTGCTATTTTAGGTGGCTCCGGTATGTTTGGGGGAACCGCTGCCGCGAGTACTACTGCTGGCACCGCCGCTACAGGTCTATCTGCTCTTGCTCCTAGTGCTGTTGCCGCTAGTCTTGGGGCTACTGCTGTACCCGGTGCTTTAGGCTCTGCACTTGCTGCTGGTACTACTTCCGCTGCTATAACCGCTGCTACTGGTGGGGATACAAATGACATCCTCAAAGCATTTGCCTTGTCCGGTGCAGGAGGGTACGCCAAAGGGTTAAGTGCTAATGCCGCTAGTTTGGGAGAACAAGTAAAAGCAGCCGAAACAGCCGCTATGTTAGGACAGGGTAGCGCAAACGAAGTTACACGCCTCGCATCAGCCGCTACGAACGCTGCGAATACAGCCAAAACATTTAATGACGTTGTAAGTACAGGTACGTTTATCAGTAGAGCCGTACAAGGTGATGTAGCTGGAGCAGTAATTGGTAAGTTCGGAGATAAATTTACCACTACGGCATTAAACAAAGTAGGTTTAGACAAAGAGTTCCTTAAAGACTTTAACATTAACCAAGATGACTTAACGTCTGGGCTTGTTAAAACTCAATTAGAGTTAGCTAAAGGCACCGATTTTGACAAGGCGTTGGTTAGGGGTCTTGGAGAGTATATTAAAGAAGGTGGCGCATTAGCACCTAATGACATGAAAACCCCTGAATTCATTAAACGAATTGGCGATGCCATAACGTATACGGGTAAGATGTTTGACGATACTATCTTCGAGCCTGTCAAAGACGCTACTAAACCCGTCGTTGACGCAGCTAGGGCTGTAGGTAAGAAAGTAGACGATAAAGTATTTGAGCCTGTCAAAGAGACTGTTGAAGCCGCTGGTAGTGCCGTAGATGACACCCTGATACAGCCTGTACGTGAAGTAGGCAAAGCCGTAGATGACACCCTGATACAGCCTGTACGTGAAGTAGGTAAGGCTATAGATGATACAACAAAACCTGTCAGAGAAGGCGTTTCAGACGTAGTTAAAGACGTTGTTAAGGCTACAGGTTTAGGTATAGGCGATGTTATAGCCCTTCTTATGGGCGGTGCTGGCGGCGCAGGTGCAGGTATGGGCGGTGCTGGTGTACGGGGTGGTACGCCGGGAACTATAACTGAAGAGGCTTCTCCTCTATTTAAGTTAGCAAAGGAAGAAGAGGGGCAGAAAGACGATGTAGCTAACTTCTTAGCTAGTCTTACGGGCAACAATCCTGTAGTAAATGTTGCATCTGGTGGTATGATACAAAGTTCTTATGGGGATCTATTTGACACGATCCACCAACCAAAACAAACATCTGACAGTACGCTTAACGAGTTACTGCGGATAGTTGGGAGTAGATAATGGCTGACGATTTTGACGTTTCTAAATACCTGCAAAGTATCAGCGTAGGCGCTCCCGATAGTAGCTTTGATAGTGACGGGTTTAACACAAACTATGACATGGGCAATTATGACCCCAATAATGAGTTTTATGATTTTGGCAGCGGATTTAACGATGAAGGGTTTAACATTGATTTTCTTAATGATCTAGCTAGCGGAGATATATCAAAATACTCTGGCAGCGGTTTCGACGACGACGGGTTTAACATAGATTATTATAATGATCTATTTTCCAACACATCCAAAAAAGACGACAAGAATGCGTTCCAAAGACTATTAGGTGCTTTTGGTGTTGGTGGTGGTGGAGATAAATCTAAAGTTGACCCTCTACAAGCATTGCTAGGCTTAGGTTTAGCCAGCTACGGTAAAGACCGTGGTTTCTTCAATCCTGATGTACCCGATGTGGGCTACCAAGGTGAAATACCCAAGTATCAAGCCATCCAAGAAGTTGTTAAAGGTAGAGATGATTCAGGTCGTCGTCCCGGCAGTGGTGGAAGACGCTACATGTCAGACGTTATATACGCCAAAGCACCTGAGAACCAAGAGCCTATGTCCGTTGCAGAAGCTCAAGCCAAAGCAAAAGCTCAAGCACAAGGGTTTAATATAGGCGGCTACCTTAACGGTGACTCTGACGGGCAAGCTGATGAAGTTCCCGGTAGCATTGACGGCGTACAAGAAGCTAGACTTAGCCACGGTGAATACGTGTTACCTGCTGACCTAGTATCTCTTTTAGGTAACGGTAACTCTGACGCAGGTGCAAAAGCCCTAGATGAGTTTATGGCTATGGTACGTAAGCAAGGCACTGGCACTGAGAAACAACAAAAGAACATTAAGGCTGACAAAGTTTTAGCATCTTTGATGCAAGGTAAGGGGTAAGTTATGGCAGCAACTGATTTAGGGGTTAACGATCCCAATAGTACTGTAGGGCAACCCGCAGGAACGTCAGGCGTTTTATCAGAGTTTGCGGGTGAATATGTATCCGATATGCTGGGTAAAACTAGAGCCTTAGCCGATAAACCTTATAATGCTTATGGTGGGCCACTTACTGCCGGTGCCTCTGGCTTACAGAATCAAGCCTTTGGCGGTTACGGCGCACTAGATCCCAATCAACAGACCGGCATTGGTAGTTTCGGTTTCGGTGCTGGGCCGGGTTCTTTTGGTTTTGGTAGTGCAGCGGGTCAAGGGTACTCACCGAGGTTTACCGCTGGTTCTGCTGACATGTCCGGTATGCAAGCAGGTAGTTTTACTGGGGATACTGCACAGCAGTACATGAACCCTTATCTACAGGCTGCACTGAACCCTCAGATAGCCGAAGTCCGTAGACAAGAAGCAATCACACAGTCGCAAGATGCTGGTAGAGCCGCCCAAGCAGGGGCTTTTGGTGGGTCACGTTCATTTATTATGGATGCTGAAAGAGCACGTAATACAGGGCAACAGATTGCCGATATTACTGGTAAGGGCTACGCTAGTGCTTTTGATACCGCACAGCAACAGTTCAATACTGAACAAAACATGCGCCAGCGTATTGCTGAAGTCGGCTTAGATCAGTTTAACAAAGAACAAGCTGGCCTACGTACTGACGAAGCTGCTCGTAGAGGACAATTTAATACCGAAGCTGAACGCCTAGCTGCCTTCGATGAAGCAAGAAGGGGGCAGTTTAATGAAGAAGAACGTCGCCAAATGCAGTTCGATGAGTATGGTAGAAATCAGTTCAACGAAGAAGAACGCCGTAGAATTGACGCGGCAGAAGCTGATCGTCGTTATGGCCTATCCGCGCTAAGAGATATGAGTGCCGCTGGTGCCGCTGAACGAGATATAGCACAACAAGGTATTACCGCTGACTACTTACAGTATCAACAAGAGCAGCAGTATCCTTACGAACAGCTACAGTTTATGCAGTCAATGCTTGAAGGCTTGCCAGTAGCCGCTAGAACACAATCATATGTTGCCCCCGGTTCTTTCCAAGAATTATCAGGTGCATCAGGTGGCGTACTGGCGCTCCTAAGATCCTTGGGTATAGGGTAGGTAATTAAAAATGTTAAATAATCCAATCCAGCAAATTGAGCGCACTAAAGACGCTTACGCAGGTAATCCAGAAGGACTACAGAAGCGTGCTAACATGTCAAAAGAACTTATAGACCTTCTGGCTATGCAGGCGTTGCAGTCAGATCTTGCCGCTCAAAAACGCAATATGGCTATGCAGCAGCAAGGCAACCCCCAAACCGTTAAAGACCAACTAGAAGAAGGTCTCATGGGTGAGTATCGCCAAGAAGCCGCTAAAGACTTAGGTGTAAATCCAAGTGAAGGCGATGTAGTTGAGCGTACAGGCATAGCAGGGCAGCAAATGGCACGCAATCAGCAGATGGCTCAAGGCCCACAGATGCCACAAGGCGGTGGCGGTGTAGCCAGTCAAGCTGGCCCAGTTAATCTAGCTGGTGGTGGTATTGTTTCGTTTAAAAAAGGCTCAGAAGAAGAAGGCGCGGTAGAAGCAGAAGCAGATGTACTAGGCCAGTTCTTATTAGCCAGCGCAGCAGATCCTAAGAAAGCAGAACAAATGCGTAAGATTATGGAGAGGATACAAAAACGTAAAGGGGATGTTGGGCTACCGGAAGTAAAAGATGGTGGAGCAGGACTTGCGGAGTTCCGTAGAAGCCAAGGATTTGATACAAGCACTGATGACCCTTCTGCTGGCCCCTCTGCTGGCCCCTCTGCTGGTGGCATAGCAAGTTTACCTCCTTACGCAGCGCCAATAGATTTAATAACAGGTAAGCCACAAGATCTAACCCCGTTACCTCCCGGTGGTGGAGCTTTAGCCCCCCGAACAAAACCCGGTGGTGGAGCTATGATGACTCCCGAAATGATTAAAGAAGTTGAAGAAACCGTAGCCGCAGCCAAACCCCCTACAGTAGTACCCCCCGCCCCTTCTGCACCTGCAATAGATCCTGATGCGGGTATTAAAGCTGCACTAGAAAAATCTGCGAACTTAGATCCTGTAGCGCAAGCAAAAGCTAGATCAGAGGCTGTCAAAGACGATCTTGGTTTAGCCGAAGGCATTGCTACGTTAGGAGATCGTAAGGGGCGTAGAGAAAGAGCATACGAAGAAACAACTGCTTCCGGTATGGATAACTTGATAGACTTACTTACGGCAGGTGGTCGTGGTGGTATTACTGGCGTAGGTGCTCGTAGTGGTCAGTTACGAAGAGAAGAAAACGCACGCCGTATGGCCTACGAAGACACTCTCGACGGTATAGAAGATAAGGCTATGACTCTTCGTTCTACCATAGGTGGTAAGGCTGCTACTAGCTACGACAACACCATGAAGACTATGTTGACTATCCAGCAAGGTGCTCAGAACTCACTACTGACCCTAAGCGCAAACGAACAAAAAGCTATCAGGGAAGAGCGTGCTAATAACTTAGCAGAAGCTAGAAATGATCTAATGAGAGAGCAGGTCATAACGGGTACTTTTGTAGACGCAAGCACTATAGGTAAATACCAAACCGCTGCTTCTGCCGCATTAAAAGTAGCCATAGACTCTGTAGACGCAGAGTACGCAACTAGAATTTCAAGAGCACAGTCAAAGGTAGACCAAGGCAAAGAAGGTGCAGAAGCAGCCCTACAAACCTTAATGTCCGAACGAGCAGCAGCTTACGAAAATCATCCAAGCTACGCTGTAGCAAAGGCTAACCAAGAGCAAGTGGATAAGTTTGCAAGCCAAGGTGCCACCGAAAGAAAAACACAGCAAGAAAGGCTGGAAGCATCGGCAGACTTTAATAAATATATCTAAGGGTAAATAATGCCTACATTAGCCGAAGCTAAACGTGCAATAATAAACGCAGAAACAGCAGGGGACTTTGCAGCCGCTGATCGTATGCGTCGAGTTGTTCAACAATTCGAGGGTGGAGCTACTCCAGAGCCAGTAGGCTCAAGCATGTTGGAAAGGCAACGGCAAATACAGGCTGAAGGACAAGCTAAGTATGCTGCGGCTAGGGCGGCTTATTCTCCCCCACAAGAAGAAACCGGCATCTTTGAAGACTTTACCACAGGTTTTGGTAGGGGCTTCGTAGGTGTAGGTGAGAGTGCTGCACTTGGCCTTGCTGCGTTAGCTGAAGAAGAAACTGAAACCCAGTTACGTGACCGTATTAAGTCTGTAGCTGACTCGTTTTCTCCTGAAGGTGGTGATCCTGAGTCGTTTACTAGCGGACTAGGTTCGGCGTTCGGCTCTATCGCAGGTATTGCTCTCCCCGCTGCTGGTATTGCTGTTGGCGCTGCTCCTTTGGGTGCCTCCGCTGCCCTTGCTTCAGGTCTTGCTACAGGTACTGCCGGTATATTAGGTGTAAGTGCCGCTGCTGGTGAAGCTAGTGAACGTGCTCGTGAAGCCGGTGTTAGTGAAGAAGTACGTAGCGCAGCTACCTTACGTGGTGCTCCAATTGGTTTGCTTGAAGTGCTACCTATGGCACGTTTTGTTAAGAGCATCGACGTACCTATACTATCTAAGTTAGTAGACAAGCTAGGCCCAGAACAAGTAAACACGATTGGCGAGAAAGTACGTAGCGCCGCACTGACTGGTGGGTACGAAGCTGGGCAAGAAGTAGCTTCCGAAGCCCTACAGAATCTTAACGAACGGCAGTACAACGAAGCTGTCGAGATATTTGCTGGTGCTGGAGAAGCCGCTACATTCGGTGGTATAGCCGGTGGTGTCCTTGACCTGTTCCTTGGTAGACGCGCACGCGACATAAAACCAAAAACCCCTGCACCAGAGACTAAAGATGCTCCATCTGCTTTCGGTGAGCTAGACACAGAAGCAGAAGAAGCTGCTCAAGTCGGTGCTCGTGAACGTGCCAGTGCTGCGCTCCCAGAAGGAGAAGTAGACACAGAAGACATGTTCGCCCTTGAGAAAGAACAAGCAGAAAGAAGACTTGGTACACCAGAACCACAAGAAGTAGCTGTAGAAGAAGCAGACGCAGAAGTAATAAAGGCTAAGTTATTTGAAGGTTTGGATACCGATTCCTTTGATGGTGTAGCTACTCTACCTGAAGAACAACAACTAGAGTTTGCTTTTAGAAGTCAAGATCTAACTAGGGCTGAGAAGAAGGTTCTCGTGGACGCTGCTCGTGGCGTTGCTCCTGCTACTGAAGTATCTGCTAGTCAAACTTCTATGCTTGATCCAGTGCAGGGTGAGATAGATGCAGTGCCTCAAGCTGAAGCCGCGCCAGAAGTTGACGTAGCAGAAGTACGTGAACGGGTGTTTAAAGGGCTTAGTGAATCTGCCCGTAGCAAGCCGTTAAACGAATTAACTACCAAGCAACAGCAAACAATAGCAAAGAGAGCACAAACCTTAGCCCCCGCAGAACTTACTGCACTTGAAGAAGTATTGGCCCAAGAAGCTGCCGCTCGACCTACTACAGAGGTACAAGAGACGTTCTTACCGGATACAGGCCCACAGTTACAAGGTTTACCCTCGCCAGAAAGTGAGCCGATTACGGTCACCTCTGAGGGAGAAGCGGCTACTGAACAGCAACGAAGACGCACTGACACATTAGCGGAAGTACGACAACAGCAATTAGACGCTGAACAAGCTGCGCGGGATGTAGTCACGGGGGATATGCCCGAAGCTAAAGCGCGGTTGTCCAGAGAACGTGACGCGGTTGCCGAACGAACGCAGCCTGATTTGTTTCCTGCTGAACTTGTTGTAGCAGAAGAAGCCGCTACAGAACCCGAAGTTGTCCCGGCGACTGAACCTTTGCGTGTAACATCTCAGACGCTAGACTCTTTAGCAGTTCCAGCGAGCGCACCTATAAGACAAGAAATACCAGAAGGCGCTCTTTTAGATGACCCTGCTGTTTCCCCTAGAACTGGGAACCCGTTACCTGTAACTGTGCGAGAGCGGCTGGTTACATACGGCAGAAATAGAGGCTCAAGAGCGTTACAAACCAATATCGACAATCTGCTGCAAGGAGAGCCTGATGGCGTATCGACCAAGCAACGTGTTCTACCTACCACAACCCAAAGAAAACCTGACGCAGCAAGAGATAGAGCAAGCGATGTCGTTGATCTACAAGGCTTGGGAGACGGAGCAGTCAGTCAGGATACCGTGGAACCTTTCACACCTGTCACAAGAACAGTGGGAAATGTTGGACGAGGCACTGGACGAACTGCTACTAGAGCAGGAGCAGTGTCTGCTCCACTAATAAACACCGAAACTCAAGCCCGAACAGCTAAGAAGAGCCAAGAAGAGTTTGCGTTAGATGATGCCGATACAGATATAGATGTAATGGCGACTGAGCTTGGGGAAGGGGTAGAAAGCGTACGTGCTAAAGCTGCACGTAATAAGGTGTTTAAAGGGTTTGAAGACAAGCGCGTACCGCAGCTATCGGTGCAGCAACAAAACATCGTAGCTAAAAGAATAAATGCGCTAGAGCCTGCGGAGCGTGCCGCGTTAGAGAAAGAACTTACACTAGAGTCAGGAGATCCCGGTACGCGCACCGCGTCTCGTAAGCGAGAGGAAGGCATACCGCAGAACGAAAGGCCCGAAGCTATACGTCTTTTTCACGAAGACCAAGTAGCTGAAGCTAAAGAGTTTGGGGACGAAGTTATTCCGACGTTAGCGGAATCTAGTCGGTTGTTTACGGATATAGAGCAAAACTCTACTAGAGGTGAGATAAAAGAGAGTGCTAGAGACAAGTATCTAATGAAAGTTAGCGACATGGCTGTTGACCCTAAAATGGCTGCGCTGATGAATGCGTCTCCAACTTACGGTCTGTTCGGGTCTAATAACGTAATAGAAGCAATAGATACTCCCCTAGAGTCTTCGGTAGTAGACGCACTCAACGCTGGAGATATTAAAGGTGCGTTAGAGGCGTTAAGTAAAACAACACCTGACAGACGCGCACGCCGTGTTGCTAAGAAGTTAATAGAGTACGTTGGTACTACTAAGATAGTAGTTGTAGATACTACTCAGAACGACCCGACCAATATGTCTGCTGGGCAAGCTAGAAGCCTAAGTAAGCTATTCGCTAAAGAAAGAAACGGCGAATTACCCGCTGGATTGTTTGTAGGTGCTGATAACACAATACTGCTAAATCAAGATGGTGGTGTTAACGCTTACACGTTTTTGCATGAGATGACCCACGCTGCCACGTTGAACGAAGTTGTTAACAACCCACAGTCTAAAACGTCTAGGGATTTAATGGCGCTGTACAAAGCATCAGACTCTCTATTATCTGAAAGTTACGGTGAGATTTCTTACACGCCAGATCCTAAGTTGTCCGATGCTGCAAACGCTAAACGAAAAGACACTGTAGGGTTAGCCGAGTTTGTGGCTGAAGCATTTAGTAACCCAGAATTCCAACGTGAACTAGCAAAGATTAACGCAAAAGGCGAACCACTTAGTTCGTGGCGAAGACTCCTAGAAATAGTTGCTAGGTTCGTTGGTATAGATACTCGTGGTGCTTCAGCACAGGCCGAAGCGAACCGCCTTATAGAAGTTATTTTAGCCCCTGCTGTAGCCTACCGTGGTCTACCGAATGTACCTGCGTACTCCACAGCCGATGGCGTTAAGGAAGTAAATAAGAGGTTAGCTGAAGGTAGTAAGTCAAACCTAACAGAAAAACAGAGTAGAACTTCCATAATACGTGACTTCATGGATGTGTTTACTCCCGATCAGAATCCTTACCTAAAAGGTGTTATGCGTAAGACCTTGGGCATACTACCCAACCAACCAGTGTTCGATGACATTGCGGGTAAGCTAAACATTGAAGGCGCAAACCAGTTGGGTAATGCTATTAAAGAGCAGCGTGACCTACTAACCAAGTCTGAAGATATGGTTAAGAAAGCGTTAGACCCTATCGTGCGGTGGTCTACTACAGCGTCTGAAAATACAATGAAGGCGTTTAACAACCTTGTGTACTCCAGCACCATCGACGAAGTAGACCCAGAGTTAACCCTAGACGAAGCCACCAAGAAGTACGGTAAGCAGACTGTAGACACTGTAGACGGTACTAGCCAACTAAAGATAGACCGCTATAAAGAGCTACGTAAGGAATACAATAGCGGCACTTTAGGTAATGACGGTAGGCAAGCGTATAAGAACTTACGCAAGATATACGCAGACATTTCTAAGGACATGGTTGCTTCTTTAGAAGGTAGGATTGATGGCCTAAATGTAGATGAAGGTGTAAAGACTAGCCTTAAAAATCAAATGCTGGCTAGGATGCTGGCTGCATCGAACGTAGAGCCGTACTTCCCACTAACACGTAATGGTAAATACTGGTTGGCTGTACGAAATCCAAAGGACGTAGAGAACCCTGCCTATATTACATACGAGTCTCTAAAAGAACGTGGCCTCGCCAAAAAAGAATTTGAGGGTATGGGTTACAAAACTGAAGTCTATGACCCTACTACACTTAGAAATTCCATGCAGAAGGATGCACCGTCAAGTGCGTTCATGGGACAAATATTAAGTATATTAAAAGACAAGAACATACCCGCAGCCACGCAAGAACAGATTGCACAACTATACATTGAGGCAATGCCAGAGACGGCTTTCTCCAAGTCACTGATTCGCCGTAAGAAATCTTTGGGTTACGACACGGATGCCATTGAAGCTGCTAGAAGTAAAGCATACGACATGGCTCGGCAGGCGGCTAGGCTACGTGGTAGTAACAAGATAGACGCACTTGCTAAAGCCGTGGAAGAAAGTTTCTACGCCAAAGAAAAAATAGTTACCGTAGAAAAAGATAAGAAAGGTGACGAAAAAGAAGTAGTGAAAGACGGTGAGTTCCTACGTAGCGACCTACAAAATGACCGTGCAAGAGCCGTTTTAGAAGAAATGATAGACCGCGCACAGTTTGCTGTTAGCCCTCCAGCAGATGGGATAGCTCAGTTTGCAAACCGAAATGCGTTTATATGGACTATAGGCTTCAACGCTTCCTCTGCACTGGTTAACCTGTCTCAGATACCGTTGTTTGCGTACCCTATGCTTTCAGGTGAGTACGGGTACAAAGAAACCTTCGATGCTATAAGTACTTCAACTAAGCTGTTTACTGGTTCTAATGTACGCCATGCCAAGTCAGACCTGTACGGTAAAGATGTACACTCCGAGAAGCTAACAGACAAGTACACCATACCTTCACTGGACAATTACTTTACCTATAAGAAAGTTGAAGGTAAGGGCGGCGAAGACGTTTATCAGTATTCAATACGAACTGATCTAAACCTTGATGATGCAAAAGCGAAAGAGTTAAAGCTGATACTACCTATGGTGCAACTTGCGGCTAAACGCGGAGAGCTAAACACTTCCTTCTTAGCGGAGACATTAAGCGTAGATAACTCAGGCCGTGCGCTGACAAATTTTGATAAAGTTACTAACCTATCTGCGTTAATGTTCCACAGCGCGGAAGTTATGAACCGCCAAGTCACCATGATCGCAGCGTACAAGTTGGAACTGAATAAGCTGGCGGGTAAGAACAAACCTACAGCACTACAGCAGCAACAAGCGGCAGAAACAGCCCTACACAGAACACAGCAGATTAACGGTGGTGCTACGCTAGAAACTGGCCCACGTTACGCACGCGAAGGTCTTGGTCGAGTAGCTCTTATGTACAAGGGTTACGGCATTCAGATGTACTACACAATGCTAAAGACCGGTAAGCAAGCTGTGGATAACATGTTCCCCGGAGATAACGCCGAAAGTAGAGAGCTACGTAACCAAGCATTCAAACAGCTTGCGGGTATACACCTGTCAGCCGTGTTCTTTGCGGGAATACAAGGCGTACCTCTATACGGTGCGGTGTCTCTGCTCTACGACATGTTCCAAGAAGAGTATGAAGAAGACGCAGATGAGGCACTACGAAGCTACCTAGATAACGATGCGTTGTTCAAGGGCGTTATATCTGAAGCTACTGGGCTTGATGTGTCGCAACGGGTTAAATTAACTGACCTGTTGGTTGAGGCTGACAAGTTTAACAGTGACCCATCTCCCGAAGAGACAATTGGACACTACTTCGGTGGCCCTGCATGGAGCGTAACCTCCAGAGCAATAGAAGGGTTCAATGAGATAATGGACGGTGAGATTGAGCGAGGTATGGAGTCCATGATGCCGGGTGCTATACGTAACGGCTATAAAGCTCTTATACGATACCCAAGAGATGAAGGTATTCTTACTCGGCGTGGGGACGTTATCTATGACGACCTTACCAGCGGCGACATAATTACTCAGCTATTAGGGTTCCCACCCACCGAATATACTCGTGCGATAGGGGAAACTTCTGCGGCTAAGGGTATGGAAGATGCCGCTAGAAGCAAGCGTAGTAAGTTACTGAAGCGTTACTACATAGCTATGAGATTCGGTGACTTCGATGAGGCTGACCTAGTACGAGATCAAATGGATGAGTTTAACGAGGAAGAGATCACGTACATAGATCCCAAGCTAGTTATAACCCCAGATACTATAGAGAGATCTATGCGTAGGCACTTAACCACCGAAACTAAGATGCACAATGGTGTGCTGTTATCTCCTTACATGAAGGCGGCGGTAGATGACGTAGGGTTCTTATAAAAGAAACCCCCTACCGCATACGAGGGGACGCTACGGTAGGGGGCGAAGGCAGATAAGACTTCACTGGGAGGAGACCGATGACCTTATCTGGTCGGATAGTATCATACCGCCCTATGTTGTCCAATAAGTTTCATAAAGTTCCATAAACGCTCATAAACGCTCATAAACGCTCATAAAATACGCCACACACGTATACCCAAATAGGGTGTTTCGACTACTGTTCTTGCCTCAATATCCCAACCCATACCGGCTACACATATCTTCTTAACCTGCTGTATAGCCTCGGTTGTATTGACGCAGGGGATGAATATAGAACTACCCACCACCATAGCGCCCCAATCCACAACGATACGTAGCCCATCTGGGTTTATATCGTGCAGCTTGAGTACGGTATCATTCATCTTTACCTAATACCCTGAACCCTTCACCATGCTTTAGCTCGTACCTGCGGGTTATGTTGTACACCGCAGCGGGTTTCATACCCGTTTCTTTGGCTATCTTAGCCCTACCCATACCACGTTTCTGAGCTTCTAACACCTTCATAATCTCTTCGTCGGGTATGCTACGTTCAAATTTACCGTGTCCCCCACGAGGTATTGGTGTGATGTTTGGTTCGGCTGCGTAGTAGCGTTTACCTCGTTCTTTACCCATCTTCAGTGCTTTGTTCTGGGCATGTATCGCTGCTAAAAATGTCTTACTCATTAGCCCTCCGCTCCACTATCTACGTGATCGTCAGTAAACAACCGGCAGTTAACTATAATAACATCGCTTGGTGGTAGGTTTAGGTGCGTACCTTTACCCAACCGAACCTTACCCCGTTTCGCCCCTAACTTAGTCTTCAGATTCTCCATGAATGCACCATAGTTTATCTGCTGTGTTGCACACCAAGACTTCAAAGGTTTAGGTAATAAATATGCTTTCTGAATGTCAGTCTCGTAACGTGCTATCAGCTTACCCCGTGGTAGCGCATCCGGTACGACAAGTGAATCCAACCCATTACTAGGCTCCCCCACCAATTTACGTAGGTCATCCGTACTCTTGAGCATTAAGATGTTGTTAAAGTTTTCTGCTATGTAGTCGTTCAATGTCTGCTCTACAGACATACCCATATCACTTACCGACTGTAGGTTTGTCTTGAGTAACTTAACAGTCCACGCAAACAACGCTTCAAGATCGTAGTCAATTAGTCCTAGCTGCTGGGCAATATATGCACCAGTTATTGTGGTAGCTGCACCGGCTGACCAAAAGCGATTCTCCGCTGTAAGCCCCGCCGCTTCATCTATTAGCCGCTGGTTCTCAAACACTAGCTTCTTAACTGTTTCAAGGTTCTGCATAACGTATTGTATGTAGATGACCCCTGCGTGTCCGTAGTTCTCCTTTATAGATATATCAAACACATCGGTGCCTTTCTTCTCCTCAGTGCTGCCAAATACTCGTTGCGCTCTCCACTCCAGCATCCTTTGTGCCTCTGCTTTCGGCGCTTGCTTGGTTGCTGCGATACGCTCAATGACACTGGCGTTACCTGTAGTTACACATGAGAGGTGCCACGATTCACCACGAGAACGCTCAAGATTAGCCCCACCAGCCATACGCCCACGCTGTTCACCAGAGGATATTTGATACGCCAACTTACTTAGCTGCTTACCCTCCGCGTTAGTCATTTCATCTATGTAAAACGGTAGACTGTGCAACACCTCTGCGCGATTAAACTTTGTCGCGTCAGTATCCTCTTCAGTTATCATCATACCTTTCTCGGCACCCCACACCGAACCCGCTACCCGTATAGCCGCTGTTTTACCGCACCCGCTAAGTGGACTGTGTATGTGTAACGCGCAAGCGTTTTGAGGTAAGAAGCTCATTAGCGGAGAGCCAAATGCTGTACATACAACGTACTGGTGCATTACCAGTTCAGGCCGCGTGTTGTAGAAATTAGCCATCTCTTTCCACGCCTCCAACGTACCCTTCGGCTTGAGGTAAGGGATTAGTGCGGCGGTAGGTGTAGACGGTGGATTGTGTTCGATGCGATCTGCATGTATCTCTTTGTCCCCTAGAATAAAGGCATCCATGTTCTCGTCTACCCAACCAAACTGCCGCCGTGCTGTGGCTGCTGTGGAAGTTGCTTGTAATTCGTTTACCCAAGTAATCATATATTGCATCAAATCGTTTATTTGTGGGAGAGCGACACCGTGTATCGCCATTTTTTTCCTAAATTCTTCTCGTGAAGTTATTGCCGTAAGGGGCACTACAAACTCACGCACGCCGTCTTTCGGTAGGTGTATCCTACAAACTACGGACTCACCTTCTTCTATATCTACTATCCGCTGCGTCACATATACGTCATGGTGGTAGATGACATGTTCATCAACTTCCCCATCGACACTCACATGCCTAACGTACACACCACCGTTGACCCCTCGAAAGTAAGGACGCGGGTATACAGGTATAACGTGTTCTGGGGAAAGTTCTTTGCTACCACTAGCGAGAAGTAGCGTGCCTTCAACTGTTTCTAGTTCATCAAAACCCTCTTCGATAGCATATGTACCATCTTCGTTCACTTCGGCTTCGGGTATCTTACGCCCCAGAGCAATCGGTGATTTGATCTTGCCCCAGTTAGGGCAGTCCATACATATGCCAGCCTCGTTCTCGTCGAATGTAGTGCAACGGTACGGGCCTTTGATTAGGTCTAGTTTCTTGAGCGTAAGCTCTGGGGTGTATTCGGCGTGCTTCTCAGAGATCTTGTGCGCTGCCTTCTCACTGTCTTCGCAGAACTTAGCGATAGACAACCCTGCTCTCCACATAGGCTCTGAGGCTTCAGCTTGCCCATTTATTATTCTGCTTAACTGTCTACAGCCCTTACCACTCTGGCCCTTGATAAGTATGTCTTTGAAACTGTATTTGATATTTTTCAGTAATGCTTCGCGTAGGTCACTTGGCCCGTCCGCAGGTGTGTACTTCTTGGGAACTGGTATCGTGTCCATACCCAGCTTACTGGCAAAGAAGTCAAAGTTAACTTCAGCGGGTACGTCACCTATGACTTCTACTGGTGCGGGGGTTTCAGGTTTGTAATTGTGCGTGCCTACTACACGAAGGACTCGTGCCATATCAGCAGGTACTGCGGGATCTATCTCAAGCCCAAACTCTCTGCACTTAGCCTTAAACTGGTCAGCTACTACCTTCCACTGCTCTACTGGTATGGACTCTGATAGCCCCCAGTAGACATGTATACCACGCCCCGAGTTAACTATAAGAGGTTCTGGTAGTTCTAACGATACGCGGAACTCTTCTAACCTACGTAGTGCGTCATCTTGTGTAGCAAAGCCTTTACGTTCAGCTACCTTATCTTCGCCAACATCTAAATCTAAAAAGAACGATTTAATATGCTTGGCATCTTCGCCTTTACGAGTCTCCTTCTTCCTGAAGTTACTCATAGCAAAGTACACATCTTGCCCCATACTGTCGTAGTATTCGGTGGCTTCTGCTAGATCATCTACCGAGTCGAAGTATGTTTGCCGTACCCCGCTAGACGTTAAATTATATTGTAGGGCAACGTATACCCCCTCAGTGGGTAACACCCACCGCAAAAATTCTCTTGTATTCATGTTCTGCACCTATTGCCGAGAGACAGCATGGCAGGGGTGTCGGCGCACCCTCTTCGGTATTACCTAGCCATACTGGAGTAGTTATTTAGGACTAGTCATCCCAGTCTTCAATAACTGAACTCAGATCGTCGTCGTCTTTGGGTGCAGGCGCGGACTTCTTAACGACCTTCTTAGGTTCCTCTACTACAGAGGTATCTGGCTCATCACCAAATATGTCATCCGAATCGTCCTCTACTAAATCAACACTGGTGCTGGTAGTGGTATCGGCAAACGGACTTGCGTTCTGTGCAGCCATCTCAAACCCACCTTCTACAACTCCAAACGGAGAAGAAGCGGTCATTGGCTCGTACTTGGTTACTTGAACGCCGTTGATACGTAAGCTAACCCCGTTGTCTCTCATGCTGTAAGGCACGAAGGTCACGGCTATATTGACTGTGCTGCCACTGGTCAACTTGAAGTCAGCGTCTAGTTCGTTGTTTTTAGCGTCGAACTGCTGTGGCTTGCGAGTCTTATCAGTGCCGTAGGCACCTTTCAACTTACACTTGCCGATGTACATACCGTCATCACCTTTCTTGAAAGGTAGCGGGAACTTATCGGGCCAGCTTTTCTCTTTCTTGAAATCGTAAAACGCCTTCATTGCCTTGAACAATTCCTTGGCCTTAGCTTCGGGCATCTTGAACGACATCTCGTATGCTGCACCGTCATCTAACGGGTCACAGGGCATACTACGGTTCGCTGCGTTATCAAACTTGTATGTACGGTCAATACGTGGGTACATCGCAATCACATCTTGAACTACAAAAAAACTTACTGGATCAGTCATTGTTGGTCTCCTTAACCTAGACTATTTATATCGAACCCTTCAGCTTCAGCGAACGGTGAACCCCTAGTGGACATGCGTGGGTCTATGCTGAATGCAATAGCCCCTAACGTGTCATCGTGATCTACCATAAACCGAACCTTCTCAAGCTCATCTTCTTCTAACGGACGCTGTGGATAAAAGAACAGTTTTGGTACAGGACTCCCCTCGTCAAAACTTACCCTCGTCACAACAGCTAATGAGGGAGTTCCATGCCCACTCAAAAACTTAGCGTAGGCTTGTAACGGCATAGTGCCGCGCCCTCGCTCCTTACCGAAAATGGATGAGGCAGGTACTTGTAGCTGGTACACCGTATCCAGCGCGTGCTCTTCAACAACCGCTAAACGCTGGTGAAACGTACAAGCCCTCCCACTTCCACTACCCGACCCCCTGACATTTTGAGTGCAGTCTATACAACGCCCACTCTGTCTCTGATCTTCGGGTACTTCAGGGGCAGGTATCTGGGTATTAGCAGACCAACAGGTTGGTAGCTGTTTAGCTTTAGCATCGTAGTCACCTTTGTAATACGAGCGAGATACTTCCGCTGCATTAACTATCACTACGTCTATAGATCTACAGTCACTACCGGCTTCTTGGCCTTCCATTCCAGAGAACTTACTACCCTGTATACTGACTCGGCGCACTATGCGTCTTCGTCAGGGTCAAACTCTGCTGCAATGTCTTCTGGCTGCACCGGCTGGGCGTTTGTAACACCTGCCATTAGAGCTTCAGACACCTTGGCTAACGCAAATCTCTGCGTCTTGCCGACTTTCACATAAGTATCTGAGGGTATAACACCATCCCGTACCCATTTACGGGTCGTGGATAATGACACACTAAAATACTTTGCGACATCTTCAATGGGGACTAATTGCTCCATCACTTACCCTTCCTTATTGTTAGCGCGAATTCTGCGTCTACGTTTAACCCCTTCGGAAGAAGGTCTGGGTTTTCTTCTAAGAACTCCCGTACATTCTTCTGGTTGAGTCGTTTGTCCAAGAACTCTGGTACTTCATGTTCAAGAATAAACTTGTGCATGTTCTCCCAATCGCTAGTCCAATACTTCTGCTTCACCGTACGGTAAAACGTACCAGCATC
>Ga0209535_1000752_pt1 | contig 22692 bp, 20 predicted proteins | sample LinPmetageLP28_FD_184041 | JGI IMG/M metagenome (GOLD analysis project Ga0209535, IMG submission 184041) | Marine viral communities from the Pacific Ocean - LP-28 (SPAdes) (version 2) | ecosystem: Environmental > Aquatic > Marine > Oceanic | place: Pacific Ocean | collected 2009-08-22
GTTCGGCCAAGTACCTTGTCCAAATGCTATGTCTGACATTCCACCAGGTATATCTGTCAGGTTCGCACCTGATATTGCTGGTAAAGTTGCAGGTAATCTAGCGTCTGGTAAAATACCAGAACCAATATTTGCCGCGTTAGTAGTATCTGTGGTCGCACTTGTAGCAAGACCAGACACTTTAGTTGCCGCAACTGCCGCGGAAGCATTTACGTCAGCGTTTAGTATTGTTCCGTCAGTAATCTGACTGGACTTAATTCGTGTTACCATAGTCTTTTTCTCCTATATTAGTATTTATACAAGAAATACTTTTTAAATTATAATTTTTAGTACCTAACAACAACCCTATCACCAGAGGCAGGTGCCGCGTCTAATGTTAATGTCGTGCCAGATATTGTGAAATCTTCCGTAGGTTCCTGTGCGATACCGTTAATCGTCACGGTCATCTGGTTGACATTGTACCCTGCGTCAATTGTGATTGTGGTGTTTGACCCATTACCATCAAGTGTCTTCTTGTTTATACCTGATGATAGTAGGAATGTCTCGTTTGGTAATGTAATAGTTCTATCAGCAGTTGGATCTGTTACCGTTACTGTTGTCTCAAAACTGTCCGCTGAACTACCTTCGAATACGATTGAACTATCTGATAATGCTAGACCAGAGACGATTGGACTCGTTAAAGTCTTATTCGTTAATGTATCAGTAGTTGCTTTACCTACCAATGTGTCTGTTGCGTTTGGTAAAGATACTGTTCTATCTGCTGTTGGATCAACCGTTGTGAGAGTTGTCTCAAAACTATCATCAGTTGCTCCTTCAAAGACAAAAGCATTCTGAATACTGATTGTAGCACTATCCACTGTAGTTGTTGTACCAGATACAGTTAAGTCACCTGCGATTGTTACGTTGGCACCACTCATCGTTAATGCCGTGGTTGTACCAGATTTAATTATTAAGTTACCACTTGTATTTGTTAAACTACCATAAGTTGTTCCGTCATCTTTTAAGAATACATCACCACCGTTAGCATCCAACACTATGTCTGTTGTTGCGTCTAAAGTAATTGTTGAACCACTATCTATCTCAGCGATAACTGGTGTTGTTAAAGTCTTGTTTGTTAATGTGTCTGTTGTATCTTTTAGGACAACCGTACCAGTTGCGTTTGGTAATGTTATTGTTCTATCTGCTGTTGGGTCAGTTAGTGTTATCGTTGTCTCAAAACTGTTCGCTGTGTTACCTTCCATTACGATTGGTGTTGTACCTGTCAACACACCCAATGATGTGATACTAGATAAGTTGCCAGTTGTGATAGCAGTACCCGTCACGTTAGGTATTGTGAACGTTCTATCTGCTGTAGGATCTGTAATAGCGATTGTTGTTTCAAAAGAATCCGCAGTAGCACCCTCGAAGACAAGACTACCATTAGCATCAACGGTTCCTGAAATTGTTGGACTTGTTAATGTTGGTGCGTTAAATAAATTCGCAACCGTCATCTCCCTCAATGCGTTTTGATTTGCGTCTCTTATGATGAAACTATCATCAGTTGCTGGTGCCGCACCTAGGTCACTTGCGTTTGTTATCGTGTTTACACTAAATGCTGATACCTCACTCTCAATCTCATTAATCGCACCTACGAGTGACGAGGCGTCTATTGATGAGTTTAGAGTTGCCAAATCACCAATGTCTGTCGCTGATAAACTATTGAAAGTTGTCCTAAACTGTTCTAATGTATTTGTTGCTGCTACACTTTTCGCTGCCATATTATTTCTCTACTATCTGTTTCAACAAAGATTTTATCTCAAACATCTCTGCCTTTAAATTATTTATATCTCTCACAGCATTTCTCAAATCGTTACTCGATTGTCTCGCCTCTTTGATACGTTGTACATGTATCTGATATGCTGACTTGTCAGTATTGATGATGGCACTAGACGAGGTTTCTCTTACCATGTTTGAATGCCCTTCTACTTTTCTAAATTGTCTATACATCATATTATAATGCTAATGCAATCCCTCTCATGTCTGTTATACGTGGTGGGTATGCTGGGTTCGTGCCTTTCATAACTATCTTAATTTTGAAAGATGTAAACTCGTTGATATCGCTCTCATTAAACTCATAGTCGAAGAAGTCTGTTTTGAAACTACCACTGTATGGTGATTGACTTCTACCCTCGGCACCTATCGCCGTATTTGTCTGTGTCATCTGGACGTAAGGTATATCTTTCATCTCCCTATCGTCATCGATACCTTTTACTTTTCTGAATACCTCGATTGAAGATGTTGGGAATATACTTGCCGCAACTCTTAAATCTAATGCTGTTGATGGATTCTCTAAACTAATCTCTCTTGTTATATACTTCGCACCCGCACTACCTCCAGTTGGATCTGTCTCCGCAACGAATCCAGTTGTGTTGCTTGATGTAGGATTATCAAGTCTATTATGTATCGCATATAAACTTGTTCTGGATAAGTCGATAATTGGACTTATATTTGCGTTTGCTGTACTCAATGTAATATTATAAAATAGTGATTTTGTGCTTGACAAGTGAGTTGTTTCGTTTATAGTCGATAATACTGCCTTAGCGGTTGTAAAGTAAAAGTTATCATTAGGCACAATACTACTAAATGAACTATCCGTAACATATGGTGTTTCACTACCATGTACAGATTGTGTCGAAGTTGTCTTAATGCTGTGTGTTGATGTAGTATCTGGGAAGTTTAACATACCAATCTTAGGCATGACACTCTCAAAGGCACGGTCTTGCGTTGCCACTACAGCACTACCTCCAACTGAACCAGTTGAAGTCGCAGGATCGCCCGATAGAGTTACAGTATAACTATCCTCAGTTACGTTACCAACATCATGTGTGCCGTTTATGACACTACCTTGAATACCATTAAAGTCTGTTGTACCACCAAGACCAGATATCGTCACCTTACTTGGTTTGTTATCCGTCATGCCATGGTGTTTATGATTAATCTTAATTATGTTAGGGTTACCACCAAATCCTGTACCACTACCTGCGGTAGAATTTGTTTCGATTGGATTATTTACCAATGTCTTACTCGCCAATGCGTCATTCGTCATACTGAAAGTACCCTCAGTATTTGTTGTGAATGCTGCCTTGTATAGAGTGAATTTTAAATCTTCCATCTGGTCATCTGTCCATAGTCTCGCATTTTGCGAACGGAATAGAGAACCCATCAACGGTTGTGTTGTTACTCGTCTTGTGCCGCCAACATCAGTATCACCTAATCTACTCACCCATGCTTTATATTTCTGACTATCTGGTTTTAAGATAATCGCATATTCTTTATTACCTTGTAGGTATACAGGACTTGGGAAAGTTACCGTTGTCGCTGTTGCCGCGGTCGTAGATACATTCACACTTGCCGCAGGTAAAGTAACCTCTGAGAATGGTAATATTCTTCTACCCGGTCTACTCTCAATTGTCTCAACCAGATATACCTTGATTGGTATGTTATCATCTTTCTCACTAAAGAATAAATCAACCTTAGTTAAGAAGACACCACCAATATCATCAATCATAAATGTTTGTGCTAGTGGATCTGTATTTCTTGGTGGTTCTTGGATACTAATACCAACAGAAATATTATCTACCGTTCTTCTCTCGTCTGTCTCTGAAACAGTATTTGAACGTATGATTGGAACCCTTGTGGATTCAATCGTCTCTTGTTTGGTAGTCTGTAATCCTCTTGCCGTAAATGTACTATCCGCGAAAGTATCAACATCATCATCAATCTTTCTATTCGTTGATGAACTTGTTAATCTGAATACTCTATCACCTGTTCTAAATCTTGTAGCGTCTGAATTTGGTAATGCGAAAGTACCTGATACTGAACCTGTACTATCTGTTACTAGGTTACCTCCCGCAACACCTGATGTAGGCGTGACGAATGAAGTTATATTCACATTATCAAAGAATGGGAATACCTTACTGTTAGGTTTTAACCTTGTCGCACTAAATGATATAGTCTGACTACGAATGAAAGGTATAAATGCCACATCAACAACTCTATCGCCAAATGATTGACGTTGTATATTTGATCCAGAAATCTCTCTAGTAATACCTGTTCTGGTTCTACTTGTAACTGTACCACTTACTGTAGCACCCGCACTTAAATTACCCTGTGATGACCCAGCACTTTGAGACCACTGACCTGACCAGTTAGTCTGCCAGTTATTCCAAACTGTGCCTAAACTATTACCACCTCCCGCAAGGGCTGTCATCGTGTCAAATAAATTATTATCGTTGATGATTAAGTCTGGTCTTCTCTCTGTTTCGTACCACTCATCTAAACTTGGTGTTAATGCGATATCACCCTGGTATTGGAATACCAAGAATGGGTTACAGTTAACTGATTTAGTAGCGTATGGATTTTTGATGAACTCACTTGATGTATATGGTAGAGTAATCAAGTCACCAGTTTTCTGATAACCTGCTGTTGTTCTCTCAGCGTCCGTGTCATTACTCGCCAACTCAATAAGTTTAACTTGGTCAGTATGGTGTTCTGGTCTTAACTCACCCTCACTCATATCAACTGAACATCTATATTCACCAGAAAGTATATCACCAATATTGTGACCTTTGAAACTATCTACAATGATACCATTCTTAAATCTATCAAGTCCAGTAGCACTATCTTGTATCTGTGTGTTAACTGCCTGTTGTTCTAATAGACTTAACTGTGTGTAGTATTCTATGTTCTTAATTCTCTGTTCTAACTTACCAATATCTCTCATCGTGTAACGTCTATTATCTACTGTGGTAATCTTAATGTCACTCGTATTGAAAGTAAATGGTGGTAAGTTTAAGTAGTATAACGCCATAGCGTCATTGAATGGTTCTGGTCTCTGTGGGTCAATCGCAGGCGTTCCTTTTGCCTGTTTAAATAGACCCTCTTGTGTTAGGAATATCCCATCTATTCTTGCCAGATGAAACTCGAAATCTAATGTTGCGTCACTACCAGGTTTAGGCATATCAACTGCTGATGAACCGCCGCCCGTGTAATTCTTCGCACCAATACTATCTACTGCTCCAAATCCTACAACACCACTATCATTCGCAACCATTGGTCTAAAGTCTAATGCGTCTCTTAATTCTATCTTACCTTTTGTTGGACTATCGAAAGATGGTATAGCGCTGTAATCAACAACACCTGAGTAACTATCTACTGAGAAGTAATCTCCACTACCATGTGTGAAGTGTGAGAATGTGATTAACAATCTACCAGTTGGTGTCTGTGCTCCATCTTTTCTTACGATACGACCAATGTCGTAGTAACTATCTCTCTGTCCATTGTCTAGTGTAAATCTGTCTGTGATATCAGTATGACTTGTTGTCGCTGCCGTACTGAAATCTGGTGCCATGAAGACACTCGTTAATGCGAAGATATCACCTTTACTCATACCAATTGTTTTTTCTTCACAATTTGCTTGTGTTGATATCGCTGTTGTCGCACCTGTTACTAATGCTTTCGTTTTCTCGTTGGCGATACTTCTTGTTATCGTTGCCACGAGTTTAACTTTTGCCGTAGCGAAGTTTGCCCCTAAATCAACTTGAACTTGTCTACCATTTGGACTACCAGTCAATGTGAACCTACTGTCACCCTCGTGGTTGTTACCTGAAAGTGATATGACATCTCCAATCGCACCGTCACTAGAACCTGCTGTCATTATCGATAATGTGTAATCTGCCTCAGCGTGAGCATTAAATGTCTCATTCGCACCCGCACTAAATGTCGCAACACCAGAAGATGATAAAGTCTCAACGAATTGTCTTCTCACTTTATGTGAGGTATCTGTGATACCTGCGTTAGCGTCTGTCTTCAATGTCTTAATAACATTTTCTGGTAATTTATAGATGAGTGCCGTAGTATCGATATTATTTAATCTTGTTCTTCTTCTCTGTGTTGACGCGGACGTAACTGTCGTTGCCTGTGTCTCTGTGATAGACGCCCTGGTATTGTTTGTGATACCAGAAATAAATCTGCTGTGTTGGGTTCCTGCGTCATCTTCAAATACTATGTTGTCACCTATCTTCAATTCAGAATTAAACTTAGTATTCTTACCAAAGATAACTGTTGTTCCTGCCGCAATATCAATTGAACCAGCAAGTGTGATATTTGATTTGTCTTTCTCGTTTGCCGCACTCGTACTTAGTACCATGTCTGCCGTAAAGTTTGGCGACCCTATCATACCTATAGATTTAGTCTCAGCGAACTCAAAACTGTTTACCGCTTTCTGTGTAGATATATCACCAATTACTGTGCCACTATTTGTTGATGTGCCACCAGTTACTGTTTCCGCATTCGCAAAACTACCCGAAACATTACTCAATACGATAGTCGTAAATATAGTTTGTTCAGCGATAAGTTGGTCATTCTCATTTGTTTTGGAAGCGTCTGTGCCATCTAATACGATAGCGTCACCCTCTTCCGTGATAAATGCGTCTGGGTCAGTTGATGAACTGGCAGATATTGCCTCTACAACACCTGTAGCCCCACTTGTTCCACCTGATACTGTCTCACCAGTGGTGAAAGAAACTGCCGTTGTTATACCAACATGTGTGAACATATCGATATTGAATAGACCCAGTTTATAAACTGAGGTTTTGTTTGTTGATAATGAACCTGCTGTACCAGAAACATATTCGAAGTATCTAGGTTTTGCCCTACCAATCTGTTGAACATCAACGTTAGTAGTTGCGTTGTTTGTACCTCTAACTTTATTCTTATCTTTGAATAATGCTAACTCTTTGAATGCCTCTGTCTCACCTGATACTGTACCAATGTCTGGTGAACCATGTATGTTTGTGACATTAACGAAGTTACCAATAGCAAGTCTTGTTGTACTATTCTGTATAGTATCGAAGTCTCTCGCCTTCTCTATCGTAACAAATTTCTGAGACGTTGTATCTAACTCGTAACCTTTAACATATGCTTTACCTGGAGATAGACCAATTGCCAATCTTGCCTCTGAGATAGTCGCACTCAATCCATCGTGTAAACTATCACTATCTGCCGCGAAGATACCACGATTTGATCCATTGTCTAAGTGTTCTCTAACATCTATATCGAAAGGTTGAATTACATAATCACCACTTTCCTCTGCCGTTCTTCTCGCTAGAGTTTCTTCTAAGATGTTATAGTCTGCTCTCTTTACAATTCTCTCTGTGTTACCAGTCTTTGTTCTCACCAACTCTACGAAGTTTGTATCGTCCGTATCAGTTGTAAGTTTCTTCGCAAGTGTTAATGCGATTTTAAATCTGTGTGCCCCTGGAGCATTTATGTTTGATGAACCAGTTGCGTTATCGTTTAATGTTGTATCATCTTCTGGTGTTATGAAACTTTCTGTTACCGTAAATCCAACCCTGTAAGATGGAGTATTTGAGTATGGGTCTAGTATTAATGTTTCTTCACTATTCTTAACGAAGAATCCATTAACAAAATAGACACCTGCCTGTACGTTAACTGAACTACCTTGACCTAGAGCATTTGAACTTGTAGGTAATGATGTACCAGATGTACCAACAACCGCACTCGATGATGTGCTGTTATATGTGAAAGTTAAAGTCTCACCCTGTGTAAATCTTTTTGTTACATTATCTGTGCCTGACTTTTTGTAGATAACGTAAATCGTTGCCGCAGCCGTGGAACTTGCCTCACTCGTATTGACAACCTCTGCCTCGATACCTGAGGTGCCACCTGTTACGGTTAGACCCACCATGTTGGAAGCGGTTGTTGTAGAGTGACTTGCCAGTTTTACATATTCATACTTGATGTTAAGTGTTACCTCACCAGGTATGACCATGCTACCTTCTTTGAATACATGTTCACCAAATCGTTGAACTTGATTTTGAAGTATGGTTTGTAACTGTGTTAGTTCTCTCGCCTGTACAGCGAAAGCAGGTCTGAATAAAAGTCTGTGAAAATTCTTACTGTCTGAAAAGTCATCATAGTAAGGTGAGACGTTAAAGTTTGTTGCCATCTATCTCTCCTAAAACTCTACGATTAACTTTACATTCTCCGTTTGGTCTGACGCCCTAGTGATAGGTTTTCTATTTTCTACATACAGTATTTCACCACTATCTGCTGTCAATTCTGGAGTAATATCATGTGATGATGGTGTGCCTGTCGCACTCGAAGTACCACCAGTAACCGTTGCCGTGCCAGTGAAGGCAGTTAGATTTTGGTTACTATCAATACCCTGGTTTGCGAATTGTGGTTGTATGTATCTCAATACCTTAGTTGTCGAATTGAAATCAACAACGAACCCTACCGCACCAGAAGTAGCCTGTGTAATCTTCTCGTCTGCCTGGAATGACCCTGGCGTGCCACTAAATGTGATTGACTTTGTTGCGTCTAGTGTCGAAGCACTTGCCGTTGAACCTGTCGTACTGTCTGTTGGATTTCTCAATAGAGCGATCCTTCTAAAGTCGTTAGTGACGTTGAAGTCACCACTACCATCACCCTGTGTTAAATCTAAATTCATCATTACGAAGAATCCACCTAACTCTGTGATAACGTCTGACGCATGTCCACCTGGTGGTGATATGATGAAATCAATATCAGAACCTGATGTGTTACCAAAATCACTCGCTTTGATACTTGCGAAAGTGTAACCACTACCTGCGGTTGTTATCGTTACTGCCGTTACAGCATTACCAGATACAACTACCGTACACGCACCACTTGATCCGTCACCTCTTATTGCGACACTCGTATATGTTCCGTTAGAACCACCACTACCCCCAGCGGTTATCTTAACATGTTCTATCGCACCTGCCGTAGTTGAGAAATCTGTACTCTCTGTTGAGAGGTGCATGAAATCTGTTGACAGGAAGTTTGCCTGTTCAGAGGCAGATAGTGAATACATGTATTTCCACTTGTATCCATCTGCCGTACTGAATACTGACGTTGATTTATTACCCGTAGGTTCAGTAGTTGAGGCTGTATCGCCGTCGTTATCAATACATTTGTAAACATCAAAGGTACTATTCATTACATAGAACGTACTATCTAATAAGGTCGTAGCCCCAGAGTTTGCCGCAATTACTGCACCCGCACTATTAATCTCTCCGTAATCGTGCCTGTAATAATCGTATGTTGTGCCAGTCGCCCAGTTTTTTCTTGGAATACATAAGGTAATGTCTGAACTTGTTACCTTTTTCGCGGATAATAAGTCATCATAGACATAATGTTCAATGGATCCAACACTATCTACTGGTGTAGGTGGTGCCGTATCTGTCCCATCGTTAAATGCTTGGTCATTGGCGAACGCCTGTGGTCTGCCTATTGCCAAGTAATATACATCAGCACTCTCAGAAAATGATTCCTGAAACTGTCTGGCGTTATGTACTCTAAAATCTTTTGTAATTATTGCTGGCATTATGTTTCCTTATAATCTATTTATACAGTTTTTCAATCCTATGCGTCTTCTTTTTGTTGCCTTGTCTTGTAATCACTTCTTGCTGTAATTAAATTTACAAAATCTGCTTGAACTGAAGGTAAAGAATCCGTGAAAGAATCATCATTCATTAATGTTGTTGTCCATTCTGTTCTAAATCTTTTCCAAGCATTATTGATTTTTCCATTTACTGCTGCTTCTACCCAGTCTTTTATACCCTCGTTATCGTTTCCAGTTTGTGATTGTAGAGCAGGTATTGTACCCTTTAACTCGCTGTATAATATTTTTTCTTGTAAATCTGTTATTTGTATTGTTATTGTTTTAGCCATTTTAAACCTCCTTTAAAGTTAATTATTTCGTTTAGCCTATTAATACCCCACTAAAGAAAGAATGTTCTACATTACCTTCGATAGTTATTGTTGCGGATGTAGCAACCTCAACGGAAGCAGTGTCATTTGCATCCATGTCAGCGAGTACACTTCCTTTTATCGTCATGGTAGTTATACCAGTAGTATTATCTTCAAATTTGTTTCTTATTCCCCACCTATAGTTTCTATTACTCGTTAGAAGTCGCATATCGTAACTTGTATCGTCTGTTGAGTTGGCATCCGCGATACCTATAGTAAAAAGATATGTTCCTGTTACCGGGGCTGTGAATGTGCCATTACCTGCTAGGTCAGAATTAACATCATATTGTTCTGTAATTCCTCCAGTACCGTTAAATGCCGTATGACCATTTGCGAAATCTCCACTCGTTGATTGTACCACTCTAAAAGCAGGATTATTAGGTGTAGTTACATGACCTGCACTATCAATTTTTAAATGACTTGCCGCATTTGCTCCTAAAGCCAATTGATTGGCACCATGGTCATATTCAATATATCCAATATCGTTATCACCATCATCACCAAACATAATTCTTCCATTATTAGAATTACCAGATAAAATTGATATGCCAGAGTTAGCACTTCCTTCTACAACTAATTCGTCTGCGTGAACAGAAACACTTGCTCCACTATCTGCTGTTTTAATATGTAATCCTGTACCTAAATCTCCTTCAGCACCAACACCTACAATATTATTACCGCCACTAATGAATAACATGTTAGCGTTACCATTAGTCTCAACTCTAAAGTCTAAGTCATCAGAATCCTCGTTGATAACAACTGCCGTATCTGTGATTGTAATTTGGTCATCGTTAGAAGATGATTGGTCATCAATACCGGCTAAGGCTGTTATATCTGAGGTTAATGCTACGGTACCAGTTCCGTCTGGTAATGTAATTGTTCTATCAGCGGTAGGGTCAGTTACAGCGATTGTTGTTTCAAAACTGTCTGCTGTTGCTCCTTCAAATACTAATGGACTCGCACTACTTAAAATTGCTTGTGTTGCGGTTACTGTTGATGAAGATGTAATAGCCCCACTACCTACAGTACCTGCCAGTGTTACATTCGCACCAGAAAAAGTTGCGGCAGTAGTTGTGCCTGATTTGATAATTAAGTTACCACTTGTATTTGTTAAACTACCATAAGTTGTTCCGTCATCTTTTAAGAATATGTCAGCACCATTAGCGTCTAATATAATGTCTGTTGCCGCGTCTAAAGTAATTGTTGAGGCACTATCTATCTCAGCGATTATTGGTGTGGTTAATGTTTTGTTTGTTAATGTGTCTGTTGTCGCCTTACCAACTAATGTATCTGTCGCATTAGGTAACGTTATCGTTCTATCTGCTGTAGGATCCACGACAGCGATTGTTGTTTCAAAACTGTCTGCCGTACTACCTTCAAAGATAATCGTTGGACTGTTAATAGCAGGACTTGTTAATGTCTTGTTCGTTAATGTGTCTGTTGTTGCTTTACCTACAAGTGTGTCTGTCGCATTTGGTAGAGTAATCGTTCTATCTGCTGTTGGGTCTGTAACAGCGATAGTTGTTTCGAAACTGTCTGCCGTACTACCCTCAAAAATAATTGTTGGACTGTTAATAGCAGGACTATTAAGAGTTGGACTTGTTAATGTTTTGTTTGTTAAAGTTTCTGTTGCCGTAATCAATGATACAGTACCAGTTAGGTTAGGTAGAGTAATCGTTCTATCAGCGGTAGGGTCAGTTGCCGCAAGAGTTGTCTCAAAACTGTCTGCCGTACTACCCTCGAATACTAAGTTGGCACCAAATGATATATCAGATAAGTTACCCGTTGTAATTACCGTACCAGTTGCGTTTGGAAAATTGATTGTTCTATCTGCGGTTGGATCCACGACACCTATAACTGTCTCAAAACTATCATCAGTTGAACCTTCTGCCGTGAGAGTTGTAAATGCGGTCGCTTGAACTGCTGTTGGTTCAAACCTTGAGTTTGATGAGTTGAATATTAATGCGTCTCCGCTTGAAGCACCCGTTGTGATAATCTTTAATGCGGTAGTTGAACCTGCCCCTAGGGCTGTATAGATTTCGACAAAGTTATCATTAACCTTATCACCACCTATTCTTAAGGTATCACCCGTACCGTCGTTAGCACTTGATCCTAATCCTATTGCTTGATATGCCATATACTCTATTTATACTCCCTTATGCGATGTTATCATCAAATTTCTTACCAGTTGTGTCGAATGTTGTTGCCGCAGGTCCATCACTACTGAAAGTATCTTCCTGGAATGATACTTCCGTTGGTATTGCGAAATTCGTATGTATTGGTAAAGAGAAGTCACCAATCTGTACAAAGTCACCATCGATTGATGTATTCGTACCCATAATCTTCAAATTGTTCAATGTCGCTATTGTGATACCTGACATACCACCACCACCCGCATTACCAAATGCCGTGTTGACAAATTTACCTATCGTACTCATTCTTGGTCCCGCATAGATAACACCAGTCGTTGGTGTCGTTGAATGAACCGTCGTGTTAGGTGTCCTCTGTTGATTTAATTTGATTGTTATATCTTGGTTTAAGGTCACAGCCCTCGTGTTCGATGTGAAAGAGGCATCCAACTCTATTGTACTCTCTGGGTTACTTCGTAATGATGAACCGTCAGTTGCCGTACCTAATCTTCTACCAAGTTTCTCTCCAAAGATAACTGTTAGTATTTCTATCACCTCATCTGTCTCAGTCTTACCAGACAATCTAGTAAATCCAGTTTTCATTCTAGCATTCAACCTACTCTTAATACTAACCTCACCCGCAAAGTAGAAACCAGCAGGGTGTACAGCAGATTTGAGATAGTCTCTCCACTCCGTGATACTCTCACCAACTTTTACGATGTATGAATAATCTTGGTAGTATAAACTATCTTGTATCTTCTTCGTACTCTCTGATATGAATCCATCAACACCACTAAACTCTCCATCTGTCTCAATGACCGTGCCAACACTCGAAGACATCACTGCCGTATCAGCACTTCTAACTCTTGCGGTCGCACCTGAGGTGCCACCAGTGAGTGTCACTTTATCATCGAAGGTTCCATTTACCGTGTTCAATGTTAAGATGTTGGAATCTGAATCCAATAATTCTTCTACTGTAGCAGTAGTTGTTGATGTGTCCTCGTTTAACAATCTACTATCATCTGTGCCGTTATGAGTGATTGTTAGAAAGTCTGTTGTATTCGTAACTTCATAGATTGTGTTGACAATCTTATCACCATCTTCCGTGATAATCTTATCTTGTTCGAAACCATCGAAGACTGGATCAGTTGCCAATTCTTCGAAAGCGATACTATCACCGTCCTCTGTGATTAAATCTCCTTCTTCACCATCTAATCGTATTACTGCCTGTCTGTGGTCTTCTAACAGTATCGCATAATCCAATTCTTGGAATGGTTCCAAAACAATGTTGTCTTCTTTTGTTGAACTAACTGTTTCATTTATAGCGAAGGCACCTGATAGGCTATCAATCTGCATGTGTAACTTAGGTAGTATCCCAGGTGGTTCTTCGTATCTGAATCCTTGGTCGATTGGTTTGACAGATAGTGCCTTACCAATACTATCTGATACAGGGAATACATCTGCCCCACTACCACCAGATGATGTGACCGTTACTGCTGGTAGTGATAGATAACCACCACCTGCGTTTGTAATTAAAATTTTTGTGATATCATTTGTTGGACTACCCCCACCATTTGTGGCTGCTTCCATAACCAGTTGGTCAGTTGAACTGCCTTCCATCATAAGAATACCATCGTCTAGTGTATCTTGTTCTAATGTGAAACCCCCATTGACAACCGCAACTTTACCTGCCAGCCCAGAACCGTGTGTTGGATTCGTAACTGCCAATACATCACCCTCAGCGTAACCAGTACCAGCAGTATTGATAATGATACTATCGACACTACCATAAGATGTGTTATCAATCTGTGCGACCATGCCACCCCCACCTTTTTGTGAGTTAGTGTCGACCGCAACTTGTTCACCTACTGTATAGTAACGTCCTGGTGTGTTGACTTCGATATCATCTACAATAGATTGAATAGTACATGTTAGGGTAACATCTGGGTTATTATTTGGAACACCAGTTATCGTTGATGAAGTCTGTTGTAATACACTTGATCCATCTTCGTTTATTATCTCGTCACCCGCATTTGTTGAACTACCATCTGTACCGTCTAACAACATCGTGCTACCATCATTGGTAACAAAAGTACCACTGATACTCGCTTTGTTTAGAATGAGTGTAGCAACGTCTCTCTGAATACCATCAAGTTGAACAGCAGATATACTTACATCTTCTACTGTCGCTGTCGCCAGGTTGACGTTAGTATTACCAACAACATTTGCTTGTGTGATTGTCTGTCCTTTTAGTTTTGTCATATCACCATCTGATGGTGATGATAGAGTAATCTTTAATATGTTTGATGTGTTGAACTTACCAGCAGAAACTCTCAACATATCAACTGTTGGGTAATATAATTCTGGTGTCTCGTTTAACAACGCACGGAAGAAAATCTCGTGTCCCTTCTTCGTGCCTTTTCTCTTATATAATGATAAGATATTCTTTGTCAGTTGTCTCTTATCTAATCCGTCTGTAAGTCTGTTTGGTATAGTCTGTAAAAATGTATTCCTAAACTGTACGAAAAAATCATCTATTGTATCATTGACGTCCGCATAGTCTAATAGTTGGGTTAGTGTCTCGTTAGGATTCGCTCTGTATTTACCAATGATACCCGCGGCACCAGATGAACTGCCTGTGATTGTCTCACCAGTTACGAATAAACTGTTAGAACTAATATAAATTTTTAGATTGTCTGTGTCCTCTGCCAGTATCGTTGCCGTCTGACCAGATGTGGAACCCGTAATCGTCTCACCCTTTGTGAACTCACCAACACTACCTTCTTCGTTGAGTAAGTAATCGTTCTCGTTATTGCCCTTTTCGTCCGTACCATCTAATGCCAGAAAACCTTCTGACGCCGTCTCTAATAATATCTGGTCTGACGCCGTGACACTAGATAACGTAATCTGTGCGGACTCCATATAGACATAGTATTGTTTTAGAAACTCCGCTAAGAGTGGATTGTTAGCCTGTATGTGTTGGGGTAACTGTCTGTTAACTAACGGACTTAATTTTTTATTAAACTTAGCCATAGATTAAGCATAACTTGTTGATGTTGTATAACCTATACCTGAAGTTGTATCAAAGTCATCAGCCGTTACAGTTGTCGTAGTGTTTGTTTCATCAATCTCTATGACCTGATTACGAACTGGTTTGATATCTACTGAGTTTGGCACAATCGTTAATCTTACTGCCGTTGACGTAGAACCATTTATGTTTGATACGCTAGAGATATGTAAAGAGTTTAACACAATCGTTCCGTTTGTATAATCTATCGTACCCTGTGTGCTGTTTGTGTATGTTCTAACACCTGCCGTGATATAGTATAATCTCACATTACCCTGTCCGTCTTCATCTAAGAAATATTCGTTAGTCGTATCACCAGAGACTTTGAATCCTGTTGAAACTAATATACCACCGCCACTCGCATTATGACCACTGTGTGGATTATAAAATGCGTTGTTGAAACCAATAGTATAAGTTGTTGTACCAGTCGTTGTCGCTGTGAATGACTTATGTAATTTTACCGTGGTGATGTTTGATAGTATTGCCGTATCAACTTTGTTTATCGTCTCTATGAATTTACTGTGTCTGAACATCTGGTCGAACTGTTGTAGGTTGTTCTCGTTGTATGTTGTAATCGTATTCTGAACTAATGACTTGATTGTATCAGGTGCCTTAGTTGTTGCTTTCTGGTCATACTTGACCACAACATTTAACTGAATGAAAGTTGTCTCTGGGTCTTCTATAACTGGTGTAATACTCGCAACGTTAAAATCTTTTAACTGTGTGATAATATCTGCCTTGTTACTCTCTGTAACTGAGACACCAGATTTTGGATTGATAGAGATATAGACACGACCATAAACAGGTGTGTTGTTATCTTCACCACCCCATACTTGAACTGACTTAGCATTTGGAAAAATTGTCTTCACTCTCGCTTCGTAATCTTTTGTGGTTACGGCACGATTTTGTGAAGCGTACTGTCTTGGTGCGTTGAAACGAATACTGTCTGGAGTTTCTGGTTCTGACCCACCTGATGAATTACTTGCCGTAGTGATAGTTGCGCTTGAACTACCTGCGATGTTACCAGATAGAGTGAAAGATGTAGCACCGTTACTACCCGTACCACTCGTCACTATGTAAGATAGTGTGACGATGTTGCCTGTCGATAATGATTTACCTAAAACACCATCACCAAATATAACTTCATACTGTTCATCTTCGACACCTTCTAGGTAATAGACCGTTGATGTAGATGAAACATCTGCCAAGTCTGTTGACTTCGTGTAGGTTACCGTGGTCGTATCACTTGAACTGTTTTGAACTGTAACTTGTAATGTTGTTGTATCCGCAAATTTATTCTTAATTAAAAATCTTTGGTCTGCGTTTGAAACGTCAACCGTATATTTGTTGTTAACTAACGTGCCCTCGTAAACTGGTAATTCAGAAAACGTATAGACGCCTGAAACTGGATTGATTGTTGTATCATCTTTGACAACATAGTTGTAAGATGTACCATCAACTGTTGTGGTGAAAGTTGTACCTCTCGCCGCGGTAGCACTTGATCCTGATAAGTCAGAAACAACCACGTTTAATTTGGCAATTGGTGATGTCGCACTTCTTGGTGTGTAACCTACATGTTTCGCATGTGAGACAATACTGTTTCTTATGTCCGCACTATCTAGGAACATTTCATTGGCGAGAACATTGGCATAGACCGCGTTGTAATGTGTGTTGTATGCCAGAACATCTAACAAGGTAGATATCGTTGACCCCTCAAAATCGTAATCTGTGAATTGGTCTTGTTGACGTAAAAACGTCTTCATATTATTTTTAATATCATCAAAATCTAATGATGTTACTGAAAGTCTTTTAGCCATTATCTACTTCTTTCTAACATTGTTGTTAAGGTTATTAATTCACCTGGTACATTAACGACATAAAAACTGATAGTCACTTCGTAACTATTTCTATCTGGCTGGGCTGAAGCGATAACTGAGACGAGTCTTGCCCTTGGCTCAAAATTTTCTATTACCTCTGATACGGCACGTTGTAATACGTTTGCCGTGATAGGGGTCATTGGTTCAAACAATAGTGCCGACACACTCGACCCAATCTCTGGGTGAAATGGTCTCTCGTAATGATTTGTTAATATCAGATTACGGACAGATTGTTTGACAGCCTCAACGTCCTTCTTCACAATCAAGTCTTTGGTTGCCACATTCTTCTCAAAAGAAAGTGCCAAGTCTGAATAAAGTCTCGTACTCCTGGCACTCGCATTGGTGCCACTTGCGTCTCTATATCCTGATTGTAGTATTGCCATGATAACTATTTATCAAGTTACCCAGCAAAAACGTTAGAACTCCCTGAACTTCTTGTATGAGCGCAGGTGTCAGCGTCTCCCTTGCGATTGACTGGTTTGCCATTCGCATTGACGCTACCGCTACCATTGGCAGTTTTAACTCCAGTATGTAGTCCATGTGCCGAGACACTATCTCCATCTACGGAGATGGGTTGCCCATTCACATTGACATTACGGCCAGAACTAACAACTCCGCCACCAGTATTACTATCACCGTTTCGATGAACACTAGGCACTACCTTGCCCTCTACTTCGTGTGTGTTGTTTACGTTTCTGTTTATTCTTAGGCCTTGACCTACAACTGTTACCAATAGATGTGCGTTTCTTTGGACCCTGTCTATAATTATTATTACTTATAGCCATTACCCATGCTCACAGTTAGAACACTCGCAACTCTGACATGATCCACCACTAGAACAGTGGCAACCGTGTTCACAATTTATACATGTACCCATTACTTCTTCTCTTTCTTTTTAGCAGCCTTCTTCTTCTTTTTGACTACCTTCTTTTTCTTCTTCTTTGGTTCTTCTGGTGTATCAAAGTGTTCCGCCAGGTTCTTCGTCTTACCCTTCTTACTCTTTGGTTGCCATAAACTATCTGTCATTGTCCATAATTTGTCTAAAAATCCCATAAAATCTCCACTTGTTGTAAAAATACAACACTTTTTATTTGTTCAATATTACTAAGTCATTGAAAAACAACACTTTTAATTTAAAGAAAAGTGTATTTTTTATTTGACTTTCTATTATTTATAGTATATAGTATACCTATAATAACAAAGAAAGAGACTAATTATGAAACAGAAAACAACTCAAAACAACTTATTAAAATATATCAATACTCCATATGATGGACAAGATTATCAAACAGTTGCCAGTCTTATTGGTGGTAACCAGTTCGAGGCGGCTGCTAGTTTTATCGAAATGTTAGATAGTCTACCAAGAGATACTATGAAGACTATTATTGCGAAATCTTGTAAGACCATCTTTATTGAGATGTTTGATTGTGACCCATCTTTATATGCGGACGAACTAGGATTTTTTAACGTAGAATAATTTAAAATAACGCTTGACAAATACACCATTGTGGTGTATAGTATAACTATAATAACAAAGAAAGAGACTATATTATGAAACTTGAATTTAATAACTTACCTGATATACTTGACTTTATCAAGGACAAATCTAACAAAGACAGTTTGTTTCTGTTAGAGTGTGCGATTAGAGACGCTAAGTCTAACTCTAAATCTGAATTTAAAGTTGGAGACCATGTTCTCTTTGGAAGACCTAACGGTCGTAAGAGACCTGGTGTTATCACTACTCTTAACCCTAAGAAGGCTGTAATCAGAGACACCAACCTTGGTGGTCAGTGGAGAGTTCCTTACTCTCTAATGGAGGCAGCGTAATGAAAAAAATATTATACGATTTTATGTTTGACAATCAGATACCTTTCACTTACCCAATGTATAGTGAAATGTCATTGATGAAAAAAATTGATATCAAGTATCTGAAATCTGTTAAAGAGTTTATCAAAAAGAATAGACTACGATTAAGAGTTAGGTATCGTGGATCATCTACGGATACTTATAGACGTGACCCTAGTTATGTCTTAATGAATAATGCTCAAACTTTTGCCTTATATGAAAGGTAATATATTTTGGATTATATTATTTGTTGCGGCACTCTTAGTGCCGTTTTTTATTGGCCAATATATTGATGGTGAATTATTTAATTCTGATTTAGAACTGAAAGAGTTTTGGAAATTTGGTGTGAGGGAGTGTTCTCAATGTTAGAGAAGATTTTGAAGTGTAAGATGAAGTATGATAAACTTGCCATGAGAGAACCAAGGAATGGTCGACAAGTGTATGACCGTATCGTCTGGGAAAGACTTCGAAAAATCTTAATTCAACGATACGGTCGTTTTGATTAGCCTGACACGTCCTCAGTTGGTACTGGGATTTCTATCTCAGGTTCACTCTCAAAAGTAATCTTTGGTACTGGTACTTCGTCAATCATCTTCGCAGCCTCTTCACCGTATTGGTGACCAAGCCAGAAAGCGAATATAACTACCACTACATAGAAAAATTTTTTCCAGCGATTTTTTGTTATGTCTCTCATTGTGTTTCCTATTTGCCGTTATGTCTCTGCCATACGTTGACAGCGATCCAAGCAATTAGACCCCACTTGACTACTGCCATTACTGGTAGTATGCCTGTAAAGATTGATACCGCTAATAAAATTAGTCCGTAATCTTTCCATGCGCCTAAATCTTTGATCCATTTATCCATTGTTTTTCTCCTTGTTTAATTTTGTTTAGAACGTAAATTTCGCACCTGCGCTATAATGTTGTAGGTCTGTGCCAGTATCTAAATCATCTTGTTGCATCTCAGCATAGACGGTTAGACTTTCTGTCATATCATGGCTCAACCCATAAGTCATATACGTTCCTGTACCTTCTTTATCTCCGTAACCAACTGTCAATGCTTTCCATCCAATCGTTGCTTCCATACCAGTTAGATCCGTTGCCGCATCCTTCACAGTATAAGTTGAAGCGATTGTTAAATCACCTACAGTTGTTGAAGCGCCGCCGCCCCAATAAGAGATATCGTTAACCACGTCATCAGAATATCCTACTGATACATCAATGCCACTCATACTATGAGAGAGCGTACCCTCCCACATATCAATACCATCTTGTCCAGAAGAACCATCAACCATAGCCATGACACTTAGAGAGCCATTGTCTAATTTGATTGTGTTTGATGACCTTGTACCATAACTGAATACAGCGTTGCCTCCGTACACTTCAAAGTTTCCAGTTTTAGAAACCCATGAGTGTGCCTGACGACCAGCAGTAATCGAAACACCATTATTTTCTAAACCAACATATGCCAGTCTGGAATCTAAAGTGTCTGATCCACTATCGTCAACATCAACGCCTACCTCTAACTTGGCGATACCCGATATGGAACTTCCTTCATCAAAACTTTCGATAACGTCTATACCTAGAATTGATCCGTTGTTCTCTAACTTATCGTGTGCCACGCCAGAACTGTTCTCGTTATGTGACCATTTATAGTTAAAGGTACCATACGGTGTGATATCCGCGGCCATAGCCTGATAGGCAAATAGCGACATGAATACCGCCGTAATAGTAATTAATCTTAACATATTTTCTCCTTGATTAATTTTAAACTCAACACCCAGAAAGGGTGGATTAATGTATTACCTCATGTTTATTTATATGTTTCGTCATATGTCTCCTTGTAGATGTTATCAACATCTTCCTGGTTCTCTAACACATATGCTGAAATATGAGTGTATCCGTTCTTTTTTGCCCATAGTATCCTACGACCACCAGCCTGCCACTTACGATACTTCCCGTTCATTCTACGGACCATGATGGGGTGTAACATACCATTCTTGTCCATATCGTCAAATAACTTCTCGTAGTTTATACCTCTAACATTGGCATAACTCTCCCAGTTACCCGTGACGTTATCCCACTTATAGGTGAGTTCGTCTAGTGGTATGAGTTGATGGTGTTGTTGGTGTGTAATCTCTTTCGCTATTAATTCCTTCACTTCGTCATTCATATATTTTTCCCAGTATATCTCACTATTTGTAAATTCTAAGACCTCTATAAATTCATTATGACCAGGCACACAGTAACAATCGATGTGCGTGTAACCATGTTCTTTCGCATACCATAGTCTCTGATTGCCTACCGCCACCTTATCTTCGTTCCAAGTATTGATTATAATTGGATGGAGCATTCCGTTCTTGTTTATATCTTTGTATAGGGAGTAGAGACGGAATCGTTGTTCTCGTCTTTCTTTACCACCGAGGAATACTTTACGTTGGTCTATACTATCACCGAGACTATCAATCTCTCTTACTGTATGATACTGTGGAAATTCTATGTGGTTAGCAGATAACGTTTTTCTGGAAAGCAGCATTATATGTATGCTCCAGGAATGAGGATTTGTTGCCTATGTCTAAATAAATTCCACACACAATACCTAGTCTTTAGGTGCCATGAATGGGTTTGCCCCTTCTCTCACAAATGGTTTACTCCTACTGTTCGCTATTGGTGTGCGACCACCAGTTATCTCATCTATGAATGTTATCAATGTCAACCTCTCCTCCTCTGGCGTGTTCACATCATAGTTGACAACACCGTGTGCCAACTGACTATCGAAACCAACACAACGGTTGTAGACGTTGCCACAGTAGGCTGTCTGGACGTACTGGCTGTTATGTTCCTCCGCAGCCGCACGTGCCACCTCTGGGCTCGTCTGCCCGCTGTGGTGTCCGCTCCTCTCCTGTTGACGATAATCCACCCTGTCAAAATTTTTCTCCTTGAAGAACCCTGTGCCCGATGATGGGTCAGCGCCTGGTGTCAGGTATATGATGAACGTGTGGACCTGTGGGTAGTCGTGGTGTATCCACCCAAAATCTATCTTCGATGATATACGTTGGAAGTAGGATGCCGACTGACAACCCCAATTCCTCGTCATCTCCCTGTGTGAGAAGAATTGTAGGAAGTATCTCTGTAGTACGTATTGGTTGAACTCGTTGTCCAACTCATGTAGTGGTTGTGAACGAACACCTGGCCACAGGCCTCCATCTGGGTTCGTGTATCTCGCTTTCTTCGATAGTCCTACCACCCAGTCTGGGTCATCGAAAAAATTGTCTGTAATCGTAATTGGGTAATGTATCATAATTAAAATCTTTCTGAGGGCGGGCAACGTTTAGGCGCCACCCTTCCTAAATTAACCCTCTATGGTACGGTCTGCCAGATTTGAACTGGCACAAAACTATCCTTATTGGACATCTTTAGAATTACTTCCGCGTCTACCTCTTCCGCCAAGACCGCATTAGTATATAGTTAGACAGAAAAAGAGGTTCCGCAACCACAACTCGATTTTGCCGCTGGGTTGGTGAACTTGAATGTCGCACCAAAGTCGTCCTTGTCGTAATCTATCTCCGTGCCCATGAGGTATATCTCGTACATCTTGTGTACCAGTAGTATGTCATCAACGATCCTGTCGTCCCTGCCATCCGCGTCATCGAAGGACCACTCGTACTCGTAGCCAGCGCAACCGCCAGCCTTGACGTCCAGTCGCACGAATTCCTTATCGTGTTTCCTCCGTAGATCCCGTAGATGCTCGTAGGCACTATCTGTGAGTGTTATGTCCATGTTATATTTATCGAAACGGCTTGCCAAGAGCCCACACTACCAACGAGTATCTCGTACCCGATGTTACTGGTGTCACCTGGTGGCTCATGTAACTTGGGAACACCACTATCGTGCCCCTCTCCCTACAATCTGGTTGCCCAGACCAGAACCTCACACCGTCTTCG
>Ga0209535_1000753_pt1 | contig 22685 bp, 22 predicted proteins | sample LinPmetageLP28_FD_184041 | JGI IMG/M metagenome (GOLD analysis project Ga0209535, IMG submission 184041) | Marine viral communities from the Pacific Ocean - LP-28 (SPAdes) (version 2) | ecosystem: Environmental > Aquatic > Marine > Oceanic | place: Pacific Ocean | collected 2009-08-22
ATTACAAGAACCACAGAACATTACCATAGTAAGAAGAACTGTACCTTCACTTAAAAGAAGTGTAATAAAAGATTTCAAAGAGATAATGCAAGAGTTAGGTATATGGAGTAATGAGTCATACAACATCTCTGATAGGGTTTACTCGTTCTCTAATGGAGCATTAATTAGTTTTGTTAATACAGATGATGCAGAGAAATTAAGAGGTGTTAAATCAAATATTTTATTTATAGATGAAGCATCGGAACAACACGAAGAAGCTTACTTCCAACTATCCATTCGTACAACAGGTGAGATAATCTTAGCATTCAACCCAACTGTTTCACCTTACCATTGGTTAAGGAATATGGATGATGCAGAACAATTTAGAACTACATACAAAAACAATCCTTATCTACCTGATGCAATGATTAAGGAGATAGAAGCATTAGAACATAAGAACCCAAAGTATTATAAGATATATGGTTTAGGAGAATATGCACCGAATGAAAAGGCAGTATTTAATAACTTCCAAATACTAGAAGATTTCCCTACACACGAGTTAATAGGATATGGAATGGACTTTGGTTTTTCACAAGACCCAACTACTTTGATTGCAGTACATAAACATCACGATATGTTGTATTGTAGAGAACTGATGTATGAGAGAGGTTTAACAACTAATGATATAGTAAGAAGGCTACAGAGTTTAAACATCGGTAAAACAGAGATATGGGCCGATAGTGCAGAGCCACGATTGATAGAAGAAATCTATCGTTCTGGTTTTAATATTAAACCTGTCAAGAAAGGACCTGATAGTATAAAATTTGGAATCTCTGTATTACAGAACTTTGGTTTAGTAGTAGATAATAAATCAACACACTTAATAGATGAGTTGTATGGATATGAATATGCAACAGATAAGAATGGAGTAGTGTTGGATAAACCACAAGGGTTCAATGACCATTGTATAGATGCACTAAGATATCTAGCAATGAGTAGGTTGAGTTTAAAACAAGCAAATAAAGGTAAATACACATTAAGTTTTAAGTAATGAATATAAAAGAAAGAATAAATCATTTAGAAGAAGAAGCACAAGCAAACCTTACGTTATTTCGTAAAGGTCAAGATAGTTATGCTATCACGAGATATCAAACAATAATGAAACAAATAACTAATCTAAGAAAATATGGCAACGATAGTAGAAGTTAAACTACCTGAAGAATATAAGGATAAGAATAAATACGAGATATATACACATCTTGAACAAGTTGCTACTTATGCTCACAATCTTAAAGAAGAAGTAACTAATCTTAAAGCAGAGATTGTATTAAGAGATTCTCAATTACAAAAACAAAGAGCAGATATTCTTAAATTAAAATCGTTGGTAGGACATAAGAACATAGAGATACAAGACTTAAAGTTAGAAGCAGAAGATGTAATAGATATAACAGAAACAAAGATACCTAACTTTCTACCAGCATCAGTTAAGTTTCACGAAGTAACACAAGAATTCCAAGACAAACCAATTAACAAATGAAAAAAGAAATAGAGATAGTAGTTCCAAAAGATTATTCAGCAGTATCATTAAAGAAGTATTTAAAGATACAAGAAGATTTAGAAACCTATAAAGATGATAAGGAAGCACAAGATGCGTTCTTATTATATAACATCATAGGTTTAACACCTGAGGTAATTATAAAATTAGATAGTGATACAATAACAAGTATTAAAAAAGATTTATATGCGTTCTTAGGTAAGACAGATTTTGAATTACAAAAGTTTGTTACTATTGATGGAGTAAAATATGGATTTGAACCTAACCTATCTAAGATGGCTTATGGTGCTTATTTAGATTTATCTTCATATCAAAATATTGCATTAGATAAGAATTGGGCAAGTATAATGAATATCTTATACAGACCTGTAACTAAAACAAAAGGAGCTCTATATAGTATAGAACCTTATAGTAGTGAGAAACAAGATAACACAGATAAGTGGTTAGATATTAATATGGATATTCACTTCGGTTGTTTTTTTTTCTTCAATCGTATCTTAAAGGAATTAACGAAAGATACCCTGAAATCTTTGAGGGAGGCAGCGTTGGAGGACCAGGCAGTGAATCCGCACACCAAGCGAATTTTGCAAGAAAGTGGAGCTCTTATCAATCGATTGTTGTCTTAGCTAATGAAGATTTATTAAAGTTTGATGAAGTAGTTAAAAGACCTTTAGAAGAATGTTTGTTAAACCTTTGTTACAGAGCAGATAAGGTACAGTTAGAAAACTTAATACATAGAGCTGCTATGAAAAAGTATAAATAGCCCTACAATCAAATATAAATAACTCTTACTTTGTTATAGTAATAAAACAATTATGTCATATTCTAGAAGCTTACGAAAGAGAAGAGAGACAGGAATTTACATTGGCCCTACTATTGGTAAATCTTCACCGAAGAATTCAAGAAGAGGATGCTTATGTTTAGATTCTGATACTTACGATGTTAAGTGTTGCGATGGATATTTGCAAAATCAAGGTATAGGAAAGACAGAATCTGTAATAATAGAACGAGGTGCGTTCTCAACAGGCTTCTCTAATGGATTTGACATAGAAATAATAAGATAATAAGATGAGTAGTAAAAACAAATCACAATTAAGGACGGAAAACTCTAATAACTTTCCTAACAATAATTCACAATTTATTACACCTGAAAAGTTAAGAGACTTCAATAATGATGTTATTGATTCAATGGTAGTTAATCAAGATACAGGTTCGTATTTACTTACCTCATCATTTGATACAGGTAGTAGAGATTTAACATTTACAAGAGTAGATGGAACAATATATAGTAATAACATACCAGGTGGAGGAACAGGAGGTTCAACTGATACAGGTAGTTTATTAGTAACTGCATCAATAGTAGATGCAACGATAACATATACTAAAGGAGATGGTTCTACATTTACTACAACAGTAAATAATGTAGCAAATGCAACATCAGCAACATCAGCATCACACGCAGAGTTTGCAGATGAAACAGATGATGTAATTCTTAATGTAAAAAATACATCAGGTGCAGATATAGGAAAAGGATTAGCAGTTCATGCAACAGGTGTGACTGGTGAGAATGTAAATATTAAATTAGCAGACTCTTCTGTTAGTGGAGATATGCCTGCTGTTGGTATAACAAGAGATGCTATATCAAACAACGCAAGTGGTGTTGTAATAATAAGTGGTAAAGTAAAAGGATTAGATACATCAACAGATGGATTAGTTGCAGGAGCATCAGTATATGTAAATGGAGCAGGAGTATTAACTTCTACTAAACCAACTGGTTCTGATTTAATACAGAACATTGGTATATGTGGTAAAGTAGATGCAACAGATGGAGAGATTATAGTAATGGGTAGTGGTAGAAGTAATGATTTACCGAACATTACAGATGGTTATGGATGGTTTGGTAATAGTGATGGAGTTCCTACTGCACAAACAACGGCATCGTTTGCTAAAACAGATATAGATAATACATTTAGTGGAACACAAAACTTTGAGAATATATCAGTAAGTGGGACAGGTTCATTCGGTAGAATAAACTCTGTAACAGGTTCAGCTAAGATTATAGGAGATGCATTCGTAGTAGTTAATGCAGATACACCAACATTAAGATATGCTGGATTACAAGTATATGATAGTGGTTCATCATCAACTGCTTCAATAGAATGGGATGGTGGAAATGATAGTTGGATACTTGTAGAGGAAGGAGGACAATCTTCATTCCTATTAACAGGTCCAACAGGTAGTAAAGGTAGTGAAGTTAATTTAACAGAAAACACTTTACCAAAAGCAGGAGAACATAGACAACTAGTAGATAGTATTATAAGTGATGATGGTGCAAATGTAACAGTTAGTGGAAATATAAATGTGACTGGAAACTACAATGGATTTGATAGTGGTTCATTTGCATTGTTAGGAGCATCAAATACCTTTACAGGTGGAACACAAGTAGCACAATCTACTAATGGATTATTCTTCTCAAAACCAGACTATCCAAGTTCAGGTTTTGTACAAAAGAAATTATGGGATTTAAATTCTCAAAACATACCTGTTCAATCAGGAGTATATAATATATTTCAAAACTCATTTACACACTTTAATGGATTTGGTAGATGGTATGAAAATGGTTCATATCTTTTTGAAGCGTATGATGGTGGTAGTTACAACTATGGTAATGAAATATCATTCAATGGTGGTGGAACACAATTATTTGCAATTGCAAGTGGTAGTGGAGGATTAAGTAGTGGAAACCACGCTAAGATTGTTATGCAAGATGATTACAATACTAAAACAAGTATTGATATTCAATCACAAGGTATCAATATAGGTAACTCTACAAATGGTAGATTAGTTAATACAGATGGTATTAATATAGGTTCAACCTCATCACCTGTTACTTTAAACTCAAGTGGTTTAACAGTTAGTTCAACTACAACTGATTGGACTGGTAATTTAGATATTACAGGTAATTTAACTGTAACAGGAACTATTGGTGGAATAGATAGTGGTTCATTTGCATTGAAAAATGCAGCTAATACATTTACTGCTGGACCTCAACTTGTTAGTGGTTCTAGTGGATATGTAACTCAACAATTTACAGCACCTTCAGCAAACAATGAATATGCACAAACTACTGTTGTAGGAGCAAGTAATGGTGGAACTGCTTATAATAGAGTATTCCAAGGTGTATTAGATTATTCAAACTTTGGATTACCAAACCTTGAAGATGCATTTGCAATAGAATACTTTGATGGATTTGGATATAACTATGGTTCTCAATTTTACTTAAATGGTAAATCTACTGAATTGGGTGTAACACCAAATGGTGGTGGTAGTAGTAATCAAGCTTTAATTAAATTACAAGATGTTGGAAATAATACTACCAATATGTCCTTAAAAGCAACAACACTTTCTTTAGGAACAGATACTAATGTAACATCTACTGCACTTGGTAATAATAGTAACACTACAATTATTCAAGGTAATAATGTTAATTTTAATGGTAATACACATACATTTAGTAATTCTACTGTAATAAGTGGTTCATTACAAAGTGCAGTTAATACAATATCTATATCATCAAATACTGCTTCATTAGATTTCAATGGACCTCAATTACAAACACTAGAGTTAGTAAGTGGTAGTGAAACAAGATTAGAAGCAACTAATACAAAAAATGGTGTAACAATAAACTTACAAGTTAAACAACCAGGTGATGGATATGGAACATTAATAATTCCTAGTTTCCCATTCAAAGAACCAAGTGATTCTCATTACTCAGCATCAGCTGCAGTAGATGCAATAGATATATTAACTTTTATAAAATATGATACAAATGATATATTTGTTGCTAATGTAAAAAACTTTAACTAATATGAGAGTATCGCCAGTAGCTTACTTACAATCACAAGTATCTCTTTCAAATGAAATACCAAGTGGTTCAAATATCGTAATGAGGTTTGAAGATGCAAATACTAACTTTAGTGCAGGTGTTTGGGCAGATACTTCTGCTTCACCTGTAGCACGAATTACAACAGGCTCAGTTGGAACTGATGTAGTGTTTCTTGCAAGTAATGGTTTAGAGTTAGATAATACTAATTCAGCAAACAAAGGTCACGCTTTAGTAGAAAGTTTAGGAACAGATATTCAGTTTGAATCATTTGCTATTGTCTTTGATAGACCACAAAACTCTCAAGGTACTGGAGACCAAAGAGATTATTTCTTTGATGCTAGAGATGCTAATACAGAATCACCTGATAATGGTGGTTTCTTTAATCAATACGATGCAACAGCACAAGGTAATGGTTCATTCTTAGGCCCATCTGGTTCATTTTATTCTTGGTATTATGGAGAAGGAGCACCATCAACAGTTGATGCAGGAGCAACAACCGCTGCTAATTTAACAAATGGAAATGGTAATAATGAAGGTGGAACAGAACAATACCAATGGTTAGGACCTACTGGTAGAAGTACAGATAATAACGAGAGGGTATTACATTTCAATTGTAACCCATCAGCAATAGATGAGTATAAACAAATACAATCAGCTGCTGAAGGTATGTATTTGGGTGCTAATGACCAAGGTGGTGAAGCTAGTTCTATGAGAATATTTGCAATAATTTATTGGGATGTTCCTTTAACATTTACTGATTTCCAACAATTAATACGATACTTACAAGCACAAAACACTATACCAACTTAAAAAAATAACTACTTATATATAACAATTTGTTATATTGGTAGATATATCAAATCAATAACAAACAAAAAAGAGAGAAAATTATGAATTCACAAACTGTATTAGGTAAGATTATGACTTTATTGTCTTTAGATAGTAAAGAAGTAAAACTTACTGTAGCTAAATTAGCTGATGGTACTCTTGTTGAATCTCCAACTTTTGATGTGGGTGAAACCTTAGAGGTTATCCACGAAGATGGAACAAAAACTCCAGCACCTGATGGTGAACACTTATTAGAGTTAAGAGATGAATCTGATGAAATAAACAGAATCAAACTTTTTACTGAAGGTGGTATCATCAAGGAAAGAGAAAATGTTGAAATCGAAGCAGAAAGTGAAGAGAAGAAAGAAGAGGAAATGGCTGATGTTTCAACAGAGGAGGTGGAAGCTTTACCAGAAACTGGTAAATCTGATACTGACGTAAATGAACAAGTAACTCTTGAATCAGAACCTGGAATCGCTGTAGATGAGGAGGTGGTTGATAAGGAAGCGGATATCGTTAACTTAACTACTAAATTAGAAGAGCAAGAAGAGAAGATTGAAGAGATGAAAGAAAGAATCGAAGAACTTGTAAAGTACTTTGAGGAAATCAAAAAAGAAGAAGAAGCAATGGAGGAAGAAAAGAAAGAGGAGGAAGAACTTGAATCTAAGAAATTAGATGGAGCTCCTATTGAGAAACCTGCAATGTTTAACAAAAAGAAAAACAATAACTTTAAAGTAGGGAATTATAGAAATTCTGTACTTTCAAAAATGTATAGGTAACCCTATCAAATTAAAACAAAAGAGAGAAAAATGAAAAAATTAGTAAACTTAACTACTGGTCAACCTAGCATAACTTCAACGTATGCAGGTGAAGCAGCAAGCGGTTATATCGCTGCTGCTCTACTTTCTGCAAGAACTCTTGACAATCAATTGGTAACTATTAAACCAAATGTGAAGTTCAAAGAAGTAATTCAAAAAGTAGATGTTGATGGAATTGTACAAGATGCGAGTTGTGACTTTGTTACATCTGGTTCTACTTCTATCACAGAACAAATACTTGAGCCAAAAGAGCTACAAGTAAACTTATCATTATGTAAACAAGAATTTGTTGATTCTTGGAATGCATTACAACTTGGATTCTCTGCATTTGATGAAATCCCAAGAGACTTTAATGACTTCTTGGTATCTTATGTAGGTGGAAAAGTTGCTGAAAAAACTGAACAAGACATTTGGAGTGGTGTATCCACTAACAATGGTGAGTTTGGTGGATTCGAAGCTATCTTATCAGCATCAGCTGCTACACTATTAACTTCTGCAGTACAACCTGCAAGAACTGGTGGTGATGGAGCAATCGTTTCTGGTTCTATAACATCAGCAGACGTATTAGAGAAATTACAAGCAGTATATGATACTATCCCTTCAGCCGTTTATGGTAAAGAAGATTTAGTAATCTATGTTGGTTCTAAAGTAGCAAGAGCTTATCAATCAGCATTATCTGGTAATGCTACATTATCAAACAATTCTTACAACAACCAATTAAACGTTGGTGAAAAACCATCAAACTTCCAAGGTGTAGAAATCGTTCTTTGTCCTGGTATGAGTGATGATAAAATCGTTGCAGCACAGAAATCTAACTTATTCTTCGGAACAGGTTTATTATCTGACCACAATGAGGTAAGAGTTCTAGATATGGCAAACCTTGATGGTTCGCAAAATTATAGAGTAATAATGAGATATACTGCAGGTACACAAATTGGTATTGCACAAGATATCGCTTATTACGGAGCATTTTAAGTCTAACAATTAATAAAAAGGAGAAACTATGAGTTGTAATATAACAGCAGGAAGAAACGAAGTTTGTAAAGATTCAGTAGGTGGAATACAAGGAGTGTATTTTATCAACTATGAAACAGGTTCGTTTTCTAAGAACGGAAGTGGAGAAATAAATTCACTATCAGGTTCTACAGCATACTTTTATGAGCTCAAAGGAACTTCTACTTATACTGAAACAGTCAACTCTTCAAGAGAAAATGGAACAACGTTCTTTTCTCAAGAAACAGTTGTTAACCTTAAGAAGTTAACTAACGAGATGACTACTCAACTTAAATTGTTAGCTTATGGGAGACCACAAATCCTTGTATGGACTAATTCAGGTGATACACTATTAGCTGGAGAAGTACACGGTAATGATTTAACTGCGGGAACTATTCAAACAGGTGGAGCATTAGGAGACCTTTATGGTTATTCTGCTACTTTCACAGGTGAAGAAAAGTTACCAGCACCATTCATTAGTGGTTCAACAGTTAGTGATGCATTTGCAGGATTAACAGGAGTTGATAAACCAACAATCGTATATGGGTCATAAGTAGGAAATACTTTTGAGACTTAAATAAACTAAACCCTTCTCTTCGTGAGAGGGGTTTTTTTATGTCTTATTACCAGTTAATTATAAGTTAAGGGTTATTTGTTATATTCATAAACATTAGATATGCTATCGTATTATATATCACAGAGTAACCAATTTACAGTTAGGACACAAGATACTGCTAGTTTAGTAGTTAGTGGTTCTGATATTGCGGAAGATATGACACTTGTATTACAAGATATGATGACTTATAGTTCATCATATTATGATTTAAGTGGTTCTTATACATTCAACCCATACGAGAACATACTTACGTTCTCTCAATCATTAGAGGGTTCTGTAAGAGATGCTCAAGAGTTTAGAGTACACTTAAGTGGTTCAGTAAGTGGTAGTGTATATAGTGGAACGATGCAAGTATATGCATCACAAAGTATTGATAAAGTAGTATATCTAACTCAGAACGAAGAGTTTATATCCAATACAACAGATAACGATTATATAGTAATATGAAGAAACAAGAACAATTTTCAGTATTAAACTTAACAAGACAGGATGTTCCTATTGTTACAGAAGATACAAAAACAAGGTATCAATGGGTGCCTGTTGGGATATTAGACCAAGATGATTACTTTGGTATGGTAACTGAAGCCTATAATACTTCTACAACTAACGCAGCTTGTGTTGAGGGTGTAGCAGATTTAATATATGGTAAAGGTATCTTTACAAAAGAAGAAGTTAAACAACAAGAATTAGATAAGATAATTCCACCAGAAGATTTAAGAAAGATTACTTTTGATTTAAAATTATATGGTAATGCTGCTTGGCAAATCATTTGGAATAAATCACATACACAGATATTAAGAATGTATCATATGCCTGTTCAAAATTTAAGAGCAAAGAAGATATATGATATGGGTAGAATAGAAGGATATTACTATTGTTCTGATTGGAGTGACCATAGGAGACAGAAAGAGAAAAAGTATTTACCTGTCTTTGGTTCATCAAATGAAGAAGTAGAAATACTTTATGTAAAAGAATATGAACCTAACAGATATTACTATTCATTACCTGATTGGATTTCTGCATTACAATTTTCATTTAGTGAAGCAGAACTATCTAACTTACACCTTAACAATATAGAAAATGGTTTCTTGCCAGTAGGTATGGTGAATTTCAATAATGGAGTTCCTGCACCTGAGGAAAGACAAACAATAGAAAACTTATTAGAAGCTAAGTTTACAGGTACTCGTAACGCTGGTAGATTTATGGTATCGTTTAATGATGATGCAGTAAACAAACCTACTATTGATACGTTCCCTATGGAGAACTTACACGAGAAGTATCAGTATGTTGCTGAATACGCACAAGATAGAATTCTTGTAGCTCATAGAATAGTATCACCTTTATTATTTGGTATTAGAACTGCAAACAATGGATTCTCTTCAGCAGCAGAAGAAATGAAAACTGCATATTCAATTATGCAAACGATGACTATATTCCCATTCCAAAACCTTGTTATAAACTCTATATACAACGCATTTAAGGTTGGTGGTATAGATATATCAGATTTATACTTTGAACAACTGACACCTCTTGTAATCCTTTCAGATACAGCAGATGATACAGAACAGACAATAGAAGAAGTACAAGATGAGATAGATGATAACTTACAAGGTGGAGAAGGAGAAGAAAGTTTAGAGAAAGAAACAAAGAATGATGAGTATGAACCGATAAGACCAACAGATTTTGGTTTTGAATCACATTACGACTCAACAATATAAACAAAGATAAAATTATGGCATTTGGATTATTAATAACACGAAACGATATTATCAAGAACACACCATTAGGTGGTGCAATTGATGCCGATGCTCTTCTACCTTTCATTAGAACAGCACAAGAAAAATATATACTTAACTTACTTGGTACTGTATTATACAATAAATTACAAGATGATGTAGAAGCACAAACTGCATTTACAGGATATTATGAAACTCTTGTAGAAGATTATGTAAAACCAACTTTAATTTGGTATTCGTGTGTAGAATATATTCCATTTAGTTCAGTAACATTTAAATCAAATGGTGCAGTTAAACAACAAAGTGAAACAGGAGTTGCACCAGGTAAAAATGAAGTAGATTACTTGTTAAATAAAGCATTGAATAATGCAGATTACTATTCAACAAGATTACAAGATTGGTTAGTAGCAAATAATGAAAACGTACCTGAGTATAATGAGAGTACAGGAGATTCAACTATGATATATCCTGACCAATCAAATCAATACTTTGGTGGAATACAATTATAAGATATGAGTACAGCATCACAAAATACAGCACCTCAACAGATTACTAAGGATAGTGGAGTAAACTTTTCTTTGTATTATAATACTTTAAATTTCTTCAAGAACATTATGAAGAATCATCCAAGTATTGCAAAGGTAACACAAGGAGATTTATTTGGTATAGATACAACACAATTTCCTCAGTATCCTATTGGTAATGTAATGATACAAAACGCAAACTTTACAAACAATACAACTGATTATAGAATTCAGTTAATCGTTGCTGACAAATCTAAATTGTTAAATGATACTGATATACCAAATAGAAAAGATAATAAACAAGAAGTTCCCTTTTATGGGACTAACGATATGGTAGATATTCATTCTAACACAATGAGTATCTTAAATGATTTAACATCCTATGTACAGAAAGGAAATTATGGAATGGAGGTGAATGGTACAGTCAATTGTGTTCCATTTGCTGATAGGTTCAATAATGGACTGGTTGGTTGGTCAGCAGAGTTTGACCTAACTGTTCACAATGATAGAAATCGTTGCCTTTTTTTTTTGAGTCCGCCTAGCGGTTCTTACTTTAAAATAGAGGATTGTGAAACAGGAGATTTGTTTAATGCAGTACTAGAAACAACAGGTTCAATAGGACAAGTATTTGCAACAAAATATATACCTGGTCCTAGAGGATTTTTAACATCGTATGATAATATAAGATGTTTTGAAATAAAAGAAGAAATAAATGATAGAGATGATTATAACTTTTTTAACTTACCAGTTCTTGAAATACCATACGAGGATTTTGAAACTTGTGAAGCTTGTGAGTTATGGACATCACCAAAAGTTTGGGGAACAACACCTGAACGATATGATAATAACAAAATAGATGATGCACTTAGACAGTGGATACATACATAAAGAAAGAATATGAGTAATTTAAGTAACTTATTTATTAGTCAATCCTTTTATGGGATGGTTAATTTAGAAAATTCATTAGAACCATTATCATCAGCGAGTGGTGATGTAGAATTGCAAGATGGTATAGGTGATAATCTAGGATTAAGAATTAACGCAACAACAAAAGAGTTTACAGTTGTAAACAATTTTAAGGTTGATGGTAATTCTGATTTTAATGGTGATGTGGATATTAGTGGTTCACTAACACATACAGGCTCTATTGATATAGTAGGAGATTTAACTATACAAGGAGATGTAACTGCTAATGTAGGAAACTTTGATACAGTTAATGCAAGGTTGTTAAACATTACAGAAGAATCTGCTAGTGTAATATTCTCAAGTGGTTCAAATGTATTGGGTGATGAAGAAACCGATAGACAAGATTTAATAGGACAAGTAATCGTAAGTGGTACTTTGGGTGTAGAAGGTAATTCAGCGTTCACAGGTTCTCTTACAGTAAGTAATGAGATAAGTTCTTCTACTGTTAATGGTATAGGAAACGTAACATCTTACTCTGCATCGGTAGATAATAGATTAGACCAATTAGAAAGTGATAGTGGTTCACAAGACCAGAGATTAGATTCATTAGAAGCATTTACTGGTTCTCAAGAAAATATTAATAGTGGATATAATTCATTTACTAGTTCTCAAGAAACCCTTAATGGTTTTTATAATCAACACACACAATCGTTAAATGATTTTACATCATCTCAGTTAAACATTAATAGTGGATACAATACATTCACTTCATCTTACTATATAGATTCAGCATCGTTTGATTTAAGATTAGACCAACAAGAAGCATTTAGTTCATCTTTGGTACAAGATTTTATTTCTACAGCTAATTTTAATTCTTATACACAATCAACTGATATTAGATTAGATAATTTAGAATTAGAAACATCTTCTATTGATAATAGATTAGATAATATAGAATTAACAACTGCATCTTTACAAACAGAGGTAGATAGTTTAAGTTCATTTACTGGTTCGTATGCAACTACTGGTTCTAATACATTTGATGGGGCACAGATAATAACAGGCTCTGTAAGTGGTAATGTAGTTTCGCAAAGTATATCAGCAAACACAGCAAGTTTTGATTTTTCATTAGGTAATTTCTTTCAATTAACATTACCAGCAACAGAAACAAGATTTGAATCTACAAATATACAATCAGGTCAAACAGTTAGTATAAAAATTACAAACGCAACAACAAGTTCAGCAGCTATTTTTGATAATACATTTAAGTTTGGAGGACAAATACCATATACACCAACTCAAATTGTAGATGCGATTGATGTTATAACTTTTGTATCATATGACAATACTGCATTATTAGGTGTATCAACTTTAAATATAGGATAGATTATGAGATATATTCCTATGTCATTTTTTGGTGATGAAGCAGAATTTCCAAAATTTTCTGTTGCATATGTAGCAGCTTTTTCCGGCACTAAAGATGTAGAGGTTCAATACCCAAATACATTTACAGGTTCAGTTGAATTATCACCTCTTTCTACAAATGTGATTTTAACATCATCTTTACAAAAAATGGTATTTAACACATTTAGTTCTGACAACACCATTATAGGTTCAGAGGTTAATGTTTATTCTCAACCTTTTTTTACAACTAATATAGGTCCATCAGATGGATGTTCAACTTATACTTTTTATCAAGGTAGTACTGGAGGCACTACAACAATTGATTATGTTCAACCAAATAATGTATCACAATCTTATTCAGTTGTTAATGACCCATTTTCATACAATATTGCGTGTAGAGATGCGGGTGGGGTTAATATTACTGGAGCAGGTTCTTCTGTTTCTAAATCCTTTGATGCAGGTTATGATTCATTCCTTAATGTTAATCCTTCTAATAAGATTTATAAAATTAAATTTACTTCAAAAGGTTCTTCAATTGCAACAGGTTCAATTGCAATTATAAATTATGTGGATGCAGGTGGTAATTTACAAAACTATACATTATCTGGTGTTGGTTCTACAATAGAGTTCAATTGTCAAACATCCTTGCATCTTGCAGGAGGAGACCCTATTTTAAATCAAGTAAATCTTGAACAAGAAATAATAACTCCTATTAATTTAGGTGTTACACCATATCCATATCACGATAAACTTAGACAATATAGAATTGTTACTCAGTTTGATGCAGGAACACTCGCTGGTCAATTTAATTATATGAGTGGTAGTCAAAAGTTTACACAAAATATATCTACAAAAAACTCAAGCTATGATGTTTATGCAACAAATATACCTATGTTAGACCGATGTGCTATGGCTACTATTAACGATATAAGTAATTGGGATATTATTGCCTTAGCCTCAAGTAGTTTAAGTTCAAGTATATGTTCGGAAACATCTTCAGCTGAATATTATATAAATGCAGGAGATTCATTAGAAGTTGGAACAACCATATATACTAATCATTTAAAAACAAATACTGTTCCTGTATCTTTCTTTAGACAACTAGGTTCTGAATTGTATTATGAAACAAATGTTAGTGGTGAAATTGTTAGTGAAGAAAATTGTGCAGGAGATTTTAGAAATGTAATATATGATATAGAAAGTGGTTCAGAAATGAATTTTACTAATCAAACGTTATCAGCATCAAGTGGGTTTATCTCAGCTAGTTTAAATGTAGAACAACATTTTATAAGTGGAACATTTGGTGGTCAAGAAACACTTGAAGTAAATTGTCCAACTACTAATTCAGGTTCAGCTGAAATAAAATATACTGTTCCTGCTAGTGTTTCACCAACAGGTTCGTTTTCATTCTTATCTTCATTCTACCATAATGGTAATCCTGTTTGGACAATTGACTCAAATATATATCAAAATATTGTTGGTGATTTTGATGAAGACCCAGGAAATGACATTTATGGAATAAGATTAAAAGATATTAATGGAGCAACAATAGTAGCTGGAAGTGAAAGTGTTAATATAGGTAGTGGTTCATTTAATAATGGTGGGTGGAATATATTCCAATATTCTTTAGATAATTCTACATCACCTCCAACTTGTAACTATAATATTAATGGTATATATAGTGGTTCGTTTAATGCTCAAAATACAGTAGCTAATATAGAAGAAATAATTTGGAATAAAAACGATGCAGGTACTAATCCTGATAGTAAGTTAGATAATGGTTCACATTTCCAAGTTCTTGATATTTCATTACATCCAAGAACAACATCAAGTATGGATACTTTATTTACAGAATATAATAGATACGGATTATAATGAAAACATTAAAAGATGTAGCGAAAATATATAAGGATAAAGCTTTAACGGCTATTAATCCTGGTGTTCCTTATAACAAATACAAGACTGGTTCTTCTAAAGCTTATAAGTATGGTAAGATGTATAAAGATGTTGCTAGTAGAAACAGAATACAAACAATGTTTCAAAAAGATAAGAAAGGTAAGATTACTTTTACCTTTAACTTTTCACAACCTGATTATGCAAAGTATGTTCACGATGGAACAAAGAATAAAGATGGAACTGTAAGAATGGCAGCTAGACCGTTTGCTAAACTAGCAGCTCAATCACCTGAGTTTATAAAAGCCAAAGATGAATTAGTTGGTGAAGAAGCAAAATTAGTACTAGATAGTATTTTTGAAGAACTAGGTACTATGTGGGAAAGTGGAGGTGACAATCTGTCAGTAACCTAACCCTCCAATATATTACACACCCCCTTTGTTATATTATTAAAAAAGATTATATATGGCAATTACTTTTCTACAAACGTCTGGTCAAGTTGACTTTTCTCAATCGCCAATGGTTTATGCTGTTTCTGAATCAAATGCAGAAGCATATACATCTTCTTCAATGCAATTTGTAATGGAACTGAAGTATTGGCAAGGTAATAGATTAACAGGAGCACCTGATGAAGCGAGTTATACTTTACAAAAGTTTCCTAACCCATCGGGTTCAGGTATATTTGATGTATCAAGAATTGTAACATCTTTATTTACAGAACCTAGAGCAGCTAATAGTTCATCTATTTATAATTTTTCAGTAGAGTCTTATATACAATATAAAACATCACCAAGTTCATCATTCTTTACAGGTTCACATTTAGCTGTAACAGCAGGACAATCAATTGATGGATATCAATTATTCCAAGACCCTTTACAAGGTAGTTTAGGTGATACAATATATCAATCAACTCCATTCTGGCCTATGATGACAGATGGACCAGTATCACAATCATATTTTGCAGAAAACTATGGTAGAATGAGTATATGGACAGGACAACCTGTAAATCAGAGTTATATTGCAATGGGTATTGTTTATTCTTCTTCTTTTGCAGGTGAGGATAATAACATTATAGTTCCTGTAACTCAATCAAACGAAAGTACGCAATGTGTATATACATTTCCTATATCACCAAATGAGCCTGATTGGCCTTTAGATAGTGACCCTAACAATATTGGTAACTTTGAAATCTTTTTAGTTAGTGGTTCAACAAATTATGATGGTTCAAATAAAATTGGTAATTCATTACATTTTGATTTAGAATGTACAAAGAAATATCCTAACGTAAGGATTAAATGGAAAAATAGATTTGGACAATGGGATTACTTTAATTTTAATTTAGTAAGTAGAGAAACATTCAATACAGAAAGAAGTAAGTATCAACCACAAATAGGAACTTGGGCTAGTAGAACCTTAACCTACAACGATTACGATTCAGCAATACAAAATTATATAACCGATTCTACACTTAAACTATCAGTTAATACTGATTATGTTAATGAGGATTACAATGAAATATTTAAACAACTAATGGTTAGTGATGAAATCTATTGGGTGTATGAAGAAGGTAGTGAGTTAAACAATACAGAGAAACTAAAACCATTGGCTATAGATAATACATCATTTAACTTAAAGACAGGTGTTGTAGATAAGTTAATTCAATATCAATTTACATTTACACAAGGTCAAGGATATAAACTAATTTTCTAATTATGGCAGTTACAAGTGGAAGAAATAAAGTATTCAAACTTATTGCTAGAGGTGTAGAACTTGATTTATTTCAAGATGAAACAATATACCTTAGTAATAATGTAACAGGTCTATTTGATATAGGTAAACTACCTAGTGATTTTACAAGACAGATTACAATACCAGGAACAAGAAAGAATAATGATTTCTTTCAACACGTCTATGATATAGCAGTAGATGAACCATTCTTATTTAAAACAAATGAGAAAGTAATTGCACAATTTGACTTTGATGGATTTTATGTATCACAAGGGTATATCCAACTAAATAAAGTAAACATCAAAGAAAACAAATACATTGATTCTTACGAGGTTTCTATATATGGTCTATTATCATCATTCAAAAGAGATTTACAATCTATTACGTTGAATAATTTAGGGGTTCTTGACCATTATAATCACATCTTTACTACTGAAAACATTAAAGCTTCTTGGAGTGGTTCTGCATATGCAGGTTCTGAGTTTACATCATCATTTGATGGACATAGTTTAGGTGGTGAAATAGTTTATATGTTAACCGATAGTGGCAAACAACACGCATACCAATCTTCCTTATCAAATAACTTATTTGGTATTGATAGTGTTGATGGTAGATTATATGCACAAGATTTTAAACCTGCAATTAGATTAGATTTAGTAATAGATGCTATCTTTGACCAAACAGAATACACATACGAATCAACGTTCTTATCAGAATCTAGATTTGATGACACATATGTTTTAGCTGATAGAGGATTAAAATATCCTGTTATTAGTGGAACAGATTTAGAAATAAATGGACAAATAGAAGTTGGACCAGTTAGTGGTTCGGGTACTCCATTAGAGATTGTATCTAATGTAACACAATCACTTTTGTTTACAAATGTATATGATGACCCATCGTTTTCTATAATAGCAACAGATGGAGAGTATAAACCTTTCTTTGGAGATACAGAAGTAATTAGTTCTAATGCTTTAGGAGAATTAACTTTAAACATAGGAGTATCGGGTAGTTTAACATCATATCCTGAATTAACTTTGTATTTACAACCAAACACACCAACAGGAATGCCTAATATAATTGATTTAGATTATATGAACGATTATATAAGAAGAGATTTTGTATCAACTAGTGGAGATAAAGAATATACACTTACACAAGAATTTAATACAACTGTAGCAAGTGGTTCATCTTATGATTTTAATATTGGATTTGTAACAAGAGGTGGTGGTTCTTTAAATGTAACGATAGGACCAGGTGGTAATACTGAAAGTAGATTAAAAATAAAAACCTTAAATGAACTTGGTGATTTAATGCCAATAGATATGCCTGCTAATATGCCGTTTGGAACTAGTGGTATTACTTTATTAGATTTTTTAGCATCAGTTCAAAAGAAGTTTAACTTACAGATATATCCAAGTAAAACTAAACCTAGACACTTTATTATAGAAACATTTAATAATTGGTATAAACAAGGTAAAGTTAAAAACTTTGATTCGTTTGTAGATTTAAATAAAAACATATCAGTAACTCCAGCAAACAACTTAGGAATGAGAGAGGTAGAGTTTGGAGATACATTAGATGTAGATTTCTTAACTCAAAACTTTAAGAAACAAAACAACAGAGAATTTGGTAAATCTTATTTTAGAGATACACAAAACTTTTTCTCTGATGGTAAGTTAGAAGTAACAACAAAGTTAGGTTCATCACCTTTACGATACGTTGCAGGAAGTGGAACAGAAGGATTCTCAGTAGTTAGATTAACAGCATTCTATGCAGTTATAGCAAACTCTACTGCAACACTTTGTGTTCAAGGAGAATTTCAATTGTATCACGATGGTTCAGGTGTAAGACCTACGTTTGGAGATACAGTTTATTATGATGTAAATGGAACTGCTGCTGTTGTAATGTATGATTATATTCTTCTTGATAATGCACCAACTATATATAACCTTAATCCTGGTACAGGAGAATTTGGTTCAGTATTTGGAACTTGTGCCGGTGGAGGAGGACCAACATCTTAAAATATAAATTATGGCTAAACAAAAAATGTTCATACCAACCTTTATAGCAAACGCGGCGTTTCAACCTGCTCAGGTGTTACCTCGTATGTTTTTCTATAATGGTGCATTAGAAACAACAAATTACGAATTAAATAATAGAAATGGTATATCAAGTAGAGTAATTGAAGAATCTAATGTATATCCTTACTTTGACCATTACTCAGCAGGTAGTGGTTCAGATGTACCTGAAACTGATTCTGATTCTTTATTATTTTTTAATGAAGCAGCATCATTAGGAACAACACCACTTAATTCTGTTTATTCAGAGTATTGGAGTAAGTATATTACTTTGTTGTATGACCCTAAAACAAGATTGATAGAGTGTGCAGGTATTATTCCATTTGCAGATTATGTAGAATTAGAATTAAATGATATAGTTTTCTTTAGAGGAAATCATTATCACTTAAGAGCAATCAATCAATATAACCTTAAAACAGGTGAATGTCAATTACAGTTATTAGGACCTATAATTGATGATGCATTGGATAACCAACAATATTAAGTTTAATTGTTAAATTAGTATATGATAACGAATATAATAGACCTTTTACAACAAAATGATTACTACAAAGTTAGTGATGATGTTGATATTGCTAAAGGTAAATATGAAATACCAAGTAATTGGAGTGGAGTAAAGAATCTCTTTAAAAGAATGTAATGGCTGAAAATACAGTAACATATAAGGCGGTAATAGATGTAGAAACAGAAGGAGCAAAGAATATTGATTTGCTTAACAAAACTATATCCACATCTATTGGTGAGTTTGATAACCTTAATGAAGCGATATCTAAAACACAAGATACGTTAGGAAAGATTGACCCTAAATCTAAAGAGTTTAAGGAACTATCAAAAGAACTATCTAACTTAAAAGATGATTTAAAAGATACAGAAATAGCATCTGTTAGATTTACAGAAGCGTTAGGAGCTCAACCAGGTGTTATTGGATTGGTAGGACAATCAATGGAAGGATTAAGAGGAACATTAAAAGTGTTTATGGCAAATCCTATCATTGCTGTTGTTACTGCTATTGCTGGTGCTTTTCTTTTAATGAGAGAATCATTAACTAAAACATCAGAAGGTCAAGAAACTTTAAATAGAATATCGGAAGCATTTGGTAAGATAATGGGACCTATATTTGCACTAGTAGAAAAAGTAGCATTACCTATCTTTGAAAAGTTTGCTGATTTATTATCATTAGTAGCAACAGGATTTAGTAAGTTCGCTACATTCTTGGGTATATCTGGTGATAAGATAGATGAAGCAAGTAGAGCATCATCAGAAACATTACAAACTGCATTTGAAGAAGAACAAGCTAGACAAGAAGAATTAACTAAGAAGGCAGAAGAAGAAACACAGAAAAGAATAGATGCTGCACAAAGAGAAGCAGATGAGATAAAAAGAATAAAAGAACTTGCAGCTCAAATACAATTAGAAGCTGAGTTATCTTTGTTAAGTGAAAGAGATAGACAGTTAATAGAAAGAGAAACAAGATTTAATGAAGAGTTAGCAATTCTTAAAAAAGCTGGTTATGATAATTTTACTGCACTAGAATCAGAATACTATGGTGATTTATTAGAGATTAGAAGAAACTATGATAACCTATCTAGTGTATCTGAAATAGAAACAGCACAGAGAACAGGTGCAGCTAAGATTACTACTCAAGCAGATTTCTCTGAACTATCACTTAATTTACAAGAACAAACATCAGAAGTATCTGTTGGAATGCAAGAAGATGAAGAAGAAGCTAAACTGATGGTTATTAGTTCTGCTCTATCATCTGTTGCTCAAATGGTAGGAGAGAATACTATTGCTGGTAAAGCTCTAGCAGTTGCATCTGCATCTATAAACACATATCTTGGTGCTACTAAAGCACTTGCTACATATCCACCACCATTTGGAGCTATTGCTGCAGGTGTTGTTATTGCAGGTGGTTTATTACAAGTAAGAAAGATTATAGCTACCAAAGTACCAAAACCACCAGGAACTAACCTTAGAGGTGCTAGTGGTGGCGGAGGAGGAGGTGGAGCTTCTGTTCCAGCAACAACAGTTCCACAAATACAAACTGCTCAAGCATTAGAAACTGATACAGGTTCACAGATATCAGAAACTATTGCAGCATCATCACAAAGACCTGTACAAGCATACGTTGTATCAACACAAGTTAGTTCAACACAGGCATTAGATAGAAGAACGAACTCAGCAGCTTCGTTTGGATAAGAAGTATAAATTAAAATTAAATTGTTAAATTAGTATGAAACTATTTGAATTAACCATAGACGATGAATTTTTAGATGAGGTATTTGCTATATCATTAGTAGAAGACCCTGCCATAGAAAGTAATTTCGTATGGTTTGATAAAGAGAAAGTTCAGTTTGAAAAGATAGATAACGAGAAACGATTGGTAGTAGGACCTGTTCTTATACCAAATAAAAAGATTCTTCGTATAGATGGTGAGGGACAACCTTATGAGGTTTTCTTTAAACCTGAAACAATAGAAAAACTAGCACAAGGATACTTGAAGAAAGGATATCAAGCTAAATCAACCTTAGAACACGAAAAGAAGATATCTGGTGTTACTTTGGTAGAGAGTTGGATAAAGACATCGAAGTTAGATAAATCTAACTCCTACGGTCTTAATTTACCTGTTGGTTCTTGGGTAGGAATGTTTAAGGTAGATAATGATGATATATGGAAAGATTATGTAAAGAATGGTGAAGTAAAAGGATTCAGTATAGAAGGTTTATTCTCACACGATTTAGTTCAAGCTGGTAAAGAAGATGTATTAAATAATATCTTAAATGAAGAAGCAGAATACTTACTAAACGAAATAAGAAGAACAGTTAAAGAAGATAAAAGATATAAAGATAATAAGAGAGTAGAGTTAGAGAGTTACTCTGATTATCCACAAGGTGTTAAGAACAATGCTAAGAAAGGTATTGAACTAAATGAAAAGAGTGGTAATAAATGTGCAACACCTGTTGGCAAAGTAAGAGCACAACAGCTCGCTAAGGGTGAACCGATTTCATTATCAACGATAAAACGCATGCATTCATATCTATCAAGAGCAGAAGCCGTGTACAGAGAAAAACAGAACGACTCAACTGCCTGTGGTAATATATCTTATTTACTTTGGGGTGGATTAGCTGCATTGGGTTGGAGTAAAAATAAACTAAGAGAACTAGGAGAGTTAGAGGAAAATGAAATATCAATTCCTAATTCATCATATCCTGGTGAATCAAGTGGTTCTTATGTAGGACCTGAACTATTAGTAGAAGGTGATGCTAGAAAGATTTTATTTCCAACAGAAGAGATGGCTGAAGAATATGCAAAGATGATAGGATGTGAGGGTTCACACCCACACGAAACAAAAGACCAAGGTACATATTATATGCCTTGTAAAACACACCCCACAGAATAGGTGGTTCGGATAGGATAGGAGAGAGCTATGTTAGATAATATGATGAGAAAGGTAATGAATAAAGTAGTAGATACTACTTATCATTTTGCTGCACCTGCAATTGAACTTACTCGTAAAGAAATGACAGATTTAATTAAGAACACTAAGTTTACTTCTATGAGAGTATGGAGTACTAAGTTAAATGGTGCAGGGATGAGACGTGTGGAACAAACAAGAGATAAAGTACCTAACTCATCACCTGGTGTTGTAAAACGTAGGAGAACACTTCGTAGACAAAAGATGTGGGTTGTATGGTCTCAGACAAATCAAGATTGGAGAACCATAAGATTGAATACAGT
>Ga0209535_1000754_pt1 | contig 22681 bp, 30 predicted proteins | sample LinPmetageLP28_FD_184041 | JGI IMG/M metagenome (GOLD analysis project Ga0209535, IMG submission 184041) | Marine viral communities from the Pacific Ocean - LP-28 (SPAdes) (version 2) | ecosystem: Environmental > Aquatic > Marine > Oceanic | place: Pacific Ocean | collected 2009-08-22
GTTATCGCCATTGGGTTAATAACTTTAAACTTCTTCATGGCAAACTCCATTATAATAATATATATAATACTTTCATATAACATTCAAGTATTATATATATTATAATTATTATATGTACTTAGCTCCATTGCCATGAGCCACAATAGCAATGCTCTTGGCATTGATATCTGAACCACTACATAGCTTACAGCTATCACAGGTAGTACGTCTACCTGCTTCTTCTGATGCAGGACATAATATCTCTTTGCCCTTTACCATTGCATTGACATTGTCAATAACTCTGAATGTTCTAATGCCACTATCCCATGAAGCCATAGCTTCATCTAGACTGTCGGCACTCTTCATACATAAGTCATATCTTTGATTGACTGACTGATGAGTATAACCTGTTCTACCTTTTGACTTTGCCAATAAGGAATCCCAAACATAAGAAGGGATTGCAGATGGGTCACCATAAGAACCTAGTCGTATGGTTTCATCAAGTCCAAGTTCAGCAACATCTTTATGTCCTCTGACTCTTGTATAGCCACCCTTCTTGTATGTTTTCCAAACATTCAAAGGTGCTTGATAGATAGCAACATAACAAGCTCTGTCTTTGGCTAACTTCCTATCGGAAGAAGGCTCAACAGCAGTTCCTCTAAGCTTACAGTCTCCACAAATAGAATAGTCCAAGCCAAGCTTATTAGCTTCACGTGGGTCTATGTCCTTGCAGAGTATCCATGTCTGTATCATGCTACCTGTCTTGCTATTAGCAGAACCTTTTTCAAAGCCTGTTGCAATCATAACAATATCTTGACCATCAATCATTGATTGACCTTCATATAAAATGTAACCATTAGCCATCGTAATTCTCCATTACTGTTTAAGTTATATATATAATAAATATACTTTCATATACATTCAAGTATATTTATTATTATATTACTAAGTGTTTAGTACTCTCTCACTTTGTTGTGAATGTAAACATACTCTTTAATATCCAAGAGAATATCTTCATACTCTCTTTTTGCCAAGTCATTTAGACCATCTTCAAAAGAGGTATAAGTCCAAATCATTTTATTGGTAGCTATGCAAGTAAGAACACAACTCCCTTCCTTAAGGTTGGTAACCTTTTCGAGTACGTATCTGCTACCCTTTGCAATAACATCATCTGACATATTTTGATATCCAAAATTAAAACGCATAGTAAATCTCCTAGATTTAAGTTAATACAGTTAAAGAATATTAGGTGGTACATGGGTTCTTTTCACATATTACTGCTACTTCGACCATAGTATTTCTTTGCTTTTCTCCACCTAATATTCAAGTGAATAGTGAAAGTATCACTACTTACTTGAATATTAGTTTGGCAAGGATTGTAGGAATTGAACCCACATTTTCTAGGTTGGAACTAGATGTCTTTCCATTAGACGAAATCCTCATAAACTGTCCGACATCGGACTGTTAGTACTCATCGGAGTAAACTTCTCCGAAGTCTTCCCACTCCTGCTCCCATGAAGGTTGACCATCATCTTCCTCTTCTTCTTCTCCGAAGTTTTCTTCCCACTCCGAAGGAGTTATCCCTGTCTTAATGAACTCTCGTTCATCAGCAGAAAGATGTGGCATAGCCACTTGGATAAGCTCCCCATCAATCCAAGATTGATATTGGTCAACAGAGACATCAATCTCCATTGAGTTAGTCTTGCCACTAATCATAGATGTTTTTGTAATCTTCATTTGTAAACTCCTTAAGTTTAAAGTGTCCGACATCGGACTGTTTAAGTTATATATATAATAAATAATATTTCATTAAAATATTATATTATTTATTATTATATTACTAATTGTTTCTATTGATATGGATTATAAATAATCCTGTCATTAACAAAGTTAATCCCATAGCACCAATCAAACCAATAAACATTATTCCCATAGGGAATCCTTGGTTTATTGCTTCACTCATGTAATAACCTTCCTCTTCTGATAAGGTTATCCAAGCCATTAAAGTTACAGGTATTCCTAAAAGGAATATTAATAATCCATCTAATTTACTCATTTTAAACTCCGTTTAACATATCATTTAACATCTGAATAGCTTTGCTATTATCAGAGAGTCCGACATCGGACTGTTTAACTATGTCTCCATAGTTATTTAATCTTCCATTCTTCAAAGATTCTTTGAACATTTTAGTTTCAAGTTCATTCTTTCTTGAAACATAAACTTCCAAAGGCTCATCATGGTCTTTGACCATCTTAATCCAATTACTACGTAATGGCTTATGATTATAATTAGAACCAAAGTTCTTTTTGACATTAGTCTTGCACCAAATCTTGCCTTTTCGTATTTTGTTACCAACCATTTGAAATCTCCTTAAGATATATATAATAATTAATACTTTCACAAATTCAAGTATTAATTATTTATATCTCTAAATGTTAAAGTTAAAAGATAAAGTAGCATTAAGCTACTTCATCTAATTGAATGTTTTCTTCGATAAGTTCTAGTTGCTCTTTTAAAGCAACAAGGAACTCTTCTTTTGAGATACCATTGGTATCTAAAGCTAAGACTGCTTCAAAGGCTATGTCAGAAGCTGTAAGCTTCTTTTGAACCTTTGGTTCTTCTTTAGCAGACTGTCCGACATCGGACTGTTCAGAAGATTTATCTTCTATTTGAAGAATCTCTTTTTCTTCTGAAGTATCTTCTTGCTTTGGCTTGTTAGCAAAGTTATAAGCTTTTTGAAGAGCAGACAAAGAGGTAAACCTCTTCTTTGGATTTTTGTTTAACCAAGTAACTATGTTACTATGGTTTGAAAACAACCACAAAGCTTCGCTTTTTCTTCTTTTGTCAATGGAATTAATTCCATATTTTAAAGCTAAAGCTTTACTAATCATCTTACTATTTTCAATAGTTAAGATTTGAGACTGAAGAGAACCAAGCTGATACTCAAAGCTCTCTGTACTGAAAACCATCTTTGTAGTTTTCGTTCTCAAAGACTTTTGCTCTTTGTGATAAGTTTTAGTTAAGTTAGAACCGATAGACTGTAGAGTTGAAATGTTAGTCATTTATTTTCCTTTAAGTTATATTAATTAAATTTAAACATCTTTCATATACATTCAAGATGCTTTAAATTTAATATATAACTAATATGTTTCGATTGTCAAGTGGCATCAATAGACTTTGTCGAAGTAAGTATCGACTATGTTTATTTAAGATTACTTCAACAGTCCGATGTCGGACACTTGACTTACTACCACTAGGGTAGTAAAAAAGCCATACTCCTCCTCTCCGTACTACCTCTTGTTGCAAAAATGTCACACTTCTCATCAAAGATGAATAGGAAACTGATAGTAAATGAGTTGCTTACTTAGAATAAGTAGTTGATTTTACTACATTTTATATGCTAAAGCATATAGAACTTGGGAAGAAGTCTTCAAATCTATGACAAAAGTCTCTTTGAGATGAGAACTCTAGGCAAATCAGCACCCTAGGCAGGGGTCGGTGGGGGGTAGGGGTTATATATGTATGTATATCTACACAGATTAGGTAAATTGACTGTTAACTACAGTAGAAACTGTGAATACATATATGTACAAGCACAGTTAAATAAAGTGTTGCATTTATATCACACGTATGGTATAATCGTACATGCCTAAAAATAATTGGGGTTGACACGATTGGTAATTAGTGGTATAACTTAGGGCATAATTCGGTTACACTTATATGTAACACTTAAATGTTATTACTTATTCTTGTTAAAGTCACTTAAATGTATCACTTAAATGTACACTTACTATGTACTCATAACGGTTAATTAAAAGAATACTCGTAATAAACAAAAAGTTGCTTGACAATGAAACGAAAATCAGTAAAACTATATACACCAGAGAATATGTTAGAATCATTCTATGATGCTATCCGTACTAATAAACTAAAAGAGATGCATATCCCTCATAGTTCCGTATTTTATATACGTTCCCTGATAGAAGCAGACACTGGAGTGCGTTACACTCTCAAGCATGTTGAAACAGCAATGAAAGCAGAAGGAATGTTGTAATGTTTGAGACTCTCGTACTTGTTTGTGTAATAGGTACTACTAATATATGTCATACACTAGAAGATTTGGAAGGACCATATAAGACTAAACAGGAATGTATATCACGTGCTTATGAAATAGCAGCAGACCTACCAAGCTACATGCCTAATTACCAAGCTCTTAAGTATAAATGCATAAAAGATAAAGAAACATTAGAAGGTAAAGTGAAAATACAATGGCACATGAAAATAGACGAGCAGCTTTACTAAAGAAACATGGACTCAAAGGTGTAAATAAACCTAAGAGAACCCCTGACCATAAGACTAAATCACATATGGTGTTAGCAGCCGAAGGGCATAGCATGAAATTAATTCGCTTTGGTCAACAAGGTGTATCAGGTGCTGGTAAAAATCCTACCACTGCAAAGGATAAGGCACGTAAGAAGAGTTATTATGCAAGACATAATGCTCAAGGTAAACCCACTACTAAGCTAAGTGCTAAGTATTGGAGTCATAAAGTCAAATGGTAGGAGAACCAATATGAGCAAGAAAAAAGTAGTAGCAGAAGTATTAACTATACTTGGTGTAAAAGCTAGAAAAGGTACTAAGAAAGCCGCAGCCTTACAAGCAAAAGCAGATAAGTTAAAGAAACAAAAAGAGACAGCATCTAAGGTAGATAAAAGAGTTAAGGATGCTATCACTAAAGGTGGTGGTGACACTAAGAAATATACAAGAAAGATTTCTAATGAAAACTTAAAGTCAGCTGCACCTGCTAAAAAGAAGAAAGCAGAAACTACTAAAAAAGTTAGAGATAAAAATGTAGAGACTCAGAAAAAAGGTGGGGGTCAAACACAAAAGAATCTTAATTTTAAAAAGAAATATGATATACAAGAAGGTATGGGTCTTGATGCTGAATCAGGTGGAAGTCGTAGAGCTGCACAAGATGTAGACCAAGGCAAAGCAGGTACAGTCACACAAGCTAAAGGGCAGAACTTTGTTGAGTCACAGATGACTAAGACAGGTTTAAAACGTGCTAAGAAGAAAGTAGCTTTAGCTGATAAAGTAAAAAAGGGCGATGCTACTAAGTCTGATAAAGACGCATTAAAAAAACTAAGAAAGGCTGATGCTGAAGCTACTAGCAGACAACAAGGTGGTAGAAGAAGTAAAGTTAAATTAGAGAAGGGTGATTACGTAAATACTCAAACAGGTGAAGTTATTACCGACCCTAAATCTTTATCTGATTTGAAGGGTGGTAGAAACATGTATGTTAAAGACCCAACTCCACCTAGAATGGCTGCTATAAAAAGAAATGCTGAAGCTAGGGGTATGACTAAAAGAGAAAGAGAAATGGCTGGAATTAAGTCTGGTGAAATAAGGTCTCTTACTAAACTATCTAAAACACCTAAAGGCAATGTAGCAGGTAAGGGTGGCACAGGTCGCAATAGACAAAACCTAAACATGGGTGGTCTTACTAAACCTACAGCTAATCAAACAGGATTAAAGAAACTACCTACTGCTGTACGTAACAAAATGGGTTACATGTATGGTGGGGGTATGAGCAAAAAACCTAGAATGAGTAGCATGGATTATCGTAAAGGTGGTCTTGTCATTATGATAGGACAAGCTAAACCTATGAAGAAAGGTAAAAAGTGATGCTTAAAAAAATACTACAAAAAGCACTTAAGCCTAAGAGCACAATTAAAAAGATTAATGAAAGAATAAAAAAGGCTAAGAAAACTAAAGGTATTAAAGGTGCTAAAGAAGAGTTCAAAGCAAAAGATGAAAAGAAAGCTTTTGAAAAAAGACAAATGGAAGCTTTAAAAAAAAGAATAGCAATTAAAGAAGCAAAAGATAAAGCTGAACGAAAAGGTAAAGGTGCTATTAAATCTAAAAAAGAAACTTCTTTTAAGGATGCTACTAAAGGAGATACAGTTAATTCATTAAAGAGTAAAATGCTTAAGGCTAAAACTTATAAAGAATATGAAGCACTTAGAAAAAAACTAGAAAAACTTCAAAAACTAAAGGCTGATAGAAAGTTTGGTAGGCTTTCAAAAAAAGACCAATTCGATACTTTGGTAGAGCAAGCTAGACAAAAGAAAATTGATGATATGGGTAATCCCAAATTTGCAAAAGGAGGAACAACAATGGCAATGAAAAAGAAAACTAAGTATATGGCTAAAGGTGGAGCTATGAAAAAAACTAAGTATATGGCTAAAGGTGGAATGAAGAAGACAAAGATGATGTCTCGTGGTGGAGCTGCTAGACGTAAGTAATGTCGTATCTTATAAGTAACGTACCACATTTTAAATGTTGGGTACGTAAGGAGTTTACCTGTAATCATATGGATTATCACGGTGAATACCTACACGCATTAGCTTTCGCAGTTAATACCATTCCTGATAGGTCGTTAAGTTTTCAGGTAGTCTTCACAGGTTGTACAGAAGAAGAGAATGTACACGGTGGTGCTATGTGGGCAAGGATGCCAATACAAGCATTAGTAGCTGACATACCTGTAGATGAATGGGCAGAACCAATGGAAGACCACTTATGTCAACCTTGGGATTGTGAATCAAGAAACCATAGTGTCATAGTTATGGACAGGGTAAGTTCTAGTCCTTGGTTATGTAAGATAGCTAATGATTTCTACACAGCTAGATATATGTTTACGGTTGACTATACAGACCATGACATAGCAGATGACCCTGCACAGCATAAACAATCACACGTAATGTACTTGTTAGATGCAGGAAAATGGACAGGCAATATAGTTGCACTTCCAAATAACAGAGTAAGAGCTACTAGTCCTGCTCTGTGGGTTACAGGAGAAGGAGCACCTGACTTTGCACCGTCACAGTGGACACACTCAGCAGAGTCACATGAATCTTACTTAGACCCATTCACTACGTTTAACAATTTATATGAGGATAGAGATGGCACTAGCAAAGGCAAAAAGAACAATAAAAAAAGTAGCAAGTAAATTAAAGAAAGCTAGTAAAGCTCACGCAGGTCAAGCTAAGTCTTTATCTAAACTTAAACTAAACAAAGGGGGAAGCACAGTCAATGCTGCCGGTAATTACACTAAACCAACCATGCGTAAGAAGATATTTAACAGAATCAAAGCAGGTGGTAAGGGAGGTGCTCCCGGTCAATGGAGTGCAAGAAAAGCACAAATGACAGCCAAAGCCTACAAGGCAGCAGGTGGTGGATACAGAAACTAATGAACAAAAAGAAAGACCCTAAAGTTGGAACAGGAAAAAAACCTAAAGGTTCAGGCAGAAGACTCTATACAGATGAAAACCCTAAAGACACAGTTAGCATCAAATTTGCAACCGTTGCAGACGCAAAAGCAACCATTGCAAAAGTTAAAAGAATTAATAAACCATATGCGAGAAAGATACAAATACTTACAGTCCTTGAACAACGAGCCAAAGTATCTGGGAAGAGGGAGCAAGCAGCTCTCGCAAAACAAGCAAAAGAACAATTAAAGAAAGCACATGATAGAAAAACAAAAAAATAGATGTGAGACGTGTGAATGTTACGATTGTGACTGTGATGAGTGCAACTGTGATTGTCACGAAGAAGAGGAGGTACAAGGAGTACCTGTATAATGATTGAGTTTGTGTTAGTGTTTATGATGGGATTAAGAGTAGTAGACCAAACACAAACCTTTGAAGACATAGATAGATGCTTGTATTTTGCAGAAAGATTACACAAGCAACCTTCAATACCAAAACAGGAAGGACCTAATCTGAAAATAACAGCATATTGTAAGCCAAGAAGGAAAAGATAATGTTAGCAGAACTCGCGGCAGCAAATGCAGCTTTTAGTGTAATCAAAAGTTTCGTATCTAACGGAAAGGAACTTACAGGTTGTGCTAAACATATATCAGATTTTGTATTCTCAAAGGAACAACTAGAAAAGAAAGCAAAGAAACAAAAGTCTAAAGGTGGTGGCTCTGACCTAGAAGAGTTCATGGCTCTTGAGCAGATAAAAGAAAAAGAAGAAGAACTCAAGAAGATGATGATATACATAGGTAGACCGGGATTATGGCAGGATTGGCAAGAGTTCCAAGCAGAAGCAAGAAAGTCTAGACGATACCAAGAAAAGATGGCAGCGAAACGTCAGGCAGAGTTGGTAGAGTATATGGGTTACGGAATAGCTATGATATTTGTATTATTCTTTGGTGGATTACTAGCTTGGATTGTTGGTAAATGGACAGGCAGATTTTAACACCATGCGTAGGTATCTGTACATTACAAGATGATATCTGCATAGGGTGTAATAGAACAATAGAAGAGATTAAAGAAGCATATGAAAGCATCACAAAAGTCACTAGCAAATTGGACAAAACAAAAGTGGAGAACCAAAAGTGGCAAACCTAGTACACAAGGGTCGAAAGCTACCGGTGAACGTTATCTACCTGAAAAAGCAATTAAGGCTCTTTCTAGTTCTGAATACGCCGCCAGTTCGGCTGCTAAACGCAAAGCAGCTAGAGCAGGTAAACAGTTTTCTAAACAACCCAAAACGGTTGCTAAAAAAACGGCAAGATTTAGATGAAAAAAGACGTATTGTATCTAAACTTGGCGAAGCCGCTGCTGAAGCTAGGAAACTATCTATTCAACAAGCACGTGAAAGCTCTAAGAGAAAGACAAAAAAAAGAAGGTAAGAGGAGACTATAATGTTTACAGCACTCATAGGACCTATAGCAAATCTAGCTAGTTCATGGATGGACAGCAAAGTTGAGAAAGTTAAAGCTGATGGTCAAGCTAAAGTAGCACAGGCAAAAGCTAAAGCAGTTGTTGCAGAGAAAGTAGCCACAGGAGAAGTAGCATGGGAGAAAACAATGGCAGATGCTACAGATGGAAGCTGGAAAGACGAATTTGCCTTGATTGTTTTACTATTACCTGCTATACTAGTCTTCGTACCTAGCATGACAGAATACGTAAGAGTAGGCTTTGAAGTATTAAATACATTACCTGAATGGTATCAGTATCTTTTATTTATAGCAATTAGTGCATCCTTTGGTATTAAAGGTGCAGGTCAAGCTATGAAGATAATGGGTAAGAAATAATTGAAAGACACAGTATCTGCGATTAACAAAATAATAACAGAGTCTATATTACCTAGTGTTCAGATGCATGGGGGTCATGTAGAATTAAGGTCTTTTAAAGATGGTATAGCAACAGTATTTTTAAGTGGTGCTTGTAGTGGATGTGCAATGTCTACACAAACATTAAAGATGGGAATAGAAAATATGTTAAAGTATTACATACCTGAAGTATTAGCTGTTGAAGGTATAGAAGACCCTAACTCTACAGTCAATCCCTATTATTAATAAACAAAGGAAACTAAATGAACTTAATTAAACTGCAAGATGAATTAGCTAATGACGAAGGAATTAAATACGAAACATACCACTGCTCACTTGGGCATTTAACCGGGGGAATAGGTCATCTTATTACTGAATGGGATGAAGAGTATTATGATAAACCTGTAGGAACTAAAGTACCTAACGAGCAAGTAAATGATTGGTTTGAGAGTGACATTAAAACAACTATAAAGGATTGTAACTTACTGTTCTCTCAATTTAATAATCTGCCTGACGATATACAACATGTATTAGCTAATATGTGTTTTCAATTAGGCAGACCAAGACTATCCAAATTTAAAAATATGATTGCTGCCGTAGAAGATTTGGACTGGGAAAGAATGGCAGACGAGATGGAAAACAGTAATTGGTTTAGGCAAACACCTAACAGAGCCAAACGGTTAATAGCAATCGTTGATAGACAATTTGTAAGAGAAAGTGTTCCAACATGAGTAGACAATTAACTGAAAGACAACAAAAGTTTCTTGATGTACTATTTGATGGTGCAGGTGGAGATGTAGCACAGGCTAAAGTTCTTGCAGGATACTCTGAAACTTCTAGTACAACAGATATAATAAAGTCTCTTAAAGAAGAGATTATGGATGCTACACAATTATATATGGGTAGAAACGCACCTAAAGCTGCTGTGGCTATGGTAAGTGGTGTAGATGACCCTACCCAGCTTGGCATACGAGACAAGCTCTCAGCAAGCAAGGAACTGCTAGACAGAGTAGGTTTAATCAAGACCGAGAAGGTACAAGTAGAAGCATCAGGTGGGGTAATGATATTACCACCAAAGAATAAAGAGTAACATGAATAGAAGTTTAGGCAAGTGGAAGCTACCACAACCTACAGATATAAAAGACGAAGAAGGTAAAGAGTGGTCTAAGATACCACGTATATCACGAATAGTACCTTTTGGTTATGTAAAGAATGAAGAAGACCCTGACATACTTAATCCGATACCCTTTGAACTTGAAGCCATTGAGATGGCTAGAAAATATGTAAAACAGTATTCATTTAGACAAGTTGCTAATTGGGTTACTCAAAAAACAGGTAGAGAAATATCTCACGTAGGATTAAGAAAAAGGTTAATGCATGAGCAACAACGTAAGAACCAAGCTAGAACTCTCAGAAAATGGTCTGAGTATGCCCAGAAAGCAATCGAAAAGGCGAAAGCCATCGAAGAAGAAAGACTCGGTTCAAAAGCCTAGTGTAGTAGAAATAGAACGTGTAGATGATGAAGAATCTCTTAACGTAGTATTTAAACCAAACACAGGACCACAGACGCAGTTTCTTGCTGCAGGTGAAAGAGAAGTATTATATGGAGGTAGTGCAGGTGGTGGCAAAAGTTATGCCATGCTTGCTGACCCACTCCGATACATGGGTCATCCATCATTTAGTGGATTACTATTAAGACATACAACAGAAGAACTACGAGAGTTAGTATGGAAGTCGCAAGAAATATATCCTAAGATTTGGAAGGGTATAAAATGGTCAGAGAGAAAGATGCAATGGGTAGCACCATCAGGTGCTAGATTGTGGATGTCATACCTTGACAGAGACGATGACGTATTAAGATATCAAGGATTGGCATTTAGTTGGATAGGTTTTGACGAGTTAACCCAATGGGCAACTCCTTTTGCGTGGAACTACATGCGTTCACGTTTAAGAACAGCATCATCAGACTTGCCAATCTATATGAGAGCAACTACAAATCCGGGAGGTCCGGGTCATGGTTGGGTTAAGAAAATGTTTATTGACCCTGCTCCTTATGGAAAGACATTCGATGCGACAAATATTGAGACAGGGGAAGTACTTAAGTATCCAGCAGGACATAGCAAAGCTGGAAAAGCATTATTTAAACGGAAGTTTATCCCTGCAAGATTATCTGACAATCCGTATCTCTCTAGAGAAGGCGATTACGAAGCAATGTTGCTTTCATTGCCAGAGCAACAACGTAGGCAATTACTTGAGGGCGATTGGGATATTAAAGAAGGTGCTGCCTTTACGGAGTTTAATCGTGATATTCACGTGGTTGAGCCTTTCCGTATCCCTAGTAATTGGGTCAAATTTAGGTCTTGTGATTATGGGTATGGTTCTTATAGTGGAGTGCTATGGTTTGCTGTCTCACCATCTGAACAACTTATTGTCTATAGAGAACTCTATGTTAGCAAAGTCCTTGCCACAGATTTGGCAGATATGATAAATGAACTAGAAGCTGAAGATGGTAATATGAAGTATGGTGTCTTAGATAGTTCTTTATGGCACAAACGTGGAGACACAGGACCTTCACTAGCAGAGCAAATGATTATGAGAGGGTGTAGATTTAGACCTTCAGATAGAAGTAAAGGTAGTCGTGTATCAGGAAAGAATGAGATACACAGACGTTTGCAAGTAGATGAGTATACAGAAGAACCTAGAATAGTGTTCTTTGATACTTGTACTAATATGGTATCACAATTACCAGCTATACCTTTGGATAAAAAGAATCCTGAAGATGTAGATACTAGAGCAGAAGACCACTTGTATGATGCGTTAAGGTATGGTATAATGTCAAGACCACGATTTAGTATATTTGATTACGACCCACATGGCACACCTACAAGAAGTATGCCTGTAGCAGACTCAACGTTTGGATATTAATATGGCAGAAGACGAAATAAATATAGAAGATGATGCTGTATCTTTAGAAGATTCAGTAGACTCTGATATCACAGATACAGAAGTAAAAGGCATAGCTAACCATGTTATGTCTCAATTTAAAAAATCAGAAGACTATAGATATGATGATGAGACACGATGGGTTCGTGCCTATAGAAACTATAGAGGTATATATGGTCCTGATGTACAATTTACAGAAGCAGAAAAATCAAGAGTATTTATAAAGATAACTAAAACTAAAACGTTAGCAGCCTATGGTCAAATAGCTGATGTATTATTTGCAGGAAATAAATTCCCTATAAGTATAGAACCAACTGAATTACCAGAAGGAGTAGCCAAAGATGTTTCTTTCGACCCTAAAGAACCTGAACAACTACGTAACCAAGAAAATCAAGATAATGTGCAATCTCCCTATGGTTTTAGTGGTGACGGTAAAGAATTACCTGCTGGAGCTACAGCAAAAAGTTTACAAGAAATGCTTGGACCTTTATCAGATAAGCTTGGAGAAGTTGAAAACCTTAAAGAAGGCAGTGGCAAAACTCCTACAGCGATAACATATAGTCCTGCTATGATTGCTGCTAAGTCTATGGAAAAACAAATCATGGACCAACTGCAAGAATCAAATGCTAATAAACATCTTAGAAGTACAGCTTTTGAAATGGCATTATTTGGAACAGGAATAATGAAAGGACCATTCGCAGTTGACAAAGAATATCCAAATTGGAATGAAGAAGGAGAGTACTCACCTGTTTTTAAAACTATTCCTCAAGTCAGTCACGTATCTGTTTGGAACTTTTATCCTGACCCTGATAGTACTAACATTGACCAAGCTCAGTATGTAATAGAAAGACATAAAATGTCACGTTCTGAATTACGTGCTTTAAAAAATAGACCTTATTTTAGAGATACTGTAATAGAAGAAGTTATAGAAGATGGTGAAAACTATACTAAAAAATATTGGGAAGATGATTTAATAGATTATAACCAAGATAGTTACGTAGAACGTTTTGAAGTTCTTGAGTATTGGGGTATGTTAGATACAAGTCTATTAGAAGAACAAGGTATTGATATACCTAAAGAGTTACAGGACTTTGAAGAACTACAGATTAATGCTTGGGTTTCAGGTGGCAGATTACTAAGAGTTGTTCTTAATCCATTTAAACCTGCTAAGATACCTTTTATGGCAGCACCTTATGAATTAAATCCGTATTCATTTTTTGGTGTAGGTCTAGCAGAAAACATGGATGATACACAGACATTAATGAATGGCTTTATGAGAATGGCTGTAGATAATGCTGTATTATCAGGTAACTTACTTATAGAAGTAGATGAAACAAACTTAGTTCCGGGTCAAGACTTATCTGTATATCCGGGTAAAGTATTTAGAAGACAAGGTGGTGCTCCGGGTCAAGCTATCTTTGGTACAAAGTTTCCTAATGTATCAAATGAAAACTTACAGTTGTTTGATAAAGCAAGACAACTAGCCGATGAAAGTACAGGACTACCATCGTTTTCTCATGGTCAAACAGGTGTGTCAGGTGTAGGTAGAACTGCATCAGGTATATCTATGTTAATGAACGCAGCAAGTGGCAGTATTAAAACTGTTATTAAGAATGTAGATGATTATTTACTTAAACCATTAGGTGAAGGATTATTTAGATTTAATATGCAATTTAATTTTGACCCAGAAATAAGAGGTGATTTAGAAGTTCATGCTAGAGGAACTGAAAGCCTAATGGCAAATGAGGTTCGTAGCCAAAGACTAATGCAATTTTTACAAACTGCATCTAATCCTGCCCTTGCTCCGTTTGCTAAGTTTAATTATATAATAAGAGAAATAGCAAAGGCTATGGATTTAGACCCATCAAAAGTAACTAATAATATGGATGAAGCAGTATTACAAGCAGAGTTACTTAAGCAGTTTCAAGGACCTACACCACCTCAAGGGCAATCTCCAGCAGGTGCAAACCCAATGGACCCCACAGGAGCAGGTGGTGGAGTAATAGGAACAGGTCAAGCACCTCAACCAAATGAACAAGGATTTAGTGGAAATGGACAAGCAAATACTGGGCAACCTCAAACCCCTAGTCAACCACCAACTACAACTCAATAAGTATTTAGATGCTTTAATAGAACAGCATCATAAAGCTATAGAACAAGCAGAAGATACAGTTGTTATGTACAGAACTCAAGGTGCAATAACAGCATTAAGAAGATTAAAGTATTTGAGAGACGAGGTAAATAAAAACGATGGCTAAAAACTCTATAACAGAACAAATGGAATTGTTTGAAGATGGTGGATTTAAAGACCAAGGGAAAACTAAAGACCCTATATCTAAAAATCCTGTACCTGTTGGTTCTACTCAAGAAGAAGTAAGAGATGATATACCTGCTCAATTAAGTGAAGGTGAATTTGTTTTACCTGCCGATGTAGTTAGATATCATGGCTTAGAAAAGATTATGGGTATTAGAGACCAAGCTAAACAAGGTTTACAGAGAATGGAAAATATGGGTCAGATGGGTAACTCTGACCAAGCTACTATACCTGATGGTATACCTTTTAAACAAATGGCAGAAGGTGGGGTAGTTCCGGGAGTTAATATACAAGGACCTACAACTCAACTAACTAAACAATCTATGTTTGCCAAACCTGCTCAAGTACAACCTCAACAAGTAGCACAGCCTGTTACTGTACAAACACCTCAAGCACCTGTTTATGCATCTTCTCAAGTAAAACCTAAAACACCCTATACATTTGAGCAAGCTATAGGTACACCATTTGGACAACAACAACAATCAGAAACACGTGTATATGTAAATGATGCAGGTGAAAAATTATATATACCTTTCGTTAATGGACAACCTATATATCCTGTTCCTGCTGGGTATACACCTGAACCTGTAGCAGAAAAAGAAAAAGAACAAGAGCAAACAGTAACTGATGTACGTGCTAGAAGTGCTACTACTCAAGATAGTGGGGATGATAATGTAGGTATTCAATCTACAGCAGTATCTGATTTGGCTAAAGCCTCACAAAGAAAAGATTCAGGATTAGGTAAAGGTTTAGCTACAGGTTTAGGTGCTTTAATAAATCCTATAGCAGCTATTGGTGGAACTATTATTAGTAATCTTATGGGTAAAGATTCTGCTTATCCTACAGCAGATGCTGATAAAATATTAGGTGCTGAAGATGACGCAGAAGCTATGTTTGACACAGCATATGGACCAGAAGAAATAGCAGAAGATAATTCACAAAAAGCATTTGGTACAAACATAAGAAACTCTAGTGTTATGTTTGGAGCTACTCCTACTTTTAAATTTGGTAAAGAAGCAGGCGATGTTGATATAGCTAGTAATGGTGTTTATCATGCAAGTGGTTTAGCAATGAACGCAGATGGTTCTGCTTCATTAACAGAACAAGGAACTGTTTCATATAAATCTTTTGCAGATTTTAGTAAACATATGTCGGCTTCTTTTGATACAGGATGGCATGGCTCTACTATATCTAAAGATGAATACTTTGGAACAGGAGTATTTCAAGGTAAAGGATTAAGTAAAGATGCTCAAGAAAAATATAGTTCATGGGCAGACAAATTAGGTTATAATAGTACTGGGGGTACAAAGAAAGCATCCGTAGAAGAAGATAAAAGATTTACAACTGGTTCTGAAGATATAGATACTAAAACTACTACTACATCTAAACCTTTTGGTAAAGATGCAGATAGGTTCAGAGGAAGTACCCCCCCTAGTAGTACAAAGTATACTGGAGCTTTTCCAACATCTAGACTGTCAGTTTCAACAAAAGGAGATTCACGAGTTTCTGACCCAAAAGGTAGTGTAACTCAAGTAGACCAATTTAGACAGCTTTCCCCTTTAGCTCAAAGAGAACTTAAAGTAGGCTTAGCAAGAGACCCTAGTTTATATAAAGACCCTTTTGAAAATATATCACCTAATAAATTAGCATCTTTAAAAAAAGCAGCAAAGAAAACTCAAGATATATATGATGATATGTATAAAGGCAGAAAAGGTGCAGCCATTTCAAATATAGTTTCTCAAGAATATTTAGATAGAAATGAAGAAGCTTCTCAAAAAGGAGGTGACTATGGTGTAGGTAGTAGTTTGTATAGTGACTTTGGAACTGTAACACCAAGTTATGATGATAATAATTCTAGCGATGATGACGGTGGTCAAAGCAGCGGTGGTGGTTCTGCATCATCCGATATGGGATTTTCTACTGCATCAGGTGGTTTTATACAAAGAAAGAATTTACCTAAAGCTAATAAGAAGAAGCGAGGTGGGTTAGCTTCAAGACGATAACCTACATACAGGCTACTTATCCCCCAACATAATGGCTACGATAACCCCAAGGAGAAACTAAATGGCTGAACAAGCACAAGAGATGGTGGTAGATGCTACACCAAAGAAAAAAGCATTTATGGAAAAACCTTCTACTCACGAAGAAAGAATTAAAAGAGACGAAGAAGAACTTAAACAGTTAATGGAAGAACAAAAAGGTGAAGCTGAATCTGTTGAAGAAACGAAAGCAGAAGATGAAGAAGAACCGAAGACTGCTGAAGAAAGAACTTTTAAGAAACGTTATGGAGACTTACGAAGACACTCCCAAGAAAAGGAGAAAGACTTTCAAAAGCAACTTGATGATTTAAAAAGTCAATTAAGTAAGGCTACTAAAAAAGAAATGAAACTGCCTAAGTCTGATGAAGATATAAGTGAATGGGCAAAAGAATATCCTGATGTAGCAGCTATAGTAGAAACTATTGCAACTAAAAAAGCTAGAGAACAATCAGAAGACATAGCTAAAAGAATTAAAGAAATAGACGAAAGGGATGCTAACTCTATTAAAGAGAAAGCAGAAGTAGAATTGTTAAGACTACATCCTGATTTTGCAGATATAAGAGAAAGTGATGAGTTCCATGAGTGGGCAGAACAACAACCTAAATGGGTGCAAAATGCATTATATGAAAACGACAATGATGCAAAATCTGCCGCAAGAGCCATTGACCTCTATAAGTCAGACAAAGGAATTGGTAAGACAAAAGAGAAGTCAAATGATTCAGGTGCTGCTAAAGCAGTCTCAACGAAAAGCAAAACGTCTGTTTCAGAAACTAACAACGCAGTAACTTTTAAAGAGTCTACTGTTGATAAAATGAGTGCCGATGAATATGCAGCTAAAGCTGATGTAATAATGGAAGCTATACGTTCCGGTAACTTTATATACGATTTATCTGGTTCTGCTAGATAAACAGTTGACAAATAGTTATTTATACATATAACTAGTATCAACTATAATGTGACCCCTCCACGTGGACAACTCACATACTACACTACACTTGAAAGCCTACCTGATGGTATGAGCCTACACTTGATTAGCTATCAAACGTACAACCTCAAATACTATTAGCCGATGACGAGTAAATTTTAGCACTTCGGTGCATTTGTTCAATTTTCAAAATGGAGATGAAAATGGCATTTAAAACTGCAGCAGGTTACGGTAATCTGCCTAATGGTAATTTCTCCCCAGTTATTTACTCTAAGCAGGTTCAGTTAGCCTTTAGGAAAAACTCCGTTGTCGAATCTATTACAAACTCCGATTACTTCGGTGAGATTAGCAACATGGGTGATTCCGTAAAAATAATAAAGGAGCCAGAAATCACCGTTAAGGAATACGCTAGAGGTGCAAACGTGCAACCTCAAGACCTTGACGATGAGGACTTTACATTGACTATTGATAAAGCAAACTACTTTGCTTTTAAAATAGACGATATCGAAGAAGCTCATAGTCACGTAAACTTTTCTTCACTAGCAAGTGATAGAGCAGGTTACAGACTAAAAGACAACTTTGACCAAGATGTTCTTGGTTACTTGTCAGGATTTAAGCAATCCTCAAATAATGCATTAGCAGGAACAGCAAACGATGTAGTTAATGGTACTAAGTCAGTATCAACTGCTGGTTCAGATGAACTGCTAACAAGCATGAAGCTAAGAAAAGATAGCTTTGGTAACATCACTACTTCTAGTGCTGGTGACCACTCTATCCCAATAGCTCCAAGACTAGGTGGTGCAACTGCACAAGCAACTGCTACAGCTACTCCTTTACAGGTTATAGCTAGAATGGGCAGATTGTTAGATACACAGTTTGTAGACACTGATGGTAGATGGCTTGTTCTACACCCAACTTTTATTGAAGTTCTAAAGGATGAAGATTCACGTCTTCTAAATGGTGACTTCGGTGAGTCAGGTGCATTAAGAGCAGGTTTATCTGTTGGAAAGATACATGGCTTTGACGTGTATATGTCCAATAACTTACCTTCAGTCGGTACAGGTCCGGGAACATCTGGAACTGCTAACCAAAATACAAACTTTGGTGTTATCGTTGCAGGACATAGTTCAGCAGTAGCTACTGCCGAGCAAATCAACAAGACAGAGACTTATAGAGACCCTGATTCTTTTGCTGATATTGTTCGTGGTATGCATTTGTATGGTAGAAAGATTCTTCGCCCTGAAGCAATCGTTACTGCCAAGTATAACGTAGGGTAAGGGAGGTATAAATGGCAACTTATGATTTAACTTCTAAAGATACAACTGGTGTAGAATCAGATGTAATCGCGGCATACCCTTCGGCTAAGAATACTAACGTAGTTAAAACTGTAGAAACTTACGTTGACTTTGATGCTCTGATTGCAGGTGGTTTAACATTTGCAGATGGTGACATTCTACAAGCTCTTGAAATACAGGCAGGTAGTTTAGTCCTCAACGCAGGTGTTGAAGTAATGAAAGTTACTAACTCAGGTGTAACTATTGACGTTGACTTTGCAGCAGGTGATGACATCATTGATGGTGGTGACACTACTTCTGCTGGTTACTTAGCAAAAGGTACTAATGGTCAGACTAACATTATAGGTACAGGCTCTGCTCCTACCTATACTCAATTTATCGGAACTACCGATACTATTGATGTCAAGTTAGTTGCGGCAGCTACAACAGGTAGAATTAGAGTCTATGCTACAATTATTGATTGTAATGGGCATGGATTACTAGACAAGCCTGATGAAGTCGATAGAGACCAATTAGCTTAAACTTTTTCTAGGGGAGCAGGGCAACTTGCTCCTCTACACTTATAGGAATTATTATGGCAGAAACTTATCTAACACTAACAAATAAAGTAATAGCAAGGTTGAATGAAGTTGCATTAACTTCTACAACCTTTTCTAGTGCTAGAGGTATACAAGTTCAATGTCAGAACGCAATAAATGAATCAATAAGATATATAAATCAAAAAGAGTTTCAATATCCTTTTAATCATGCTATAGATACAAAGACGTTGACAGCAGGAGTTGTAAGATATTCCGTTCCTACAACAACAAAGACTGTAGACTATAATACATTCAGAATAATAAAAGATTCTGATTTAAATGTATCAGGTGGTAATTTAAAAATATTAAACTATAATGATTATATAAATAGTTTTATTACTCAAGAAGATGAAATAAATAGTACGACTACTAGTACAACACATACAGATAGTGTGACTACTATAACAGTAACTAGTACCACAGGTTTTGATACTACAGGAACTTTATTTATAGGTAATGAGCAAATTACGTATACAGCTATAGGTTCTAGTACTACATTTACAGGATGTACTAGAGGTGCAAATAGCACAACAGCAGCTTCTATAGCTAGTGGAGTAACTGTAACACAGTTTGATGGTGGTGGTGTACCTGAATTTGTAGTAAGAACTCCTGATAATAATTATCTTCTATATCCTTTTCCAACAAAATCTCTTACTTTAAAGTTTGACCACTTTACTTTTCCAACAGATATGTCTGCTCATGGAGATACCACAACTATACCTGATAGATTTGCGGCAGTTATAATAGATGGTGCTACTGCATTTGTATATCAGTACAGAGGAGAAACACAGCAGTATCAATTAAACTTTGGAAGATTTGAGCAAGGCATTAAAAATATGCAGACATTATTAGTTAATAGGTTTGACTATGTTAGGTCTACTTATATACCACAGTCTAATTCAGGAAGTCGTAGCACTACATTAAATTTAAGGGTAAGTTAATATGGCAGACTTATCGCAAGTAGCTGCTTTACCTTTTAACTGTGAAGGTGGTTTAGTATTAAACAAATCTACCTTTATGATGCAACCCGGAGAAGCATTAGAGTTAGAAAACTTTGAGCCTGACATTGAGGGTGGTTACAGAAGAATAAATGGATTCTCTAAGTATGTAACAGCAGTTGTACCACAGACTGCATCATCTACAGAAAAAGTACTTATGGTAGCTACATTTGGTAGCAAGGTACTGGCAGCTAGAGGAACTAGTATATTTAGTGCTGACCCCGGAGGTTCATCTTGGACTAGCATAGATAGTGGTAGAACAGGTGCATTAAAGTATAGATTTGAAAGATTTAACTTTGATGGTACAGATAAAATAATAGTAGTAGATGGCACAAATGCACCTACAGTATTTAACTCTAGTTTATCTGCAACAGACGTAAGTGACAGTTCAGTAGCAGGTTCTAAGTTTGTAGTATCACATAGAAATCATATGTTCTATGCAGGTAAATCAACTACTAAACAGGAAGTTATATTTAGTGAACCCTTTGATGAAGATGGTTTTAGTAGTGGGCAAGGTGCAGGTAGCTTTAAAGTTGATGATGAGATAACAGGACTTAAAGTTTTCCGTGATGACTTATTTGTATTTTGTGAAACTAGAATATTTAAATTGTCAGGTAGCTCAAGTGCTAACTTTGCTGTAACAGATGTAACAAGAGATATAGGATGTATCAATGGAGATACAATCCAAGAATTTGCAGGTGACTTAATATTCTTAGGTCCTGATGGTTTAAGAACCATTGCAGGTACAGCAAGAATTGGTGACGTTGAATTGGGTACTATAAGTTCTAATGTGCAGTCTATTTTTAATGAGAACATAGCTAGTGCATCAGACTTTGACAGTATAGTTATACCTGATAAGACACAGTATAGAATATTCTTTACTAAAGCTAATACAGATGAAACACTAACTAAGGGTATCATATGTGTTATGCGAGGACAAAGGTTTGAGTTTGCAGAGATACGTGGTATCAAACCTGCTAGTACAGACCACTTTGTATCTGAAGGTAACATAATAGTACTACATGGTGCATATGAAAGTGGCTATGTATATAGACAAGAATCAGGTAATGATTTTGATGGCACAACAATAGCCGGTAAGTATAGAAGTCCTGATTTAACTTTTAATGACCCCGGAATAAGAAAACATATGCAAAGGGTTGTTGTCAACTATAAACCTGAAGCAGCCATAGATGCTGACTTATTTGTGAGATATGATTATGAAGCTGCATCGTCATCAAGACCTGCGGCATATCCGTTAGATTCAGGTGATGTTGTTGCTATATATGGTACATCAGTTTATGGAGTACCTACATATGGTGGTGCATCACAACCATTAGTTAGACAAGCAGTAGAGGGTTCAGGATTTGCTGTTGCACTAAGAGTAAATGATGGGGGTGCAACTGCACCTTATTCACTCAAAGGATTTCAGTTAGAATATCAGTTAGGAGCTAGAAGATAAATGGGAGCTACATACACAAGACAGTCCTCTTATACAGATGGAGACGTTATAACTGCTGCGCATACCAATGATGAGTTTAATCAGTTATTAGCAGCTTTCCAAGCAAGTACAGGACATACCCACGATGGAACTGCTAATGAAGGTGGTGCTGTTACTAAGCTATTAGGTAATACACTTACCTTTGGTGCAGGTACAGCAGGTACAGATATAACAATTACATTTGACGGTGAGACATCAGACGGTGTTCTCAAATGGATGGAAGACGAGGATTATTTTGAGTTTAGTGATGACATACTTATCGCTTCTACAGAGAAGCTACAATTCAGAGACACAGCTATATACATCAATTCAAGTGCCGATGGACAACTTGACCTTGTAGCTGATACAGAGATACAGATAGCAGCCACTACCATAGATATAAATGGTAATGCTGACATATCAGGTAACTTAGGTATAGGTGGTAATTTAACTGTCACAGGTACAACTACATTTAATGGTGGTACAATGACATTAGGTGATGCTGCCACAGACAATGTTGTGTTTGGTGCAGACGTAGATTCTAACATTATACCTGATGATGATAATACATATGACTTAGGTTCTTCTAGTCAAGAGTGGAAAGATATATACATTGATGGTGTTGCATATCTAGATGCAATAAACTTTGATGGCACAGCAATTACATCAACCGCTGCCGAGATAAATATACTTGATGGTGATACAAGTGCCACATCAACAACAGTAGCAGATGCAGACAGAGTTGTACTTAACGATGGTGGTACAATGAAGCAAGTAGCAGTCACTGATTTGTCTGCTTACTTTGATGATGAAATAACTGCAATGCCTAATCTTGTAACTACAGCAGCTACAACAGTGGGTGCGTTAAACTCTGGTAGCATTACAAGTGGCTTTGGTACTATTGATACAGGGTCATCTACAATCACAACTACAGGTTTAATTACAGGTGGTTCTTTAGATATAGATGATGTTGTTATAAACGGAACAACTATTGGACACACAGACGATACA
>Ga0209535_1000755_pt1 | contig 22658 bp, 11 predicted proteins | sample LinPmetageLP28_FD_184041 | JGI IMG/M metagenome (GOLD analysis project Ga0209535, IMG submission 184041) | Marine viral communities from the Pacific Ocean - LP-28 (SPAdes) (version 2) | ecosystem: Environmental > Aquatic > Marine > Oceanic | place: Pacific Ocean | collected 2009-08-22
TAAACTTAGTATCAGTCAAAAACTTATTACTAAATTCATTTGCTTTAGGTAAAACAGCATCAGGATATATAATACGCTTGTCTATTTCTGGTTTACTAGAAGAAGTAGACTTAGGATTAGCTATTTGCAATGTTCCATCATCTATTCTATCTTCTTGGGCTTTTTTATTATTTTCTATTGCTAGTTTTTTATTAGCTACACGTTTACTAAAATTAATATTAGCTACAATAAACTCACTAAACTGTATAGGAGTTGAATTTTTGTCATTTTTTCTTTTAGCGTCAGGATTAAAATTAGCTAATCTATCTCTAATAGCTGCTATGTTTTCAGTAAATTGTTGTGGGCTTGTTGTGTTTGAACTAATGTAATTAGATATAACACCACCTGGCATAGTAGCATTAAATGCTTTGTTTATATTTAATTTTAAATATTGATCTTTTGTTGTACCTAAAGGAACTATTTGATCCATAGCTTGAAATGCGGTTTGGTCGCTAGATTTAGCTATTGAACTAGGTTTTACACCTGTTCTTTGGTTATTTTTATTTATAATAAATTGAGATAACTTACCAGTATTATAACTTTCTTTATAAGCATTAAAAAAAGATTTTAAATCATTTGGGTTATCAATGTTTACATCAACTTTAGAACCAAAAACATTACCAAAAATATTTTTTATAAAATCTATAAATTTTTGTAACAACGAAGGATCTTTTTCAAACAAACCACCTTCCCACATTTGAGTAATAAATTCATCAGGCCTTACTTCTAAATAAGGAACTTGTACTTTTTTGCCATTTTCCTCTATTTCAATTGTTTGTCCTATGTACGGTTGCATTAATAAATTTAAAGTTTCTTTTTGATCAGGACTTAAACTATCAATTAAACTATCTACATCTGCTTGAAATTTTGTGGGATTTTTTTGTATTTCTTCATAAAGCATAACATGAAGAAGTTCATGTGAAGCTGTTTTAAAGTTAACACCATTCTTTTTTATAGCAGGTAAATTAATATATAAAGTGTTACCGTTAGGACCTACAAATCCACTATCGTTTTCTATATTAAAATCAATTTTATTTTCATCAAGAAATTTTTGGAAAGCTACAGGATCATTTGCTAGCTTATCATTTACTTCAACACCTAATATTTCAGCAAATTTTTTAGTTATTTTTAAATCTTCTTCAGCCGTCATGCTTTTACCTTTTTCTTTGGCTAAATTTATTTCATCTTTTATAACTATATTTTTTAAACGTTGTTGTATTTCTTTTAATCTTTCGTTTATTTTAGGATCAACAAGATCAGGATTAACATTTTTCTTAGAGTTTTTTAATTTTTGCTGTTCAATAAGTAATTTTATAGCTTCAGTTCTATCTTCTGGACTTAAATTTTCCCCAATATTTCCTGTTAAAGAAGCGTCTCTTCCTAACACCTTACCAAAAGCATTAGTAATAGGGTTAAATATTTTAAACTTAGGAAGTTGAGCGCCAGCGGCTCTTACTTCTCCTAACGCTATAAGCCTTTCTCTTCTTTCTTCAGGAGATATAAGCCCCTCGTTAAAATCTTTTTCAATCTGAGACTGCTGCATGTTAAATATATTTTCAACATGATTAGGATTAAATTTACCAGCTATAATAGAAGCTGTATTTTTAAATTCTGTTAAAGATTGTCTTGCTGCACCACCTGCAAAAGGTAAAAAACCTCCTAAAGCAAAACCCATACCAGCTGCATTTAATATTTCGTCAAAATTATAATAACTTTCTCCACCACTAGCTATGGTTTGAGATGTTTGACTACCTAGTGTTTGTCCAGTTTCAGTTAAGCCTTCGTAAAAAGCTGAATATGCAAGTTGTTTTCTAACTTTAGAGCCTGCTAAACCATTTAAAACATTTTTAAAATTATTCATTCCACCTCTTATTAAAGCTCCTTTAGGAACACTCTTAATAAGTTCTTTACTCAATTTAGTTAACTTCCCTAAACCAAAAAGTTCCATAGCTCCTTGTGGAATACCTGTAGCAAAAGCTAAACCTTTTCTGTCTCTTTTTTCTTCTATTATTTTAAATAATTGATCACCAGTAGGATTATCTCCATAACCGTCTTGCTTAGCTATTGCATATAAATTATCTACATAGTTACCTGCAGTTTCTTGTAATATAATTCCTGATCCAGCGGTTAAAATACCTAAAGGTATTTGAGGTAAAAATTCACCTAAACCAATAGTAAAATCTTCAAAAGTTATTCCGTCTGTTAAATCAGCTTTATCAAAATAAGTTGTTGCATCTTTAATTCTTTGTGCTTCGCTAATTTCACTTACTCCTTTTTGCATTTGAGGATCAGCAAGTGATTTTTGATATTCTCTAGCTTCTTTCCATGTTGTTTTTATATATGCATTTTGTTCTCCTGGTATTCTTTGCTTTTTACCTTCTAAAACTTCTGGAATAACATCTCCATCTATTTGATTGCCTTGGTCTTTTCCTTTTCTTAAATATACAACCGTATCATCTGTCCAACCATATTTTTCTGCATTAGATAAATCTTTTTCAACTTGATCGTTGTACGCTCTAAATTTACCAGCTGAAATAGAACCTTTAGTCATTAAAGCATATTCTTTTAAATATCTAGACATTCTTCTTACACCTGTTTCTAAACCACCTATATCTTCTATATCTAATGCTTCTTTTCCTAATTTACTAATACTTTCAGCTATTGTTTTTTCAGCTAAACCTAAATTAGCTTCTAGTATTTGTTTAAAAACTGTATTTTTATTTAATTCATTATTTAAAGTTTTATTAAAAAACACTCCATATTCTTCTATTGCTTTAGCAGCATCTTTTCCTGTGTATTGCTTTTGTAATCTTAATTTTTCAGCTTCTAATAACGGTGATATTTTTTCAAAAGTAGCAGGAATTAATTTATCTGTTATTGTAGGGTTGTTTTTCATTAAGCTATTGAAAACAGCTAACCCCTTTGTTTTAGCTATATTTTCAATTTCTTTATTATTTTCATCTGTTAAAATTTCTAAACCAAAAAATTCTTGTAACACTTCAGGTGTATAATCTTTTAATTCTGTATTTAATAAATTGCTAGCGTAACCTATATCGCTTGTTATAGATCCTTCTTTATATTGCCTATCAAACGTTGTTTTAATAAAATCTAAGCCCCAATCTGTCGCAACACTAAAGTTTATATCTGGAACTAAAGGTTTTTCTATACCTTCTATTTCTATAGATTCAATTGCATCAGGTCCTTTTTTTAATGTGTCTGTTAAGTTTACCATGTCTTGAAGACCTTCTTGAGGATCAAAATCTGGTGAAATCTTTAAATCAGCAGGTATACACTCTCCAGTAACATTATCTTTTTCAAAACCTTCAGGACATTTTTCTTCTTGAACTTCTACAAGCGCAGTGTCAGTAAACATGTTTGCTATTTCTTCTTCTGTAAAAGGCATATGTTTATTTTTCAGGTGGTTCTGATTCTTTTAATTCTTGAATCATGAAGTTAATTGTTGAATCTGCTGTTTCTGTTAAACCAGCTATTGCTATTAAAACATCTGATAATTTTTTACCTTTATACTGAGGATTATTATCAACATATTTTATTAAGTTATTTTTTACAGCTTCTAATTTATTACTATCATCCATAATACCAAATAAACGACTAGCTCCTTTAATATCATCTAAAATTAATTTTTCTTGAGCTAGTGCTTTATCTTTAACGGTAGGTCCTTCAGGATATTCCATGTCAAAGTCTTTCATGCTACTTCCCGCAATTTGTTGCACAAAATCTTGAGCTGCTTTAGCGTTTTCACTATTACCGCTTAACGCGCCTTGCTCTAGTTGTGGCAAAACAACAGCAAAAAAGTCTTTTCTTCCTTTAGCTGTTCCTAATTTAAATGATTTATCTATAATAATTGGATCCTCGTTGTCATCTAATTCTACTTCTCCAGTTATAGGGTTTTTTTTCTGTCCTCTAATTGAAAAAATTCTAGTAGCTTTGTCATAATCACCAGTTTTATTACCAGTTATTCTTGGTATAACTTCTTTTGGATTTGTTAAAACTTCTGTAACAAAGTTTAAAGCTATATTTTGAGGATTTGTTTTATTGTTATTATCATTACCTTTTTTAGTTACTTGTTCAGTTCCTTGGAAATAAACAGTTGGCTCTCCCGTAGTAGGATCCATAACCACCCAGTCTTGAAAACCTCCACCAGGTTTTTTATCAAAACTTTGAGCAGGTCTTTGTTTTAAATCTGTAGTTCTTTGTTCTAAAAAATTCTCAAACAATTCGTTTTTAAGAAAATCTTCTTGTTGTGATGCTGTACCTGTCCATTTTGTGTCTTCAGGATACATTTTAAATTTTATCATTTTTTCAACAAACTCATTCATAATATCTTTCTTACCACTTAAATCAATACCTCTAAATTTATTTAAATCAAAATCATTAGACAACCTCATTCTTTGAGACATGAATGCCTGTAAATGATCTGTTTCATAGCTTTTTAATATTCCAGCAGCTTTTGATCTTAAATCATTACTAACTAATTTTTCCCAAGAACCTACATTAACTATTTTTTCTGTTTTAATTGATGTATAGTTTGGCAAACCTCTTATAGCTGAATCATCAGCATACACACCGGTTCCACCAACAAACATACCTTTTGATATATTTCCTTTTTCATCTATTATACCCATTTCCTGTGCTATTTTAGCACTTTCAGGAGCAGCATCAATTTCGTTTATTAAATTAATATCACCGTTTAAATCTTTAGACCATACAAATTCTATGTTACCGTCTTTATCTCTAGGATATTCTTTTTCATCACTAAATTTACCACCTAAGTTTACATTGTTAGGATCCATAACAACTCTAGTTGTTAAAACATTAGTTCCATCCGCGCTAACAGGCTCAAGGTTTTTACTTGTTCTTATAGCTCCTGGAATTTTTTGATTAGATAATATAGCTGCGGCAAATTGAGTAGATTGTTTTTCATATAAGTTTGCACCTTGAAAAGTAAAGTTTTGTTCCCATTCAGAAGCAGGTATACTTTTATACAATTCTAATTCTGATATAACTTTACCAGCGTTTGCAATCATATTTTTTTGATAAGCTCTGTTTCTTTCTACAATAGCATTTAATCCTTGCCTATCTTCTACACTTAATCCAGAGGATGTTGCTAAAAGAGTTTGAGCTTCAATAGCTCCCATTAAATAATCTTTATCACCAGGCTTACCTCTACCCATCATATATACCCCTGTTTGGTAGTCAAACTGTTCTAGTAAAGGAACTCCAGTATCTCTTAATGTTTCGTAGTTTCTGTTTTTTTCTTGGTATTGATTTTGTTCAATTCTAAACTGAACACCCTGTATTCTTTCTGCTTCTTTTTTTGCTTGTTTAGCTAAGTTTTGTCTATTAGCTGCTGCTATTCTAAAACCGTCACCTATTGATTTACCAAAGTTTGCTATTGCCTGACCATATACTTGACCGGAGTTATCTCTTATTATTGCTGGATTTTCGTATGCTCCCATGTTTTATAATTTATCCGTTTGGTTTAATTGTTGCTGTACTCGCAAAGCTTCCCGCCATGTTTCCTATTGCGCTAGTAAAACCACCTATTGCACTAGCTCTAGCCATATTTGCGTCTGATTCTTGTTGCATTGCTTGATTCTGTTTACCAGCAGCCCTATTAAGATCAGAGTTTGTTCTATTTTCTTGAGCTTGAAACTCAAATTGTTGACCAGCGGCATCAGCAGCTTGTACTCTTTGACCTTCTGATATAGCTATGTTTTGTTGTCTTTGTTGTTCTGACATTTTTAAACCTTGTAGCTGTTGCTCTCCTTGTGCTCTTAGCTTTTCATTAGCAACTTCTTGTTGTTCTATGTTTGCAGCAACTCCTTTTTTACTTTGTAATGCAGCTTGAGCCAAAGCAGTTGCACCACCAGCACTGGCCCCTGTAGATCTTAAAGTATCTAAAGTGTTAGCCAAAGCAATATCAGCTTGCTCCATTTGTATTTCTGCAGCGCCTGTAGCAACACCTAAACTTGCAAAAGGATTACTTAAGTTACTAGATAAATCACCAGCTAAAGCACTTAAATCTCTAGTACCTTCGTAAGGATTTGTTATAGTTTGTCTAGAATCTTTTAATGATTGTATTTCTGCCTCTGCTTTTGTTTGTTTATTTCTAGCGCCTTTTGCCGCTTTATTTGCTTGATTTACTTGAACAGCGGCGCCAATTCCTGCCACAGCCACTGAACTAGCCCCTATTGCAATAGCTGCCCCTGTTGATATTATTGCCATATTATTTAATGTTTTTTGATAATTCATATGAAGGGTCTGGATCTATAGTGTAACCTAAGCCTTCATGTATTTTTAATAAACTTTTATTTCTTCCAATGCTAAGAATTATTTCACATCCTTGTTGCTTGGCTATATCTTCTAAGCTATTAACTAATAATTCAATAGCTTCTTTTCTATTTTTACCTTTATAGTTAGGATCTGATATCACCCATTCTATCCAACCAACTTTAGAATTAGTTAAATATAAAAAACCAGATACTATAGGTTTTCCATCTGACTCAACCATAAAACCACCGGTTCCATTTTGAGGTAACATTTCTTTTGAAGGATGACCACCCCAGTCTTTCCAGGCAAGCCACCATGACACTAAAGTATCCCAATCAGATTCTTTTAGCACTCTTATGTTTAATTTCATTTAATTTAATTTAATATGATGATTCTACCGTATCTGTAGATACAGAGAATAATTCTTTGAATGTTCCGTTGTAACTTGTATTAGATAATTTAAATTTAATTGTAGAGAAAAACCCTTTAACACCAGACATGTCAGATCCGTAAATAATTTCTCCATATTGAGGAGTTGTGTTAGCGACTGTATTTTGTTGTAAGTTTGCAAAAAACTTATTTTCTTTTCTTTTAAAATTAAGATTAAATATATTAGCTTCTAATTGAGCAAGCGTGTTTAAATTTGAAGTAGTAAAAGGTGTAATAGGTAGTGACGAGTCTCCTGAGCTAGCCACAAAAGATTCTAATTCCCAACCTAAATCTCCTTCGTAGTTTATTGTTTTAAAGTTTTTTATAACAGATGGTTGAGCATTAAATACAACAGTTACATCAGAGTCATAAAATACATTGTAATATTTACCATATTGACCTGTGTTTTGTTCCCATACTGATGGCTTTATAGTGCTACCTATACCTCTGCTTTTAAAAGAATAAAATCTATTATTTAAACTAGACATAAAATCTGGTTTGTAATCAAAAAAGCTTGTCCAACCTAAAACACTTTCGTCAAACGACAATGTTTTATAATGTTCTGCAGTTACAGCATTTGGAGGTATAGGTAAACCACCCGCGGTATCAGGTTCTTGTATTGATATTACATAATTTTTATTATGTATATCAAAAGCTCCTCTAATTTTACTTACATTTACATTAGCTAATTCATCTCTAAAAAAATCATGCATACCATAAGATGATATTTCTGTTATACCATCTCTAGATAGCCTTAAAACACATCCTCTTTTACGATCAGTAAAGTATTTTCTATAACCATATACAGCAAAACTAAAAGGATCTTGTGATATACCATATTCTCCTGCATAAGCTACTATTTGACCTATTACTAAATTGCTAGATGTTACAGAAGAATTGCCTTCAGCTGAATATATTGCGTCTTTATCTATTAAAGCTCTACTAACTTTATCTTCTTGAAATACAATTAAATTAGTATCTTCAGCATAAAGTTTCATTATTTGTCCTTGAGCTGGATCTAAACTTCTAGTTATATCTTGACCAACCGAAAATTGATTAGTATTATTTATACCTGTTCTAGAATTATATATTCCAGAATATATTAGTGTATTAAATCTATGTTGCTGTAACGGATCGGATTCGTCTAAATAAGCTTTAACTCCAAAATCTACAGTTGTATTATTATAACCTCCTCTTATTCTTGATTCTTCTATAAACCAATCTTCAGCAATAGATGAACTATAATCTGCAGGTACATTTGCAAATGGCGCAACCGGAGCTGTAGGAGTGTTTTCTACAACTGATTTCATCTTTTTTATCCAAAAAGTATTAAAATATTTAATTTCTAATATAGCACTCATAATTTATTATCACTCATTTTAATGGTTTATTACTAACAAACGCCGGCAGCAGTAACTACACCTGTATTTGGATTAGACGCTGTTATAGAAAAGTATTTTCTATTACCTAAACCTGATTGGCCACAGTCATAAGAATAAACTCCTTGACCAGCTTTTGGAGAACTTGCGTTAGGACCAGTTGCTATAACATCCCCTACTTGTATAGTTGCAGTACCTTGTGTTATGTTGTAATAAGGATTACCTCCGTTACCAGTTCCACAATTTGGGTTTTGAGGCCCTGTTGGTGGTGGACCAGGTAAAACTTGACAAGTTTGATTAAAACTTCCTGGGTCTGAAGCATAAAAAGGAGACCCTACAGTGCCACCATCTAAAATTATTTGCTGTGTAACACTTACAGATCCTCCATTAGCGCTAGAACCATTCCAAGCATCTTCTAGTTTTATAAGTAATACATACGTGCCTGTGGCTCCAGATGAACTAGGTTTACTTATAACACCTGTTGATTGATTTAAGGTAAAAATATTATTTGTTATTGCAGAGCCGTTAAACGTAACGCTTGTTATAGTCCATCTTAACTCTGAGGTATTAGCCGGTGGAGTTCCACTTGTATCAGCCCCGCCGTTTACACCTGTTAATGTCACAACAGTACCTACAAAAGATTTATTTTTTGTAACACTAGCTGTAGTAAACGATGGATTAACGTTAGATAAAGCTCCTGTAATGCTTATAGGACTTGATATTTCATCGGTTAAATTGTTTTTAACTACAGCTGTTAAGGTAAATTCTCTAACAGTAGCATTATTTAAAAACGTATAAAGTGAATTTAATTTTATTCTATAAGCGCCAGTAGTAGCACCACCTGCAGTATCTGGTTCTAATGTAAAATCGCTTGTAACAGGAGTTCCCCCTGCGTCTGTTACAGAGTAGCTAACTATAGATGTGTTAGGCATTGTTGAACCCGAACTGCTTACAGGTGAAAGATTTTCAACTACAAAAGAATTAACCGTAAGACTTTCTGGTTGTGTCCAAGTATATGATCCCCAGCCTGTTGCTCCGTTAAAACTTGTAGAAACTTCTTTATTTAAATCGGCTATTAAACCTGAAGTGTTTGTTTCCCAGAATATATCTAATAATGATTCTACAGGATCTGTTTCAAATACAGCTAAAGTAGGTTGCATAAAATCCCAACTAGCAAAACCAGTTCCTTTAGGTCTAGGAGGACCAGCACAAAGAGGATAACCTTTTGTATGTACAAATCTTAATATTGCATTTTGGTAATTTACTACAATAGCAAGTTTAGTAACAATTTCAGTTGGACTGTTTACAGCTGTTACAACACCAAAAATTGTGCCTTCATTAAACTCATCACCTTCTGCACCTAAAAATGTTGTATTTTGATTTGACCAAGCAATCATCATTCCCGGTATAATAGCTGGAGATGGTGCAGTTGCAAACGTCATTATGTCAGATCCTGTTATATCGCTAAATACACGAGTATTGGTAGCTGTTGTTTCGTAAGAATCAATAACAGATATTCTACATATTAAAGGGTTAGTATCTAATTGATATACCCCTTGTCTTTCAAAATCTGGAATTGATTTTTGTATAAAATTACTATCGCTAGCATTTGAAACGCTTGAAGCAGTATCCGAAGACGTGCCTGGATACCATTGAGTATTATTATTAGATTCATTATTATTTACTCTAGCAAATAACCTAACTGAACTTCTAAAAGTTTTGTCATTTGGACCAACTTCTGATAAATCTCTTGGTATTTTATTTATATTGTCGTTTATTAAAACTACATTAGCAGTTTGCCCTACTGGATCAGGTTCAAAAGCTACAGGGTTTTCTGGCCAACTAAAACTTATTGTGTCAGTAGGTTGAGGGCCAACAATATTAGTAGGTGTATTTGTTGTAAATTTTGTAAATTCACCACTTTGATCTTTGTTAACAATAAGAGTACTAATTGCTTCAAAAGCTCCACCTGCTGGTGCTTCACCAATTTGTAAACTAGTAGCAAGCATACCAACTTGAACTCTTTGATTTTTTGTACTAAATATAGGTGTTGACTGGGCGGTCATTTTAAAAGTAAAACCATTATCTTGTGATATGTCTGGTTTCGAAATTTGTGTACCAAATATTTGTTGAGGATAACCCGTAATAATTCCAGGTAAAAACACATTATAATAATCTTGTTGTTGTTGCTTTACAACAACTTTATAGGAATACCACCCTTGAGAGTTTATATTGTATGCAAATTTATTGTCAGGATTTGGTGTAGATGAAGACAAAGAATATATTTCTTGATTTATAGGTCCATCACAAGTTATTTCATAATAAGTAGTTCCACCAGCCGGAGGTGTTACATCTGTAACTTTAACGAAATCAATATATTGCCCTCTTAACGAAGAGCCATCAATTGGTAAACCTGTAGTAACGGAGCCATTAAGCGTAAACCTATATTTATTAACAGCTGGAAACGAAACTGCTGTACCCGCAATGTTAAATCCATCTGCAATAGGATTAGCATAAAGACCAGGTTGTCCGTTTGTTTCACCAGTTGTACTTGGATTACCATTTAATCCAGAAGAAATTCCTGTGTTTAATATAAGCCTTAAAGCATCTCCAAACCAATTTTTAACAGTAGGGTTTGAATTACTTGGGTGATATGGTGCATATATAGTAGATCCGCCATAAATAATACCAGCGTCAGTTTCTGTGTTTATATCAACTAAAGATAATATAACGTCTGATTGTCTACCATATTTGTCTGATAATATAAAACCAACTTGATAAGTTCTATTTTGTTTTAAAGAATGATTTGGGTATTCAGACCAAGTTGTAAACTCACTGCTTGTTGTATTTTTAGGCGCTATACCTACTCTATAATTTAATAAAGAAGGTGCAGTATATTTGTCTAAAAAATTACCATATATAACTCTATTTCCTGATACCGCTTGTCCTAAAGCTTTTACAGGAACTTTATCATAAACTCTAACTGTTTGTTCTGAAGGTAGAGTTTTAAAAGGTTTACGAGATTGGTATCTATAAATATATTTATTGCTTGTAGTGCTAGTTCCTATAGATTCTATAGTTTCTAAAACTTTTATACTTAAGCCATCAGACTCTTTATATAAAATATCAATAGCTGAAATCTTATAAGTAGAAGTTGATTCAGTACCTATATTGTTTTGAACGTCAGGTAGTGGAATTATTAAATCAATGTTTTGAACTCCATTTTCCATAAACTCAAGAATAGTGCTTCTAAAAGTAGAGCTTTCTTGACCTTCTAAAAAATAACCTTTTTGTTTTGGTATAAAACCTATTTGTGTAAATGGCGCCATTATAGAATACTCACCATCATCAAACTTAAACCTGTAACTAAATCTTACAAATTTATTTTCTAAAAAATTAGGATCACCTGGCCAAGTTGCTCCTCCATTAAAATCTAAAGTTATATCTTCACCAGTCATTGTTGTGCTTAAAAAATATATAGTATCACCAGACGCAATGTTACCTACAGCTTTACTTAAAGTAACCACAGTGCTTGTAAAGCTTACAACATGTACATAATCTTCTGGTTGCAAATCTGCATTACCATATTCAACAACTGACATACCTTTTATTATACCCGTTGTATCTGTAAAAGTTAAGGTACTAGTAGATCCTGATGTTGTTGTAGTATTTTTAAAAACTGTATTAAGAAGACTAATTCCTTCATAAGGATTATATGTTGCAACAGAAATATCTGATTCTTGAGTATAATAAACTGAAGAACTTAAAGCTTTTTTTATGTTTATTTTTCTAGGTTGATTTCTGTTATCTGTAAAAAATAATAAATCTTCTATTAAATCAACACCTGTTATAGGATTACTTTTAGAGAAATTAAGAAATATACCACTAACTAATAGTGTTGGCGTGTTGTTTGCTGGAGTGAATTGATATATGTAACAATTATTTGTAGAAGAAGGAAGGGTTGGATTATCATTTGTATCATCATAATCTGTTAAAAAAACAATAAACCTATTATTAGATTCGTCTGAATAGTAACCTATTACCTCTATATTTACATTAGTCAAGCCAAAATCAGTTTTTAATATATTCCCTCTAACATTTTCTAAAGCACCTATATCATCCTCTTCTGACTTACCTACAGATATGTTTTTTGCATCTCTATATTCACCATTAGGTATTAATCTATCATCCAAGTCTTTATTCATCTTGGATCTTAGAAAACTGTTTTTAATTTCTGCCATGTTTAATATTTAATCCATTTAGATTTTTGTCTCATAACTTGAATTATTTGATCAAGCTTAAGATTTGATAATCTAATTTTTGCATTTCTTAATTTAGCGCTTCTTTCTTTTTGAAATCTTTTTACTATATATTCTTGTACACCTCTACTTACTGATAATATAGAGTATATAATATGAGAGTATAAAGCTTCTTCAGCCATTTTAGGTATTTTCATGTTCATTTCATAAGCATTACCATCAGAAATATATTCTATTAAAACTAGTTTATTTTTTAAATCACTAGTAAAATTAAACATTCCTGTTCTTTCATTTATTGTAAACCATCCGTTTGTTTGGCTAGTCTCAGGGTTTAAACCATAACGTTGTCCTATAAAAGGCATGTTGTAAAAATCCCATTGATATATATTTGATCCAGACTCTAAAGATTGTTCTGTATCTAAATAACCTCCACTTATGTATCTTGGGTTATTAGTATCCCATCTTGACTCTATTTGAGAAGTTCCTTGAACGTTTTCACCTACACTATCTTGAGTTGGCACCCCTAAATTATCTTGAGCTGGCATTTCTGTAGGATTTGATGTTAGTTGATTTGCCGGAAATATTGTTCTTTGTACACCTAAACTATCTATCCAAGAAAGTCTTACATAGTTAACATAATCTTGAGGTATTATAATAGCTAAATTGTCTGGTATGGTTACTTCTTGAGCGTTAACACTTTTTAAAGTATCATAGCTAAATTCTTGTAAACCTCGTTTAGCATGAAATATAACATCTGTTCTTTTTACGCTAGATATAAGCTTACCAACACCTACATAAGCAATTAAAAAATTATCAATAACATCAGTAAGCTTTGTGTATTCATAATCACCATTATTTTGGTTAATGGTGTTTTCATTCATTTGTATTTTAACATAAGTACCAGCAGCTAAGTTACCTATTATAGTGACAATGTTTCCAGCCATAGTCCACACGGTAACTCTTCTAATACTAAGCTGAACGTTATTAGTTACAACATTTGGAAGAGGGTTACTCATAACGAGTGTATCAACACCCGCGTTTGTTGTTTTAGAAACTATAGTTCCATAATTAACTCCAGTTGATTTATCTATTACAGCAAATAAATTACCTCCTATAGCAGAAGCATTAGTGGTTATTGTTAAATTATTTTGACCCGCATTGCTTGTACCATTTGATACAGCATCTACATCTGTTGCTGATGGTGTTAGTTCAGTCCAAATATTAGCTGTTGGACTAGTAAATATTTTAAAATTATTTAAATTATAACCTTGATTAGCAGGATCTGAATAATTAAAGTCAACGCCTACAACTAGGTCTATGTTAAAACTAGACGTAATGGTTTGACCAGCACCTGCAGTTGATATATATTTCTGCTGAGATCCAGCGTAATATTGTTTATTAGTTTCGGTTATTAAACCACCATTAGGTGTAGACATGTGTTAACTTTTTTGATTTATGTTTTCTTGTTGTACTTGAGCCGCTGCAACTTGAACTATTTCAGGACTTTTAATAACAACACCCGCATATATTAATATTTTTAAAATAAGTTCTGTTTGTTCTGAGCTGTGTATTTCAAAATCTACTGATGTAGCGGCATTATAAAGATACTGGTTTTGTAAACCTAAAGTAAAATCCCAGCTTGGAATAACGGGTTTTTTTATATAATCACAAGATATTCCACTATTTATACTGGTTGGATAAACAATTAATTTTTCATCTTCATATAAATAAACAGGAAAATGAGATGTAGGTTTTGTTAAATTAGAAGAAAGCAAATGATATAATTCTCCTCTAGTGACTCTTTCTAGTTCGTGAATTGGTAAAGCTCCATTAGTTATATTAACAACACCTAGCTTGTATACAGGTGATTCGTTAGGTGTCGTCCAAGTTCCTGATACAGTTATATTATTTGTAAAAGTTAAGTTTTGAGCAGCTTGAAAGTTTTGTGTAGAATTAGGAAAAATAAAAACACCATTAGCAGGGTTGTTGTCTACTGAAGCAACAACAGGATTATTTACAGCATTTGCGCCTGTTATTGCAGCGCCAACTTGTATTGTTGCATTTGTTGCGTTTTTTTGTACAGAAAATTCATTAGGAGAATTACCACCAGACGGAGAAACTACAACAGCATTAATAACATTTGCCGGAGGAATAGCGGCACCAGTAAAAGTTAAAACGTTATTAGTGAAACTAAAACCAGTTGTTTGCGTAACACCATTTACTATTACAACAGGGTTTTGCACTGTTTGTGATGTTGTTGTATTGGGAATTGTATAATTAGCAGCACCTGTTGATGCAAAGGTTGAGGTAAGAGGAGTATTAGTAGTAGACGCTGGTAAAGAAAAGAAAGCAGGAGGACCCGCTGTGTATGCGCTACTACCTGATGTTTTAAAGATAGAAATTTTTTCATCAAGACTTACGACTCTATCTGCGTAGTCTACGTTTGTTTGTGGAATACGTATTTGCTGGTTAAGATCTTCAAAATATTTTTCAAATATTTCTAATTGAACTTGTGCACCTATTTTATTAAACTCAACAGGTGTCATGTAACCTCTCTGTTCTTTATTTAGTATTAATAAAACGGTTTGATATACAGTATTTACGTTTATTGCCATTTTAATATTTTAGTTAATAATGACAGGGCCACGTTTTAAGTGACCCTTCACTATATATTATAGTTACATGTTATTGTAACTTTTTCTCAATTGTTCTGAAAACTTCAACGCCTTCATCAGTTTTGAAAAAAGCAGCCATAGCTGAATAAGGGTTTTCATCAAAAGGTACTGTCATTAATTTTCTATCATTAGATCCCCAGTGAAACGTTCTTTGATCTTGAGATATTTTAACAATTCCTTGTTCAACAGAAAGTATTGCTACGTTTCTTAGACCAACGTTTTCATCATTAGCTAATTCTAAAAACATTGCTGGATTTTTCTTAGCCATTAATAATATGTCTCTTTTAAGTTCTTTAGAACTAAGATCTTTTACTGCTGATCCTATTTCAACTCTTAGTATAGCTTCTGCTTGATCTATTTCTATAGATTTTGCAGCGTTTAAAGCTGTAATTTCTAAATCTAACTCTTCTAATTCATCTACAGCTACAACTTTAGGATCGTGTTCTTCAAAAATTGAACCTTTTCTTGGATGACAATCTAAAAACTTTTGTAAATTTTGTTTTTCTTTTGCCACTATTAAGGTACCATTTTCAAACATAATATGACCTAATGTACATTCACCTTTTTGTTCATCAACAAAGCATGAGTTTTGGTTAGTTGCATATCTCAATTCTCTTTGTCCGTTTGTTTCTTTATCAAACCATAGCAATGGATAAACTGAATTGTGTTTAGTTTGTAAAGTATATGTTAAAGCAAAGTTGTTATTTAATAAATAATAAACTCTATCTTTTATTTCCCAAGTATTCTTAGGTTTTTTAATTTCTTTTTTTACAACAACTGGAGCTTCCATAACAGGTGCTTCAACAGCTTGTTGTTCTTGTGTTTTTTTTGACATGATATAATATAATATAATTAATAAAAATAAAGGTTGGGGTGCCTTTTTGAGCTTGTGCTTTTTGACACCCCTAACTCTTTAATATAATCTTAAGCTTGGAACAATACGAAATTGTTAGCAGCTTGAGTTACAAGACATCTCTCAGATAAGAAATGAACTTGCATTGCATCTAAACTTGATGTGTAAGCACCACCAACAGATCCAGTGATCCATTGCTTGTATCTTCTGTCATCAGCTTCAGAAGCTCTATAACGTACGTGTAAGAATGGTCTTCTTATGTTTGAACCTAACATTTGGTCATAAACAGTAGAAGTTCCAGCAGGGATTAACACCCCATCAATGTTGTTCACTTGAACACCACCTCTTGTAGAAGCATCATTTAGATATTTCCAGCTAGTTTTATAGAAGTCATAAGAACCTCTTCTGAAACCAGAGAAACCTAAATTAAGAGCCATTTCTTGAGAGTTCTCAAAAAGCCCATAAGCAGTACCTCCTTGCGAACCACCTGAAATTTGCGATAACATATCGTCAAAACCTAAATCAGTAGATCTGTTTAAGAAAAGCATGTTTTCTTCAATAGCTCCTTGAGTATCTAAGTTTTTAAGAATTTGATCAAAATCGCTTATTCCTGTGCTAGCAGAAAATCCTTGCATAATATTACCTCTTGCTTGAATAGCAGCAAATAGACCTTCTGATCCATGAGCAGCAGTAGCAGCACCAAACCCAGTACCAGCAATATTACCAGCAGCAGCTTGTACAGCAAACTGACCGTTAGCATTAGCTAATTCACCTTCAATCATTGCCATTTCTAAGTAGTCATCAAATCTTAGTCTTGTTTCAGACTCAGACTTTAGATACCATAAGTATCCTGATGTACCATCTTCAGTAGCAACCTCTACCCATCCAATTTGTGCAGTGTCAGAACCAGAAATTTGGTATCTGTCTTTTATAATAATTGGTTGATTAGAAAATTGTGTGAACTGTGGCTGAGCAGCAGCAGTTGAACCAACAGTTCCTTTTGCAAATATTGAACCGTATACAAACACTTTAAGGTTTGCAGCACCACCTAATGTATCTAAGTTAGCTACAGAAAATGCAACTACACTAAACCGCGTGTTAGTTCCACCACCAGCAGCAGCAGGTGCTACAGAAACTAAAGCTTTTATAGTAACCCCAGTTGTAGGGTTCATAATAACTACAGTGTCGTTAAGATTAATAACTCCAATTGTTTGTACAGGCGCTGTTTGACCAGCTCCAGCAACAGGAGAAACATTAGCAGTTGTAGGAACTTGAATAATTCCAATAGCAGCCGCACCAGCACTTACTACTGAACATCCAGTGTAAGATACGTGTAATCTATTTTGTTCTGACCAAATAACTTGATCGGATGTCATTGGCATTTCAGCGCCAACCATTCTAAGGAATCCAGATAAAGTTCTGTTTCCATATCTTTCTACCTCAGCTTCATAAACTTCTGGTAGGTATTGTTGAGCAAAATCGTTAGCACCACCAGTAAAGTTTAGGTAGTTACTATTAAGAATTTGCTGTTGTTGAGATGGCACTATTGAGCCAAATACAGGTGTTAAATTTCCCATTTGTAATTTTAGTTTTTGTTAAATGATTTTTTAATTTTTAATTTTGAAGAATCAAGACCACTAACAGACTTTATTTTATATCCACCAACACTAACATCTGAGGGAGCCGCAGCTCTTGGTTCAGTGGTAATATTGTTAGATTTAGCACTTATATCTCTAACAGCGTCGGCTTTGCCTTGCTCATAAAAATGTTGTGCAATACTGTCTGCATTGTCAGCGGCATAGATAGCTTTGTGATAACCTTTAACATCTTTAACTTCGCCTTTCTCGTTTAAGAACTTCTTAACAGAATTGGAAATATTTGATTGTTTATCAACTACATCATTTACGTTTTTAATTCCATACCTAAATTTTTTATCACCAATTTGGAAATCAAAACCTTTGAATTCATTAGTGAAATAATCTTTAGTGTTAGATTTAAAATCTTCATGATGTTGTTTTACTACGGTTTGCTCTTCGTTGTAGCGGTTGAAAAAGTCAACAGCTTTTTGTTGCTCTTGAGTGGTACCAGGTCTCAACTTGATCTCTTGATAATAATCACTTTTAAGAGTTTCCAAATGCTGTTTTGCTTTTGCAACTTCTTCTTTATAAGCGAGTTTTGCTTTTCTTACGTCTCGCTCTTCATCCACTTCTTCATCCCAAGAAAAATTATCTTCAATCATAAAGTTAATTTCTTCAGAATTTAAGTGTGATTTAGTTTTTTTATAATACTCTCTTAATAAAGTATCATTGTCTACGTTAGAATAGTCAGCGTTTAATCTAACATAATCTTCTAATGTACCTCCAGTTTTATTCATAAAATCAACCAGTTTTTCTATATTTTCTGGTAAATCTATGTTGGGAGCAACTGGTTGTGTTTCTTGTTTTACAGGTGCTTCCATTTTTTCGCCTATTTCAACAACGTCTTCTTGTTTTATCGGCTCTTCAATAACTTCTTCAATTATTGGTTTTTCTTCTGTAGTTTCAACTGATTCTTTTTCAACATTTGCAGTGGGCTTCTGTTCTCCTCCGCTTCCCACTTCTTTGCCATCTCCGGTTTGTTGATCCACATCCACATTCTTTGTTTCTGACTCTGGAATGGCATCTGTTTTTGTTTTTGGTTTTGATAAATCTACTTTGAGTGGTTTATCAATTTTACTTAATTGTTTAGGTTTTATAACTTTAGCTTTAACTTTAAAGTCACCTTCTTGCTTAACTTGTTCTGACATAATATAATATAATATAAATTAATAAAATTACGACAACTCTTCTGTCACTTCAATATCTTCTTGACCTGACATAGGCTGTTGCATTGGTTGTAGAGGCATAGAAGACATCATTTGATTTGTATCTTCATTTGTCTCAAAATCCGTAGGTAATAAATCATTTTTTCTTTGATCTATCATTTTAGATTGTTGTGTAGCTTGTATTCTAGTTCTTTTATCTTTACGATCTTCAATATCAGCTTCTTTTTGACTCATGGCTTGTTTTTCCATTTGAGCTAATTGTAAATCATATTGAAATTGCTCAGCCATTAATTCTTTTTTAATTTGAGCTTCTTGTTGCATTCTTTGTATCTCAAACTGAGATTTAGCTTGTTCAATACTAACTTTTTCTTGAGTAATTGCTTGTTGTTTTTGAACTTCATTCATTGCAGCTTGTTCAGCAGCTTTTGCATTAGCCTCGCCTTGTGCGGCAATTATTTCTTTTTGATTTGCTTGATCTTTTTCTTGTTTCTTTTTACGTTTAAGTTTTAGCATTTGATTTGCTAACTTAATATTTTTTATTTGTCTAACATCAATAGCATCTTCTAAATCAATACCTCCACTTTGTAACGCTACCTGTATGTTTTGTTCTAACTGAGCTTGTGCTTCTTCGTCAGGTTCTAGTTCTAAATAAATTCCAAAATCATGTAGGTTTAACTTTGATATTTCTTTTAAAGTTTCTACGTTGTATACTGATATACTTTCTTTTAATGCGCTTGCTGTTAATGGAAAATTTAATGCATCAGCAACTCTAAGCGCAATGTTTTCACACGTTCTTAGTGTTAAATATAAACTAGCATCCAATATATGTCTAGTTGCTACATTAGACGCGTTAACTGCTAATTTTTGTAAACCAACTAATGAATCTTTTTCTGGCATCGAACCATCTCTTGCTTCGTTAAGACCAGTTACATCTCTTATCATTTGAAGGTAATATTGATATACACCTATTAATGATTGTATTTTTGCATTACCACTAGATGTTTGTAATTCTTGTATGGGTACTTTACCCCTGTTAGGATCACCATCTTGAGTTAAGCTTCTACCGACTATACTACCAGTTTGGAAATACATGTTTAAAGCTTCTTGCGGATTATAATTAGTACCGTTACCTAAATCAACTTCAGCCAAACCATCAACATCTACAAATACACCATCTGGAACCATCCTTGCTATTACTTGTTGTAATTTTAACGATGTTATTTGAATCATATCTGCATAAGATGTCATTCTTCCAACTAAAGACTCTATTCTACCTTCATACATATGCGGTGCACATATATTATAATTCATATAAACTTTTGTTGTATCGGCTGAAGGTCTTGTCATGTTTTCAGCTAATTTCCACTGTAACATTTCAGGAAGACCCATAATTTTAGCACCGCTAAATAACACTTCTATACTTCTTGATACTCTATCAAAATTATCGCTAGGAGGTGGAGCAAAAAAATCAGGTTTTTCTAAAGCTTTTTCTAGTCCTTGATCTGTTTGTTTTATTTTAAAAACTTGATCTATATAAGTTTTGTATTCAAAATACATAACCTGAACCATATCATTATTAGTGCTTGGTCCTCTCATATAACCCGCGCGGCCTGGGTACTTAGCTATTTTAGCAAGATCTTCATCTGTTAAATCAGGAAATTGCTTTTTTAATTCGGCTAAAGGTATTACCTTAATTTCTCCAGCGTAATAAATGTCTTCAAAATTAGGATCTTTTGTATAAGAATAAACTAAGTCAACTGGATCAACATAGTCAACAGTTACTCCGTTAGCTCTATTAAAGTTAGTTTTACAGGCTCCAATACCTAAAACAGTTAAATCATTGTTTAATCTTTTTTTAACTAAATTAAATTTATTTTTAGCTAAAATATTATCTATAACTTCTTCCTCAGCAACTTCAATACTTTGTTTGTAACTTAACTGCATATGAAGCTCTAATTCTTCTTTTGTTTCTGGTAACTCATCGGCTGGAATATTAGAAGAAGAATAGTCTTTTCCTGTAGTTTGCTTTGCTTGTTCTAGTAAATCTTGAGAATACATATCTCTAGCAACAGCATTAGCATATTGAGTTCTAATTTTTTGAGATGTAGGATCTTGAGCATACGCTTTAAGATCATACTTTTTTTCATTCATACCATTAACAACTATATCTACAAATTTAGGTATAATAGGTACCGGCTTCCAGTCTAAATTTAAATAAGATAAATCGCCATTAATAGATAATTCATCTTTATATTTTTGTATAGGTTGCTCTCCTCTTGCATACAGTCTTAGTCTTTCAAAGTTAGCATATCCAGTTTGCCACCTATTACTATTTATTCTTCCTCCTCTAAACCATTCATATTCAATAGCTTGCCCAACTGCAAGCCCATATTCTAAACTTCTCTTTTCCGCCTCAGGTACCACCTGACTTGGGAAGACGCTATTAGTACTAGTGTTAATCATTATGTTTAATTATTTTTGAAGCTGCTCCATAGTTATTAAATTTAGAAAAATTTAACTTAAGTTTTTCTTTAATAACATTAGCTACTGGTCTATATTTATTTTTATTACAAGCCATTATTGCTAATCCAGAACTAATAGAAGCATCATGTTTAGTTCTGTTGTTTATATCAAACGCTGCCCAATCTTCTAAAGTTCTTTGAAGATACATTGTTCCGTATTGTTCATTATTATAACCAACAAACATTTCTATATAAGATTCAATAGCTGCGGCATGAGCTTGTTTTACATCTTGACTAGAATTAGGTATACCACCTATTTCTTTTTCTGTAACCGATAGTTTATATAAAGTTTTATCTGGTCTATTCATTGAATAAGCTCTATAACCTCTACGCTTTAAATAATACAATAATCTAGGTTTATTATTTTCTGCAAGTATTGGCATACCATAAAAATGTAATGCCATAAGAACATCTTCAAAAAATATTTCAGCAGTTGAAGGTCTAGATATATATTCTAAAAACATTAAATTAGCAGGAGCATCTTCCATGCTAAATTTAGTTAAACCATGTAATGATCCTTTAGATCCTCTACCATCTACTGTTCCGGAAATATCATAACTATCACAACCAAAAGCACCCATGTGTTCATTAGCGGGATATTTAATTCCATTTTTTATTATAAATCTATTTTGTTGATCATGGTTTGGTATCCATGTAACAAAAAATCTACCTTGTTTGTTTGGTACAAAAATAACACTTGTGTCTTGTACACCATCTCGCCATTGAAAATTACCCTGTGTAACTACATTTGTATTTCTTAAATCTTCATTGTAATCTATTTGTTCATAAATCTTAGTTAGATTAAATAAAGATTGCTTTGTTTCATCTCTAAAAGCATGTTTTTCTGTACGTGGAAACTGTCTATATAATTCATTAAGTGCATCAGGATCATCCTTAAGACCATCTACTTCATTCTCCCAGTGTTCAATGACGCCAATTTCAATCTTTTGGCCATCGATGCCATCAACTGTGGATTTTGGAGTTTCAAAGACAGGGTATCCATGAGCATCAATGTATCCTTCGTAGTTCCATTCCATAGGTATGAACAAGCTATATAGTCCTGAGCTAGTCTGTCCATTGCGGTTTCTTTTGGTAACATTTGAGTCATCATATAGTTTTTTATAATTTCTACCACCTTTGTCAAGAGCGTTGCTCGTTGATCCCATCATGCATTTACCAATTATTCTACTACCTAGTCTTAATGTGGTTTTTGTAACCCTCCAGTTGTTGAGAATATTTTCCGGCTTTTCCCACTTACCTGCTTCATCGTGTACAAGTAGCATAAGTTTTTCACCGTCGTAGGAGTTATCTCCAGTATTTTTCCAGTCGATTGTTGTATCGAGTCCAACCATTTCTTCAAGCCGTTCATTTGCTTCAAGCTTTTTTCTTGTAAACTTTGACGCTG
>Ga0209535_1000756_pt1 | contig 22650 bp, 18 predicted proteins | sample LinPmetageLP28_FD_184041 | JGI IMG/M metagenome (GOLD analysis project Ga0209535, IMG submission 184041) | Marine viral communities from the Pacific Ocean - LP-28 (SPAdes) (version 2) | ecosystem: Environmental > Aquatic > Marine > Oceanic | place: Pacific Ocean | collected 2009-08-22
CAAACTAGAAGGTCGCTTGATCCACCTTGAACATAAACGTCACTTGGGTTTAACATATTATCCGAAAGTTATTGTCCATCTAAACACCAACCCAAAGTCTGATGTTTTTCTAATATTACTAAAGTATCTGTATGCGGCCATGGGAGAAATTTCATTAGCAAGAGTCCCGGTAGGGTTCCTGGTAAATAAGGCAATTTCATTTAAGGCCGCTCCATTATTACTACTACCACCCGACTTTTCTCTTTCGAGGTCGTTACAAGAATCTTCGTCAATAAATATTGTATACCTTACTGATCTCTCATCAATCCTGGTAACCTTTGAGAAGGGTATCTTACAAAAGACCGCATCTGGGGATGTCGCAAGATCATTCTTGTATTGCTTTTCAATAAATGCATGTAGGTTACTGTCTCCGGTACCCGCATACTCTTGAACTGAGGATAAAGGCTCCCCAAGTTCATAGGTGGAACTTACCTGTCGGCCTGAGGTGCCACTAAGTCCCAATTGAAATCTATCAATCTGATAATCGGTAATGTCATCGGACCCTACTAACCCGTATAATTGAGATAGGTTGAATCCAAATCCAGAAGTGATAACGTTGGCTTCATCATAGACCAACTCCTCCTCACCGTTTGCAACTTTATGGATAGTGAGATGACCTCTCATATTAACTTTATCTACAAACGATTTATACATGTTAAAAGAAATTAAATTTTATTACGAAAGTGGGGCCTTTATTAGTTAAGGACCCCATATTATAGCCACGTTGAAGACCACCTTCACCTGCCTCATCGTGACCAGTAAACCCGGCATCTGAATGAATCATAAGATTATCCCAAAAGGTAGCTTTTGAGACCAACTTATAGATTCTCTTATTATTTAGTTCATTCCCGACACGAAGGTTGTTTAGATGATTCCAAGAATATGGTGGATCTATTGATGCAGCCAGCATAGCTTTAACGTCGATACAGTAGACACCTATATGGTTTACTCCTCCAAACATTGCTAGGGTAACCGCATCCCCATGTTGAGGAACGACTGCCATAGCGGCTGTCCCAGATATAGGACTTATACCATCCGCAACAGAGCTAAACATCACACACCCATCTACCAGAGAAGAGAGAATATTTGTCCTTGCGAGGGCACTAGCTTGGCTAACCTTTATAAACCCATCCTTATCCACAACCTTATTGTGATTATACATTCCACTAAGAATACCACTGGCTATCTGACTTCCACCTCTATCAATTAGAATGAATCTTTGACCAGCGTCGGAGGGTGGAGCATATGCTCCCAAAACATTCCAAGCACTACTAACCGAACTATCCATGTAGGCGTTAGGGTAATGACCTAAGTCAGGCAGGGTAGCAGAGAAGGAGGATGCCGTAGTAGTTCTGGTTGATGCATATTCAAGTCGTGTATGCTCGGGAGATGGGTAAATAGCTAAGGAATCATAGGTATCTATAAAGTGTAACTGAGTAGCACTGGCTAAGTAAGAGCTAACATAATTCCCAGCATTAATAAAATTCTTAGCTATGACATTTTGACCACTGTCTCCATTAATATTATTGAAAGTAGCACCACTTACACCAGATGCTACTACGCCATTCGTGTATTCAAGGGTTATACTGTTGGGGCTATGAGCGTGAAAGTTGTAACCGGCTGCGTCTTTCCCAAGGGCCACAGCCTGGAAGGTATAGTTAGAAGCATCTAAGAAGTGAGTATTGACACTACTTAATGCAGGGTTAACCGTTAGTATATCGGTAAGTATTTCTCCAAATCCGTCTACAAACATTATGCCTCAATTACAGCCCACTGGCTTCGAATATTTTTATCTCATCAAGAGTTCCATTCTGGAACGATGGGTTGAACCATGTAGTCTTGTATCTGTAAGTTATCTTTGAACCGCCGTCCTTACCCATTATAGACTCAGTTTTAGTAGAGTCTCTGGATGTGGTGCTAGTCGTTCGATTTTTGCCTGAGAGTATGTTGAAATATTTAAATATGGTTAAAAGATTTTCCTTAGACACTTCATATCGATGTTCAACTCCCTTACTTGGGTCTACGTTTAACTCAATTAATGGATTTGCCTTGGGTCCAATAAGATGTCTCTCAGACATTTTCTTCATTGTTAAGTCTTTAACAAATACGTTATCAAACACTAAGAAGTTCTCTGACTGGATTCCGGGCAGCAGGAACACCTCTATAACATAATTTTGATCTTTAGTATGTACATCTCCAAATGTAACTTTATAATCTTGAGGCTCTATAATTGTTCTATTTCTAGTATTAAATTTTATAGTATAATTTTTAAAGTCTTTTTGACTAAGTTTAGTAACAGGAATTCTGATTTCTCCAGCCACAACATCTAAACATTTAAAGTCATCATTGGTAGGATTAGTTTGAAGTGGCTTTATCGAAACAGGGAACTGAAATACGTTACTATATGTATTTAATAATTGGCTTCTGGTAACTGATGCTCCATGTTGAATCCACTCTCCATTGGGTTTGCAAGTCCACATTTTACCACCCTCTGGCTTTGTATGGATCCACACCCCGACGCTTCTTCCACCAAAGTTTCTTCCCGTATTGTCTGTTACAAGAGTATCAAGACTTAATTCATAATCATGGTCAGGAAGTAAGAAGTTATTATTTAGAGGATAATCCCCTCCTCCATCCCAAAGGGTTTTTTTGCAAACATCCAGTCGAATCCTAGGCATTGCTCCTACACTCGTTTTAGAGACGATAAACGTCTTCCCAAACATGTAAGGATCATCCCCTTGCTTCATTGACTTTTTGCTAACCCTAAACACTGAGAATGAGTTCTCATCACTCCTAACACCACTAGTGTGGATAAGCTCTACACCCTTAATAAGCGCGGAAAAAACATACTCCGGCTTCTCTACATACATATCGTTTGGACCATCTGCTACATAGGAGGAAACTGAGTTAAAGGGAGCCTCTTCAGACTTCAGTTCTTTAACATCACTTATTGAGGTAGTAATTAAAGATCCAGCAGCGTCGTTATAAAGCAAATCAAAGTCATGATTAAACAATAAGGGACCATAAGTATGTGATATAATATTTGGACCATCCGTAGATAAGAACCTAGGTGTTAAGGTATGCTGATGGAAGTCCTGCGTATAAATTCTGTAGAGGTTACAAAGATCTCTCCCAAAGTCAAAGTTGTAGTAATCATTAACATCCTTGGGGAAAGTATACCCATCTATGTTTAGATTGGTATATTGAGAAGCCAAGTTCGTCCAGAAGGAATCAGGCAACAAGTTAAGCTCATCTATTAAGTTCTGTAGAGACTCCTGAACCTCAGCAGTTCGAGGCATCGCCTCAAGTTTACGTATTTCCTTATTTACGGCAGGAGGTCCATACTGAATAAAAGCTTTAGAAATCTTCTCTTCTTCAGATATATTATGCATAGCTGCATATATATCAGGAAGTTGTCCTCGGTCATTAGGAACACTAGATAGGGAAAAGGAGATGCCTCTAACAGGCATTGTTTTATTTACAGCATATCCATAATATGAATTTGTAGAATCTAAATCCTCACAGTGTGACCATATGGGAGGTAAATTTATATAACTACTTACCGGAGTGAAAGACGCTGACGAGGGGTTATAGCCTAACAGAATGGCACCTTCTGGTGCTGCGCTTAAACGATATGCGTCCATCTCGAAGGAGTTAGGCATGTTAAACCCAGTCCTGTCGTAATACCCATGGAAGGGCATTGCATTTTTAAGACTTCGTCTCCTGGATGATCTTCTGGGCAAGTCTGCCATAGAGCTTGCACTTAGAATTCTAGGAGACACTGCCGACTGTGTGTCTTTTCTTTCAAGAACCTGCTGTGATCCACGTCCGTGACCTCTCTTGTAAGACCCTACAAAAAGACCTGAGGCTCCATAGTTATTGTTACCTCCAGACTTAGATTCTTCTAAGTTAGTAGTTACAAGAGGTAAATGATAGTTGTCATTATAATTAACGTTGTCAACTTCATTAGATAACTCAAGTGTTATTAAAGGTATTGAGTGAGCGGGAGCAAATTTACGAACCATCTGAGAAGCAATAACAACTGCATCCCCGGTATCCGTTGTGATCAATCCCTTTTTTGTAAAGTCGTAATCAGAAGCATTCAATGCTAGTTTGAAATGTGAAGACTTACCAGACCATAAGGATAAGTACTTTACATTTTTACTATTTGATTCATCCACCATATCTGAAAAGTTTGGTGGATTGTTGTATCCAGGGGTAAATAATAACCAGGAACCGTCACGAGGTTCATCATTCGAATCTAAACCATACTCAGTAAGATATCCGCTTACATCTATTGCGAACTTATTGCTAACTCCAAAACAAGCCAATCGATCAGCAATAAAGTCAATCATTTTCTTGTTAAGCTCTACGTTAACATAGTATGGATACTCCTCGTAAGGAGGCATAACACTGTTGGTACCTCTATAGGAAAACCCATCTTGCTGATTTGGAATGTTAAAGCTGTCTGGGAATTTAAGGAAAATCTCATAAATGATTCTATCAGTAGCCCGTGCTAAATTACCCTCCATACTAGAGGTGGAATAACCTTGAACTCCCATTTGCAAAGACAGATTAGGTGTCCAGGTGGAATAGTCCTTAAAGTAACTTGACTCCGTAGCTAAAGCATAGTAAATGATGTAAGGAACATAGGATTCCCACAATTCAGTTATGTTTGATTCAATAGGAAATTGGTCTTTGGGAAAGACTGTATTTAAAGCGAATTGAGATGCCTTCCTAGTTCCAACAGACTTGTAAATACTAGTAGCATTCCTAAGCTGTAGTCTCCACTTATCTGGGTCGGTTCCGAAAAGATCCCATCCAATCAATTTAGCAACAAGAGGGAGGAACTCATCCGGGCAATCCTCTAGATCATAAATGGTATTAAGTTTCTCAGATAAGTTATCAACATCATAAGCTAGAAAGGATAAAGCTCTTAAAAACCTTACGAAAGGACCATCCTCTACTTTTCTTGTTGTTTTAATATTGCCATCAATAAACGTTTCAAATTTATCCCTAACTCTGAAGTCTGAGTTGTCTGCATATAAAGGAGAATAAATAATATCTATCCAAGTTTTAAGCTTGTCTAGTTGTTGAGTTCCGCTAAGATCATAACGGCTCCCAGCGGCAAAGTAACTATTAGGAAAATAATCTACTAGATTATTTCTCCACACATACTCCATCAACCCTTGAATACCATCAGAGGTTGTTACTTTCTTCCCTTTAAAAACATTATTAACTATTAAGTTAGAAACAAAAGAAGAAGGGTCGTAGCTCGTTCCAGTTGTGTTAAGGAAATATAACCAAGACATATTAGTGACCAAGTAATTATGAACTTGGGCTGGAGTCGAGGTAGCTAAAGACTTAGGATTGTTTAGTTTGGTAACAGGTATGAGTGTACCATCCACAAATGAGCTAAAACTCTCTATTGTTGTGAACTCGCTCATCCTTTTATTGGTCAAAGGCAGGAGTATATTATCTTCGAAGTCCTGAGTTGTTATATTAGTAAGATTATTTTGCTTTACGAAATAAGGAGTAATACCTGATAAGGTATTAAGATTTTCTGATGATCCTCCAGCGACGGAACTAACACTGATAACATTTGATATATTACTGGCTAAATTAATATTGGAATTAATAATAACGTCTGCTAGATCATCTGCCTTGGGTGAATGCTCTCGATCATCCTCATACATATACCCAGGTACAATGTATTTAAAAGCATCGAAATAGTTATGCTTATGAAAGTTCTTATTTAGTAAGTAGCTCTTTCCAGACATTAGACAAAGGAGGTAGTTATATTTAAGTTATTCATTTGAATAATTTCGTTGAATCCAACTTTAATTGGAGATTCCACATTGTCAACGCGAGCATATCTTATGTTAGTTTCATTATCTAAGATATACCTAATGAGATCTTGTGGAACAAAGCTTTCTCCAAAGTCAGTATTGCCTACATCAAAATACTTTTGAGTAAGTTCCCGAGCCGATTGGATGATCTGATTTTGACCTAGTTTATAGTTAGAGTCTAGGGTTAGAACTAAGAAAAGATCTAAAGTTCTAATGAGGCCATCAACTACCACAACCTCGTCTGTTAGCATTTTTTTAGGCTGGATAGATTCCAGAAGCTGTTTTTTATACTCTTGAGTTGCTCTTCTGAGTTGGGTATCTGAGGCTTTCTCCAGAACAAAGAGATCGATCATGTTAGCAGAAGAAAAAGCCCTACGAACAACAGCAGCAGCCTTCCCTGTAGATCCATAATTAGATGCAAAACTATTAGCATGAGCCTTATAGTCTTCAAGAGTCACTAACCTATCTTGACTGCGGTAGTAAAGTGGAGCATACCTTTTAGCACTTTCGATTGTTTCGGCATTTCTACCACCCGTTGCTAAACTCGTATTTTCTAAAGTTCCTTCAACGCCTGTTATATCTGGAGTGTCAGAAGTCTTTAAAGTCACCGTTACCGGAACATTTATGTAGCTCTCAGCAACGTTACCCCTAGAACCACCTCCAATTCTATAAGTTATAGTGTAACGATCTCCTACAGCCGGTGCTTGTCCGACGCTATTATCTCCAAACAAGAGAGATGCTCTAAAATTCTCATCTGTGGAAATTTGAAATACCTTATCAGTACCTCCTGATGCAAAGTAGATGTTGTCTTCTTCTTTGTAAACTCCTTGAGTTGCTGTTGATCCAGTTATAAAGACCTGGGCACTCCTCTCAATGTATGGTGCCTGACCTAACTGAACTTCTTTAATACTATCAGGAGAATTAAAGATACCAGACTCTACGACTAAAGCCCCTTCCTGTATAACTAAGTCTGATACTGTAACTACCGAAGAATCAACTGTCGCATTAACAATTAAATCAGTAGCCGCCCTGTCGAGGTCTACCGTTCCATCGCTGTTTAATTTATAAAGAGTGAAGCTAAGACTACCACCATCCTCTGGAGAAGTTATTGTGAAAGTTCTTTGATCTTCAGAAAGCTCTATGGAAGTAACTGATGAGTCACTAGTTTCGGCTTGAATTTGCCCGTCTGCCGCTGATGAAATTGGACCCTTCATACGAACTCCAATAAGCTCTAACAGTCTCTTTACGCTGTCTCTGCTCTTAGCAGTTCCTAAGTAGTTTTCATTCGCTAGGTAATCGGCCTTGTTAGATTGAATATGCCCAACAGCCGCCATAAGCTCAATTAAAAGAGTACCAAAGTCAGAAGACTCGAAATTGTTATAATCTAAAGGAAAAGTAGCTTTTACATACTCAATTAAGTTATCCCTGTAACCTTTAAAGTCGGCGGCTGCAAAGTCTATAAGTTTAACTTTATTCTCCAACTGTGTTGGTAAATACTTTAGGTAATCCGACTGTACTGTTCCTGAGAATACGACCATTAGACTCTAACTCCAACTCTAAAGTAGGGTACCTGTGCGTCATTATAAGCACAGTATAAGTTTACTTTTAAACCAGTTTCCCCAGACTTAAGGACCTGTAGTTTACCTATAGTAACTTTCTTTAGGTATTTACGAATGCTGGTGTTTACATCGTCTTTTATTGCTAAAAAAGTTCCTTCATCTAAAGGTTCAAACAAAAAGTTTCTAACATTGCAACCATAATCTGGCAGCATGAACCTCTCCCCAGGTACAGTCCTAATAACATCCCTTAATCCAGACCTAACGAGCTTTACGTTTACGGCTTTAGAAAAGTAGCCTCTTTCGGGTAACTTTGGAATAGGGTATCGTAGACCTGCAAGCTCAACAACTTTATTATCCACGATTGAGGTAGCAGACCTCGGAGCAACTTTGCCATAAACTTTTACTGTGTCAGAAACGGTCATATGAGTTTAACAAATTTAAAGAAATTCTTATTAGCGTTATAGTTCTGAGTCACTTCAGAACTAGTTAATGGTTTAGAGTAGAACTTTAATCCACCTACCTTTCCTTGTAATCCACTGGTGAGTCCCCCGTAGGTTCCTCCTGTGAATCCTCCAATAGACCGATCTTTCCCAATTCCCGCAGGACAGCCATCGGTATAGCCCCCTCCAACAATCCAAGGAGTAAAGAATCTATCTAGATTAGGTCCTTCACCAGAATACTCGAAGGAACTTGATAGAGTTAAGGAGGGTATCTTTGGAGCTAGCCTCCTTCCTGTTCCAAAGGTATCGTAGTAACCAGAAACAGAAAGAAGTTTAGAATCTAAGTAAACACTGACCTTATCGATTGCAGGATTAAAGGTGACTGCTAAGTGACAGAAGGCGGTACCACAGTCAGTAAAAGCAACGCTTTCAACCATAGAACTTACTGGAATCGTGAGACCATGCCAAGTCGTGTTGTTCGCGTTACAGGGTTCTTTATTAATAAACCCAAGACTAGAAGAGTTATAGGATTGTGTGGGAGCTATAACAAATGCTGCTGCGGAAGCAGGATTATCAAAGTCTTCATTACTGGCGGCTCGTCCAACAGTTCCTCTGCCTGCAAATCTGCGGTCTCTAGTGAAGCCCATGATCATACCTCTGACAAAAGAGGTTCCCTCGTCAAGGCCCATCTCTTCTATATTTTTCTGAGGCTCTGCGCCACTAGCCATACCTACGTTTTCATTAGCAAGGATTAATCTATATAAGCCACTAACATCACCTAAGGTGGAAGACAGGTTATATGAGGAATTTTCCTGTAATCCAGAAACTTGAATCCAGGCTTCAAAGGTTCCTCCAGATTTATTATATAATAAATCTTGAAGCTCTTTTACTGCGGGAAGCCTAATGTAAGAATTAGCACTAACCCCTTCTAGATAAGCGGTTCCTAACCCATTTTTAAGTAACCCTGATGCATCTCCTACAATTTTAGCGTTGTAGTTTTTTCCATTTTCCGAACTATTAAATACACCAAATTCTAAACTATTAGAAGTTGTCTCCTTAACCGAAAGCAAGTTATAAAGAGCTATTAAGTTGTCTTCAATAAGGGTTTCGGTTATTGATAATACAGGACCACCTGAAGCGGGAGCAGCATGATCGATAATTGCACCCCTAGCAATACCAGCTAGTAACAGATGATCAACAATTACTGGGTCGGGTGATTCAATCTTTTGTGTGTATTTAACGTCTAAAGGAAGGACTACCCCTTCAACATCATCCTGCTTGATAACCAACTTTCTCTGCTCTTCTACACCTATCATAAAGTTGGTACCCTCTAGATAAGAAAAATCATTAATCGGTATCTTACCAGGAGAATAAACAGGACCTTTTCCGTATAGCACCGGAGCTTTGACCGCCAGTTCAATTTGCTTCTTTCTCTTATCTGCTTTTTCATTAAAGTAAGCCGCTTCCGAAATTAGGGTTTGCTTCATGTTATCAATTAAGATTGTTGCAGAACCGTTGGCGGTCATTTCTGAAATATCAGAGGAAACATCAAAGACCTTTCTATCCCTTTGACCCTTGATACTTAAAAGAAGCCTGTCCTCATCGTAGAATCTACGTAGAGCTTTCGATTCATCAATGATGGTAGGATCAAAAAGACTATTGAAATAGTACTTAATGTTTTCAGACGTTAATTGATTACCTCTTCCACCTATGTTAGGATCATAAGATAGATTCCAATACTTTTCTCTTTCTAGAGATTTCTTCTTATTAGCCAACTCCATGAGGGCTGGCATAAGACCATTTGAGGTGTCGTAGTATAATCCATCCACAGATAGTATGAACTTGCCATTGACGGCCTCTGGAGGGCCTGCCTGAAGCCTGAAGACGCTCTCTGTAGCCCCAATAGGTGCGTCAATAAGCCTAGGCTCTAAGCTAGGGTCTAGCTCTCTCTGACCTAAAACAGTATTAATAACTTGAATAACGTTTACGGCTTTCTCTTGAAATTTTTGAGCTTCTGCTAACTGTGCTTGAGCAAAAGCATTCTCACCCTGAAGGGCAGCTTGGTAATTCGCGTTGTTTCTAGCAGTACCTTCTCCAGAGTTACTTAGGAACGCTTGAAGTTGACCAAAGCAGTTCTTAATATCCTGTATCTGCTGCACGGTGTTGAGATAGTTTTGATATATCTGTGCTCCGGCCCCAGCCACTGCATTAATAGTACCCATCAAACTTCCAACAGCAGCCAAGAACGAAGCCCCTCCTGAGTCCTGTCCAAACTTGTTTAATCCACTGAAAAATCCAAATTGACCGTTTCTGTCTGGGAAGATAGAGATCCCCAAGTTTACTTTAATCCATCTTGCGATCTTATTAATTACAGCTTGAGTTTTGGCCTCTGCTTCCTCCATTGCTAATTTTAAAGGAACCAGCACACTGGTAGGTATTAAGTTTGCATTCAGTATATCTAATTCAAAAAGACACGAAGGAACTCCAAAGGATAGAGCGATGCTTTCTACGGCGTTTTCTCCACCAGCTTGTCTTGTTAAAAATGAGTTTGAATCGAAACTTGCCATGTCTACGTTATATTTAGTTTTATACTAAAGGGGTATCCCCATAACTGTTTCTCACTACAACGCTAGGTATTGCAGGTACAGGAATTACCACAGGAGGTGTAATAGCAGGAATCGCCCTTACATAAGGGACCGGAGTTGGAGGAGACATAGGAGCCTGTGGGTAACCTACAACAGGAGGAGTTGTACCAATGACATTAACAGCCGTTCCATTTACGTTGACATTACCTCCCTTTAAGTTTGCGGCGAGTGCACCATACAAATTAAGGGTTTGCGCGTTCATGGATACCTCTCCAGCCACTGGGTCCATACTCAGCATACCTCCAGTCATTTTAACAGCCCCATTAAAGTTTATGATAGGTGCGTTTAAATCAATCATGGTGGTACTTTCAAATAATACACCACCCGTGCCGAGACTCCTCACAACTACACCACCAGTTGTTCCATTAACTTGAATCTCTGCCCCAGGAGTAATAATGTTTATGTTGCGAGTTGCCCTAGGGTTGGCAATCGCACCCGTAGATCCTGTCCTAAGAGTAATATCTTTATTCTGGCTGTGAATTCTAATGTTTCCAGACGAAAGACCACAACCTCCTAGATCAGGAGTATTTGCAAGATTAGAAATATTAATGTCATCCCCCGCCTTACCAACTGTTACGTTGTATGACGCACCCGCTTCGATAAGCACCGGACCCTGGGAAGTCATGGATATACTTCTGTAAGGGAAGAGTCCATTCGGTGCGCCTTGCACAGCAATTCCGTCATTGTGCTCATTGACAACCTGACAACCTTGCTCCCCAGCAGAAATTGACGCACCCATCTCTGACTCAAGGGCTGTGTAATTCTTTCTTACACTATTATTTAATTCAGTCTTGTTAACTAATCCCTGACCATCCCCATTTGCGATGGAGGTTCCTACTGGTCGCTTATCCTTATATAAGGATTGACCAGGAACACCCCTAACCGCTTTAAATTCTTCAATTCTATTTTCAGAGTCTAAAGGTGGATCATCTACAATCGTAGCCATGTAATAAAAGGGTGGTTCATTACCTTTAGGATTATCGTTCTCATACAGTAGAACATAAGAATCGATTATAGGAGGAGCGAAGATTCCTCCATTGTTAATATTATAACTAGGAGACGTATAGGCAACCCTTACCGCTTCACCTCGATTCTCAGTCTCAATCCAAAAAGAACCATCCTCGTTAGGAGAAACGTCAGATACTACTCTTCCTTTTACAATTTTCATAACAATTTATTATAGGCTTTACTGAACCACAGTTCCCGGTATTACCTCTCCAGTATTTGAGTCAAAGGTTTGCATTTGTAGTCGGTTTGCTATTGCCTGCCTCTTTCCCTCTTTAGGCAAAGTCGCCTTATTGGGACCACTCGTAGCACGAGGCTTTTTTGATTTCGTTTCTTCACTTGATTCGCCCGTAATAAGTTCCCTAGTCTTAGAGAGAATGGGATCTTCACCTGGATTACCCGGTTTAGCTAATACAAACTCAGAAAAGGCGTTGTTAGCACTCATAAAGTGCCTCGAACCATGCGTGATATAATTACCATTAAGAAATGTTGAAGGAATTTTATCAGAGTTATCCCTAGAAGATGAAATAATGTTGTTATAAAGACTGAAGAAATAGCATTCTCTGTTAAAGTAAGCTTTCTGGTTGAAGAATGGAAGGGTCTTTATTTGCAGCCCTATGATTTTTTTTTGCACCTTTTCAAAGAGGTCGGCCATCGTGGCTAATATTCTACTCTTGCCGTCTGCTATATTATCGTCAGTATAAGGAACTTCCACCTGTAAGCCATCTCTGTAATCACTCTTAAGCAACTTTTTGTAGCCAATAATTAAGTCTATGTAATCAGCAAATCTTTCGTCTTTAGATACTAAGCTCTGGTTGATTATTTTCGCATCAGTAGCCTCCACCCGACTTCTATATTCTTTAAATTCTTCACTGTCTGCTGTTTCCTGATCCTCTATCCACTTTGCCAAATTAAATCTTGATTGATCCAAATCATCTACAAAAATCTTTTTAGTGTCTAAGTATTCAATTAGCTGCTTGATATTGAATGTATCGTCAATTACAGCCAATTGAGTAAAATTGTTTAGATAGGGATTTCTTCTTATAGATTCCATTTCATAAGACATTAACTCTCCTTGAGCAAAATCTTTTTTAAAGTTTACAGATATAACATTTGAGTTTCGAACACCATGCATAAAGATAATATCTTTCTGATCTTCAATCTCTTTAAACTCCTTAGTAAATGGACCGAAATCTAACTTCTCTTTAAATGATGAAGTTTGTCTCCTTTCTCTAAGAAGTATGGTATCTTTAAACTTCTTTTGGTAAGACTCCCAATCAATATCGTCTAGTGCCTCATCCGAGAAAGCCTTCTTGTAAGCCGTTTCATTGCTTGGTTTCGTCTTACCCTCATCGGATAAGTAGATAAGTCTCTTTATAAGATCCACATCCCCAAACACTAACCTACTTGTTTTATGTTCGTGCATCGGACCTCCACAACTTTGATTAATGAAATCGTTAATTTCTACATCATTAATCTCAAATAAGCCATAGGTAGTGGACCTTAATTGATTCTTCCTTAAAGCTCCTAGGAATTCAAAGATTGGATCTAAAGCGGACTCTGGTGTCTTCACAGAAGGGTTAACGTCTATTTTCATCCCCATACTAATGTAGCACTCAGTAAGTAAGTAGTCGCTATCCCATAACTCTTTGTATTCGGTCATCTTCTCTTGAATAGCTTGAGTGCTTCCACTTCTCTCCTGGTTTGATGAATACTCTTTATACTCTGGCCCCCTGTGCCGCTGATCCATACGAAGTCTACTCGCCGCCAAATCGTCTACATTAAACTGACCATCAATGGTAACATCTTTACCTCCTACTGTAACCACTTCAGGAGGACCTCCACCCCTTGAAGTTTTTTCACCTTTATTACTTGCGTCAGGCTTTTTTAATCCTAGAGTTATCCCAAACTCCTTTAGTTTTCCCTGATAGTTTCTACAGAAGTCCTTACTTTCTGAGCCTGTAAGAGGATCATTAAATATCTTATCCATATCATCCCCCAAAATAATCATTATTCTGTAGGGGTCGCCATATACCTGCCCTAAGTATCTTCTAAGCAAGTGCCTAATATAGGTATTCCAACCATAGGGAGGCAATAAACATCTCTTCCTAGAAGGATCCCGAGTAGTTCTTGGTCCCTTAGTAGGCTTTAACCCCTTAGACATCCACACACTGGCGTTTAACTTAACCTTTGAACCCCTAGAAAGGGGAGGATTCATCTTGTCGCCGTCAGCAAACCCTAAGGCACCATGGAATTTTTTAGTATAAGCTTTGATCCCCTGAAGAGATCCCATTAGGAACCCTAGGGTTATTACCTTTACATTCTTATCTAAGTCTACCTGAGCGGCTCCCAGACTAACCTCAAAAGGACCAGCCCACTCACCTAGATCATCCCCTGTTCCAAAAGAAACATAAAATTTATTTAGCTGCTTAAGGCTTGATCCTAAAGGTATGTTAGCCTTAGCAAGCAACTCGAATGCTGAATTAAGATATGTGTCAATAGGTTTAGTAGTAAGGAGAAAGTACTCTAGTATTTCATTGGTTTCTATAAACTTTAAGTTTAGGTAACCTCTAGCATTAGCATTAGCAGGAATATTTAAATCGGCTTCAATTAGATTAGGGTTTTTACCTGGAGCGCAGATTAAAAAGTCTGTGTCGAATTCTTCCTCTCTTATATTCTGCATGACCTGATCCAAGCTATTTATTTTTGCATCCCCTAATTTTTGAGGACCAAAAAAGATACGCTTCATAGTATCAAACTTTTTTGTTACAATTATGTTTGGAGTGATCATAGGTTTACTAATTTAATCCTATCCCCCACGTTTAACTGTTGGAAAGGGTCGCTAATGTTGTTAGTCCAACAAATCATCCAGTCTAAGTTTGGAGTACCATAGAAAAGATTTGAGATTTTATCTGCTCTATGTTCATATCCTGGGGGTATGGTCCCAATAGTAAAATCCTGCTTATCAAGACCCTCTATAAATTCTCGAAACTCTAATGAAGCGAGATTAGTGGAGACATCTTTATTTTTATGTTTTACGATGTATCCACCTATTCTTAAATGATTCTTATAATTCATTAGTCTAATCCTCGGAGGTGTCTATATTATAATTCATAGCATCAAGAACATTTTCATTTATAATAGACTCCCAACCCGTTAGGTTATCACCTTCTATAGGGTCTCCCATAGCGTAATCTCCAAAGTTGCCTGCCCTTGATTCAACAAGAGACATACTAACTTTTATGGTGTGAGGTAAAAGTGTCTCAAGATCATAGTTAGAAGTTTTATCTACTGCTATCTTATAGTTCTCCACCAAACAAGGAGAGTTCATATACATGGGACCATGATTAAGCCTTACCAATGGAGGTCCAAACACCGTATTTCTAGAGTCATTAAGCACACTCGATCTTATTAGGTTTACCCAATACATCATCAGATCAACAACTTTGTCTGAGTCTGTATTCTTCACGCTGTAAAAATTAGAGCTTTGCCCTCTTTTTCCATAACGAGCGGCTGTCTCCGCAAGAGCTTTGACTCGATCTACAGACAACCCTAAACTTTTAAAGAAGTTTAATTTAGCGCGGTTGCCATAGTTATATGCAGAACCGAGTGCTGGGGTATTGCTTAAGCCCTTTGAGGGAGTGAATCTCCTTCTTTCAGCCTCTACATCTTTATTCTTAATAGTTTGCTTAAACCTCTCAGTAAACCCTTCAGTTTCCTGTAAGTGGTAAAGATGTAGAAAGCTCATCTCAAAGTCTAATTTAAGCTTTCTAGAATCAGCACCACCATATGAAAACAGTTGACCCGCTCTACCTAGTAAGTTATACTCTGCAAGATTAGCCTTACCATCTTCGTTAATAGTTATATTTTGAAGGAAAGGAAGGTGTGCTCTTGTTACTTGATCCCCCGAACCGAAGTATTCGAAAAGAAGAAATGACCTTTCTTGGAGTAGCCTAGCTCTAATCTCCGGCTTATTTGGATTAGATAAATCTGTATATATCGCTCTTCCTGTAGTACTCATTGTTGTTAGCCTCCGTTAAGGTCTCCTTGCTTTCCAGTTTCTGACATGTTAGCGTCTCGATTTCTCTTTATATGTAAGTCCTTTATATCCTGGAGAAGTTCGGCCACTTGTTTACTGTCGGACCCAGCTAAATTTGATTCCGACTTTCTTACCCTATCGACAATTCCCATAAGAATGAAATCGGATCTCTGTGTAGCTGCTCGCATTCTCGCATCGGAAGCCTTTTCCTTTTCTTCTTTCAGTTCTCGTTTTTTAGCAAGTTCTAACATACTCTTAGAGTTTTTAGAGTCATCTTCCATGTATTCACTAAACAATCCATAAAGACCTCCCAGGGCACCACCGACAGCCATTCCAGCAACACCAAATATAGATCCCATTCCCGCACCCTTAAGGGCCATTGATCCAACGTCCATAGCATCTCCTGCATCAAGCCCTTCCTTCTCTTCAATACCTAGACCAGTCTTTGCCATACTCAAGGCTTCGCCTGCCAGCGAAAACCCTAATCCTCCTCCCAGAAGCTTGGCTGAGGTGGGGAGCTTTGGTACTAGCATTCGAGCCATAGCAACATTTCCCAAATGGTCTCCTGCGCTGCCAAGAAGCTTACCTGCCGTGGTCTCCTGTCCGCCGAGACCTTGGCCTAACGCCGCTGCACCCATACCAAGCATACCTACCCCCATGGGTGATTTAAATGCAGACCCAAAGTTTCGTGGCATCCTAGTTTTAATCGCCTCTGTTAAGTTTTTAATTGCTCCCGTGCTCTTGGTATTAAAAGTATTAAGATAGGCTGAATGTGCTACTTGCCCCTTATTAGTTAAAATATTGGAGTGAGTTAATTTAGTCATCGCCTTCTGGGATTTTGCAGGAATTGCTCCTCCCGCCAAGTTTAAAAATGACTTACTTCCTGTTTGCACGGCTGCGAAGAGGTTAACACCCTGAGAAATTTGAATTAAAGGTAACATCAAATTTGTCACCGCATCTAATGTCATGGGAGCTATTTTTTCGTAATACTTATTAGCTAATTCAGTTTGATTCTTAAGAGTTTTTTGGTTATCTTCTGCTGTTGATAAAAGTTTTCTATCGTTAGAAGGGCCTGCTACAGCGATATCCTTAAGCATTACAAGATTGGAAGCATCTTGCTGACTAAGACTATACATTGCTTTCAGTGTATCAACGGCAACATCAAACTCCATTCCTCGGGTTGCCTCAGACATTTGCTGGCCAACTGAAACCATTTTCGCTCTAGTTTCATCAGCCGATATAGCTCCACGAGCCATGTCTTCAGCAAATTGTTGTATACCTAGTAATTCTCTAGTAGGTCTGGTTGATAAGCCTCCCTTGAATAAGTTCATAAATGAACCTATCTGCTCTTCTCCTAAACCCTGGAAAGATCCTTTGACATCGGCAAATACTTCTGAAAGGTTTGAGGCGACCTCAGGTCCAAACAACGCAAACTGGTTGATGTCCCCTTGCAGCTTTTTAATACCCTCCAGCAAGTCACCCGTAGCCATTTGGTAATCTTTAGCTGATTGAATAACCGAGTCGTTAAACGACCCTAGTGCCTCATAGTTTCTACCAGTTGCACCTAGTAGATTATTGTTGACATCTCTAAATGATTGTTGATTCTGACCCGTTAGAATTAACTGCTCAGTTAATCGGAGAGTCCCGCCTTCGGTTTTTCTGATACCTGCGGCAAAGTTGTCAATAAAAGCTTCTGCTGCTCTAAGATAGCCAACACTGCTGTTATTGATAGCGGTGGAGTTCTCGTTGATGATCTTTTGTAAGGTAACACTCTGGCCTAAAGCTTTAACATTGATTCTATCGGCCTTTTTAACAACCTCGGTACCCTTATTAAGAACATTGTTTGACTGAAGGATTGTGTTACGCAGGTACCTTACTTCATTTAGGTTGTCTAGTTGAACATTCTTAAGGTCACCTGTATTAACAGACAGTCGGGTAATCGGATCAACTAAACGATTCGTACCGTCAGTTGAATCCTCCAACGCAGCTACCATGTTTGCGGTCAGTTGATGCTGTGTATTTCTTAGATTGTTCTTTGCCATGGTTACTGTGCGATGTCAGGATCTAATAAGGATATTGAGAAAAGATCAGATATGGATGCAACATTAAAAGTCTTAAAGCTACCACTGTTTAAAACACCCACCAAACCCGCTCTATTCTCCCTTCCTAAAAGTCTTCTGGAAATGGTGGACTCTTTCAATGCTTCAGTTAATTCAGACGTTCCTCTGCCAAGATTTCTAAGGTATCCATAATCGATAGTTTGATCTGTACTGTTAGATCTTTTCTTGATGGATAAATACCTGGACAGAATTCTATTCTTATACAAGTTATTTATCACGAATTGAAGCAACTGGTCACTTAATGATTCTATTGTTAATACTTGTAAAATTGTATTATATGTGGTTCGTGCAAACCTGTACCCTCTTGCACCAGATCTCCTAGTAGATACAACAAGACCCTGGTAGATCGCATTCTTAGATTCTGTAATGTAGGTAAACTGGATCATATCTCCAGGTTTAAGACCTAAATAGGAAGTTTCTGGTGCCCTGATCAATCTGTCTTTAGGGTCTAAGTCATTCAACCTTTCCCTAAATTCTCTGTCAACTCCTCGGTAGTGTAGTGCCATTGTAATATTTTTGAATATTTCTCATATTTATATACAGACATTGTATAGTAGGATCTATCATCTATTTATAAAATATATGGGTAGCTTAGAACAGGATTTAGTTGAAACAATAGATTTATTAAATTTTACTTTCTCTAGTGACTTTGTAGATAAATGGTCATTTAAGTATGGTAAAAGATTACCTAGTTTATTTCAAATAAGACTATTAAAGTCTTTAGATAGTAGAAAGCCATTAAAAATAGAAACTGTTAATAAATTTCTTACAGTTGATTCAGGATTTAATGAAGATGTTGTATTTAGTTTTCTTAAAGATATTGACATTAAGATCTACAGACCTATAATTTCAGGAACACTTAAACAAAAGACAATACAATGAAAGATCTAAAAGTACGTCAGATTATTGCTAAGGGAGTCTCAGATTCTAATCGATACACCTCTCCACCAGATGACGATGGCGCAGCAGCAACTCTGGGCATGATGCTACTTTTTCTTATCTTTTACGCTTTCTACTACGCGGCTACTCAATGACTTCTTTAGCTCGCGCTGCTCGTCCAGTCTTTTACAGACAACATCCTCTGATTCGAATTTAGGGCAAGCTTCCTTATACTCACACCAGTTACAGAAGATGTTCTCCTGCGCCCAGAACTCATCCTTCTTCTTCTTTCGAATTCTCCACACCTTATCAATTTGCTGTCTCTTCCATCTTTCTATCTGAAATCTGGTGAACTTGACGGCAACAAAATTACCTGTTACGGGGTAGTAGTGAGCACAAAAGATATTCTCAAAGGGGACACCATGAATCTCGTGCATCGCCCATGCGTAGCCCTTTAGCTGGTTGTCATCCATTAGAGTTTTCTTTCTCTTCTCCTTTTTGGATGTTTTGTAGTCAATTACTAGATAACCACCATCCCGCCCCTTAACCACTCGGTCAATGATGCCAACGAAGCTGATATCGTTTTTCTCGTCTAAGGGCAAGCTGACTGACTGCTCAGTTGAGACAGTTTCCCCCATCTTCTGATTCCAGATCAGAAAGTTCTCCAAACAAGTCTTCATTCTCTCATTCTCATGGAATGGGACTTTGTAAGTCGCTCGTTCCTGTTCCGCAAGCCTAAGGAGAGACTTTAAGTCATTCTCCTTGTATCCAAGTTCAAATACCTTATGAATGAAAGAACCGAAATTCAAAGCGTCTTCATTCTTGGCACCAAATCCTGGTAACCGTTCTACATATCTCAGCTTGTATTTCCATAGGCATTGGTCTATGATGTCACTTCGAGAGGCACTGATATTATTTATAAACATGGCGGATAGTTCTTACATTAGAAAGTATTGCTTGAGTAAGTTCCAGTCTAATTATAGACTTACTAGTGATGATGCGGAATTAGTAGTTCCATCATTATTTCTAGATAACGACTACAAGAGACACATGTCGATTAACCTGGAGACAGGTTTGTGGAGGTGTTTCAAGAGTGGTGAGACTGGGAACTTTGTAAAGCTCTATGCGACACTTGAGAAGTGCTCTTTTCAAGAAGCTTATGAGAAGTTTGTATTTGAAGACTTTATGGCGGGACGTGGCCTTAGTCACCGCAAGCCCATTGAACCTATCAATCCACACAAGATTAGGTCCAGCCTGGAGGAAGCAGAGCACTTTGAGGAAATCGAAAGCCACCCCTTGATTGATAGTCGTATGCTTCAAGGCTTTCGCTTCATGATGGCTAAAGAAGGAAAATACAAGGGCAGACTAATTATACCTTTCATCAACTCCAGGAACAAACTCTTTTACTTTCAGGGTCGTGCTATTAATGGGGAGTTGCCAAAATATCTTAACTGCAAAGACCTCAGGAGTTCACAGGTTCTATACCCTTTTGATTATGCCTCTCACAAGCCCCTGTATATCACTGAGGGGGTCTTTGACTGCCTTAGCCTACAAGCGGTAGGGTTGAATTCAACAACGACCCTAAGCTGCTTTACGAGCCGCGAACAGATGCTACAACTCAGTCAGTATCAGGGACCCCTAGTCTGTGCATTTGATAATGATGGGGCTGGGGAAAATGGTAGAAAGAAGTTTATGGACCTTGCACACTGGGTGTGTCGGGGTGATTTATTTTCCGTAGTGCCGACCTCACCTTTTAAGGACTGGAACGAGATGCTAGTTAAGGAGGGACCTGACTACCTCAAGGAAGAGGCAGAGCAAATCACCAAGCTAGACGCACTCTACCTAACGATGCTATCGTATAATAAAGGCCATCTCGTTTGATACGATCGTTTGATTCAGAGCATTAAACTTAAGTCTAGCAACGTAGGTTCCTGTCATGGACCCTAAAGTACCATCCAATAATCTAGGGTGCGTTTTCAAGGCTTCAGTATCAAAACTAAACACAACGGTATCCTCGGATGTGGTATCCATAACCGAAGAAGTTGCTGTGTATCCTGATACCTCAACTCTAGCGGGTAGATTTCTGTCTTGGTTTTTCTTATAAATCTCAAGCATTGGTTGGGTCACTAAGGACTGCTTAAAGAGATTAGTGATGCTTCTATCAATATTGGCGTTCTCAAGAGTAAACTCATTTGTGAACTTGAGATCTACTTTAGACCCTAGTACCAAAAAGTTATTCTCAAGCCTTGTGGAGCAACGAAAGAGAAGAGGCTCTGTTACACCAAAGAATCTATCCTCGGTTAAGGTAAACTCATTGATGATTGTATCTATATTAGAGCCAACAACGCGCCTAACAGTCCAAACATCAAGGAAATCTCCCGTGGTATCGACTCTGTTTTTTATTTGCTTAGTATTGGGAAAACTTGAAAGATTAAATTCACCACTAGGTTGAACTGAAGGCTGATTTAGAATTACGGCATATTTACCAGAATCAAGTTTATAGATGCCGGAAGCGTTACCCTCCCCAGGGTCGTAGTTGCTAGGGTCAAAGTTCGAGTTAGTCGTTACTGAGTTGTTATTGGTGAAGTTCATCAGAACTTGACCAGTTGCAGCATAGTCAATCTCACCATCAGTATTAATGACTGAGCTTGGGAATTGATTGTTTGAAGCCTTAAAGACCGATACTCCACTTATCTCGTAGGGATCAGTGTATTGCCCATCATTTATAAAGTAGAGCAGAAGAGCAGTTGGGCCTAGAACGGTAGGTCTTTCATGCCTAGTAACGACTTGATTTCCGTTAATTATCATAGCGATTCTCCAATCTTGTCATCTCATCTGAGTAGAATTTCAGGAAAGACATCCTTTCTTTCTTCGTCATTGTCTTAACATCAGAGTAAGAAAAACCAATTTTACTTACTAATATGTAGGCTTGTTGTAGTAGGTCCTCAGAGGTTAAAGTTTCTGTTAGCTCATTGAAAAAAAACCGGCATCTATCGGTACTGCGAGCGTATCTTTATGCCCACATTTCCCGCACTTAAATACAAACCTAGGATCAATACCATACTCCGTGACCGTAATCTCTTTAAAAAGAGTCTTAACATCCGCTATTTCCATCATTCCAATGGCCTTAGATATAAAGACAGGATCGGTATTTTCATTAAGGGAGACTACAAACCTATACAGATTTTTGTAGATAGTTTCCGTGTCCATTAAATATGGCTCTTCTCTATTCCTAGGAAGTCTAATTACAGCCTCTACCTCTAGTTTGGGAAGGTATACTTTCCTAGGGTCCTCGTAATCTGCTGGAATCTGGTTTAAGTTAAGCTGCTTGGATAGCTGAATTTTAGATTTAGATTCGTGATTGCAGTTATTACAAACAACCCCAAACTCGTAGTCATCACCATAGGATACCTCCCGCAGCTTCATTAAAAGGTAGTTTTTGTCCATGAGAAGAATTTCATTGACATTTATACCTTCGACTGTCTTTTCAAGAAGTTCAGTTACAATATCTTTTTCTATATCCTTACCTGTAAGAATCAATTGCTCATCTAAAAACTTTAAAGGAGAAATCTTAATGCCAGTAAAGTCAGTGTAAAACTTACCCCCGGACGGCAAGTTTGTTATGGTCATAGAGGAATCTTTTATTTTACCGAAAAGATCATCTAGGGCTTTATCTCGTTGACTGCCAATGTCGGCATTAATTTTTTTAGCTTCACTCATAAATTACTTGTTGTTTTCTAATAAACTATTATAGTATATGAAGTTGGCAGTAGGTAACTTAACGACAAAGCTAGAAACAGATAATCCTGAGATTATTGCAACATTACGAGACAAGTATTCATTTTCTGTTCCTGGGTATCAGTATTCACCAGCCTATAGGAGTAGAAGATGGGATGGAAAGAAACGTTATTTCAACTCTAGTGGTAAGTTTAGAACCGGACTACTTCCTCGAATCTTAAAAGATCTTGAAAAGATCGGAGCTAAAAATATCGAATGGGAAAATAAGCCAGAGCAAGAGGAGCCTTATATCCCTTCAGTATCGGAGTTTGAATACCGAGAATATCAAGAGAAAGCT
>Ga0209535_1000757_pt1 | contig 22631 bp, 28 predicted proteins | sample LinPmetageLP28_FD_184041 | JGI IMG/M metagenome (GOLD analysis project Ga0209535, IMG submission 184041) | Marine viral communities from the Pacific Ocean - LP-28 (SPAdes) (version 2) | ecosystem: Environmental > Aquatic > Marine > Oceanic | place: Pacific Ocean | collected 2009-08-22
TTTTTGAGATCATTGTATTTGACGGTGAGCCAACCGTGTTCGGTGCTCATGTAGTTAACACGATTTAATTTTTCTTTGTCCTTATCTCTATAGCCCACTAACGTTTCTTTCCTTGACCTCTATATTTTTTGAAACTTCGGCGCTTGTGTTTGTTCTTTGGCCGTGAGCGTATACTACTACCTATGCTTGTTCGTTTCTTTGGCCCTGCTTCGTGAGCTCTGTGTGATTTAGCTAATTTAGCCATCTATATTCACTCCACTCATTCTTGCAAAAAACTCTTTGCTTTCCGCATTGCGTTCTCTTGCATGCTCTATACGTTTCTCATTCAAAGATTTTAAGTGTTGCAACCATGTAGATTGTGCGTCGACCGGCAATCTTGGGTCCTCTAATAACTTTTCAATTCTTTGTATCCTTGCAAATAAAGTGGTGTTCATCACAGCTCCTGAATTACAATTACTAATCTATATTTTTCTTTGGCTCCAATAATAGTGGTTGGTACCAAATCTATTTTACGAATATCAAATGACGTGTTTGGCTTAGAACCAAAACCCATAGGGACCGCCAGCGATATCCTAGCATTCGCACCTTCCGGGCTTTCGCAAAACTTTTCCAACCTCGCCACTAATTCTTTTGTTGTCCATTTAATCATTTTATTCTCCTAAATTATAATATTTCTCACATCTTTTCAACCACTTATACTTATAATCATCTAACCGTTGGCCGTCGATCGTAAACACTTGTAGATTTAATCCTCTCGATGCCATGAGGATAGCTCCAACTTCCATCTTAGTATTATACAGCGCATCATGGGCCATCATGTATGCCGCTAGCTGAGTAAAGTAATCTTCAATCCACTCAATCTTTTTAGGTTTATTGGTTTGTTTAAAATCAATCACTGCTGGTTTATCATTCCACACACCGGTGCAGTCTGCCGTGCCACCATAGAACGTTGGGTAGTATAACGTGACTTCAGTTCCCCAATACTCGTCCATAGAAGGCAGTGCGCCACTAATGATTAGTTTTGCCATACGTTTACCAATGATGCCAATGTTTGTTTGATCGTCGTAGCCAATTCCTTGAATGTGATTCTCAAGAAATTTATGCATAGCTGTACCCACAGAAGCTGCTTGATGCATAACAGCATCTGCCTCTGCGTCACCAACTCGGTCTCTCCATCTTTTAAGACCAGCTAAATCTTTCTTGTCTTTTGTAGCCCCAATGATTGTTGTGACTGATGGAAGAAACTTTCCTTCGCCTTCGTAATGACGTTTGCCGTTAATCGTTTTACGTTTTACGTCTCCGTAAGGATATTTGTTTGTAAGTAAAGATTTAGGTTCTTCGTTATTTTTTTGCATGTCCATTGAGCTTTAACTTTTTTACTTTTTCTTTTGCTAAATGTTCAATGAGTTTGGCCAATGAAAAGCTGACACCTAAGTCCTCTGATAATTGTTCCTTGATTAAATTTAATTCTTTGTAAGCTTCTTTCGAAATAGAAACAGACGAGTATTTACTGATGTCGGGCATCATTACCTTCTTTCTTTGTTATGTTTTATATTGCGATTTCTCGACCGGTCTCTTGGACAAAAGATACCCTAAGACTGTTAATCGTTTGTTGAAGTTGTTCAATCCTTTGTTTCAAAAGTTTGTTCTCTTCATGTAAACGACTTGTCTCAAAATCGTCGCCAAATACAAATGGCATTAGATTATCTTCCATATAGATTCCTCCATATTTTATTATAATGTACTACTATATATAGTATTTTACTATTGACTGTCAACTAAATAGTGTTATATAATCAATTAATTAACAGAAAGAGGAGAAATATGGCGCATACAATAACAAAATATGATATTTTTAATGCACAAGATCATTACAGAAGAGTAATGAGACTGCCAGAATTTAAGCAGTTAAAACTTTGTCAAAAAAAATCAGTTATTAATTTAAGAAATAAATGGAACAATTACAACAGATGGGAAAACACTATAAATGAGTAGAACAGAACTAGATAATCGTAGACCATCATACGCATTTCAAATCACAGATAGCAATGGAACTCCTTACAGGCTGGCCGTATCTTTTCAAAATGATGAAGTAAAAGAAATATGGGTGAGTGGTGGAGGAAAAGTTGGCACAGAAAAGTTTGATATCTTAACAGAATTTGGCAGACTAATTTCCGTTGCTCTTCAGCACGGTGTGCCTTTTGAAGAACTATATTCGTGTGCCACTTATCACACTGACGGTAGGCCGTCGACCATTATTGGGGAAGTATTTAATGCTGTTAATTTTAAAGAGTCTCAGTCTTCTGGATCGAATTCGGGTTCAAATTCAATATCAAACTCTAGATCAGTTTGATCATCTTCTTGCATCTCTTCTAATTGCTTTTTAAATTTTGTAACAGTATCCGAAACTGCTAACGGTACGTATATTAGTTTACCGTTTTTAAATTGTTTGAATTGTTCTTTACAAAGTTTACAGAAAAAAGTGTCCTCCACTATTTGTTTCATGGTTGTCATTGATTGACAGCTAGGGCACAAACATATGTTTACAACATTATCTTCCGTCATTTTGCATCTCCCCAGTTATCAGCTATAGCATAGTCAACCTTACTAGGTATGTGTAATTCTACACACGTTTCCATTTTTTCTTTTATATTGAGTGCCTCGCTTTTGTCTTCAACAGATATGTTTAGTTCGTCATGCACTTGTATATGAGGAATAATACCATCTTGCTCGTACAAGTCTACCATTGCTTTCTTTGTTTGGTCCGCCGCAGACCCTTGAATTAACTTGTTTAATGCCTTGTATGTGCCTGCTCTTTTGTAATGTGTTATCTCTTTTTTTCTCACAGCTTCTTTTGCATCTTCTTCTGTCTTATAAAAACCTTTTTCATTAAACTCTCGTGGCTCATAAAATGGGAAACGACAATGTCGCCCTAACAGTGTCTTAATCTTGCCTCTAAGAGAAGCCGTATCCATGACTTTGTATGTCAACTGCTTCACGAACGGCACTTTATTTTGATAGATAGATATTATCTCCTCTGCTTCCTCAAGATTAATACCTAACTCGTGCATCAATTTATTTTTTCCCATGCCGTAAAACAAACCAAGATTAATAGTCTTTGCTTGTTTACGATCAATCTGAGCAATATCTGCCGCCATCTGGTGAAAATCTGCATCGCCTTTTCTGTATGCGCTTACTATAGAATTTACATCTAAATTATCACAATAAGCATAGTGAACAACCATTCTAGGTTCTTGCTGTGAGTAATCAAATGTTCCCCATTTTTTTCCTTCTTCTGGAATAAACAAAGAACGAATCAATTTTTTAATCTTAGGATTTTTTGCAGGAATTTGTTGTAGGTTTGGATTGCTGTAACTAAATCGTCCCGTCACAGTTCCGCCATCGTCTGAGCGCATCTGATGTATCTCTGAATGAATTCTACCTTCATGCTGGTGTTTTAGAATGGTGTCAATAAAAGTTGTGTTAGCTTTATTGATCTCTCTTGCTTCCACAATTTTTTGTGCTATCTCATGCTCATTGCTTGTTAAAAAGTTTTTAGTAAAACTTGGCGCACCACTTTTTGGTGTACGAGGGTAAACAATATTTAATTTATCAAAAGCTTTTGCAATGGAAGCTGCAGCCCATATTTCTATGTCCATACCACACATCTTTTTTATTTCTAACATCAATTGTTTTTCGTGTTTTGATAATTGTTTTTTCGCAAGTGTTGCACGTTCAAGATCAACTCTTACTCCGTTTGCTCTCATGTCAATTAAACAAGGTTGTAACCTGGTTTCCAAGTCATAGATATCGTGTAGATCTTGATCTTCTATTTCTTTTTGATTGTATAAATATAGATCATAAGTCAACCGTGCATCATGCTCTGCATATTCTCCAACATGCATGGAAGGTAGTTTGTACATTTCTTTTTTAGGGTCAACACCAAACTCTTTTGCTGCTTTTAATAATAAATCTTCATTCTTAACTTGCTTAAGTTTTTCTTTTGCTAAACTGTTTAATGTGAAACTGTATCTGTTCTCATCAATCAACGCACTTGATATCATTGTGTCGTGTATTTTACCGTTGACCGTTATTCCTAAACTTCTCAACCATCCTAAATCGTACGACGCATTATGAAAAACTTTATCACAATCAAGTTTAGCTACAGTCTTAAACCAGTCTAACACCTTCTTTTTATTGAGGTTTCCGCGTCCATGAGCTATAGGATAGTAGCTCTGCCAATCAGCAGTTGCCACAGCAATACCAGTTACATAACCATTGCCAGTTGCCCAACCAGAGCCGTGTGTAGTCAAGTCTCGATCACATGTTTCTAAGTCAATAGCAATTAGTTTTTCGTTAGATAAGTCAGGGTAGTAATTTTTTGCCGACCATTCTGTAGGAGCTATGTATTCAAATTTATTCATGTCAACAGCTCCCTTCTGAAGTGACAGTTTCTAGTGGTTTAAATTTTCTTCTCGTATGTTTAATTTTCTCAATGGCTGCCGACACATTTGATCTGTATATTTTACTCCAAGCCCAACCATTACCTTTTTTAGTTTCGATGTTGTAATGTCGAAACACAATACATTTTTTAGGCATCCAAATATCTACTACATCAAAAGAAGTTTCTCCTTTAAGCTCAGGGTCTTTAAATATTTTGTTTGGAATAGAAATTAATATGGCTTTATTTGTTGCTTTAATTACTTGACACTCAGGTATCCAAGTGTGATATATAGAATCATTGTAATCACCAATTTGTAATTGATAGTCTTCGGTTAAGTAAAATTTATTCACTGTATGGATAGTCTCTTTCAATAATCATTTCTATGTAGTGTATCGCTTTCTCTAAATCTTGTTTTCCACTTCCTTTAAATGGGTGTCTCATAATATACTTGATTGCATTACCTTCAGCAAACAATAGTTTATTTTTATTAATAAAGTCTGCAGGTTGTATAGGAAACTTATTATAATGGTTACCGCCTATTTGTTTATCGTAGGCAGATTGTTTCTTTTTAAAAATCATAAAGCAAACCTAAAATGCATCGTTGTTTGAGGAAGTAAAACATGAAGCTCATTCTTTGCACGTGTTGAGCCAACGTAAAAAACACGTTGTTCGTCGTCAGAGTCTTTCTGATACGCTGTATATGTCTTTATGTTCATGTCTGTCGCAAGTAATACATTATCACATTCGCCACCTTTTGCACCATGAATAGTAGAAAGTTTTATCCTAGGTTTCTTCTTTATATCTTCTCTCCCTAGTCCAAGGCGAAGTAAATACGCTCTATCTTTAATATTAATTTTATCTAATGCTTGACTCCATTCTCCTACACTAAAAGGCCCCAACAATACTTTTAATGTTTCCATATCATATAAATGTTTGTCGTTCATAATAAGTATCTTTTCTAATGTTTCTTCTGTGGAATTCTTATAATGAAATATTTTTTTAATTGTTTTCTTGTCTATCATTTCTCCATCGGACAGACTGTTCCAACCTATAATCGCGTCGAACATTCTTTGTGCTATAGGCCTTACAGTTTTTTTGAATTCTTGTTTCTCGTACCAAAGACCCTGATTACGACACTCTTCTTCTAGCTTACTTAAAATAAATTTATCTCTTCCTAGTATCAGCCAGTTGCCTTCAAGCAAATCAACGCTCTCAACGTTCTGATGGTACTTCACAAGACCTTCTTCTTCCGTAGGCTCCCATTCTTTTTCAATTCTATTTTTTGTAATTTTTATAATACTTTGAGCAAACTCTTGTACTTGTTTTTTTACCCTGTAGGACTTTGGCAAAACAATTTCTTCTGCTGGATAATCTATGAATCGTTCGACATCCGCGCCAAGCCACCTGTATATAGCTTGGTCATCGTCTCCTGCTAAATATAACTTCTTAGCTGTAGAAGCAAAATGCTCTACCATGGACCACTGCAAAGGAGTCAAGTCTTGAGCCTCGTCAATGAAGACAACATCAAGAGCTGGCAGCAAGTTATTATTGACCGCCTCATAACACATATCACAATAATCTATATAACCATTTACTTCTTTATATTGATCGTAAGCTTCAGAAAAATATTGTAAAAATCTCCAGTCCACAACAGAAGAATCAACATACTTTTTATAATGTTCTTGTAATGAAATACCACGAGCTCTGGCTAAATTGTGATGAGTCAAGTATACGTTGTCCGTCATTCCTGTTTCTTTGTCCACAGCAAGTTTTGCTTTTAAACCAATCTTATCTGCAAAAGAAATGTACTGAGACTTTTCCATAACAGCTTTGCCATCTAAATCAATCGAGTGATAGCCACAAGAATGCAAAGTAGAGAACCATTTAAAATCTCTTGCATCCAACTCAAACTTCACTACAGCACGGTCTCTTGCTTCGTGTGCCGCTTTTCTTGTAAAAGAAAAATAACCAATCTTATCTATCTCATTTTTTTCTAGCTCTTCTTCTACATAGTTTAAAAGAGTTGTGGTCTTGCCGGTACCAGGAGGACCTAGTAGTTTTATAACTTTACACATTAAGCTTCATACTCTTTCTTGTCTGTCATGTCTGGAATCTTTGTTTCAACGTCGTCCATCTCATCTAAAAATTCGGGTACTGACCATACTTTCATCTTAATCTTTTTTCCTCCGGCAGCATCCATGTTCACACTGGTTATGTTTCCCCCAATGTCTCTAAGAGTCCTTGCTATTTTCGGTCTATTAAAAGCTATAAATTTTTTCTTTTTTAAATGTTCTTCTAAATCTAATAACAAAAAATGATGCTTTCTGTTTTGATTCGCTTCTCTGTTTAACCAAGGCTTTCCTAACTTTAGTTCTTCTTTGGTTTCAGCAGCACCTTTACTAGTGCACCATTCTTTTAGATAATCAAGAAACTCTTCTTTCTTTGTAATACCTATCTCAGAAACATCATTTGAGTGAACAACCAGTTCTCTTATTTTCTCTACCCATCTAGGTGCCGGTAATGCACTAGGAACCATTTTTAATTGTTCTGTACATGCTTTTTGAAAACGACTTTGAATTAATAAATCGTCAGTAGTTAATTCTAAAGAACCTCCGCCCTCTAAACTCATAAACCACAACGGAGGATCAGACCCATATCTGTCTAATCCCGTTGGCTCAAAATCTAAATCAATTTTGCCTTTACCATACTTCCTTTTGTAACATTGTTTTTTATTACAGTTTGATGTCAAAGGTTCTTTGTTACACCCATAGTCATATTCTTTTTTAGTAATAGAATTAACTATAATATCAATTTCTTTTTCATCTAATGGTGGGTCACATATGTCTTCGTTGACCGTTAACAGTTTTAATTTAATCTTTTTCTCTCCAGACTTTTGATAGTAAACAGCAATATTTGTCATTGTCTCATTGCGACCGCCTTCAGGTATGCCGTTTGAATACATTGTATTTAAGCAAGGAGGACCATCTACAAAAAAATCTTCTAATTTTATATACTCCTTATTCACGTTTTCTTGAGCGTAGATATCATACAATGTGTAGAACTGTTCTATGCTGCAAGGATTACCGTCATCATCTAAAGCATGACGTTGGCTGTCCTCAGCGTTAAAGTAAGGTAAGTTTAAATAGTTTCCTGTTTGACCCTTATCCAATAATAATTTTACTTGTTTTGGAAAAATCTCAGAGCCTGCACAGCCTAAAAAAGAAGAGTATTCTTTTAATTTAGACTGCACAAGACCCGCTTTCACAGGGACAGTGAAAAAGATGAAGACATGAGCGCCACCGCTTTTTGATTTACATACAATCAAAGGTAGTCCATGTTTTCTAATTTTTGTAATTAATTCTAAATGACTAAAGCCATTGTATACGTCGATGTCAATACAGCCCCATCGACATTCATTATTCTTATCAATAGGTATTATTCCTAAACTTGCTTTACCACTTAAATGATCTTCCCACAAAGATTCTGGTAAGCCCTCTGGCTGTCTTATTATTTGATTCTTTCCTTGTAGTTTACCTGCATCGTTTTTATCTTCAGGTATAAATTTTCCGTAAGCAATATTAAGCCCACTAAATATCTCTATAAATTTCTTTTTCATTTTGTCCCTTTATGTAAAAGGGCGGCTTGCGCCGCCCTAGTTTTCTTAGTATGAGCTTGAAGTAGCAGCTTGTGCTTCTTCCTCATGAGACACCTTGACCGCATCCTTGCCTACCGCTTGAGAGAACAATTTTGCTGCATCATAAATGCCTTTTGTACTGACGGGACCAATCTTTTGAATGTCCCAACCAAACCAAGTCCCTTTTGAATTAGACTGTGGTACGGTCTTTAGCTTATAGATGTGACTATAAGAAGGAGGTGTAAACGGTCCGTTCTTACCTTGCATCTTTAAGCCAAGCATCATGGAGTTCCACTTACGTGAAACCTTTCTTTGTGTAGCCTTCATGGTAATAAGAGCTTGCTCATAACCGCCCTCACTTACAACCAAGACATAATGATTCGCAGTTTCGTCAATGACGTTACCGTTAGGCAATCTGTTTTGATAGTTAGAGTCTCTCGGTGCTTGACTTAAATCAAACTCCGCTCCATGTATTGCTACGGGTGCACCGCTACCTTTTCCGCGCTCGCCCCACTCTATAAACTCACGTTTATAGTGGCAAGGTATTATATCAATACCTTGTTCTCCATCATACAAACTACCAGACACAGTATTGTAAATCATGCCTGGCTCTGAGCCTTCTACATAATTATTACTTGTCTTGTTGCATTGTGGAGAGAGTTGACTCAACACTTTCAAAAATGGAAGTGCTAAATCGTCCGTGGAACTTACGTTCTCAAGGCCGCTCTGTGTTTCCGAATCTGCTAAAAACATATCAGTGTCCATAGCTACTACTTCGTTTTTCGTTGTTTTTGTTACTTTATTCATTGTTATTTTTTCCTTGTTACTTTTGCTTGCCTACCAACAAACGTTTTAAATATATCTTCAGGTGGTAGCTCTGCACCTTTTTCGTGCAGTTCCCGAAGAGTTGCTTTAAGGGTCATGGGCTCAACTTTTAAATCTTGTTGAACCTCATACCCATTGGCGGTGGCTAACTTGGAAAACTCCAATGCCTTTCCGTCTTCGTTACGACCAAACCTAGCTGATATTTCATTCTTGATGATATCACCTAAGTTATTGTCACGAAGCCATTGATATGCCGTTGCCCGTTGATCTGGGTCTTTTGGCACACTAATTCCGTAAAAGTTTTTAATTTCTATTGCACTTCCATCATTTAATTTTAATTGTGTCAAGTTCTTTTCTCTCATTAACTGAGGTATTTTTTCGTTCCTGATACTTACAATTTGTTCTTTTATATGCTTCAATTGATTCTCGAGGGTGAGTGCTTCGTTCTCAAGATCGACCAAATTTTGACAACAATCTGCGATACTAAGGAGACCCGAGTCATTCACTCTCTCCAATTGATCGTTCTCAAAGTTTATCAGTTCGCCGTCGTAGTCCAGTTCATTCATCATCTTCTTTCTTCTCCTTGTTATAAAGGTCTATAGACAAAGGATAATATTTACCCGCCATTCTATCCCACTTTAGCAACTTAAACTTACCATGGTTTCTTTCCGAAGCCACGACAGCTGCAACAGCAATAACTGCTGGGTCGCCAACAAGTAACAAATAATCTTCATCATTATAGCCTTCTAGTTTCTTTCTTAGTGAATGTATAAATGAGCCTGCACTATATATCAACTGAGCTCGCTCTGAAAACAGAAACTCAACTTCACCAAAAGGCAACGCTTTCATCACGTTATACTTTGGCATGCCTTGCGCCGTTCCTGGTGGCTCTTGAATACAATATACAGTCATAAATACTTTCTTGACATTTAATATAATCATCTTATATAATAAATCAAGAAAGAAAAGTAATTAATTTAATAAAGAAATAATAGGGAGGAGGGATGGCACAAACCATGGACTATCGCTTTAAAACAAAACCGTATCAGCATCAAATTGATGCATTAAAAGTGTCGTATAAAAAGAAAAACTTTGCTCTTTTTTGTGAAATGGGCACAGGTAAATCAAAAATACTACTAGATAATATTGCCATGTTATACGATGAAGGCAAAATAGCTGGTGCAATTATTGTAGCTCCAAAAGGTGTTTACAAAAACTGGATAGAACAAGAGATACCTACTCATCTACCAGATCATGTTGAATGTAGAACCTTTCAATGGACTGCTCCAAGCTCTCGTTCTAAGCAAGATCAAGAACTGTTAGATCAATTATTTGTGACTACTAGAGATCCTTCACTAACTTTGTTTGTAATGAATATAGAAGCGTTCTCTTCTAAACCTGGAATGGAAGCCGCAGAAAAGTTTTTGATGGCCTACAAGTCAATGATGGCTATTGATGAAAGCACTACCATTAAGACTCCATCTGCCAAAAGGACTAAGAATATAGTGGCCGTTAGCCGTTATGCGTATTACAAAAGAATTATGACAGGAAGCCCTGTCACTAAAAGCCCATTGGATTTGTATGCACAATGTGAGTTCTTAGATGAGGATTTACTAGGACACAGTTCATACTACACATTTAGAGCACGCTATGCCAATATGCAGACAATTAACGTTGGTGGTCGTTCGGTAAACATTGTTCGTCCTAACAATAGTTACCGTAACCTTGGCGAGTTGTCTGATATCGTCAGTAAGTTTTCATATAGAATCTTAAAAGAAGATTGTCTTGATCTACCAGATAAAGTTTTTGAGAAACGAATGGTTGAACTGACACCAGAACAAAATAAAGCATACACAACTATGCGGCAGATTGCTCTTGCAGAACTGAATGGTAAAGTTTGTTCGACTGTAAATGTGTTGACACAACTTTTAAGACTACATCAAATTACTTGCGGCCATTTAAAAACAGATGACAAAACAATTGTTCAGTTAAAAAACAATCGACTGACTGAATTAATGTCTTTATTAGAAGAGACAGAAGGTAAAGTTATAATCTGGGCAACTTACGTTGCAGACATAGAAAATATCGTAAAGTCTTTAAAAAAAGCTTACGGAGAAGCCTCTACAGTAGCATACTACGGTGCAGTGGATGCAAGGGTCCGCCAAAAGCAAATCACTCTGTTTCAGGATAAAAACGGCCCTACGCGCTATTTCGTTGGAAACCCGTCTACAGGAGGGTACGGAATCACCCTTACAGCGGCTAGTACGGTAGTATACTACTCTAACAGCTATGATTTAGAAAAAAGACTGCAATCAGAAGATCGAGCACACAGAATTGGTCAAACAAATAAAGTGACGTACATTGATTTGATGTGTGAGAAAACTGTTGATGAGAAAATTGTCAAAGCATTAAGAAATAAAATTAATGTTGCTAATGAAATTCTTGGTGAAGATTTAAAAGATTGGATTTAGAGTATTTGTTTGAAAGCAAAGATAACACCAAGCAACATTCCAATAGCTCCAAACGATGCCGCAGCTCCCATGAACCATGTCATCATCTGACGTAACTCAAAGGTGTGTTTGTTTATAGTGTTTTGTTGTGCCTGCAAAATGTCTAGTTTTTCTTCAAAGATTTCATAGCGCAATTGACATTCGGCTAAGTGTGTTTCTAGTGCTGCTTTTGTCTGTTCCATTATAATCTTTCCGCAAAATTTAATCCGGTATATTTGTCACGAATATCTCTCATTCTTTCCAAATCTATAAACTCTCTTAATTTAATGTTTCTATCTCTTAAATTTTTAACTAATCTAGTATCTCTAAACAACCTAGAATAATCATCTGGTACAAAACGGCCGCTTAAAATAATATTTAAATCTCTTTTTGTAAATCTTGTTTTACCTATATTTTTCAAAATGTATTTTTTTTCATATCCTAATTTTATAGCATCTTCAAACACTTTTCTTATTTCAACAAAATTTTGATATTTATTACTAAGAAGATCTTCATATTCTCTATAAACAGTTTCAGCATTTAAGTTCCCTCTTCCAAATTTACTTGTCAACAGCCTTTTGGCTTCCCTTTGATCAGTGAGATATTTGTTAACATTAAATCCTATGGACTTCCCAACATCAGTTTCATTGATTCTTATGCCTGCAATCAAAGCCAGTGCTTCATCAGATGCATTAAATTTTTCTTTATAAACACCTCTTTCTCCCATAACACCTCTTGACATGTTTGTGACTTGAGTAAAAACTCCCGGAGTCAGTCCACTTAAAAAATGAAAAACTGATTTAACCGCTTGGTCAGAAAAATCTTCTTCTGAACTAAATATTTTTCTTCCTGTTTTTGTTCTGCCTCCTCTTATAGTTATATCTGCTAATTTTTCAGTAATAATTGCTTCACTAACAAAAGGAGATATTAAACTCGTAAAAGATCCAGGACCTGTCTCATCTCCAAAAAAAGCTTTAAACATTATGTCATCTAACTCTCTTCCTTCCAATCTTCCTTTATTTATTTGACCCATAGCAGCGTAATAAGGCGCACTTAAAACATCATAAGGACTTTGATAAGCAAAATTTATAAATTTAACATTTACTTTTTCTCCGTCTACTGTTTTAGATACAGGAACAAGCGGACCTGACCTATTCCATGGAGCAACAAAAGATTCTCGTAAAGCGTTTATTTGCTCCTCGTCTATATCAACTAAATGCATAGCCGTTTCTTGTGCAACTTTTCCTGTAGCTAAAGCTGAAGAAAAACCAATTAACTTTTTAGCTCCTGACTGACGTACAAATTCATTGCTTGATTGCATTTCTCTAAGACCAAATTTTATTAGATTAAAGCTTGTTCGATACATCTCTGCTGGAAAAGAAATAAAATTTCCAAGAGGTAATCTTCTTAAATTTTGTATAATAGAAGGCACGTAAGCATAGTTAGGGTATGTGTTTTTAATTGTTTCTGCTGCTATTTCTCTAATTGCTTCTTCTCTAGTTTTAATAGATCTTCCATCTGGCATATACTCATTAAACTGTCTTCCAAAAACTTCTCTGTAATAGTCTTTAGCATCTTTTATGTGAGTAGATTCGTCTCCTAATTTAGCCGTGTTGCTTCTAATTATGTTTAATAGTTTAGATTTTTCAAACTCATAGCCAAATATTTTCCATACATCATCTCCACCTTGATATATTTTTGTAGCATTACTTAAAATAGAACTATCCTGAAGTGTTTTTAAAATGTTTTCTGTTGTGCCTAATTTACCTGTTTCTTTGGTGCTTCTGATTATATCATCTACTAAAGATTTCACTTCATTTGTTATGATGTTTGAGTTTGTTATTCCCATTCTTCTGAACTCTTCTCCTTTAACAGCAAGTCGCTCAACATCAATAACTCCTTTAGGACCAACTACATCCTCAAACACAAATTTCATAGCATCTCTAAGACTTGCCCCGCGACCAAAATGGCCGTTGGCTAATGCAAACATTGCAGCAGACTCTACATTTCTAATTTGAGTTGTTGGACTAAGTACAGTTTTACTTAACTGTGATATTCCTTTAGTTGCAAGAAACGCTTTATATATTGAACTTTGCAGTAATATATCTGTGCCTAGCACTTGTCCTTTTAAAGCATCAGCTATTTCAGGAGTTGTCCATTTGTTCAAAAGATTTTTTCCTAAAATTTGATCTACGCCGTCTAAATACTTTTCATCTATTTGAACTAGTTTTAAATTTTTAATTGGTCCAACGGTTGTGTTTGATCTAAATATGGCTTGCGCTAATTCTTCTGAGTCTGCTGTAATTATCTGACCTTTTTTTGCAAGGGTCGTCAACAGCTCATCAAAAGTTTCTTTTTTACCAACAATTGACCCCATATATGCAACCGTGTCTAAAATTTGAGCTCTGTTATCTACCGAACCACCCATTATTTTTCTGACTACTTCTGGCAAGTCTTCCATTTTATCTATTGTTGATATAGTTTTTCCTTTTACTTTTTTTAAAAATTTTTTGGGAATAGATCCAATTTTAGCTATTTCAGCAGAAGTTACTTTAAACAAGTTCTCAACACTTGTTTCTGATGAAGCTTTATCTATTAAGCTGTCTACGGCATCATCTGCACGTTGCGAAATTGTTTGAAATTGTTCTCTTGTAATCGGTCCTATTTTGCCACCGGAATAAATTTTAGAATTGGACAACATTTCTCTAAACATTTGAGCAACATTTGCTCTATCTGCATCTTTAACTTTATATTTTGAATTTCTAACGATTTCATAACTTCGATTTAAATATTTTGCTATATCTGTTTTAAAAAGACCTTGTAGTTCTTTTGAGTCTAAACCAAGACCTTTGACCGTTGTCTGTAGATTTTTCATTTCTAAACGTAGTTTTTTCACCGCTGTTTTTATTTCTTTATTACCAAATTGTCTTAAGATTTGTTTATCTAAGGTTTTATTTGTACTAACTAAAAACTCTCCAATTTTACCAAACATGTCGTTTTTGTATATTACAGTTTCATCTTTTGCTATTTTTCCAGTGACTCTTGCCACATCGTTAGCCAATCTATCAAGATTATCTAAATGAACACTAACTCCTTTTTTCATACTCTCTATCGTAGCTAAACCTCTAGCTAAAACAGGTTGTACTTCAGCATCCGTGTAGCCTCTTGTTCTAAGAGAACCTAATACGTTATCTATTCTTTTAAAAATTCTTTCTTTAGTTGACACTGAACCGGTGTTATATAAACCCCAGTCACTATACTGTGGTATACCTAATTTTTCTCCCGCTTTAATTCTTCCTGCACTCAAGGCTCTAATCGTTTGAGGTATGCCTGATTTTGTACTAGTGATTACTTTGGATAAGGGGTTTACAACAACAGTCTCAGCTACTTTCATAACAGGAGATCCTACAACACCCACTGCTTTCGCTGTTCCTTTTATTGCTGGACCTAAAAATGTAGTTACTCCACCAACAACAGGTCCTGCCTCTAATCCAAATAATAATTTTTGTTGAAGTTGTGCAGCAGCTCTTTCTCTGCCTTCGTATTGAGTTGGATCAAGTTTTTGTATAAATTCATCTGAGTATAGGTTAAAAGCTTGACCAAGAGTAGCATCACGAGAAGTTGATGCTATAGGTTCAGAAACAACCGCTGGCAAAGCATAATAACCTAATTTAGCAGCCGTTCCTTTTATTCCTCCAGCTTTTGCGACTTCTCCAAGTTTTTTTATTTTTGATACTTTACTAGCAATAGACAATGCTCCTGCGTAGGGAACACCAAACTGCGTAACAGTTTCAACAAGTTTACCTAAACCATCGTCTACATTTATTTTGGGATATACTTCTTCTAGTTTTTCAAGTAACTCAGTGTCAAAAGCATAATCAGATAATCCTGCTCCTAGCTCAAGAATACCTTCTCCTATTTTTAAAGCACCTGATCCTAAACCAACGCCTACTTGTTCATACCAGTCTAAACCTTGAGTGCCTGTATCGCTATAAAAATAATTATCTTTTTTCTGAGCCATAAGTCATTATCTATTTCTCATTCTTATGGCTTGTTCGGTTGGGCTCAAAAGAGCTACTTCAGTAGGGGACAGAGTAGTGCCCGTGCCCATCTGTGTAGCTACTGTGGGTTGAGCCGGAATCGCAGAAGGCACGGTTATCGGCATTACTGCAGGAGATACTTTTTCTTTTGCAGCACTGAAATCCATTCTGTCAGCATCAGGTAGTTCTAACCTAACGTCGTATTTAGTATTAAACTCATCTACGTCACCTTGATTATTTATTATTGCAAAATCTTTAAAAGCGTTTGGACTGTATGCAATTAAACTTACAACATCATCTTGTATAAACTCAGGAAGTTTACTTCTTAATTGAGTGTAATTCATCACAATAGGTGCTTCTTTTTCTTCAAACATAGGACTTTCTCCTACTAAATCTCCTTCTGCATAACCTACACGGCCTCCAACTTTGTAACCAATTCTTCCGCCATCTTTAAGTTCTTCCGAACGTTCTTCCGAAAAACCAGAACTTTTAATTACAAAAAGTATATATTCTAAATCTTGATTGTCTAAGAGAATTTTTTCTCCGTCTTGTCCAACTCTTGGAGGTACTCCATAAATACTTCTAAACTCATTAGGATCACCGCTCATATTAGTTTCAGTAATCTGTTCTGCAATTTTTAATTTTAAATCTGAATAATCTTTTTGTTTTTGTGAACCTAACATTATTGCTTTGGTAACTTTTTGATGTTCAACACTTCCGGTTTCATAACCAAAAGTATTTAAATAATAATTGATGTTGTCTATAGCTGCTGTTGAGTCTCCTCCAAATTTGTTTTCTATTTGTTTCATTTTTACAGCAGCATTTAAATCTTTTTCTCTTCTAATATCATCTTCAACTCTAGAAAATTTAGTCGCAAGATCGTTTTCTTGTCTTGCAAAACGTTCGGAAACCGCAGCTTCTTCTAACATTAATTTTTCAGCCACAGCAGCATCCGCTCTTGCTAGTCTTTGATCTTTTGCAGCTAGCGCAGCATCTGTAAAAGCACTTACTCCAGAAGCTATTCTAGATTGCCCTCGTCTTAAATTAGGATCATTAGCAGCCGATAGACCAGAAGCAATGGCACTAAGTTTAGCTGCTTTATTTGCTTCTTTATTTATTCTTGCTCTTTCTGCAGAACTTTTATTATTTAATCTTGTTCTTTCAGAATCCTGTAGTTCTCTTAGAGCAACAAGTTCAGAATCTAATTTTTCTCGACTAGAGTTAATGTCTTTGTTTGTTTTAAAAAAAGTATTGTAAAGGTTGTTAAATTCTTTTTCTGTAGAAACTTTTTTTTCAATTGAAGAGCCATCATAAAAAATAGGTCTTCCTCCAGGTCCTGGATCTTGTTTACTTAATTCTTCAACTCTTTTTTTTTGAGTGTCTTCTCTTCTTTGTATTTCACCTGTTGTATCTTTTTTTATTTTATCCAAAACAGGCGTAGAACTACTTGTTGGATCTTCGCTCATTGAATCTATAAAACTTTTTACTTCTGGCCCTAATCGTGTTTTTGTTCCTCGGTCTCTATAAACATTATAAGGACTTTTAGTAACACCCGGTTTACCATAAAGCTCATCTCCACCAATTCCTAAACCACCAAAATCAATAGTATTAACAATACCGTATCCTCTAGGGTCTCCTAATATTTTAGGAAAAATAGAATCAAACCCTGCGCTTTTTTTTGCCATTTGTTCTCGTCCTTTAGTAATTCTATCGTATAAATTTAATTTAGACTCTAATCTATCTTTCATGCTATTTGGAATATTCAGCCCTAGTTTAGGGTTATAATTAGAAAATTGATTACCCCCGTTTTGAAAACCAACTCGGCCGCCGACCCTGTACCCTGGTCTGTATTCCAATCCACTAGCTATACCTGTACTACGATGTTCTCGCTTTGGCACACTAAACATTTTTCTTTTCAAAATATTTTTCATATTTTAGCTCATCATACTGTAAGCACCAAGTCCAGCTTGCATACCAGTAAGTATAGGATTTGTTGGTTGATATTGTTGAAAACTAGGCATGCCACTTAGTGCACTTGAGAACTGACCCAACCCATAAAACGGTGTTTGATACGATGCAAGATTTTGAGCTCCTGTAATTTGTCTTTGTGCTTCGCCAAAGTCAAACAATCCGCCTACATCACCCATCAAACCTCTCTGAGCTGTTGTGCCTAATTGACCGTAAAGTTGACCAATGCCTGCTTGAGTTTTTGCAGCTTGTTGAGAAGCTTTTAAAGCCGACTCATAACCACTTGCAGTAATACCAGCCATAGCTTTAGCCAGTGCATCGCCTTGGCCTCTTGCAAGTTCAGCATCCATCACAGCTCCTCTTGTTCCAGAACCTGCAAAACCTCCTGATTGAATTTGACCTTGCGTTGCTTGTGCTTGTTGTTGTCCAAATAAACGATTTAAATCTGTTTCGGTTGTATCTCTTACTTGTTGTAAATATGGATTCATGTAGGAAGTTGCTGCTTGAGGGCCTGTTGCTTGTAAAGCAGTAGCTAAAGACTGCCCTCCAGCAGTTAGAAATGGTTGGTATGACCCTAAACCTGTCTGCATTAGTTTCTGTGCTTCGCTCTGCATTGGAGTAAAACCAGGAGCCAGTTGTTGTCCTGTTGGAACATTCTGCGGCTGTATCATTTCTTGATAGCCAGGAATAATATTTGCTGCGTATTGTTGTTGTTGGAGTTGTTCTAAAGTTGCCATTATGCTTGAGTCTCTAAATTATTCATTAAATCGTACATTCTTTGTGATCCTTTTTCAATACTGCCACCACCTGCTGCTCGTACAGCGTCGGCCGTCATTACAAATTCGTTTTTAGATAATCTTGCAGGCACGTCATCTGCCCGTTCGTAGGCGCCTACCGGTATAAAACCTCCATCACGATAATCCATTTCCATTGCTGGTTCGCCACCGTTTGCGAGCCCTATTATACCACCATTTCTAGCAAATTGTACAGAAGGATTTACAAAATTAGAAGACGTGCCTCTTATCTGTGAAAAATATCCAGGCTCTTGTCCCAATGTTAAATCTAAAGAATCGTTTTCCATAGCTTTATTTTCAAGGAACGCTAGTGCTGTTGTTGCACCTGAAATACCAAGAGCTATTTTTTTATCAGTAGACAAACTATTAAACCACTCCATAGCCATTTTACTTTTTTCCGCAAACGGTGCTTTAATAAACTCACCTAAAGTTGTTGATTTTGCTGTTGCTGTTGCTGTGGTGTCTGTTAATGGGCCAGCAATATCGGACATATTAGGTCTTCCCTCTATAGCGCCAACTGTAGACTCTGCACCAGATACTCCTGTATTCGCTATTTGAGCTTCTTGAGGTTTTAAAAATCTATTTAAATTAGAATCACCTCCAGTAAAAAATTTAGTTTCACCAGTGCCACCAAAGATAGGATCAGCGCCTCCCGCTGTGCCAAATAATTGACCTCCAGAAAAAGGACTAGTAAAATAACTTCCTACGCCTCCGCCTGGTGTTCCACCAAAACCACTTTGTAAACCAGCTCCACCTAACATACGAGCTCCTTGTCCCAAAGCATACGTGCCAAGACCTGACCTTACTGAGCTACCAATTCTTCCTGTCTGATCAAAACCACCTAAAGCCGCTAGTCCCGCAGCGGCGACCGGATTAAAAGGAGCTACAAATGGAGCCGCTTTTACAGCTACTTCTGCCAGCTCATTTGGAATAACTTTACGAATTGCTTTTTTTAATTTGCTTCCTATACCCATGATGTATCCAATCTATCGTATTTTATATTGTTTTCAATCATATTATGACCTTGTTGGAGGGTTTCTTATTTCTAAATACGTAACCATCATATTAAAAGGTTGTTCGGTATTTGTAAACTTTAATATGTCCCCAGATTCTAGCACAATTGGTACTGTGTACGAGACTTCTGCTGCGTTTGCTACGGTTCCGTTGTCAATAACTTTTGTTGCACTAGCTGAAGAATCCGTAATAGCAAAAATATTACTGCTGGCACTTGATCCTGATGAATTGTAAAAATTTATAAAACTTGTAATAAGTGTACTACCAGCAGGACACGTCAATATGCTATATGCCGCATCTTCTGCAGTAACATTGTTCATAACCATTCTATATCTTTGATTCGTACCAGTATCTATTTCTACATAACTAGCAACAATATGTTGATCAGCAACACTTGTTTGCCATAGCAATTGATCATTTTCTTCTAAGACAATTGTAACTCTTAAATGCGTTCGTGCTCCAGCACTAATTGTTCCTGAGTCAAGTGGAAAAGAACTAGAGCTAACAGAAGAATCTTTAAAAGCTAAAAAGAAAGAAGAGCTACTTCCGTTTTCATTTTGCACAGAAAGGCTTTTCAATAGGATTGTTTTACCTGCAGGACAGGTTACAATGTTTTGGCCGCTGCCCGTTGTATCTATTTCGGTGATAACATTTTTAAAAGAAGCTCCCATCAGGTTCCCGTCATGTACCAAGCAATTTGATCAGTGATTGATATAGAATCATCTTCTGATATTTTATGTGACATTTTTAAAAACTCTCTTTCAACAGCTGCTGCTAGTTGAGTTATGTTTGAATTAACTTCATTAAGTTGATTTTGAAAACTTGCATTTGCTGCATCTTGTCCTGCCTGTGTTGCATTATTGAATGCCTGTTCAAAAGTTTGTTGAAACAAAGTTGTTGTTGGTAATCTGCTAAATCTATTTCCTGACATTATTCGCCCTCCTGTTTATATTCAGCACCGCTTTTTTCTAAATCTTCTTTAGCCTTTTTTCTTATAGCCGCCTGATGTTCGCATGTAAAACTTTTGCAATCAGGACATTCATACTCCATCATGTGTTTCTTCTCCCATCAGGTTGAATATTAAAACGTACATCTCCTAGACGCCAATGAGAACTTGTAGCAGCACTTGATACAATCATTGATACTTGTCGCCCTCTAGCTCTTATGCTTTGATGTGTAGTAGAAGTTGCTGATGTTATTGTTTCTTCAGTTCGTTGTGTGCCGTTAGGGTAGTCTCTAAACTTTAGAGTTATTGTGACATCACCTACTTGATCTGCAAAATCAGGAATAACGTCACTAATAAACATGAGCTCGTCTCCGTCTTGAGGTAGGTCAATATCAGCAGAAGTCACAGTTGCAGTCATAGCAGAAGACTCGTCATCTGTTCCTGATTCATGTGTATATATGTATGAGCTTGATGCTGCTACCGAGCTTGCTAAAGGATTGTCGTAAATACCCTCAGGTGCCCACGCTCCTCTTACCAATGTGCCTATAGACCAAGTGTTTTCAGCGTAGTTATAAATTACATAGTTTGTAATATCATCACTTGCATCATTTGAACCTGTTGGATAGAACCACCACACTTCATTAAATTTTGGATTTAAAGCTGCAAAACATTTTAGTTTTTGTTGTTTGGTTAAGTTGTCAAATACATGTTGTTCAACAGTACAAGGTATGTTTTGCACCTGTCCTTTGTATGCATAGAAACCATCATTACCCATCCAATACACAACACCATTGTGTTCTACACATGCTTTTGGTCCAACGATACCAGCATTTTCTGCTAGTGTTTGAAATGCATATACATCAGGCTGTCCTACAAAAGTCATGGAGAAAGCAGTTGTATCAGAAAATAATAATATGTTTCCTTTTGTACGAGCTGCAGCTAGTAAAGCATTACCGCCTTGAAGTTCGACAGCTCCTGCAAAGTTATCAAGTGTTGCTGTCCATGTATCAATATCTCCTAGATCAGAAAAAGCCACACGCATAGGAGAATCAGATGTTCCATCATGTGCTCCAAATAAAATAACTTGTCTTGATTGTGGATTCACAATTACACCGTTGGCCGAGGACGGCGCATTTGCGACAACTGCCGCGTTTGTTGATGCGTCACCTTGATAAGCACTTAGATCAAGTTTGTATAACTTGCCACCTATTTTATTAACACCGATTAAATCTTCTCCAAAAGTATCCAATGTCCAAATACCGGCATAGGTATACACACCTGAACTGATCGTTGTGTGTTGTGCGCCAGCCGTGTAATTAGAACCAGGAGTAATATCAATATAACTTCCAGCACCGTCATCATACAAATAAAAATGACTATGTGTACCTATACCAATATATCTTTTGTTGTTTGCTATTTGACCACGAAACGGTAACAACGCTCGAACAACTCCACTAGTAATAGCATCACTATCTAGTTTTACCCATCCGCCTATTTTTTCAACGCGTCCTTTTAAAAAACGTACTTTGTCTCCGTCAACAAATTTACCTTCTTGAGAATAAACACTGTCATCCTTGAAAATTCCAGGTTGTATTTGCATCTTTGATAAAGGCATTAGGTTAACCTTATCAATGCTGTCGTTGCTGATGCCGCTGGTAAAGTTACTGTTAGTGTACCACTTGATACAGATTTTTTTGAACCAAAGTCAATAACTGCAATAGCTTTATTGCTTGCAGATGAGTTGTAGATTAGAGCTCCTGCTGCGTCAGTAATTGTTGCACTCGTAAAAGATACGTCATCAAAATCAACGTAGGCCGTTGTCCCTGAAGAAGCGACCGCTACGTTTGCTATCGTTGCACCACCAGCCGTGTACCCTGTACCACTTGATTCATTGGTTGTAGAGTAAGCTGTTGTGCTCGCACCAAGAGTTGCACTTGACGTAAATAGAGCTAATTTTAATGTGTGACCATCAAGATCATGAGTTCCTTCAAGAAGCTCTTCTTTAAATGATGTGCACATTGCTTGTGTTATTGCCATAATATCTCCTATGCGGTGCTAATAGTAGACCACGATTCCGTTGTCCCTGTAGAACTTACAGATGACCACGATTCTGTTGTTCCTGAAGCAGAAATAGCTGACCAAAGTTCGGTGACAATGCTACCTGGTGTGCCTCCAAATGATAATACACCAAAAGGTGCTGTTCCAAAAGCAGAAGTTTCAAAACCGTCAACGGTAATTAAAGAGTCTCTAGCTCCTGCAAAAACGTATACCGGTGCCCAGCTCTCCGTTGCCATTACTCAGCCTCTTCTTTTTTTGGCTCTTCTGGTTTAGTTAACTCAGTAATTTGAGCTTTCAATACAGTTATTTCAGCTTGCAATTTAACATTTAAATCCATTGCTTGATTACGCTGTGCTGTCAATGAACCCATTACTGCGTTTATGTAGTTTGATGTTTTATCGTCCATATTTCTTCCTTTC
>Ga0209535_1000758_pt1 | contig 22592 bp, 20 predicted proteins | sample LinPmetageLP28_FD_184041 | JGI IMG/M metagenome (GOLD analysis project Ga0209535, IMG submission 184041) | Marine viral communities from the Pacific Ocean - LP-28 (SPAdes) (version 2) | ecosystem: Environmental > Aquatic > Marine > Oceanic | place: Pacific Ocean | collected 2009-08-22
CTGCCCCCACACAACGGGGCGCTGCCACCACAATGTCAGGCGCCTATATGCGGGGTGCCTTCACAGGCGGTTCGCAGTTCCCAGGCCCTATAGGCCCAGGTGCAGCTTCTAGCACAGCTTTATCTTCTCCTTTACCAGCTAGATCAGCACGTACTACGCAGTACCTAAGCCCTATAGGGCCTATTTCTCCTCAGGAGCGCACTGGACGCGCAGAACAGCTTGCAAGGGAGGCCGCACTAAAAAGCCAAGCTAACCAAAAAGAATTTCAAGCACAAAAAGCATTTCAAACGGAACTATTTAATATTGAAAAACGGTTTGAAAACAGTCTAATACGACAGCGTGTAGAAGCGGACAACGCCGAGTTTGATACATTACTAAAACGGCTTGACGTAGAAAAAAGCAAAAGAAATGAAATAAATACCTTAACAGAAAACCTTAATAAAAAACAACTTGAAGATTTTGATCGACGTTTAATAGAAGCGAGCAATCTGCGAGGCCAGACCAGCCCGGTTGGTGGCGCGGCAAACATCCCAGGTAGTCCTGCCGCTAAACAGCGCACAGCCCGAAATAAAAAATTACAGGGTGCCGCAAGCAACGCAATTATCGGTGGAGCGTTTCCACTACTCTTCGGCCAAGGAATCGGTGCTGCAGTCGGTGGTGCGGCAGGTGGTGCAGGCGGCGGTTTGCTGGGCGGGCAGTTTGGTTTCGGCCTGTCACTTGTTGGCACAGCAATTGGAACCGCAGTTGATACCTTAATTGCTAAAACCGGGGACCTTGGCAAAGCCTTAAGCCCGCTAACCGCGGATATCGGTGCTTTAGCAGACGCTGCAGGGCTGGCTGGTACAGAAAATGGGAAGCTGATTAAATCGCTGAAGTCTTTTCTCGGATCTGAAAAAGCTTTAGAGCTGGCGTCTCAGCAGCTAGCTGTAATCGTGGGTCAAGATGGCGTGCAGGCCCTAGAGCAGTATGGGGATGCAAACACCGAACTGTCGAACCAGCTTAGTAAAGCTTTTACAGGTCTATCTGCATCTATTGCGCCATTTTTGACAAGTGTTACAAAGGCGATTTCAGGCAGAGTTGAAACTACAAGATTAGTAAAACGTGGAGTCACTGAATTTAGTACTGATCCAGCTATAAAAAAAGCTCAAAACGAATTTCTAAAACGTAAAATTAACGAGTTTGAACTTGAGCAAAAAATAGCTGATGTTGTACGCCAAAAAGAACAGGAGGCAAAAAAAGCTGCGGACGCTAAACTACAGTCTGCAACAGGCAGTCGCATTGACCTACAGATTGCTCAAGAAAATCTTACTATTGAAGAAGCAAGAAACAATCTTTTAGACCAAAGGGTACAAAAAGCAGAAAAAGAAATAATATCCTTAGATTTTCAAAAACAGTCAGAAGCTATTTTGCTTAAGTTAGATGAAAAACAGTTAACTGAAGCTCAAGCAACGCTTCTTCTTGAAGAAGCAGGTGTAGAAAATACTCGCAAAAAACTAGCTTTAGAGAACTCTATAACCAAAGCCAAAGAGAATCAAATTAAGCAGCTAGAACGTGAAAATCAGGCCGCAGAGCGTAAGGCAGCAGCAGAAGCAAAGAGAATACAACGCGAGTTAGACGCACGAAACAGAGGCATTAGCTCGGCCCAAGTCGGCAGTATGCAATCTTTGATTGCAGGCAGTAGAGCTGGGTTACAAAGCACCCGTGTATTTGAAGGGGAAAAAGCGTTCCTAGACGAAAGCGAAAAAGCTTTGGAATACGAGGTCAAACTAAAAACTCTAATATTAGATATTCAGTACAAGCAGCGAGCTTCACAAGCAAAATCTCAGGAAGAAGCAGAACACTTGTTTAACACATATAACACACAATACGACACTATTGAACGCATATACTTTACTCAACTACAACAAGTACGACAGCAAAAAGAGCAGCTTAAGGTACAAAAAGAGATTAACGCTTTGCAGCAAACAGAAGAGACTTCCGGTATCACGCGGGGCTTTACGCGCAATATTGCGGACGTGGAACGCAGGATTGCTTCGCCATTTGGAGGCGATGATTCAGACATGTTAAACCTTAGAATCGAACAACTTCGTCGAACAGAAGACTTATACAGGGACATAGATACTCAGGTAAGTATTTTAAACAAACAGCTAGAAGCAGACCCTAGCAATGAAATGATTGCGGACAACATAAAAGGTTTAGAAGAACGCAGACAAAAACTTGAAGATCTTTTGCCAGTTTTAGATCAAGTAGAGCAGGCGGAATTGCGCCAAAACCAGTTAATGGATAAGTATGGCTTTATCGCAGACGAAGCCGCCACTGCAATGTCATCTGCTGTGCAGTCAGTTATCACAGGCACTGGTTCAGTCCAGGAAGCCTTTAGCGACATGTTTGCCAACATCGGAAAAGCCTTCATCGATATGGCGACTCAGATGATTGCTAAGGCGTTGGTGATGAAGGCGATAGGAATACTTACCAGCGCCTTTGGCGGGGGCGGTGGTGGTGGTGGCTTTAACCCCAGCGCCCCAAGCATTACTGGAAATAGCATCGGCGATTTTGGCGGCGGCACGCCTTTCCTTGGTGCCTTTGCCGAGGGCGGTTATGTCACCGGCCCAACCAACGCTTTAATCGGAGAAGGTGGCGAACCTGAGTACGTCATCCCAGAATCCAAGATGCGTGAAAGCATGGGGCGTTATTCCAGAGGTTCACGTGGTGGCTCTGTTATCCCTGCAGAAGGTGGCGGCTCAGCTGGAACGGAAGGCGGTACTGCTGTTGCCACTCCAATCGATGTCCGCTATAGCGTGGAACGCATCAACTCAGTGGATTATGTGACCGCAGACCAGTTCCAAAGCGGAATGAAGCGAGCAGCATTGGAGGGCGCACAACGTGGTCAGCAATTAACATTGACCAGACTTCAACAGTCACCCGCAACCCGTAGGAGGATTGGAATGTGACGACACTTGCAGTTGGCAATTATTTAAAGCTTGCGAATCCAGCCCAAACAGTGGTTTACAGGTTCCAGAACTTTCATATTGGTGAGTCTGCAACTTATGACAGCTTTAATTGGAGCTTTTTACCGTTTGGTTTTTCTGGCGTGAGTGTCAACAGGACAGGCGATAACACTTCTGCAACGCTTGTCTTTCCCAACAACGAACTCAGCAGGGCATGGGCTTTAGAGGCAGTTACTGACAGGTGGCTGGCAACCGCTCTGGTGATGAACCTTGATCCAGACGACCGAACGGTTGGAACGCTGATGCACCAATACATTGGTCAAATCGCTGGCGGCAGCTGGGACGATGCAACTTTGAACCTTGAGGTAAACACGATCTTGGACGCTGTAGGGTCTGACGTTCCACTGCGCCGCTTGACGCAAAACTTAATCGGTAACATTCCAGTCACAAGTAATGTCCGATTGCGTTGATTTAATTGGGCTTCGCTACCGATTAGGGGCTGACGGCAGCAACGGTGAGATCGACTGCATCCACCTTGTCTTCAAGGTTCTGGAGCGGTGCGGTATAGACGCGCCACCATTTAATCCTGATTGGTACAGCTCAAGCAAGACAAAGGTCTGCCGTGATCTTTTGCGATGGGGTTACCGAGTGGAACAGCCGAAGTATGATGGGGATGTGCTTTTGTTAAAAAGGGACACTTGGATTTTCGCAGTCACATGGCAAACCGGGATTCTTTACATCAACAGCCAGCTGGACATCGTGACTTGGGCACCGGCATCCAGCTTTATGAGATTTCACTGCTTCCGTATGAAAGGCAGTTAATAGATATTCTTGATTGGAACGAAGAAGATTACAGGCGTTTTTCATACTTAGCAGCAAAAAGAGGTCAGGTTAGACCGGCGGCGTATGCGCACATTCCAGATATAAAGAACGGGCCAGAAACATGGGTGCCAATTGTTGTCAGCCTTGTCGTTGGCGCACTTTCTACCGCCGCTTCGATACTGCTAGCACCAAAACCAAAAGCTCCACCAGGCTCAGGTCCAGATAACAGAGTTAGTCGTCGTCGTCTTGGTGATCGCTCTGGGCAGGATCGCTTTAGCCCCACAACCGGCTTTGACACACAAGCCGATATAGCAGACTACGCAAGCCCAATCCCTATTATTTTTGGCCAATACACTGGAGCGACTGGCGGGATTGTTGCTTCACCTAGTTTGGTGTGGTCTCGTGCGTTTTCGCTTGGATCACAGCAATCGGTCAAGTTATTGTTTGTTCTTGGCGAACAAGGGTTAGGGGAAGGAATTGCAAGACCAGAACTAAACGGAATCTTTCTTGGTAATAGTGCATTAGACGCATCGTATGCACATGCGTTTGCTTTTTACTGGAAGAGGAATAGCAATAGCTTTTCACGAATCAAAGCGTCAAACCTTGCTTACGGCTCCAGAGGAACGCTGGCTTCAGGAGACATAGAAGCTAATGACGATATTTTTCTTTGTCCAACAGGTCAAGGACTAACGGACACTGGGTTCTCTGGAGCGCATAGCCCAACATCTAGCACTCAGTTTGGGGTTCATTCGGCAATTCCAAACGCTACAAACTATCGAGTGAACTGGCGTGTAATTTCAATTCCAAGACTTGAGGATCAAACTGACGATCCCAAGAATCGACTTATAGCTGAAAGGATCAAAATTGCTGGTGATTACGGAATAGACACCGGAGTCATTGCTATCAAAAATCAAGGCCAAAAAGGCGTTGGCCGCAATTATGGCCGTCGGATGGGCATTACTCACCTAAACGGTGTTCCAGTCTCTGACAGTGGCACTACGCCAAAAGAGGTACGAATTGCCTCTGTTGGTGACTTTGCGACTTTTACAATTGCTCCCGGCCAACTTCCTGCAAATATTTACAACTTTGGCACAGATGCAGTTAGTGTTGACGATATTAATTCAGCTATTACTGCATCGCGCAGGAGCGCAGACGATGCTCTTCAGGTAGGCGAAACGATAGTCATAGGGCGCACTGTTTGGGTTGTGGAAGCAAGAGCTTTACCTATCTGGACAGAAGGCAGCCGTCAGGAAATACAGCTTCGTTGCGTTGAGACTTTTGGCACGGGGCTCGGCGCTTCAATCGGATTAGTCAGTGAAAGAATGATTGCCAGAGGAGTTTATAACGATGACAATGGGCGGACTAATGCTAGAAACGCTTTAGGGATGAACGCTGGCGCAGGTTTTTACCCGTTACTTAAGGCTAGTTTTGGAGTCGTAAGAAATACGCGAGCTTGCGGAGTTACTGAAATTGGTATTAGATCTCAAGTGTGGAACCGTGCCAATGGTCTTGCAAACTTCGCAACAGTTCCGTCACCTAACGATTTACGTGCAGCAGAGTTTGACAAAATTAGTTTTGAAGTCGGCACGATGTCGCTTTATCTAAAACGAACATCCGTCTGGACGGTATTCTTGCGGCCTGCTGGAACGGATGAGAATGGAACTGAATACGCATGGGCTCCATTAGGAGAGCAGTTTTGCGTTACTGGAGAAAGCCCACAAGATCAATATAATTACATCCGCTTTGGGCATCCAGAGCAAAGACAGTATGAGTACAAATTTGTCCCAAAAAGCGGAGCTGATGTTGCGCGTCACAGTCCTGATGATGCTCAATTTATACGTTTAAACGCAAAAACAAATCAGCTTGTAGGCGGAAGGTATGAAACAGCATATGGCTCTTTTCAGGTTAGCGTTACGGGGGAATATGTAACAGTTGGCGCTATTACATACAACCCAGAAATGGCAACCAAGCCTGTTGTCAGGGATGGATCAACTGCGTATTCTGTTCCTGCTGCACTTGAGGTAGAGACTCATTTACCAGATACAGAAGATGATTCAATCCAAGTCGCAAGCGTTGGTTTTAGTGACTGGCTGCCGGACGGAGTGTCGCAAGGCAGAGCAGGCGCTACTTTTTACGCACTTTTTGGGCAAGCCAGATCTATGGGGCTGACCGGCTCTAAACAGGTCACAACAACTTTTACGAACAATCGCAGCATCACGATTCAATTTAACGGAGTTGTCAACGCCAACTACCCAGCCACCCATCCGTTTTTCCCTGGATTTAGAGCGTGGAACTTTACTAGCATTGAGGTTGTTTCAAGCAGCGGTGGATTCAATACAGGTCAAGTTATTGATATTCCAATTAGTGTTGCAGGTAACCCAAGAGCGATACGTTATGGACTAACGACAGGAGGCGTTCGCTTAACGGTTCTTTCCACGACGGCGGGAACTGCACCTAAAGGGCGTTCAGCTGCTTTTGCTTATGAGTTGTTTGGGAGTCAACAGTCGTTTCCTTTGGGTCATGTCGCGCAGGTAACTATTGACGCTTCATCCGATTCAGGAGCTTTTGCAACAATTATTGCGACAGGCACTGTCGTCTCTCGCCCAGCGTTGGGTCAATCAATATTTCCAGGGCAGACGCAAGCTTGGAGTGTTAGCTATGCCGTTGAACCCACCTTGAGCTTTGGGACGTGGGTAAGTGGCTCGCTTGTCACTTATCCCCTTACTGTGTCATCGGGGAATCCGTTCAAGCAAACAGGAACCACAACAGGAGTCGTTTTAAAAGTTTTATCATTAGTGACTGTTGATGTTCCGCCTGGGTTTACTGGCGAAAGACTTTTTGAGGAAAACAGTCAGGTCAATGATATTAGCCTTTACGGCGATCTTCTGAACAAGTCAAACGATTCATCACCAGAACACGAAATTACATATGTAAACGAAAGTGTTGTCAATGATAACGTACCAGATTATGCCAATTTAACAATATGCGGCTTGGCATTAAAGTCTTCTCGTAATTTTGCAAGTGTTGATCAGCTTCGCGTCTGGCTCGCTGATGGCGTTTCGGTTAAGAAGTTTCAAGCAGACGCAACATCTGATATTGGCCCAAGCAATAAGTTCACTGATCTTGTCTACTACCTGCTAACCGATAAAACTGCTGGTGCGGGAGGCGTTGTATCTGCTGAGTTGATCAGGACAGAAGACTTTCCAGCCACTTCGCAGTTCCTGAAAGCAAACAAGCTGTTCTTTGATGGAGCGATTGACTCACCGACAAACCTTCGGCAGTTTATTTCTGACACAGCACCGTTCTTCCTTTGCAATTTTGTTATTAGTGACGGCAAATTCAGCTTGGTTCCTGCATTGCCTACAGACTTAAACGGCAACATTACTCAGCAGCCAATCGTCATTCAGCAGCTATTCACCTCTGGCAACATTATCGAAGATTCGTTCAGCCTTGAATACTTGAGTTCGGAAGAGCGCAAGAACTTTCAAGCTGTGGTGCGTTACCGCCAAGAGCAAAGGAATCAATTGCCAGAAGAAAAGACGCTTGTCGTTCGCTTTGCGGAAGCAGGCAGCGAGCAGTATCCGATTGAAGCGTTCGACCTGACGCAGTTCTGCACAAGTCGTGACCACGCTTTCTTGGTAGCCAAATTTTTCTTAAGCCTTCGTCGCCGGGTAACTCATACCGTCAAGTTTCGCACCAGTCCTTTTGGCATCTCGTTGGCTCCAGGCAATTTTATTCGTGTTGTTACGGAAGCCAGCCCGTACCAGTCAGCTAGGAATGGAACGATTAGCGCAGACGGCACAATCGTGTCAGCCACCGCAATTACTGATGGAACGTATTCAATCGTTTTCTTTAGATCAGATGATGATGAGGTAACTCCTGCCACGATGACGGTTGCGGGTGGCAAAGCGGTTGAGACCGCGCTTTATGACTCGTTGTTTACGATTTCAGAGACATCCGTTTCGTCTAATGTGTATATGGTTGAACAGCTGACATTGGCAGAGGATGGAATGGTTGACGTTGTAGCAACTGAGTTTCCGACAACTAGCACTTTCAACAGCCTGATGGCTGAAGATGTATTGACTGACAGCGCGTTTACCACTGAGGGCTAACAATGGCATTTCCTTCGCTTACCCCAACAAGCCGCCAATTTGAGACGGGTGACTACCCAATCAAGGCATTTAAGTCTCAGTCCGGTGCTGAGGTTCGGATCCTGTACGGCAGCCAACGAACCAACATGAAGTTGAGTCTTAGTTACTCAAACCTGAGCGATGCAAATACGGAACTGTTTATTGATCACTTTGACGAGACCAAGGGCACGTTTTCAGTTTTTGATTTGCCGTCAGAGGCCCTAGCGGGCTGGAACGGTAACAGTGACGCTTTGGATGCTTCAGGAGCTAACGAATGGCGATATGAAGCAGCTCCACAGGTTTCTAGTGTGCGACCTGGGGTTAGCACTGTTACAGTGGCCTTAGTGGGTGTTTTCTGATGGCAAAGGTTTACACCGGCAGAGATGGCGTAATGCAGCTGGCAGGCGTGACCCTTGCCAAGGTCTCAAATTTTTCGCTTCAATCTGATTTAGAGACGCTAGAAACAACAACTTTAAACGAGAATATCCGCACTTATAGCCCTGGCATTCTTGGCTATTCAGGTAGCGCAAACCTGTTGTATTACAAAGACGATAGCAACGCAATTAACACTGCAAACTTGCTGAACAAGTTAATAAAAACAGGCACTGATGGGATTAGTTCTAGCGATACGGTTGAATTAACATTTCGTTGGGTTGATGGAGCGGACAACAACGATATTAAATTAACTGCGTACATAACAAGCGCAACAATCGGTGCCAGCACTGGTGAAATTGTAAGCGTCAGTATTTCGTTTGTTGGTACGGGCGCACTAGCCACTGCAACGATCTCATGACTGTTTACCTTGGTACTTTTGGACAGGTAGAGCTAGAACGTCAGTTTGGCGGAAGCGAGCTGAGCTCTATTATTAACACCAGTGATGTAAACGCTTCGGCTAAAAGGTTTAGCTTTGATTTTGAACACGGCCAGCTACTAACTGGTGATCAAATTGAAATTCTTAGCACTGACGATAGCGCCCTTGATTTTATTTCTGGGTACTCAGCAAGCGGTGTCAAGAAGTTTATTTATGTTGACGATTTAGGCGGCATTCGTCTGTACGACTCTTTTGCCCATGCTGTTAATGGCGGATCGGCAAATGCAGTTGCTCTTGCCGCGCCTGGTAATGACATCCCAATCAAGGTCAATGTCCAGAACGCAGCTTTCCGTCTGTTGGCTCAGTGCAATGGCTTTGAGCTGAATACCGAAAGGGAAACCGTAGACACGACAACGCTTTCTGATGAGTTCAGAAGCCGGGTCAATAGCTTGATGTCTGGTTCTGGCCGAATGTCTGGCTTTTGGGAATACACAGGCGACACTGCGAACGAGTTGCCGCATTACTTACTTGAGCTTTCGTTACGCACCAAGGTGGGCAGTCAGTTCAAGGGCCGTTTTTACCTAAAGACGGACACCTATAACCCAAGCGGCGTGCCCGATCGTTCTGACGATAAGATCTGGTACGAATTTACTGGTGTCTTAACGGCCTGTGCTGTGCAGTTCACGACATCGTCTGTGGTTGAGATAACGGCTGATTTCATTACGACTGGTCCTATTGAGATCAGGATGGAAGTTGAGCCAGTCAATAAGGTCTTACAGGAGGATGCAAATGACATACTCTTAGATCAAGATGCGGCAGCTAAACTGCTGTTAGAGACTGACCAGTAACCCGAGGGAAATTAACCGCCAATGGCTGACCTAAAGATTTCTCAGCTAGCAGCCTTGGCAGGTGCCAATCTTGCTACCGCTGATGAGCTGGCAATTGTTGACAGCAGCGCCAGTGAAACCAAAAGAATCACTGTTACCGATCTGGTGGGAAATGCCACCACGTTGATTGCTGACGCCACGATCCCTGGCGCAAAGATTTTGTTTTCTGCTGGCGATATTGCCACAGCTGACATTGCTGATGCTGCGATAACCACGGCCAAGGTTGCTGATGATGCGATTACAGCAGCAAAGCTAGGGAACGAATCAACTGTTGATCTAGTCACGACGTTGCCCGGTGCTGGTGCGTTCACGGGTCAAATCGCATTAGACACAGACGACAACAAGATTTATATCTGGGACGGTTCAGCGTGGCAATCGGTTAAGGGTGCTGGTTCTGTCAACGTTGTTAACGGCAGCACAACTGGCATCGTCAACATCACCGCTTCTACGAGCGGCGACACAGTAACGATTACAACGTCTCTTGATAACACGACTGCTGGTGCTCAATTCTTAGGCGGCCCTACAGGGGCATCTGGAACGGTTGGTTACAGGGCTCTTGTTGGCACCGACATCCCAACGCCAACCACAAGCACAAAAGGCGGTGTAATCGTCAATGGCGAAGGTCTCCGCATGGACGGGGATACGCTTGAGGTCAATAACGATGTCACAGCAAATAGCAGTACATATCAGGCCGTTCAATTTGATTCAAAGGGTTTAATTACAGCTGGCCGGGACATTACAGCTGCTGACTTACCCACTGCCACTTCTGGCGCGGTAGGTGCAGTTAAACCAGGCAGTGGTTTGACAATGGGTGCTGCTGGTGCGCTGAACCACACCAACGCATTAACAGGGGCAACTGCAACCAAGGTCACATTTGACGCTCAGGGGCATGTGTCTTCTAGTGCTGCTTTAGATGCAGCAGACATTCCTAGCCTTGACACGGCGAAGATTACAACCGGAACTTTTGCCACTGCAAGGATTGCTGACGATGCAATCACAGGTGCAAAGATTGCTGACAAGGCAACGGCAACAATCGCAAGCACCACCCCTGCTGGTGGTGAGTTCATTGGCCAATATCACTTCAACTCACTAAGTCGTGACCTGTTCCTTTGGGACGGCAACGTTTGGCAGCCAATTGGCATCAGCGTTGGTGAAATTATTCTTTCTGGAACGTTTGACGCATCAGCTGGTGGCGGCACCGGCTTAGTGGATTCTGTCACGTCTGAAGGAACAGCTGTTGGCCTTGTTGTTGGTCAAGCGTTACCACCAGCGGCTGATGCCAATAAAAACTATTACTTGGTTGTTTCAGAGTCTGGAACGATTACATCAGGCAACGCACCAAACGTTGCACTTGCTCCGCCTGACTTTATTTTGTCAAACGGCGGTGCATGGACTGAGATTGATGTTTCAAGCACGGTTGTTGCACAACAAGCCACCAACGTTGCGTTTACGCCTGCTGGTGACCTAAGCGCCACCAATGTTCAGGCTGCACTTGAAGAGCTTGACACTGAAAAGCTTGGAGCAGCTAGCCCAACGTTTACAGGCAACGTCACGATTAGCACTGGCGGAACGCTGATCCTCGAAGGCGCTTCACCGAACGACTTTGAGACGACGTTATCCGTAACCGACCCAACGGCTGATCGAGCGATTGTTTTCCCGAATGTCTCAGGCAACGTTGTCACAACTGGTGACACTGGAACGGTTACAAATACGATGCTTGGCGGAAGCATTGCGTATGCAAAACTTGCTGCCTTAACGGGTGGAAACATTGTTGTTGGAAACGGCAGCAACGTGGCAACAAGCGTTGCAATGTCTGGTGATGTGACAATCACTAATGCTGGTGTTACAGCCATCGGGTCAGGCGTTGTCGTTAATGCTGACATCAGTGCCACTGCTGAGATTGCAGTTAGCAAGCTTGCTGACGGCGCTGCATACCAGATTCTGCACACTGATGCTGCTGGTTCAGGTGTTGAGTGGACAAATGACCTTGCCATTCCTGGAACGCTTGGGGTTACAGGTCAGACGACGTTGGCAGAGATCAAGGAAACAGTTTCAGCGTTGTCTGGTACGGCAATCAATCCAGCGAACGGATCGATTCAAACCAAAACGGTTGGAGCTAACACTACATTTACGGAATCGTTCGAGACAGGTCAGGCGGTTGTCTTGCACTTGCTAGCCGGTGCAAGTTATACGGTGACGTGGCCGACAATCACTTGGGTTACAGGTGGCGGGAACGTTGCGCCAACGCTGACAGCAAACGATGTGTTGGTCTTGTGGAAGGTTTCGACTACGCTTTACGGAGCATATGTAGGGAGCGCAGCCTGATGTTAGGTAAGCAACTGATTCAAGCTGCGGCAGGTGCAGCAGGTGCTGGTGGTGCAGGACTTTACGTTAATGATGTATTTAATACGTTTTTGTACACTGGAAACAGCACCGCAAGCAGGGACATTGTAAATGGTGTTGATTTAACTGAGGGTGGGCTGGTCTGGACTAAGACTCGGACTAGGAGTAGTGATCATCGCTTGTTTGACACAGAAAACGCAGGCTATCTTTTGCGTTCTAACGACCCTGGAGGTCCATTAACTGCTTCAAATCGACTTACAGCTTTCAACAATAATGGGTTTACGCTTGGATCAGATACTGATACAAATTGGTCCGGTGAAGACTTTGCTTCTTGGACATTCCGCAAAGCGCCTGGTTTCTTTGATGTAGTTACTTATGCAGGAAATGGTACTGCTGGCAGGACAGTTGCACATAACCTAGGTAGCGTCCCTGGCATGATAATAGTCAAGCGTATTGATGCTTCAAATGAAAATAATTGGCTTGTTTATCATAGAAGCCTAGGCCCAACAAAAGTTTTGGTTTTAGATCTTAGAAATGGAGAAGTTGCCAGTATCGGGCCTTGGAACAACACAGCTCCTACTAGCACTCACTTTACGTTAGGAGTGTCTGGTGATGTAAATGGCAGCACTGATAATTACGTCGCCTACGTCTTCGCTCACGACGATCAATCGTTTGGCACGGATAGCGATGAAAGCATTATCAAATGTGGCGCTAATACCCACACAACTGGCTTTCAAGAAGTAAATGTTGGGTTTGAGCCACAGTTCCTTCTGTTTAAAAGATCAACATCCCTTTCGTTTGGAGGGTCTTGGTTCATGTTTGATAACATGCGCGGCACGCCAACTAGTGGTGGCACCGCAACACTTTTTGCAAATAACAATAATGCCGAGGATAGTGGCACTAATTACATAGACTTTACGTCTACAGGTTTTAGGTACGATGCTGGCAATTTTGGCAATAATAGTACGATGATTTACATGGCAATCCGCTTTCCAAATAAGCCGCCGACTGCTGGCACGGAAGTGTTTGCCGCTGCTACAAGAACGGGCAGGTCTGGGAATCTTGGCGGGTATCGAAGCGGGTTTGTCGTCGATATGGCTTTTAGGCGCTTTCGCTTAAACGGTACTGCTCCAACATACTTAACCTCACGCATGATTGCGCCCAAATATTTAGTTACGGGCGCTACAGACGCTGAAGACAACGATAGCGACAATCAGTTTGATTATATGGACGGCTACAGCGCCGAAAGTGGAGTCTCAGCAACACCGTTTGCGTATATGTTTAAGCGCGCCCCAGGATTCTTCGATGTAGTTGCATATTCCGGGGGAGGTTCAACGACAAAAAATCATAATCTTGAAGTCGTACCGGAACTAATGATAGTAAAAGTTCGTAACGCTGGTGGCCAGTGGTACGTGTACTCTTCAACTACAGGGACCAGTAAATATTCACTATTGTCTAGCGATGCCGCCGCTGCAACCGGAGTGACATGGGGCGTTGCTAGTAGTACTTTTACTGTATTCGGTGGAGCTAATGCTTCAAATGAGACCTATGTTAGTTACCTATTCGCAACCTTATCCGGCATCAGCAAAGTAGGTAGTTACACCGGGACAGGTAACGCAATTAATGTTGATTGCGGCTTCAGTTCAGGTGCTCGATTTATTTTAATTAAACGCACGGACGCCTCTGGTGATTGGTTTGTTTACAACTCAGTGCGAGGCATTGTTAGCGGCGATGATCCGTACATCCTTCTCAACACTACAGATGCAGAAGTCACAGGCACTAATTACATCGACCCGTTGAGTTCTGGATTTACCGTTACAACTAACGCGCCAACCGGCTTAAATGCTAGTGGCGGCACCTACATCTTTCTCGCCATTGCTTGATCATGGAAATCCGCAACCGCTCCACCGCTGAGGTCATCACTGACTCTCAATTCAGATCTGCCAACCCTAATGTCAGCTTGCCCAAGGTTTTAACGGCTGAGGTCCTTGACGGTTATGGCTACGACCCAGTGCTTGAAGGCCCACAAGCTAAAACTGTTGCTCCATACGAAACCAGTGTTCGTGATGGCGTGTACACAGACAGCGGCCAATGGTTTACGAAGTACATCGTCGGACCTGCTTTCAAGCAGTATGCAGACGAGAACGACGACATCATCACGGTCACCGCTCAACGCAATGCGTACAAGGCCAGCGTTGACGCTAATGCTGCAACCGGAGTCCGCTCTACCCGCGACCGAAAGCTTGCTGAATGTGACTGGACCGTCCTGGCAGACAGCCCTTTAACGACCAGTGAGAAAACTGCTTGGAAAACCTATCGTCAAGCTTTGCGTGACATAACGTCTGGCGACGACTTCCCGCATAACATCACATGGCCATCACAGCCTTAGCCGGTCTCGGGTTTCTATACCTGATCGGTTTCTGTCTTTTTGCAATCAACCCTCGTGACGATGAACCGTCCTGACCCATAACGCAATGGATCGCCACACGTTTGAAAACTGGAGACGTGTCAAAGAGGCTTTAGAAAAAGCTAACAAGACCGACTGCCAATTTTACAAACGTGCAGTGGTGATTTTATCTGGTAGGCCAGATCCTTTAGACTTGAAGTAACAAGGCTAGGATCCGTGATTGAAATTTACGCTGCACTCCTAGGCGCGTCTCTTGGCATCGCTGGAATGAGCTTTTCTGGGTTCACTAGACGAACCAGTGAAAGCCGTGAAGCGGTTATTCGCCTCACAGCAGGCGTCGAATCTATTGCAACGAAACTTGAAGATTTACATCAGGACATGAAGGCGGAAAAGGTACAGGCCACTGCTGATCGCCGCGAAATCTACGAACGTCTTAACGACCACGGAAACCGCATCACTGTTCTGGAGTACAAAAGCCCACAAGGCTAGTATTAGACAAAGTCTTGAACACCATGAACTTCGAGGAAATCCTTAGCCACCCCGCTCTCTGGATTGTTATCGCTGCTGCATCTGAGCTGATCGGCATGAGCAAGCTAAAGGACAACAGCGTCATCCAATTTTTGTTCACTGCACTCCGCAGCGTTAAGCCCGGAAAAAAGGGCTGATACCGCCTGACGGGCGTTGGATCGTTCTATTTAGCACCCGTTCCATGTGGAGCAAAGTAGGCAGGGCCATCCAGCGCCGCAAATTTTACGCAACGCTGCCCAAAAAACTAGACCACGCTGAAGAGGACTGGCACGCAACCCAACCGGAAGCTATGCCACCTCCGCAACGCATCAACGACCTGCACCTTCGCGCACCATGGCATGAGCCCAAAAACCCCGGTTCACCTGAATGACTTATTCCGTTACTACCGGAAACTACCCCATCAGAGTGCTGCGCTAGTAGAGCTTGAAAACGCAATTTTAAGAGTACAACCAGACATTCTTAACCGTGACCAGCCCTGGTACGGAACATGGAGTTCAGCTGTAAACGACAAAAGCTATGGTGCGGCGGTAGAGCTGATAAAAGAATTTGAAGGTTGTCACTTAACTTCATATTTGTGTCCTGCTGGCATACCAACGATTGGCTACGGAAACACCCGGTATCCCGAAGGCCGAAACGTAAGGCTCGGCGAAAAAATCAGCCAGCAAAGGGCGGAAGAAATGCTGAACTTAGAGGTACAACGCACCGCAGACATTCTTGAAGCCGACATACCGTTTTGGAAAAGCATGAGTTCCAACCAAAAATCAGCTTTGATCAGTTTTGCGTTTAACCTTGGAGCGTATTTTTACGACCTACCAGGGTTTAGAACAATCAGTCGCACATTAAAGAACCACGAATGGGACCAAGTCCCTGATGCTTTATTACTTTACCGAAACCCTGGTTCGCATTTTGAGGAAGGACTACGCCGTCGTCGTATCGAAGAAGGCCGCATTTGGTCAACGCCGTAATTTTCCCAGCGTTACCATGTAGACAGCTGCAAGTCAAATAGGTTGTTGCAGTTTACTGGGCGGTGGTAGTGGACCACCAGATCGACGGGACTGAGCTGGTATCCCGTAAAAAAGCCAAGGTGCGCTTTCGTGACCATATCTTGCAGCAGTGGAGCTACTGCTGCGCCTACTGCGCCGAGCCGCTAGGCAAGAACGCAACGCTAGACCATGTAGTCCCAAAGTGGAAAGGGGGCATAACAGAGCAGCGAAATCTAGTAGGCTGCTGTTTCTCCTGCAATAGCCACAAATCAGGCCACGACTGGCAGGAGTGGTACAAAGAACGGGACTACTGGAACGAAGCCCGCGAAGCCCGCATTTCCGAATGGATGGAACAGTGAAGCACGTCTGCGATGGTACGTGCTTTTTGCTCGTTAGTAGTCTCTACGCACAAGCCACCGCCAGGCGTGCATATCACGAACCATTGTTCAGGTAACCTCAGAATCTTGACCATACCCTGGTCCGTTAGACGAGTTGCGGTATATGCGTTCTAACTGGTTTGCCATTGGATTACTATCGCCAATGGGCATTCCATCAAACGGGTCATTAGCGATAAAAAGCAACGGACCATCCATTTCTTTAACGGCGAGCATACCAACGCGAGGACTACGCACGAGTATGTGAAGAGCCATACGCTCGAACCAGTTCAAAAAGATAACTTTCATAGGTTCAGTGTAGGAAAAACGGCCTGGCACACCGTTGGAAAACACTGCTTAAACACGGCTGCACATTTAAACGCGATCTGCCGGTGTTCAAGCTGTGTATCGTTATCAGCCCGCAACTGGATGTAATGCACCCAAGATCTTAGTGTCCCTTGCATGTAAAGAGTGGTGGGAGTACAGAGTGGCAGGATGCGTCTAGCCGTCTCCTTGGCAACGCCCCGTTCCAGTAGGGAGTCATAAAACAAAAAGGCATCAGCAATGATGCGACCAGCATCCGCTTGGAAGTCTTCTTGATGCTGTGGGTGCAGATCACTGATGCTGTTCTGTCGATTTTTAGTATCTTGTCGCCGAAAATAGGGTATCTCAGCCGGTTGTGTCTTGCTGTATCGAGTAGAAAATTCCTGGAACGAAAAGGACCGATGCCGCAAAATCTGCGCAGCAATATCCCTTTCAGTATCTATTTGAACGCACATGTTGGCCATCTCAAATGGCGACCAGTGCTTGTGCTTAACGAGATATTTAAGCAGTCCTGGTCCGGTTTCCCAATTGTCTTCATTACTGGGATTACTAACACGTGCCATGCGCACGATCAGTTTTTCAGCGTCTGGAGTTGCCCAGACCAATTCAACATTGCTCATGAATAAAGTGCAGAGATCAGACGTTGCACCACATCTTTTTTAATGTGGTAGTGCTTGTCGCAGTAGACGTGGGGTTTATCCACAGAAATTTCTACTGAATATGAAAGTGTGGAGCACACCGTACATCTCCAAACCCGTGTTGTTGCTACTTCGTGTGACCTACGAGTGCCTATGGTTTTTACGACGCCCCTACCTAAAGCACCACAATTAGAACATTCCATTACAGCGGCCCACAGCTACCTATTTTTGCAAGCACATGAAGTTTTCTTAAGGCTTTATGGTATCTTTGCCTTACACGTTCTCTGGACATACCCAAGTCCTTTGAGATTTTTATGTAAGTCTGTGCTTCGCCGCCATCAAAAGCAAAAACACGTTCAACGATGGTGCGATCTACAGGGCTTAACGACATCAATAACCTATCCACCGTATCACTGCAGAAAATGTTGTCAAGCTTTTCCATAGGATGTTCCCCATCAGTAATAACCTCAAGCAACGAATGTTCTTGAGAATCCAACCCAGTTCTAGGTTTATCCAAGCTAAGGCAATCCTCACTGCGCTCCAGGTATTCCCGCAACCGCTTAGGGGATGTAGCACAGTATTCTGCGCTTTCCTCTAGGGTGGGCGGCCTACCGTGCGACAACTCAAACTGGGGTGCCCATTGGCGCAGTTTCATTAGTATTTCCCCGGCATGGGACGGTATGCGAATCATCCGGTCGTGGTAACTCAAATAGCGGCTGATTGCCTGCCTGATCCACCAATAAACGTAAGTAGACAAGGCGTAGCCACGCTCAGGATCAAACTTTTTAATGCCGTGAGCAAGCCCGATGTTTCCTTCTTGCACAATGTCAAACATTTCTGTGCGCCTAGAACGCATTGTGTAACGTTTTGCAATAGAAACCACAAGCCTTAGGTTGCAGTTAATGAGTTTTTGGTAGGCCCGCTTACCCGTTTTTACTTCCCTTTCGGTAGGGTTTTCAGATGTAACCCAAACCTGAATCTGCCGCGCTAGCAGTATTTCTTGCTCTTTGTTCAAGAGCGGATACCGGACAATGTCCTTTAGATATTCACTAAAACCATCCATCAGTAAGAAACTTCCACAATGCTTGGTGTGCAGCCCATGCTGTCTTCGAGGCTACGTGCCACTTGACAGGCTTTCTCAATAGTCACATAGGAGCAGGCGTCTTCTTTTATGAGCGTCAAATAAACACCATTGTTTGCAGGGAGTTTTTCGTAGTAGGCCGCAAGGTAAAAAGCGTGGCCTTTGTGCGTTGTTTTAAGTGCGTAGCGAGTCATTAACTGGTAAGTATTGGACTAGCAAACAGTAGCACAATACAAAGCCTTTTACTCGGAATCTTCAGGAGCTTTACGTGACTTAATACGGCCTTCCACACGTTTACGAACAGAAGCCCGCCAAGCAGCTTCATCCTTAGCAACTGCCTCGTTATAAATTGCAGCAGGGTATTCCCGTTCCAATGCTTTGTAAACCGCGTTACGAATCCAGGCGGTGGGACGTGTGCTAGTCTTTTCAGCTAGGTCAAACAGCAATTTCGCCCTATGCGGATCAAGAAGGATCTGCATATACGTTTTATTTCCGTGCCGAATCGCCATCAAGTAGTAGCCCAGTAGATTTTAGTCTAGCATTGTGCTACCAAAGAATGGAGCCATCAACATGTTTGCGCCAGCCAGTTTGCTGATCCTTACGAGCTTTTGTGCGTTGTTTACGGCAACCCCGCCTTACTTCCCTAGCGCCTTCAAGAAAATTAGCTGCGCGGAGCAAGTCTGCAGTGGTGGCATGCGCTATCTCGTACCGCAAGAACTTCATAATTATCTGCCGCCCTGTTTCCGGTGGCATAGGCAGCATCCATCACTTCCGCAAGACTACAGTAATAACCTATTTCCTGAGGGGTACGGAAGGACCATCCGTTGACCGTGCGATAGATGCTGACCATTACGCGCTACTTATTAATGGATCTCGGACCAACGCTTCCCTATAGAAGGTTCAGCTAGAGGCGGAATGTCTCCCAACCACTTAGCTTCGGCGCTTTCCATTACTTGTTTTAGCTGGTCCGCCCACTGCTGCGCCTTATCTTCACGAACTAATAAGAGAATTTCATCGTGAATACAGCCCGCGATTTTTACTTCCTGTTCACCAGCTTCTAGAAGCTTTGGCCAGAGGTTTCCTAGAGCGCATTTAAGGATGGCTGCACCAGCGCCTTGGATTGGAGTGTTGCACCTTACCGTAAGGCGGTTCATGTCACCTGGCAGAAAGCGCCGCATATCAGAGCCTGGAATACGAATTTCGGCCCACCGATTACTTGCTGTCTTTGATGCGTCTGCGGCATTCTGTTTTTGCCACTGCTTCACACCTGCATAAGTATCTAACCATTGGTTACGAATTGTTGCAGCTGCCTCCACAGTCATGGTGACACCAGAGCTAGCAGCGTAATTCCGCAAGCCTTTAGCACCCGATCCATACAGCAAGCCAAAATTGGCGCTTTTGGCGATCTGGCGAGAACAACCAATTGCCTCAGCGGTGACCGTGTGAAGGTCTTCACCCGCCTGGAACGCCTTGGTCATCTTTTCATCTTGCGCCACTGCTGCAGCGAGTCGAAGTTCCATCTGACCAAAATCCGCATCCACAAGCATCCAACCATCAGGAGCCTCAACACATTGCCGAAACTCTGTGTCACGGGGAATTTGCTGATTATTCGGTTTAATGCAGGACATACGGCCTGATTCCGCCCCAAGCTGGAGGTAGCTGGCACGTACAAAGCCATCCGGGTCCATTTTTTCAAGGATCCCTTCAGCCATTTGACGACGCTTTTCACTTTTCTTCCATGCCAAATAAGTCTGTATGACATGGTGGTCCGCAGCGTAATCCTGAAGGGCTGCCCTACTAGCACTAGGCTTGCCCGTTTTATTGTCCTTTGGCACTGTCCCTAGAAGTGCTGTGAACTTTTCTAACAATTGCTTGGGACTACTTAAGTTGAAGCCTGCCTCTAGTTTGGTCCCACGACGAGCATCACCCGTAGCTTTTGGCCTGAGGTTAAACGTTTGCGGCGCCGTCTCAATCTGTTCAATTTCCGCATACCACTTTTCGTAGTCTGAGTCTTCGTGCCCCATTTGCGTGACAAGGTCTCGAAGTTTTGAAAGTCTTTGAGTATTTGCTGCTTCTCTTGGAAGCTTATGTTCCGCCGGAAGCGCATTATCAAGTTCCCGTAAAAAGTCTCTACCGAGCGCATTAATGTCGTGTTGGTAATCATTACAAAGCTGCTCAAGACTGTTACGGTTCCAAGGAAGCCCGGTACGCCACATCTGGGCCATAGCGGGAAGTGCTCTGCACTCTAATGCGTAAGCATCAGCAAGCCGTGCATTCTGCAAAGCCGCTGTTAGTGGGTAATCAAGTTGCAACAGCACCTCAACATCTTTAGCGGCATAAACCAACTGGTCTCGACTTAAGACTGGAACGCTCCAATCAGACCGCTGCTGTTCTTTGTCGAGTTCAATTTTCAGGACACGTTTGGCCACATGGGCTAGTCCGTGTCTGAGGTTGGGCGTTCCATTGTGGTGGAGCTTACTGGCAAGCATGGTGCAGCCAACTCGGCCACGCACATAGATGCCGTGTTCTTGAAGCCAGCCAAGGTCAAACACCGCGTTGTGAGCTAACCAGTAACGGTCTCCATTGGTAAAGAACAGGCGGAGCTTTTGCCAGCCATCCGTATCTAGTTCAAAGCAGTCAATGATGACAATGGTTTTACTGACTTCGCAGCCCAACTGGATCAAGCGGAGTTTGCCAATTTCAGGCTGTAGCTGGAGCGTTTCAGTATCGAAGGCGATAGAAATTGATGTCGAGATCTTGTGCAGATGCTCGACACCGAAAAACAAGTTGTAGTCAGACATGGGTGGTCTTCAAAGAAGTGTGTATTCAGGAAGTGGGCCTGTCCATTCGGACTCGTGTTGGCCTTCGGGACTGTACCAGCCGGTGTCATCAATACGCCAGCCAGCTGTGCAACGTTTAAGAGCCTTGTAATTTTCCCAAACAGGTTCTTCAGGAAAAGGATTTCCGTAGTCGTGTTCCCAGTCGTGTTCGCTGATGCCAGTGGGTGTGTACCAGCCGCCTTCATCAGCTTCCCAGCCTTCTGCGGTGCGCATTTTCCAGAGCTTGTCTTGATCGGCCATAGCAGCATCAAACTGAGCAGCGTTCACAGCATAGTTATCGAACCAAGCCGCAACCCGAAGGTTGTAGTCTGTGGCCTCGTTCTGTAAGTAGTTTGGAACGTTCTTGAGTTTTACGCTTGCAAAGGTGCTGGTGTCAAATGGGTGTGTAGACATAATTAAAGAAGAAAGGTTTCGTAAGAGGTTTTTAAAAGGTTTTTGATTATTACCTCTAGTTCTGCAACCCTATCAGTGGAGTCAAGGTCGCAGATAATTGGGACTTCAGCTGTAAACCATTTGTAACCACAGGCTGGACATTTACGGCCCCGCACAATGCTGCTTTCAAAACGAGGTTTAGTTTGAGTGACCCACCGATCACCTTTTTGCGGTGATCGGTTGCAGTCTGGGCAATTCATGCAAGAGGATCGTCATAAGGACTGGTTTCAAATTCCAAAATCAAGCGGCATAAGTACCACCTAGCTTTGCGAAGGTCTTCACTAGGATCAGAGCTATTTTTTTGGCGGTATCTCCAGATGTACTTGATGCAATTGCCGCGCAGATAACCAAAAAATTCATCGGTTGTCATTGCGGCCTTGATTGCTTCAATACACTCCACACCGTTACTGCTTTGGTAATGCGCTGGAAAGTTGACAGAATCAGTCATCAAATTCAATCGGAGGAATTACGCACCACTCAGTAATCCAGGGCAACATACGCAGCACCTGTTCCCGTGTTGGTGCGTTTGTATGGTCTAGTGGTTCGTCCCAAAGAATGACCGCTTGACAGTGAGCGGAGTCAAACTCAGGTGGATCTAGGTGTGTTGCAGGTAAGACCTGAACAGCATCATCAACAATGGCCTGAACAAACAGGGCATCAGATCCTCTGGTGTAGCTGTAGCTGATTAGTTGAGCGTGGGCCATGGTGGGGCTCCGAACTACTTGCTTATAGTAGCACACTATGCCAGATGTGCCGTAATGCTGGGGAAGAACTCATGCGCGTAGGTGCTCAGGACGCTGGCATCAATACCAGAATTAAGCGCAATCTCTATATCGCGTTCCAAGCGGCAGAAATCTTCGGGCGTGTCGTGGTACAAATCTTCACAGAGGCTGAGAGGAAGCAGGTCCGTTCCATACGCCGTGTAGCGCACAATTGCTAAATAGGGTTGTGGTCCTTTTAGCTCGTAGTAAGTAATGGTGGCCCAGTCTTCCATTGGACCGCAGTACCTGACACCAGTCTGGCTCAAAAGCCAATGATTAAGCA
>Ga0209535_1000759_pt1 | contig 22566 bp, 27 predicted proteins | sample LinPmetageLP28_FD_184041 | JGI IMG/M metagenome (GOLD analysis project Ga0209535, IMG submission 184041) | Marine viral communities from the Pacific Ocean - LP-28 (SPAdes) (version 2) | ecosystem: Environmental > Aquatic > Marine > Oceanic | place: Pacific Ocean | collected 2009-08-22
GGTCAATCACAATCAGCTTTAGGTTTTCCATCTCTAGCATCTGATCGTAGATGCGCGAGAACTCTTCGCCCATCATGTATGAGTTGTCGAACTTCTGCATGATTGGAAACACACCACCCAAGTTAGGTAACGGTAATATGCGCAGCTTATGATCGTAGTGTTCACGATATTTTTGAGGATCAAGTCGAGCGATACGCCTATGCATTTCATCTTTATCGTCTTCCGCAGTGATCAAGATAACATCACCATGCTCCGCTACCAAACCACCGAATGATCTTTCCATAGATGCGCCAGAGGCAACCTTCATTGACAAGTCGAGCGTCATCATACCTTTACCGCTATCCCCTGCCGCAGCAAATACCACTGGAACACCTAAAGGTATTGTGTCTCCGATAAGAAACTTTTGTTCTGGTGCAGACCCGATAAAGTATTTGTCGATCAACAGGCTTTCATCAATAAGCGAGATTGGTTTTTTTACTTTGCTTTCATGGGTTTGCAAGAACCTATTGATGTCAAACTCCTCATCAATAGCATCCGCAGCATCCCACTTCTCAGGCTTTGTGGATGGAATGTGCAGCATCAATGTAGATTTTGCGCCCGAAGCCTTTGCTTGTGCTTCGACAATACGAGCAAGTTTCTTTCCTGCATCATCATTGTCAGGCCATAAAATAACTTCTTTGTTGCGTAAGGGAGAGAAGTCGAACTTTTCTGCTGTGTTTTCAGACAGCATCCCTGCCCCACCGATGGTACAGGTAGCTGCGTAACCAAGATCGGTGAGAGCGTCAGCACACTTCTCTCCCTCTACCCAAATCACCTTGTTGGAGCCTAAGATGTTGGGTATATTATAGAGGGGTCTTGGTTCGGGTACACCTTGGCGTCCATTCATGAACTGGCGGAATTGTTTCTTAGGCTTCCCGGCACTATCCCGAACAATTTCGCCAGATTCATTCCTGTCGAAGTATTTTCGGACCGTGACGAGAACCTGACCATGTTCATCAGTGTAATCGTATTCCTGCTCAAAGGGTGTGTTGGGACCAATTTGCCTCTTTTGTTCGGGTTGTGCAAAGCCGTTTGTGGCAGTTGTATTCCTGACCTCAAAGTTTTTAGGATCATTGAGCTTCACAATGTTTTCTGGCTGTGGCGCAAAATCCTTTGGTAGATATGTAGAGAAATGCTCTACTATCTCAGTGAGTGACCAACCGCGTCCTTCTTTGAGAACTTTGCAGATGCCACCAACGCCATCACCTGATTCGAAATCTTTGCCGCTTAAAAACCACGGGCTGTTTATATCAATATTAATTCTTAACGATTGACCGCGCTCACCGCGCAGTGAACCTAACATAAAATCGTGTCCGCGCCTAACGCCTTCAGGGTAAGTATCAATCAGCATGTTTAACTGAATACTTCTTGGAACTTCCCTAGAAATGCGTTCAGCTACCTCCTTCGATGTCTTGCCAAACTGTAAAATATTCATTATCTTGTCCCTACAAACGGTAAATATACTAGATATGGGGTTGCGTCATACAAACGCTCCCCATTTTTTTTTATTCGTCCCAACAAGATTCACGGTATTCGCAGAACTTGCAGAGAAAAAAGTCTTTGCTTTGAGCGATACGAGGTAGAATGTCACCTGATTTTGCAGCAGTCAAGATATTCACGGCTCGGTCACTAGCTTGTTGAGCTAAAGATGCGTTGTACGGCACTAGCTCATAATAAATTTCTGATGTGTTTTTATTTACTACAGAGAACAAAGCAGGATGTTCGGTTAGCTCCATATACGTTTGATACAAAGCTATCTGAGTTGCGTAAGTTGGGTTCGCTTTGGTAACGCCCATGTTTACAAACGTTCTAAACTTTTTATCGTTTGATGATTTGTTTTCCCACAGTGACGGGTAGCCCATTTCAACTGGACCTTCACAAATCACGCCATCTATATGACCTCTTATTTCGCCATCAGCGATAGAGAAGCCAAACTGTTCACCCATCTTATCTTCTGTGCGTAGATCAAACCCTGCATCGCGTATCCATTTAGCTGCATAGTCTTCGATGTTATGACCAAACTGAAATATGCGCAGTGTTCGTGCGCTGAACTCTTTGTCAGGATCAACAGGGTAATTTAGATAGCGATACTGTATCTTGCGTTGACATTCATCACCGATACTAGACGCGCCAATATACTTACGGCGTTCACGTTTCTTCTCGCCTGCGACGATAGCATTATCAACTGCTGCCTTAATGTGTTCTACAATCGGGTCTTCTTTAGAAGGGGATTGATGTAGAAGGCCAAGAGCCTGTTGACTTATAGTAAGTTTCTTCGAGTTTTCCAATGTCAATCTCCGCTGCTAGACGTTGTGATTCCTGTATGCCAAATATCAGAGTGTGAACTTGCTCTTCTGATAGATCAGAAAAACGTGTGTCCCATCCAAACTTGCCTAATATGTGAGCCAATTCTTCGATTGGCTTTGGTTCTGGTGGTATTGTCAATGTATTGTCTCCTCCCTTATGCCGAACAATTCTATTATTTCACCGACCTCATTTGGGTCAGCGTCTTTATTTCGAAAGCCTATACTTAAAACTTCCTTACCTTTTACCATAATTAATGCTGTTCCAAACAAAACAGGATTTTCTGCTTCGTTAAGATGAATTTGTATTGCTTCGTTTGCTACGTCCTGAACTTCTTGCAAGTCATTTGGATCATTGACCCAACAAATCATTTCGATTTCGGACGCTTCGACATTACCATCATCGTCTTCTGCAAACATAAGATACATTTCAAACCTCGGCATCTGGGGCGTCCTTACTCGAAAATTCTCCACCCAGAGAAGAGTACGCTGCCTTGTCTACCCACGAGTCTGAGTGATCTATTTTGTTTAGGATACGCGAAGTTTTTAGCCAGTCCATCATTAATGCAACATGCGTAGGGGTAATCTCCCCGTGTGATATAAGTGCGCTGCGCAAAATAATATTCCAACCCTCTGCAATTCTGTCGTGATTGTCGTAAGCCTCACCATAGTCTTTGGCCCTTTCGCCATTGACTAGACTTTCTGCTTGCCTCAAGAACTCTTCTCTTTTCAATGTAATTTCTCCTGCGCTGCATGAAACGCTTTGCCTAGAGCGTCTTTGTTCCAACAAAAACTCAAAGCACAGCCTGCTTTGTATTTAGTCCACGAGAAGTCCATTGAACTGATATGAATGTCGTGATCCATTAACAGGTTCTTTTGTTTCTCTGTGGCCCTGTTATTAAGCCAACGCTTCGTTTTATTTGCTGCATCGCTATCTTCAATCTCGCGTAAGAAATCATCGGCTGCTGACATAGCATGCACTTTTTCACCAATCGCTACTGTGCGAACACGGCCTTTTTGTGATTTTACCATAGCGACCCACATATCATCTTTGATGTGACCTACAAAGGCGAATCCCTGAAAGCCCATAGCCATCAGTGCATTGCCCTCTTGAAATGGGCTAATCCACATGAAAGGTGATAACTGCATCAGATCGTATTCAGTCATGATAAACTGTTCGAGCGCAGCTTTCTCTTCTGCTACAAACTCATGACCGCAGATCGGACACACTGTTAAACGCGCATGAACCTCTGCGTTGCATTCAGGACAAGTCTTTGTGGGTGCTTCGCCCTCAACCGTTTTGTCTCTTCCATCTAGGTTAGCTGCATCATCAATACTGCCATGCGTAATGACAGACGTACCAAAGTCCATAACGATGCAATCAGTCTTGATTGTGTCTGGATATAACTCAGGATCAACGATGCGTAGTCCACGACCAATCATCTGCACCATTGTACCCTTCTGAGAGCATGGGCGCGTTAGAATGATACAAGACACAGGTGGAGCATCAAACCCCTCTGTAAGCACCGCTACGTTGACCACAACCTGTAAATCACCATGCTCAAGGTCATGGAGCATCTCTGCTCTTTTATCTTTTGGTGTTTCACCTGTTACAAAGTTTGCATCAACACCAGATTCAAGAAAGGCTGCACAAAGATGTTCAGCGTGTTTGACTGTTGAACAGAACACAACAGTCTTGCGATCCCCTGCTTTTTCTTCCCATTCACGAACAATTCTATCGTTAATGACTTGGTGATCCATAATCGCGGCGACCTCTTCCATGTCATATTCTTTGCCGCGTTTTGTGACGTTATCTAATTGATCATTGATACCCAGATCGACCACAAAGGTTTTGGGCCGAACCAGAAATCCCTCTTGGATTAACGCACCGATTTCGATTTGATGTGCGCAGTTGTTGAACACAGAGCGCAATCCTTTGCCATCACCACGATTAGGTGTAGCTGTAAATCCTACAATCTCTGCACTGTCGTTGTCTTCAAGCACGGCATCAATCACACGGCGATACGTTCTTGCCGCTGCGTGATGGCCTTCATCAATCACCACCATGTCGAACTTGGGGCGCTTGGCTAGGTTGCGTTCACGAGAAATAGTTTGCACCATTGAGAATACGGCATCGCCATCCCAATGCTTGACTGTACCGTTCACAATACTTGTTGTGATGTACGGGTTCACCTTTTTGAACTTGGATTGGTTTTGCGCAACAAGTTCATCGCGGTGCTGCACGATAAGAATTTTTTTACCTTCTTTGTGCCGCTTGCCTACAAGCGCAGAAAGCATGATCGTTTTGCCTGCACCCGTTGGTGCAACGACTAGAGTATTGCCGTGTTTGTCGAGAGCTTTTAGAGCATCGCTTACGGCTACCTCTTGGTAGGGACGTAGTAACATAAAACACCTGTTCGCTAGAATTGGTGGGGGGATTGCGGCCCTCTGCCCCCCGGTCAGAGGTCTAGCAGGCGCGGATTGGCCCTGCCGCTAGATTATCTTTGCGCCCAAGACGGAACACCACCAGACGATTGAGGCTGCGTAGGTGCAGCTTGCTGAGTGGTTTGCGCTGCTACAGGAGTCTGTTGCATTGGCGCTTGTCCGCTTGGAACGAATTCCCGCGAATTAGGTGTTAAAGCTACGGTCAAGCAATTGCTATCACTGTAGCCGTTAGTCCCTTTCTTAATACCAACTTTAGCACAAATTTCCATAGCATTTAAGTCAAAAACTCCAGAAATATTTCTTGCCTGTTGCGCTTCTGCCGAAACGTCCGCAGGATCAATGTTACGCGCACTCTCAACAAGTGATTTTAATGTGCGTAAACCAATCTCTTTGGCTTGTGGAATACCGCTTTGACCCATCTTGTCACCATCGACAAAGACGCGATCCCAAAACTTACGGCGATCAAATTCACCACCAATAATGGTAAACTCAAGTTCCATCCACTTAGCCGCAGAAGTCGCTGACTTTTTAAACCAAGGTCCAGAACCAAATTCTGGAACTTCGGTGTCACCTTGCTTTACAAGGACAACTGCACGGCAAACTGTGCCTTTAGGAATTAAAGAAAACTCACGATCCTGTGGGTTATCATCGGCGGGTACGTTATTTAAATTAAGCATTTTGTGCTTCCTCTTCGCTAGAAGTTTGTGTTGCAGGATCAACAAATGTTAAATCCCTTGGTTGATCAGAAGAGCTACCAGACATCTTTTCCATCAGCTTGCCTAGATGCGGCTCTTCCAAAGTTTCGAGGCGACCAGAGCGATCTTTTGCAGGGTAGCCCCATTCATTCAATGGCTGACAGATAAACGCACGATACTGACCGTGATCACCTGACAGGATTGCCATTGTAATTACTTCGTCAACAATTCCGGGCAATTCACGCCCTGTCTTGCTGCCTTCAATTTGCAGCGCATATTGCTTGCGTCCATAATCATCTGTGATTTCATCAAGAATGCCAACAAAAATTACATTCTTTGTACGAATGTGCTGAAGGTGTGTTAGCCATGACATCATTTCACGCCCATGCATTCCATAGGCTGCGCGTGTGTCTAGCTTTCCAGAACGCTCAGAGCGTGTTTCTGGTTGCTGTAAGCACCACTGAAAGCACAAACGCCCTGCGACAGTAATAGAGTCTACAAACAGACTATCAAACTTGTCCCAAATATCTGCGTTGTCTCCATACATTTTAGCAACGTAATCGTAATGCGCTTGGCTGTATGGCTGATCTTCTGACAGTGATGGGTTAGCACCACCTAAGAAGCAAGCTAAGTCACGGCATTCAGTCCATGTACGCGGACGAATCACATCAATTGGGTAGCCTTCGATAGCGGCATCCCCTGCTTCTAAGTCCATAAACAATGTAGTTTTTGGATCAAGAGTCCTAGCAAGTGTGGTTTTACCCACACCGCTTGGTCCACACACCACGATTTTGTGGCCCTTCTTTTCAGCTAAACGCTGATCGGCTGTGATAATTTGTAAAGCCATTATTCTACCTCCTCAATAGTAAAGCCACCAACTTCTACGGTACGGCATGGTTCGAGAGTTGCCTTGATTGCAGGTGGGGCTGCTGTGTATTTACGCTCTTCAACTGCAAGCGTAATTTTTCCATAGTGACGCGCATCTTCTTCAGGCATGGACTGTAATACAGTGCCAAGTTCTTCCTGATCCCACACAACCTTTTTGCGGACCGTAGCTTTCATTTTACGATTGCCTGCAATAATGTATGTAGTTCCAAAGTCTTTACCATCTGCGCGTAACGCATCACTTACTTGAGTAAAGAAGGTATCATAGATTTGTTCATCAACGTTTTTGAGTTCATCACGCATTTCACTAATGACATACTTGAGTTCCTCTCGACGCTCAAAAAGTTCACGACTGTTCATGTCGATTCTCCGCTGTTAAGTTACTAGAACCCTATCTATCCCACATGGCTTGGGATATGTCAACGACTTTTTTTAGATAAAAATATTTCTATGCCAAGGCATGCCTTCATTAATTTCTTTTTTAGTTTAAATTCAGGGGTTTCTACACCCTTGGCATCCTCGACCACTTCATACCAGTCACCGTCTTTGTTTTGCTTCTGGTATCTGAAGTCAGCAATGTAAGCACAAATCTTTTCGTCATTGACCATAAGATTGTATCGCACTTGTAGCTCCAAGTCCTTGACCGTCCCTGCGCGTTCTAGTGATTTAATATATAAGTAACGCTGTGATTCCCACTTAGAATCGAACTTAATTCCTTGCACAGTTACTTTCTTATTACCGTACTTGGGTCTTGACCCACGCCGCTTGGGATTATATACAGTAGTAAACGTCATTTATGGGAAGGAACCTCCATGCCAAAACCTGAAAAATACAAATCAGTCGGTATATCAATAGACGCGTATCAAAAACTGATCTTCATTGCCGATCAAGAAGATCGTGCTTTGGGTAGACAGTTATCACGCATGATTGAAGAATCATACGAAGATGTTCAGGAACGTGTCAATAGTAAGCGCGGCTATCAACCCGCTGCTGTAGGCATAGGCGGTATAACTACAGTCATCGAAGACTAGAGAAGCCCTGCGTTACCTAAACCACCCAGTAGTGTTGCTGCCACTGCTGGGTTTTCTTTTGCGCGTTGTCGAATATTAGAAAAATCAGGAACGTCAGATATTTCTACCGGGGCAACATCAGGAACTGGCATAGTTGTTCGGCTTACTGGCGCTGGTACCGAAGATACTCTACGATTTTCTAAATCACGAGCTATATTGGAAGCGCCTTCTTTCATGGAACCTACAGTTCCTACGGCTACTCTCATACCTTGTTGTTTTGCAAAAGATTTACTGGTGTCGTTTAAAACTCTTAAAAACACTTGCATTTTACCAGCTTTAGTTTTTTCTTTTGCCGCTTCTTTTCCATACCGTGCTGCGAAAGATGTGTAGAACGGACCAGTAGACAAGAACTGACCGATTAGACCAAGACGAGCAATTGTTCCTAAATTTTCTAATGGATTAGCAGCAATATTAGCCGCAACAAGATCACCGCCTTCAGCAGATGCGCCAAGAACTTTCATGTTTTGACCAAATAAAGCGATAGAATCAGCTTCTGCTTTAGGAAATAAAGCTCCTAGTTTACCAGATTTTTCAGCCCGTAAAAGGCGTTCTGATAATTGTTTAAAGGCTTTTTTGTCTGTCATAAAGCTATGCTCAAAATCACCTATAAGGTTTTGCATATAGTATGATTGTAACTCAGCTAACTCTTCAGGTTTATCTTTAAAAAACTTTGAAAGTTTTGTAATGTCATTACCTTTGACAGATGGGCTTGCCAACAAGTCTGCTGCTTCATCTGGCATCAATGATCCTGCACGAATTTTTCTAGCCATTGCCGCAGAATCAAACTGTGCTTTTTCTTTCATAATGTCTTTTACATTACGCAATAAATTCACACCAGCTTCGTCACCACCCTCTTCTACGAAATCATCAATAACACTTTGATTTACTCTTGTTAAAGATAAAGTATCCATTTGGTCTGCCAGCCTACGAACTTCTGAAATTCGTGACCCGAACAATTCATCGGCTGTACCGCCTAAATCATCTAATTTTTGTTTAAATTTGCTTCCGCTAAATTTTCTTGTTGCATCTAAAGTTGAACCTGATTCACGCATTGTTTTACGCAACCATTCAGAAGCCGCACGTTCTCTTAGCGTATTAAAAGCGTCTTTTCCTAAATTTTCCTCTAAAACTTTTTTAGCATCTTGAAGCAATTTTGGATTATCGTTTTGTATAAAACGACCATATGCACCTTTTGGGTTTAATTCTACGCCACCTTTAACAGAGTTTTGTAAACTTTTTATACTAGCCGCCGATGAAACTTTTTCAAAGCTGTCCATGCCTTGTTTAAAGAAACTACGAAGTTTTGGTATTTCATTAGAAACATCTTTAAAAAGTTTCTTTTGTTCGGCTGTTAAATCACCAGCCGCTTTTCTCCTCATAGCATTGTTGACAGAAGTAGGAGATATAAAATCATCTAGCTTATTGAGAAACTTGTCTTTCATTAACTTAACACTGTCAGAACCGTAGTTACCCATCCAAGTGTCATTAAGAGTTTTTCTAGCCTTGTATACTTGAGTAAAAGAAGCATCATCAGGTAATTGCATAAGCTCTCTTACAGCATCACGAGATTTTCCAAGATTTCCTGATCCAGCCGCTACCAATCTATCAAGCTCTAATTGAGCGTCAGATTTTAATGCGCGAGTATTAAATAGCGCGGTATCACCAACTGCACTGTTTGTTAAATTTTCAAGGTTAGCAAATTTTTCTTTTACTTTGTCATCAAAGGCTTTGTATGCGCCAACAAATGCCCCTTGTATGTCAGCGTTTAGTGCGTCATCTTTTTTTGCAGCTTTTCCTATTTGAACAGCAATGTCATCCATGTGTTTAATTAAATTATTAGATGCAGTCTTTTCAGCTTGAAGCAATGCATTATCACCCGCTGCTACAGCGTTTGTTAGAATAGCAGCAGTAGCATCTATATCTACACCACCATCAGCGCCATAAGCGCGTAACTTTGCCAAATCTGACATAATCTTTTCATGATTTTGACGTAATCTAGCAGATGTACCTAGAGCCTTCTCACTCATTGCCTGTTGACGGGCTACAAGAGAATTAGCGCCCATAGCAGATAATGAAGGCTTATAGCCAGATTTAATAGCAGTAGCGACCTCTTCCTGCGTTTGTGGAGCTAACTTGCTACCTGCACGACCACGACCTACTGCGAATCCAAAAGATTTGCCAATTGCACCAAATACACCTTCACCAGCAGCGGCTATAAGAGCTTCAGTACCAGCCGCCTTACCAACATCAAGAAGGCTTTCTTCCTGTGTCCCTCTTAGCGTTTCTACGCCTTCTTCGACTAACTTACCACCTCCAGCACCTAAACCTGCACCAATAGCAGCACCTAGTATTGGAATAGGAATTGCAGCCTGTCCTGCTATAGCACCGCCAATACCACCTACAATTTCTTCACCAGCCGCGCCTACAAAGTCTTGTAAATCAGACAAAGTAAACCCGCTTTCATCAATCATAATCGGCTTGTCAGTCTCTATGCCAAGCAAAAGTGCGCCTTTTGGAGTGATCGCTAAGTCTCCACGATCATCTCTCATATAATCGCCTTCTCTAAAACCATAGCGACCTAAGACATTTTCTTCTTCTTTTTCTGTCTCAGCGCCTGCTAACTGGCGTCTTAGGCGATTATTTTTTATTCCAGTTTCTCTGTCTATTGGTGTTTCATCTCTAATGGCTAATGGTGAAACTGAACGTTCCATTTTTTTAATTAAACGTTCGGCTTGCAACATTTCAGGATACGTTGGTTTTTCTCCTTTAATTTCAAAAGGAATAAACTCGCCGGGTCTAATTTCAAGTTGAATTTCAGGCATTGCTATTTCCTAACTAACTTACCATCCACAAATACAAGTGAACCTAATCCTTTTAAGTCTTCAAAAGTACCATACTTTTCAACAATGTTATCGTAAGTTCCTTCTTGGTGATTAGATGGATCAAGCAAATCTTCAAGAGCATTGTCAAAATCATTTTGTTTTGCACCAAAAATTTGATCAAGGCCATCAAGAGCATTCAATGTTGCATCAAGGTTTGTAAAGAAACCAATGTTACCCATCAAATCATCTGTCCACATTTCAACGTCACGATTTGAAATGCCGTTACCAGTCTCTTGTGTAAGGAAACGCTTGTATTGGTTAAGTAGCTTTTTAGTTTCGTAGTTATAGTCCTCGACATCGGTTGGTTCACCCGTTAAATACTGTGATGGAGCAATAGCTTTCATCAAACCGTGTAGCTTTTGATATGCTACCTGCACAGTACCACCGCCCTCTGCAATTTCAGTTGCAGTTGTACGCAATGCTGAAATTGTTTCACGCGCGTCAACAACGCCATCACGACCTAAAACATGCTTACGAATTGCAGCTTCAGGTTTTAAATAAAAGCCGCCATTCGGGTTTTTGGAATCATAGACATATGGTATTTTCCATGAATCTGACGAACCCTGTCCGTCCACAAACTTACGATCTTTGGTTTTGCTGTAATCACCACCAGTTGTTTGAGCCTTCAAAATTTCTAACTGTGCATCTATATTTGCTTTGGAGTCTTGTTCTTTCATTTTTAAGTCAGAGGCATACCATTTAAGGTAAATTTCTTTTTGAAAATCTTTATTGGCTGATGCTGATGCTAATTCAGCATCAACATCTGCTCGACGTTGTTGCAATGCATATTTACCCGCTGCAAGTTGAGCAGCTTTTGAATCCGCAGTTGCTTTATCTAAATACGGCATAGCAGCCTCACCTGCTTCGCCAAGTGCTTCAAGCGCACCACTAAACCCTTTACCACCTGCTTTATTCTTTAATAAAGCAAGACCCCAAGCCTGTAACGCACGACTTTTATCAATTTTGCCACTTGCATCTATTCCTGTAGCTTCTTCAAATTCTTTTCTATAACGAGCTATAGCGTCTTTTTTTGACTCACTTTTACGAGGCGGAGAGTCTGATACATCTTTCATAGCTGCAAAAAATGCATTATAAGCAGCGTCAGGTCCAAGAGAAATACTTTTTCCTCCTGTATCTTTAGCATTTTTTTCTTTTTGAGCTTTTAAATATGCTGCCCGTTCACCGGGTTTTTCTACAATATCTCCACGACCACCTGTCAATATAGCCTCTAAAGTTTCCGCAGGACTTGGCGCAGCATCTTCTAACTTTGGTTCTATTTTTTTATCTTTAGGTTTAGCATCTAGCCTAGTAAGAAGCTCCCCAATTTCGTCCAAAGCAGATGGTTGAAATGCAGCTTCTTCTCCAAGCAATTCTCGTGGAGCAAGAAGTGCTGCTTCATTTGCAAGAATTTCACGCTCAGTTATGTTTCCAACGTTTTCAAATCGACCCGGAACTGCCATATCTTGTATAGAACGATAAGCCTTTTCCATTTCTGAAATATCTTCTTTGCCAAAACCAAACTGTTGACCGCCTTTAGACATAAAAGGGCCACCACCACCGAAAAACCCACCTTCGTCTGGAACCAAGCCTTCGATTGGTATAGATAAACCTTCATTTTCCATAGTTCTTTCAGATAGATCGTTTAAATATGCCCCAAGAGCGTCTTGGTTTTTAAAATCAAGATTATTTTTTAACTCTTCAAATGCATAATAACGACTACCCGGCCCTCTTGGAATCTGAACAAATGTTCCCGCTGCTTCGGGTCCTTCTGCTGCAAAAAGACTTCTAAGATTTGCAGCTTGTTGTGGTCCTGTAAGTGCTTTTTGTTTATAGCCTAAACCTTGGTTTAACACATTTTTGCGAGTAGGATTGTTTTCGCTATATCTTTGCGCTACCTGATTATATCTTTCTTCGGGAGTCATAGGCACCTCTTGTTAACCGCTAAAACCTTGCATTGTTGAATACGCTCCAACACCCTGCAAGAATGGGTCTGCTGATGTTTGTGGACCTTGTGTATATTGACTATACATAGACGCCGATGGCGCTCCAGTTAGGAAGTTCTGTGCGTAGCTAAACGGAGCAAGTGCTTGCTGTGTTGTGTTTAATGTATTTTGACGCGTAAAGTCCTGTCCTTGTTGAGCGTACTGACGTTCTTTGCCACCAAGCTCATACATAAAGCCAAGGTCAGCAGGTTGCATGCCTGCATACACACGACCAATATCAGCAGATGTACCCGCTAATTTGCCATAGGCTTGACCTACATCAGCTTGCGCACCGCCTAACTGACCGTATGTTTGTCCTAATCCACCTGTAAGGCGTCCTGCCTCTAGGTCACGTTTCTTTTCGTTTTCAGCGGCCCCTAAACCACGTTTGGCTGCATCCTCAAAGGCACTTGATTCTAAAGTTGCTCCAGATGCACCCAACTTACCTGTAAGACCAGAGGCTTGTAATGCACGTTTGCGCTCTGCTTCGTCTGTAGCCATCGCATTTGCCATCGACTTATCATAGCCCTTTGACAAAAGGTTGGCGATAGTACCTTGCTTGGTTTCTTCAATAGCGCGTTGCGTTTCTGCGGCCTGAATGCCTGAACGAGAGCCACCAAAAGCACCTGCGCCAACTGCCCTAGCTTGATCAGCTTGACGTTGCTGCGCACCCTCACGGGTAATTTTCTTCATAGCAGAGTCAATGACCTGCTGCTTGTAAGGGTCCATAAAGTCTTCAACTGAGCTTGGATCGAAGCTACCAAGACCCTGTTCAGCTAACTCAAATGCACGGCCTGTTCTGCGGTCAAATGCTTCTTTAGCGCCAAACTGACCACCTGCATCAACAGAACCGCGTCCAGCTTCTAAAGCTGATTTGGCATCTGGGAAGTAATCAGTAAGAGCTTTTGCCATAGTAGCTTGGCCCGTGCCTAAACCACTTGCTGCGTCAGGTAAGTAACGAGGAGTTCCTGATGCGTCTTGAAAATAAGGTAGGTAACGATCCATAAACTGTTGACGTTGCGTTGCATCGCCAAGTGTACTTGTTACGGCTGACTGAAGAGGATCAGTGCCTGCTTGAACATAATCTGGAATTTTAAATAAATCAGGGTATTTAGTTGCGTCTAAAATGCCACCCGAAAGAGTGCCACTCCCGTCATCTTGCCCAAATATCTTACCAAGTAAGGCTAAATCTAAGTCTTGAATATATTGTGGACGAGAAGTTATTACGTTTTGTGTGGTTTCAGTCATTACGCTATATCCTCTAATTTATCCATCATACCATACATTTTCTGAATACCTTGATTTAAATTACCATTGCCAGCGCCTTTTACCGCGTCACGAGTCATAACAAACTCGCCTGCGGTTAGCATAGCAGGAACATCGTCTTTTGTACCAGAACCTTCGCTTGGCATAATACCACCATCACGGCGCGGGAAATATGTTGCGCCGCCTTCATTTAATCTCATAACATCACCTAGCTTAACCCTTGTAGGGTCTGCCATTGCTTCAGCGTATGTTTGATTTGAGCGCCTTGCAGCGCGATCTAAATCAGTCTCTTCGTAATCTTTACCAAATACAGAATCTAGCAATTGAGAACCAAGACCCATAGCAATAGCCTCACCTGCTTTGTTGTTTAACAATCTACCAATGCCCTCATCTGGATTAAGATTAAACAAATCACCTATACCCAACAAGCCTTCTGCACGTTCGTATTTAGGCTTTTTTAGTTTATCTTCAATAATCTTTTCAGTAAGCGCGTCAGCTTTGCCACCACCAAATGAGCTTAAATTTGGCTTTCCTACATTTGGAACATCTGTATCCATGCCAAACAAGGCACCAAGACCAGAATCACCACCTGACATATAGCCCAAACCACCGCCTGCAATACCTCCAAGCAGTGCATCACGCAAAGATGGCTTGCCTCCAGTAAGTGCTTGTAACGCAACGTTACTTATAGCGCCCTGAACGATAGGGTTGCTAAAGAAGTTACCACCGCCACCACCAATAAGTTGAGAGCCAAATTTAATTATTTTATCAATAAAGAACTCAGGCTCACCCGTCACAGGGTTAATGCTATTTTGACCAGAACCAACAGTATAACGCATTGGATCGGCACCTGCATCGGCAAAAGCCATACCCAAACCACGCGCAACTTCAGGGCTACGTTGTAGAACTTCAGGGGGTACAACCATTTCGCCCGGAGCAACGTGCGCCATCATTGTATCACCGTTTCTACCGTATTGTGCCATGCCTTGCATATTAAAACCTCGTGACCGCTATATATAAGTTACCAAATCTTTACATAAATTACTAGAGTGTTGACCCAGAAATAGCTTCAGGGGCAGTTACAGTTATACTTGTGCTTCTTTTTTCGCTTCCTGTCCACGGATTATTGCACTCTGGACAGTTACCATCTGGGTAGCTTGCAATCTCTTCTGGCGTGTCAACTGCGTTATCGCAGCTTGCGCAATGCACCATATCTGTACTTGAGGAAGGTCGCCATTTAGACCCATCTGGCATTGTAATAACTGTCATGATATTGTCACCGTAGCAAAGCCCACCTGTCCTGTTCCTTGTAAACCACGAACATGTGGGGTGTTGAGTTCAGCGACCTTTAAAGAGCCGCCATGATTAAAGACACCACCTAGCTCTAAGCCGCTGTCATCCGTTTGTAATCCTGTAAATACCGTAAACGTGTTACGGCCTTCGCCTGCGTTTTGCATTTGTTCTAAATAAGTAGAGTAAGATCGAACAAGTTCAGCAAAATACTGATAATCATATTCTTCAGGCGGTACGGGAAAAAATGGTAATGTTAAGTTTCTGGACATTACCGCCTCCCGTCAGGTCGGACTTCTACCCTTGGAGAGCCAAGTCTCCATGTTACGCCCGTGTCTGCGCTTTCAATTCTAAACGCAAACGACCTGCCTCTAAGCCGAACAAATATCTGGTCTGTGAACTGTTCTACCGGGACGCTGGCTGTTTTTGCGACTGATGCTGCGTCTGATGATAAATAATTACCACCGGGAAAGTTACGAACTTTTAAGGTCATAGTGGCACTAGGAGTTACTGCTGTAGAGTCCCTAAATGTTAAATCTGGTATTAAGCGCCTCATAAAGACAAATTGTTCGCCTTCTCCAAGGTCCATTTGACTTGATTCGATATATGCACTGATTGCGCTTGCTGGACTTGTACTGCCATCATCAAATCCAATTTCGTGTAAATATAAACTATGATCAGTTCCAGCAGCTATAGGCTCAGAGTTAACACCACGATCTAACCACACGGTTCGCGCTAGATTGCCAAAATACCATACTTTTTGTTGATAGTTATATGTTACATAGCGATCATTTTCGCTACTTGACGCAGATGGATAAAACCACGTTACCTCAGAAAATGCTGTGTTTGTAGAGGCTGTAATTTTTTCCAACTGATCATTGTTAATATCGGTAAAAACATAATCGCGTACAGAGCAGGGTAGACGTTGAACAGCACCACCGTATACATAAAACTCTTCTGCACCCATCCAAAAAACATTGTCTTCAACATTTATAGCGGCAAGAGGGCCAGCTATTGTGATGTTTTCTGAAATGGCGTTAATACCAAATGTAAATGGCGGCCCTAAAAACTGCATGGCGTGAAGTGATACGTCAGTAAATACAAGGACTTGTTGCCTTGTTTCTATAGCTGTAACAATCTCTGAACCAGAACCAATACGCAAATCACCTGCTGTGTTTTGCACATTAGCACCCCATTCAGATATATTTTCTTGATCAGAAAAACGAATGAGCAATGGGTCTTGTATGCCCGGATTTGTTTCTGAGTCACAGCCAAACGCTATAACGTGACGATCCCTATCAGATACCAATACCTGCTTGGCTATTGTTGGCGCACCCGCATAGTTGTCTAACTGATTAGCCGTTATAGTTAAATTATTAACAGGCGTTGACCCTCCAAGATTTGCACCCAAAATTGTGATTGTGTCAGAGACATTATAATTTACGCCACCACCTACTATACTTACTATATTGTAAACACCGCCTACAGCCTCAATAATAAACTCTGCGCCAGAGCCAGAGCCGCTTGTACTATCTTGTGTAACGCCAGTAAAAGTTGCTGTTCCTGTCGATGTTCCAGCGGCTGTTGCGGCTGCAATAGAACCTGTTGTGTTTAACTGTACGGCACGACTAGTTGTGCCAGATGTTCTGTCCCAATAATAAATTGCACTGTCACGAACGTTAATAATTAAGTCTTCACCAAAATTATCGTGCGACCATATACGAAGAGTTTGCCCAGAAGCTGCCAAAGATGTGCTAGAACCCCAAGCTCCACGACCCCAAGTACCTGCACCCCAACCATTACCTACGATAGTCGTGTCAAGGCCAGTGTTGATTTGATATTCACCAACAACACTACCACCGCCGTTGCCAGAATCAGAACTTGTAGCGAAAACAAACGTTGGATTTAAACCTAAGTAATTTGTAATACTGCCAATAGTCGAAACTGTACGAGCCTCAATTTGATAACTGTTGGCATTTACAATTGCAGTGATTTGATATTCTTGATTAAGAACATCCGCAGTAATAACGCCACCCAAAGAAGCAGCGGCTGAAAAAGTTACAAAATCATTTTCAAGCGCACCATGATTGGAATCGGCAACCACAATAGTTGCGCATGTAACGGCTTGCGCATCAGCGTGAGAAGCAGCAGTAGTGCTACTTTCACCACGAACACATCCTGTCAAATCATTACCTGACAAAGCAGCATATGTTATAATCTCATTTTCAATCTTTATGCGGCCAGATGCAGGAAATCCAGAAGAAGAGGTAAGAGTTATTGTTGTATCAATTGCTGTAATGGCACCATCAAGATCATTCGCGCTTGCAGAAAACGTTACTTCACCTGCACTTGTTGTGTTTCTAATTGGAGTAATGTCACTATACCCACCACCCTCATTAACATAGTATTTAAGATGCGTCCCAACACCAAGAAAGCTAGTGCCATCTAATGCAACCCAAGGATGCAAAGCACGACATGTGCCTAAAAAGTTAGTTGATGATTCCTTAATCCAGCCGCCTATTTTTTCAGGATAACCAAAGCGAAAGCGCACTTTGTCCATGTCAAACCAACCGCCTTCATTAGTATATGACGTAGTTTCACGGTTAATACCGGGTCGAAACTGAAGTTTAGTCAGCGGCATTCAACAATCTCCTAATACCCGAATTATACATATTTCAAACAATTGTTCGAGTTATATTTTTAAAAACAATAAACCGAACATTTTATGATAGCCATCCATATATTTTTTTAGTTTTTTCTAAGCGGTCATCTAAGCCATGAGTCCCACCATTTACACGGCGCGTAACCTCTGTAATTACATCGTCGTTTACACCCTTATCTGCTATTTTAAAAAGCCCATTACGTTGAAAAAACCAGTACGCGCTTTCAAATGCGTACTCTGTAGCCACAAGATCAGGTTCCTTCATTACGTCAGGTAAACGCATTTCTGATGCAAACTTTCGGTAGTTTGTACGGCCCGTGCATTGCAAAAATCCTCGGCCTCGGAAAGCGAAACCGTCATTTTTCTCAACATTTCCAAGCGCACCGCCCTTCGATCTGTGTTCATCCATATACACATAGTTGGCGATCTTTTGCGGATTACGCGCATACTTAGATGCGTCCTCTTTACCTTCACCAAAATAACGACCAAAAACACGATTTAATGCGTCTTCAGAATAATTAAGATTTTCTTCAGTTAACTTAAAATAACCACTTTCATGCGCAGATTGACCAAGTAGATGAGCCGCACGTTCTGGCGATAGCTCATAGTGTTGAGAAATTGCTTTTGCAGTATTAGGTCCAAAAGCCCCATCTGGGGCTACTCCGCAGCGTTTCTGCAAGGCTTTCATTGCGTTACTCATTTGATTTTCGCCTTCATAAATAAAATTATACCATACACAATAAGACCAAAAGCCGTTGCTACTGCAACATCCAAAAGATGTTCTCGCATATGGTATATAAACTCAATACCCGCTTGAACATCGCCCTGACTGGCAATTGTGTTTACTTCTACGTTTTTAGTACCGTTAAAGGTTTCAATAGTTTGTTCCATTACCTAGCATCCGAATGTATGGGTGATCGTGTAAGATACTCCAACGTGCTTTCTAAGGTTTTAACACGGGCCTGAACCTTAATGATTTCCATCATATGACCAGCCATGCCACTCATATCATCATTTATCATATCTATATCTTCCCAGATTTCATTGTCGCCATCTTCAATTTCTTCATAAACCTCAGACAATATATCAATAATTTCTTGCAGATGGTCAGTATTACGCTCCACATCCCTGATTAAATTGGTACGGTCAGTCGCGTTATTTTCAACGGTAAGAATACTTACTGTTTCTTCAAGGTTAGATATTGTACTAGCTTGTTGCGCAGTCCACCAGATGAAACCACCTATCTGCAAGACGATAACGCCTATTACTGTTATAGGTAGCTTCATATTTTCCATTATTTCTTCCTAACGAATTGTTTGTACCCTTTCACGCCAAATGAGGCTGAAATTGCAATTCCTAAACTGTAAAAATACCAGTCCGGGGCTTTGTGAAGCTGCTCAAAACCTCTGTCAACAATGCCTTCGGCACCCGGTACAAAGGCTAAAATTAATGGAATACTTAGAACAATTACAAAAAATTCGTCCTTCCAGCTTGACCCACTATTCTCTGCCATGACTCGTTCCCAATCAGCAACGCTTGTCTTTTCAGACAGTAATATCTTTGCTTTAGCTTCGGCTTCTGTAAGTTTTAACTTGGCTTCCGCAGCTTGCTTAGTAGTCTTGGCATCAATCCATGACCCTGCTAAATTTGCTATTGGTGTTAAAAATTGTAACATTATTTCTCATTCTCCATACTCATGGATATTTTCTTATCTGCCTTTGCAGAATAAGCATTGAATCCCATAAATGCAGCGACAACACCTGATGCTGCAATTACATACACAGATGCAATATCCGTTATTAAGCTTGCCGCTTTATCAAAGCCAAGCACACTAGCCAGTAATATAATAAATGGATAAATCAGCATCCCTGCTAATGCGAAGCCAGTATATCTACGCTCCGCGTCTCTTTTTAAATCCCTATCGTTTATCTCCAAACGTCTTTCTTCCAAGCGTAGCTTTTCCCACTCGGCAACCTGTATGACGCCATCGCCATTACTGTCAGCTTTCTCGAACTCTGTCATTTGCGTAATCCTGTACTATTCTTCGATCATAACCTAAAATAATTAATTTGCCAAATCTATCATATGCTGCAAACTTCTTACCACGTTCTATTATTGTTGGCTGTTTACTTCTAAGCAAGTCACCTTCATTGAATTGTGTGTTACCATTATCTTTGCTTTTTCTGCTTGCTCTAGGCATTCCTGTTTGTCCGAATAAGTCCCTATTTGGTAATATTGTAAACGATCTGTACTAATAAAATGTAAAAAAACTAAAACATAAATCATTACCACTGACCTCTACCTTTGCCTATAAAGTATATTACTGTCCCAAATATAACAAATCCAACTAAAACAATACAAATCCCAACACCCCAATTTATGAGGTTGTCTATTTTTTCTTGTCTCTTATATACCGCTTCTTTCTGTAAACGTCTTTGCTCGGCCTCAATGTTTACAATAGATTTCCAAGCACTTGGTCCATAATAGAGACTAATATAGTCACGAAGCTCGTCACGCATTTCTTTGGCTCTTTGCTGCGCTGCCCAAATTTCAATCGCTGATGTATCAAATCCCGGCTTTACCTTCCTCCAAAGTGGAGGGTCTTTCGCCTTATTGCCAAGGTAATCTAAATCACTTACTGCTCTACCAAAGTTTGATAAGTCTCTACCTAGTTCTGAAATTTCTTTACCTGCGCTAACGGCACGTTTAATGCCGCTATAAGCGGCTGTGGCGAGAGCTATTGCACTTGCTGGATCAATCATGCTTCACGAAACCTCACTGGACAATAGTAATCCGGGTCTACACGATAAACCCTATCATAATATCCAAAGCGTTTTGACCCACAATCGTAGTAACACGCTTTGTAAAACCAGCTACCGTAGCCGTTTACCCACATGTGTCCATAAGCTACAAACACAAGCGTACATAACATTATCGCTCCATTAAACGATCTATTTTTTCTTCAATTCTATCAAACCGTGCTACGATTTGATTCATAACCGTAGAGCTATCAGTCTTAGTGACATACTCTTTTGCCATTTCTTCTCTTGTTTTATTCAAGAGAATTTGAACGCGCCCAAGTTCACTGTGTTGAGATTTTAACCACCAACCTAAACCGCCTATTGCAGCAGTTAATCCTATATTTATGAGCGCGTTCATTTCCATTATTCAGCCGCTACCTCTTGAGCCTCTTCGACTTCCTCTGGATTTTCCAAAGCATTAGCCAAGAGTTCAAGAGCTTTTTGTCGCCCTAAATTTAACTGATCGACATTGAAATATGCGTTTCCTAACTTACGGTCAAAATCATTTAGGTGATTCAGCCACACTGTTTGAGCTTCATTCATGTCTTCGACAAAATATTCTTTTTCGTTGACTGTGATGGGGGTCTTTTCATTTTTTCCCATGTTAGTCTCCTTTATGTTAAGTTATTTAAAGTCTGCAATAGCTTTATCTACAGCAGTCATGCTTTCTGAAGTCCAATAAGTCTTGGCTTTCATCAGTTCTAAATGCTCTACATTACGAGCTTTGGTTGCAGTCCATTCGTCTGCTTCCATATCATCAGGTTTTCCTGCGTTTAACAGATCAACAGAGTGACCCATTGCTGTGTAGTGTGCTGCTATTTCTTCTTTGGTTGGTTCATCAGACATTTCTTTCTCCTTTTCTGACTGGTTACTATTAAGCGTTTTCTAGGGCAGTGATCCGTGCCTCTAGTTCTTGGATTGTAGCGACCAAGAGTGGCACTAACTTGCTTTGGTCAATACCTTGGTAACGTGGAACCGTGTTGCCATCATGGTCTACTTTCATTTCGTCTTTGTCACCAGAAACAGCCTTTGGAACAATCTCTTTAACTTCGTGAGCAATAAAGCCTTCTGTGTCAGGTGCGTCTAACTTATCGTCAATCCAACTAAACTTTTTAGGTTGAAGTTGTTTTAGTCTTTCTGTTGCACCTGTTAAGTCTGAAACATTTTCTTTTAATCTGTAGTCTGAAGAAGTGTTGTACGAGGTTGAACCTGAACCTACGGTTATTGAACCAACTGGGGAAGATGCACGATAAAATTGAATAGCTTCACCATTACTTACAGCCGCAGCCCTATGAACAATAAAGGCCTCATTAGCTTCAGTAGTTGTTGTGTTAGTAATTGTTACATATTGGGCTTGAGCGCCTTGACCATTAATAACCATCCCAGCATTATTTTGCCAATCATTGCCTCCCGAAGCTCCTGCTAAACAAGTATAGTTTGATGCGCCATTATACCAATATCTAGGATTACCAGCCCCATCCGACAGCACGATGTTGTTGCTTGAGGTGCGGATGTCTAGGCTATTTTGGTTGCCGTCAAAACGCCCAACAATAGTATTTGATGCACCTGTTGTTATTAAACTTCCTGAACCTTTACCAATAGTCGTGTTACTGTATCCAGTAGTAACTCCATTTAATGCGGTATAACCTACGGATGTATTATCATAACCTGTAGTATTTGATAATAAAGCGTATGCACCAACTCCTGTGTTATAACTGCCTGTAGTTGTAGCAGATAAAGCTCCATAACCCAAACCAGTTGTAAAAGTTCCAGTTGTCATTGCGTCACTAGTAAATGTACCTACTGCTACGTTATAGTTTGTAGTAGCGAGTTTAAGGGCATCTACACCTATAGCAACATTAGATACTCCGCTTTGATTAGTATATAAAGCATTAAACCCAGCAGCAGTATTATTAGAGCCTGTTGTATTGCTATACCCTGCTGAACTACCAAAAAAAGAGTTGGGTGAACCAGTAGTATTACTAAGCCCTGCTCGATACCCAACCGCAGTGTTGTAATTTCCCGTGGTGTTTGCAGTTAGTGACTGACGACCAAGTGCTGTGTTCTGAGCACCAGTAGTGTTGCTTGTTAAAGCTGAGTAACCAACAGCAGTGTTATGAGATGCAGTAGTGTTTGCACCTAACGCATAATTACCAACAGAAGTATTGTGGGTTCCTGTCGTATTCGCATCAAGATTTTGATACCCTACAGCAACATTTTCAGTACCAGTGGTGTTTAAGAGTAAT
>Ga0209535_1000760_pt1 | contig 22543 bp, 18 predicted proteins | sample LinPmetageLP28_FD_184041 | JGI IMG/M metagenome (GOLD analysis project Ga0209535, IMG submission 184041) | Marine viral communities from the Pacific Ocean - LP-28 (SPAdes) (version 2) | ecosystem: Environmental > Aquatic > Marine > Oceanic | place: Pacific Ocean | collected 2009-08-22
GTATTTCTCATACCTGTTCCTCTACACCACATTGGCTCTCCATATTCTAATGCTAAAGCCATAGATGCTTTTTCTGATTTAGACCTGATGTCTGAGAATATGTTATGAGTATGTGCTGTAGAAGCTATGGAGTTAAATGGTAATCCTTTTTGTTGTAAGAATGAATGCCACCCCATTACTCCTAAACCTAATGCTCTACCTTTTTTAGCATGTTGGTGAGTTCTTCTTAATGAATCCTTACCATTTGATTTATCAATAAATTCTTGCATTACACCATCTAAAAACCAAGTAGCTAATTCAACCGCATCTGTATCTTTCCATTCTTCATATTTAGCTAAATTCATAGAAGATAAACAACAAATAAAACTATGTTCTTCATCTGTAAATAATGTAATTTCAGAACAAATGTTTGTCATACTTACATTTAAATTATTTAGTCTATAAGCTATTGGGTTATCTTTATTAACATTATCCTTATACATTATGTAAGGTTCTCCTGTTTCCATTCTAGATTTTAAAACAGTAGCCCATTTATTCATTGCTTCTGAATCTCTTGCTTCTAATTTTCTCATAAATGAATCTCCTACAACAACACATTGGTGTAAGTTTAGACATTGTCTATTTGGATCACCCTTCGGTCTACGGATTTGTAAAAATTCTTCTATATCTCCGTGTTCTATATCTAAATTAACAGATGCTGCTCCTCTTCTAACATTTCCTTGGTTAGTTGCTATAATTGATGAATCATAAATTTTAGCCCAAGGCACTACACCTTCACTTTTACCATTCCCAGTAATTCCTGTCCCACGTTCTCTAATACGAGATAATGAAATACCCACACCACCACCAGAAGCGGTTAACTTCATTAGTTCTGCATTAGTTAAACCGATTCCACGTATTGAATCTGGTGTATCGATACCAAAACATGAAATAGGTAAACCACGATCAGTTCCCATATTTGATAATACAGGAGAAGCTAAACCTAACCAACCACTCCACATTATTTTAAAGAATTTATTTGATAATTCAGGTTTTTTAAGTCTATTAGCAGCAGCATTTGACACTCTTTTATATGCCGTTCTTACTGTTTCTCCTGGTAGTAAATAACCTTTTGAAATAGTTGCTAAAGAGATTTCATCCATCCATTCTGGGTATTGTTTTCCAGCTTCCCAGTTACTATAATCTACTTGTAGTGCGTTGTTTTCCATATTTTAAAATAATGCTGCGGCATCCCAATTTTGAACACCTTTACTATAATTTGTTACTCTGTTTGCAAAGAAATCTGTGTGTTGTTTTCCAGCTGATAAGCTATCAAACCATTTCATTCTTTTTACTGCTTCCTGGTCTATACCATTTACTATAGGTTTATATCCTAAATCACTCATTTTAGTATTAACTCTATGTTTAATAAATGAAATTAAATCATATTTAGGACAACCTGTTAAATCTCCCATTTCATATACCTTATCAATAAAATCTAATTCTAATTTTAAAGATAATTTAGCTGCTTCTTCAATATCAGCTTGTAATTCTGGTGTATTAAATTCTGGATGTTCTTGCATTAATGTTCTAAATAACCAACATCCTGCTTCAGAATGTAATGATTCATCTCTAATACTCCACTCTACTATTTGACCTACTCCTTTAAGTTTATTATCTAATTTAAAGGATAATAAAACTGCAAATGAAGAAAATAAATTAACACCCTCTGTAAATGCAGAAAATACAGCTAGTGATTTTGCTCTTTCATGCCAATTAGGAGTACCATCATGAGAATCTCTTACAGTAGTTAAAGCTTCAATTTTAGCCATTGTTGCTTCATCTTCTAAAAACTCACTAAAATCATCTAAACCTAATTCCTCATTTAATAAAGAATAAGCTTCAGCATGGATTGTTTCAAAAGCACCAAATGTAACAGCCATTTTAATTACTTCTGGTTTTCTAAACCATTTGGTAACTAATGTTGACCAATAATCATTTACTACAGTTTCAGTTTGAGCAAATCCTTTTAATATAGTGCCAATAATATTTTTTTCTGATTCTGTGAGATTTTGTTTCCAATCATTAACATCACTCATCATTGGGACTTCAGTATGTAGCCAGTGTGCCTGTTGTTGTTTTAACCAATAATCAGAAGCTTCTTGATATTCAAAAGGTTTGTAAACAATTCTTTCTTTTAATAGTGATGTTTTTGCCATTTTTTAATTAATTTTTTTAGGGTTATTTTTCTAATTCAAAAAACTTTTTTCTTAGTAACTGTTTATCAAAAGAATCAACATCTGTGTCAAATTTGTTAGATTTAGCACTAGGAGCTAATTTTTCAATTTCTTCACTGTCATTGTAATCAAATACTTCAAAATGTCCAGTTGAAGTATCTGCATTAACAGAAAAAGTAAGACCATCCATCCCATACCTATTTTTCATAATATGAAATCTACCTGTATTATTAACTTTATCTTCTTTTTTACGTGAAAGGGACATTGCAAAATCAGAAATCATCATTTTATCATAACTTCCTGCTGCCTTATCTCCTTCAATTATTTTATCTTGGGCACCCGCACGATTTACTTGTGAAACGGACCAAATAGGAATATCTAATTGTCGTGCAAGCCCCTTTGTGCTAGTATAAATATCATCTATTTCATCTTTACGCTCACGATTTTTTCTTCTTGACGAAAGTAAATCAACATAATCTATTATTATCATATCAGGTTTTATTCCCATTCCTGAGCATTTGTTAATATGAGACTCAATAGTTGAAATTGTTGCTCTACCTGTTGGAAATTCTTTAATAACTAGTTGACCTGGCAATTGTGGAATAATTTCTTCTACTTTATTTCTAAATGAATCTATTTTATTTACTGGTATTTTTGTAAAGAAAGCATCATATCTTTTACCAACATAATCTTCTCCTAATTCAAGAGTATAATGTAAAACATTATATCCTAATCTAACAGCATGTCCTCCTAAGGATACAAGAGACCATGACTTACCACCTCCAGGATTACCAAAAATAAGACCAAAGTCTCCATTTCCTAAACCCTTTTGGAGTAAACCATTTATACGTTCCCAAGGAGTTGGAACTGTTTCTCTGGAGTTTTCTCTGTAACGACTTTCTATATCTTTATTGTACTCATGTCCTAAATTTTTATCTTCTCCTGCTTTTAAAGCATTATCTATTAAAAAACGAATACCATCAAAATCTCCTCCTTTAAGTAAATCAACAGAAGACATTAATGCTTTTTTTAATTGTTGGTTTCTACAAAAATTAGTAAATTCTTCTTGAACATATTCTAAATCTTCATCTGATGTTACATAAGCTTCTTTTAGTTGTTCTTTTATAGAAATTTGTAATACATCATTATCTACTTTTTGTAATAAAACCTTTAAAATGTCTAATGAGGGAGTAGTATGGTACTTATCATAATAATTTAATATTTCTTTTATAGCCCACTTTTGAGCAGGATTTTCAAAATATTCAGGAGAAATTATATCATGAATGTTAATTAAAAATTCTTTATGTGTAAGTAAAGAAGATAAAATTTTTATCTGAAACTCGTGACCGTACTGATTTATTGTGTTTAGTGTCAATCTTTATAACCTTTAAATTGTGAAAAAATATCTTTTAACCATATATCTAAATTTCTAATCATCCCTCCTAATTTATCTTCATTATAGAACTGAATAAACATTTCAGGATTAAAATCAGGAAAGTCCTCTATTATTAAATTATCTATATGTTCTATTCCCTTATCATCAATCATAGGAATGCTTAAATCCATAACTTTATAATTAGTTTCAATTCGGGATTGGTCCTGAACTATGCGAGAATATACAACATGGTCTTTGAATTTCCTAGCAGATATATCAAAAATGTCATCTAAAGTTAATTCTTGTGTTTTTAATTCAGGAAATTTCTTAAATATTCCTTTTGCACCTAACCCCTTAATACCTTTAATATTATCTGAATTATCTCCTAATAATGTTTTATATAAAATAAAATTTTTAGGTAATAAACCTAATTTTTCTTCTACTACTTTAGGAGTATAATATTCTTTTTCCATTGGTCTGTATAGAATAATTTTATCTGTTACCAATTGTAAAAAATCTTTATCGGAAGATACTATAAAACATGTAGAATTATGTTTTTTTACTAGTTTTTCAGCTAATACTGCTATAATATCATCTGCTTCTACCTTATCAAGTATAGTAGTTTTAACAGGTAATAGTTTTAAATATTGTATTATACGTACTATTTGGTCAATTTTAGAATCATGTTCTTCTTCTAAATTATCAAATGCCTCCCAGTTAGTAATTCGTTGTAAATTTCTAGTTCCTTTATATTCGGAGAGCAAGTTCTTACGATTTACCGTAGAACCTGCTCCATCGAATACTACATAAACAGATGTAGGGTTTGTTTGTCTAATCATGGCACCTAAAGAACGAAAAAAACCTCCTAACCCCCCAACATGAACACCATCAGGGTTGACCATATTCATCATAGCAAAATTTCTAAAAAATAAATTTAGACCATCTAAAATTAATACTCTATCGTGTTTTTTTGAAGTAGACTCCTCTTGATCCTCTTGAATATCATCCAAGAGACTAAATAGTTCTTTATGTTTCATGATTTTATTTATAAATCTTGTACGTCGTAAAGTACAGGGGTTGTATCTTCTTGGTCTTCTACAATTTTAAATTGTCCTCCTCCAAGTATTTTAGACCATTCATCAGCATGAGCTTTTTTATACTCATTTTTATCCTTGTCTGTATCAGTAATAAAACCATGGTTTGTCATAACAATTTTACCTCTTGATTGCATACCATTAACATGGTTTTTATCAATTTGTAAATTTGTTCTTTTACCCCATTCTACCTGCATACCTCCCTTAATTGCTTTAATTTTAGATGTACCAGCATTTGAAATATTTCCAAATGTAACTACAAATGTAGCATCATACCACATTGCCATTCCACCTTTGTTCATCATTTTTGGTTGACCCATAGGTGATTCAGCTTTTGCTGTCCAAACTTTATTAACTGCAATTAATGTATTAGTATAAGGTGATGATTCTTTACGAGACATTACAATACTTTGGTTAACTGTATTACCAAATTGTGTTGACATTGCACCTGCATTCCATTCATTATTATTCTTCAGTTTTTCAACTGACATTGCACAAGGAATAGAACCAATAGAATCCCAGAAAAATGCTAAGTCATAAGGTAAATTACCTTTTTTCTGTTCATTTTGTAAGTCCATTATAAATGCTGCTACATCTTCAATTGTATGTAATGTTTCTCTATCAACGTAAATAAAATTACCTTCATAATCCACAACTTCACCATCTTCATCCTTAATTAGATTAACTTCTAACCCCATTTGAGCTGCATGTTCCCAATTCCATTTCATTTCTGTAATAATGAATACAGGAAGTATTCCCATATTTTGAGCTGATACTGCTGCTTCAAGTAAAGCAGTTGTTTTTCCTGTATCAGAATGTCCTCTAAGCAATGAAATATGTCCCATTGGAATACCAGGAACTCCAGATATTTTTTGAAACGCAGGGGATAGTGGTATCCATTTTTGATCCTTAAATTTGACATTTTTATTTAAACCTTTAGAAGATTTAAATTTATTAAGATCAAATTTTGCCTTAATCTCGGCAGACACGGCTGCCGAGAGAGACTTTGATATCTTTTTTGCCATATTTAGAAAGGTAAATCATCAGTTTTACCTTCTTTATCATCAAATAAAGAATCGAATTGATCTACTTTACTTTGTTTAGCTTTTGTAGTATCTAAACTAAAATTACTAGTTGTAGGTGCAGCAGGAGTTGTATTAACTTCTTCTGAATCTACTTCAGGTGATAACCATTTCTCTAGAGCAGATTTCATTTCATCAAATGTATACCTTTTAAATAATTCTTCTGGATTTGGTTGTTCATTTAACCAAGTTTCTACAGTGTCTTTATTTTCACTAAGTGGGGTAGTTTTTAATCTAACTCTTACTGATGATTTATTGTAAGGAGTACCAGTTGCTTCTGGTCCTACTGTTTCTATTGTTAGGTCTCTACCATTTACAATATCAGTATAATCTCCAATTTCATCATCAACAGCTAGTGCTAATAATTCTTCATATACCATTTTACCAAATTGCCATAATCTAACACCTTTATCTTCTTCTCCACGTACTACAACGGGAACGAAAACACGGTTTTTAGCATCTAACTTTTTAGCAAGTATATAATTTTCTTTATTATATTCTTCTCTTAATTTTTGAGAAAATAAATGAATAGGGTCTTTTTCACCAAAATTTAAAGGTGAAATCATAACCTTATTTGTAATCCCATAATAAAATTTTAATTCCTTGAATGGGTTAGCGGAATTGAAAGCAGATGGTACAATTCTAATTTGTTGTTTACCTATACTAGGTCTCCAAAAAATTTTTGTATAATCTGTTTTTTGCGAATTTGAGCTCTGTTTTTGTTGTAGCCCGTCCAACTTCTGTTTAAGTAATGATAAATCCATATTTTATAACTTTTTTTATGTAACTCTAATATACGAATAAAGGAACGCGATTCCAAATATTCTTATAATTTTTTTTTAAACCTCAAGGATTTTATATATCTTTGTATTTAACTGGGTAAGCTCGTTATGTTGAGTAAGAAGAATACAATTATTGTAATGTTTCCAGTCAATTTTAAATTTTGTGTCTACAACACCCCCATTTAATTTTTTAATTAATTCATTTAGGGCATTAATAGTATATAAAGTGTTTGATTCTTTTTTTCTATGTACTAAGATAGTATTTTCTGGAATAGAACTTACATTAGCTTGTTCTACATTATATGTAACCACATATTCATCCTTATCAACAATTTCTAAAACAAATAGTTTGTTATAGATAATGCTATACTTATCCTTAATTCCTTCGATTAATGTGTCAAGTCCTTCTAAGTTCGTGAAGGTACAAAATAGTTTATTATTCAAGCTATTTAAATTTTTGATTTCTGTTATAACGTCGTAATTCGCGTTATACATATTAATCGGTCTTTCTAAAACTGTAGTCATATCCTTCGATTTCTTTTATATTTAATTTATATTTTTCGAACACATTTCGAATTTTTTCTAATAACTCAACTTCTTCCTCATCATAATCAAATAAAAACGAATCATATGTATATAACACTAGCTTCGTTTTATATCCCCTCAATATACGACACATATCCCACAATATCAACACATTTGTTGAAGTTTCTAAATTTTGTAAAACATAATTAAATAACTTTTGAGGATTCATGTTATCTAATTTTTCTTTTTTATATATGTACCCAGAAACCGGGCATTCTATATATCCCTCGCTTTCAAATTTACTCCAATTATCTCCTACGTATTTTTCTATTTTTTGAAAGAATTCCAGATGTTTATAATTTTTAAATACTCCCCCATAAAGTTGTTTAAAAGTAAGCTCTTTTGCTTTTTTATAATCCACTTTATATAAGGCAGCAAAATGAGAGTGAATATCACTAGTGGTAAAATTATAATCAATGAGGTTAGCAGCCAAACTAGGATGGTAAGCAGAGATATCAATTTCCACAAATTTAGAATTACGTGGAATAAAACTTTTCCTACATCCATTTTCTTTATTAAGTGCCGCATAATTTACATTTTTGAATTTATTTGAGGGTCTTGTTGTGGTTGTCCTAAGGTTGTATTGAGTGTGTGTGTATTCACTATCAATCTCGTGGAAGTAACCGCTGAAGGTTTCATTATGTACTCGTATGCCATTTCTTTCGATAGCGTTGAATACCACGGATACTTTATTGTTAAAGAATTCATAATATTTAGTTTTTTCTATGTTAATATTCGCTTTTAGATCTCTAAAAATCGTTTCACATACCTCATAGTGTTTTACAATCGGTATAATTAAGTTTAATTCGGGGTTATCACTATGTTGTCTATAGTATAAATCGTGTGTTGGAGTTGTAGGTGGTATATACGTAGTAGGGGGTGGGTTAATGTCATAAAGAGCTTTTAATGGAAAATAGTGTAATACTTCCTTTTTATCTCTACAATATAGTTTATTGAATTTTTGTAATATTGTGTTTACATGCGTATTTACACCATTTAGGGCCTCGCTATGGTAAATACATAACATATAACCTTTACTTGCTAATAATGGTCTAATATACACTAAAGACACATTATTTTGTGCGGGGTGGATGTTATTATTAAATGGGATTATTTCAATAAATGCTTCTTTATAACCACTATTTAATAAAACCTCTAACTGCTCCTGTTCTTCTATAAGCCAATACATAAAACCTTTTTGACCAATATAAGTAAGGATTTTTTAATCTCCAATCTCTTTATAAAATTGAGTAAACCTACCTTGAAAATATTCTACAAACCCTCTTAATTTTAAATTAAGTGAAATTCTTTTAACAGTATTATAGTTTATAGTATATGTTTTTTCTCTATTCCCTGTTAATCCCCAACTTAATTTTATTGGAGAAAATATTTGAAAAGACACACTAGGGTCTTTTGTTAAATATTGATTATAAGTAAGTAAATTTACTTCTTTAAATTTAATTTCATTATTTTTTGATAAAAAGTATCTTTCAAATTCACCTAATTTATATTGTTCTGGGGTAATTTTGGGGTAGTAGGATATAGGTAAAGTTGGGGGTTTATTAACATTGTTTGGGTAATTAATTTCTTGAATAGTCCAGAAAGTAGGGGATGTTGTTAACGGATTAGAATCATCAATATCAGATACTTCTTCTTTAAATAAAGTTAATAAAACACTAGGTGAGTCTTGTGGAGTTTTTCCACTATAATATTCACCTTTAGATGTTTTATAATAATATCCCCTATAAGGTGTTTGAGTAGATGAAATATAAAATTCTCCCCCCTTAGTATATAGGTTAGATTTTAGTTGGGATAAGGGTAAATATTTCATCTATAATTAAAAATTTAACTAGGTGTTCCATTAACTGGATTTCCTAAAGTAACATCAAAGGTATAATTTAATGTAGTTGGGTCAATATAATATTCTTTTCCATTTTTTATAACTTTTAATTGGAAATGAATATGATCTTTTACTTTATCAGAATAATCTAAAGATAAATCTTGGTACTCCCCAACAGGATCTCCTAAGGTTATTGCTTGACCTGATGTAATATTAGGGATAATATAAAATATATAAGCTATATATCCTGTATATTTTCCTGTACCCTCTATTCTAACCCCACTTGTTTTAGAAGCATTTGTAGCTTTAGTTATATAAACATTTCCTGAAATGGGGGCAAAAAATGTATTATAATTTACGGTGCCATTATATGCTCCTCTAGTTAATAAATCTAACCCATTATGTAATTTACCACCTTCTCTATTAGCTCCATATTTTCCTGCACCTTCTATATCATTTCTTATAACATTTGAAAGATTATCTCCCGTAATTCTATCATTAATTGGAGAATAAAATATTAAATTTGATGTATCTTCTATAGTAGATAACCCTTCAACCTCTGTTTTATTAATAATTGGAATTTTTTGAACTTTAGGTACAGATATAGTTTCTAATTTAGTTATCCATTTATTATCTTTTATTTCATGGTTTACTTGTTTAACTAAAAATTCTAATGTATTTGGGTAATTTGAAGGTAAAAAATTTATATCAACTTTTAATTTTTGATATACTTTTATACCAGATAACCCATCTAATTCTAATTGTAAGTTAATAGGTATAAACCCTATAGTTCCTGTAGTATATTCTTTATTTTTATTTTTTAAATCTGAAAAGTATCCTTTAAATGCGGTAAATCCTCTTTGAATAATTTCATCATTATATTTGAAATACTCTCCTAATTCTGTTATATTTCCAGGGATACGTTTTTCTCCTTTAAAATTCTTTCCTAAAATATAAGGTAAATAATAATCTCTATAATTTGAAATTTGAAGTTGTTCTTTTGATTCAGTTATTGTTACTTTATCAAAAGATGAGGTACCGACTGTTAGTGTAGGATCAATAATAGAAGAGTTATTTGAAACATTAGATTCTTCTGATGATTTAAAATCTGGGTTGAGTTTCGAAGGTGGGGGGTTAGATGCTAATACTTTAAATTTATCAGTTAATCCTTTATTCCATTTAGTAAAAGAAGTTGCATCCTCCCCTACTACATTACCATTAGCTGTGGCACCTATAGTAATAGTGTTTGCTAAATCAGGTGATATTTCTGTAGTAAATGAGTAGGATTTTATAAAATTTGAAGTTGGGGTTTCTTTTGAAGTTAAGTTATAACCATAAATGTTAAAGGGTATTGACGGTTCTTCAATTTCTTCAATTTGTTCTAAGTTGTTATTAAATTTTGCTACTTCAGAATCTTGTGACCCAACTTTGGATATTGTTGATGAGATAAATTTTCTTAATTCATCTCTACCTGCAAATTGGGTTTGATCAATTATAGTTAAAATATTTGTTTCATCATCTATTATAGGTTCTAAATTATTTACACTTCCTAAGGATTTATTTATACCATCACATATAGATTTTATAAAATTAAATAAACTTAAATCACCTTTTTTATCTAAATTAGTTTCTAAAATTTTTTCAATAAAATTAAAGCTTAAGTAAATATTCATTAACTTTCCATGAGGGACAGGGTTTTGGACTGAAAATGGGAGAAGTGATCCTAATAAAGGATTATTTTGTGTTATAGGAGGGTCAAAAAAATTAGTATTTGTTACACAAATTCTAGGATCTATTGAAATTTGATTTGGAAAAATAGCCATTACATTCCCAAAAGAATTAGTATTAATATCTACTATAGGATAAGGTTTACTATCTTTACCTTTATACTGAGTAAGAATGTGATCTTTTATAAAATCTAATAAAGCACCAAATCTTACATAATATCCTATTTTTGCAACATTTACATTTGTTAATGAACTTATATCTGTTGATCCAAAAAAATTATTGAATGTATTTTTAAGGAGTTGGATTCTATCTGCATTAGTTATATTTTCTGATGTAGCTTGTTGGTTTGCTGAGGGGTTTAATATATACTTAAAATCTGGGTCATTATTTTGAAATCTTCCAATTTCTATTCTTTTTTTATATAAAAGTAAACTTATTTGGTCTTTATTTGCTTCATCTTCAGTTAAAAGATTATTATCGGGATTAGGTAAGGTATTAATTTTAAAAGATTCAACTACATCTCCTAAACTTATTAGTTGGATTGTTATATCATAGGACCCATCATTATTGTAACTCCAATTAAAATTAGTAACTTTTCCAAACATAGCATCATAGTTACTATCATATTTTTTTCTATATTTTTCAATTTCTTCACTCATTTCAAGAGGGCTTGCTCCTTTAGATTGGAACCAAAATTGTTCTGTTAGAGTAGCTCCTACAGTTGTAATATCTCCAATATTAATCTTTTTATTAGGATTATCTCCGTCACTTTCTATGTAATGGCTATTTCCCCATTCAACTAACATACTAAATCCTAATCTTAGGTAAAGTAAATCTATAAGCTCAAATTGAAATTTATTATACGCCTTTAAAGTTATTGTAGCTTTTTTTATAGAACCACGATTAACATGGTTTATTTCTACTCCAGTTATTCCAGGCATTGGTTGAAAACCAAAATCTAACCCTCCTAATCCATAGGCTTTATTACTATTCCAAATAGAATTATTTTTAGAATAACCTGATCTTTCTTGCCATTTGTTAAATTTATCTGCTATGGTAGGGTCTTCATTTATAGGTTTTCCATCAGCGTCTTCATTAATTTTAGGGCTTAAGTTTGCTTGTTGTAACCCATTAAATAATATAGAACTTGAAGCAAGTTTATACCCTAAAAAATTTTCTGGATTTTCAATACCAAGTAATTTTAATCTATTAAGTCCTTCTTCACCTGAAGTCCCGGTAATAATTGCCTGTTCTATATTAGCTCTTTCTCCATCACGTGGGGGATTTATTAATACAGAAGAAGCCATTTTAACCCAAGATAATTTTGAATTTAAATAATTTATATGCTGTTGATCTCTTAAAGAATTAAAACCACTTCCATAAACTTCTTGGCGAGTTTTAATTTGATCATTTACATATTTTTTAAATGGTTCCCCTACTACATTTCCTACCATAACTATTCATTTATTTGTTCGAAATTAGATATAACTCCTGCTATATTAGATGGAATTCTTAATTGAACTCCTGGAGGTGGGAAGTATGAATTTTGGGGTAAATTAGGGTTTGCAATTGAAATTACCCACCATAAAGTAGGATCTCCATAATATTGAAGTGCTAAATTATCAAATCTATCACTTTCCTGGGTTATGACATACAGATCATTAAAATTTGAAGGTGGAACGGGATACTTAGTTGTATTGTAGTATCTTTTACCATTTTGGTTTCTTTGAAATTGTATTGTTTTATACCTTTTCATATTATTGATTTAAACCTTGTGTAAGTATTGTCCCTGCTACAGGAAGTGGTGAAAATAAAGATACCCCTCTAGATTTAATTGAAGTTACTAACGCTTGGGAATCAGGTCTAACACGATCATAATTATTGTCTTTTCCTCTACTTCCTTTTGAAAGAGCAATATATCTTTCGTCGCCATAATCTGTACTATCTATTCCCGCTTCTGGTTTTCCTGTTGTTGGTTTATTTTGTTGTATTCTTGGAACAAAGTTATGAATTGGAGTAAAGTTAAATCCTGTTACTTTTACCATATGGGGCATTTCTTTAACCATTTCATCACTTGAAATACCTTGAATTTCATTTCCCTCTGTATCAGGAATTGCAATCTCCCATGGAGATTCTTGAGGAACACTAAGATTTAAACCAGTAATAAACCCAGGTTGTTCATAACACCATCCTCCTAATGTTAAGGTAATTAAATTTCCTGCCATATAACCCGCACTAGTATAATCAGGAGCTAATACAGAAGCAAGATAATTAAGTTTTTTATATTGAATCATTAATTCTTCTTTAGATTGAGCGGCTACGGTCCAATCTAAGTTAATATTTCTCTCAAACCCACTATATCTATAAAACTTTTCTCCTCTACCCATATATTGTTCTGAATTCCATTCAGCTGAATAGTTGTCAGAAAAGCTATCTATAAATGCTCTAAAATGAATATATGTTTTTTCTTTTGGGTTTTTGTTATTTATAACACCAATTCTAAATTTAACTAAATCATTTTTTTCTGTAGATGTAGTAACTGTCTCTGATTTATATAAAGGTAAAGCATTAATTTTATCTAGAGGTCCTGCTTTACCACCATTCAATCCTTTAGTGTAACTAGAAACATTTTTATTTCTTCTTCCAGGATTACCTAAATTAACTCTTTGTTCAATATTTTTTCTACTATAAGATAAAGATTTAGATATTATATTTTGTCTATCAGAAGTAGGATCTATTAATAGTTGAGATCTAAAATCAGTTATATTTGATTCAGCACTTTTTCCAATATATCTCCCTTCAATTCCTCTACCCGAAGATAATACATTAAAGTATCCTGTTTCAACATTATTACTATAACCTTCTGTTAATGTTGTTGAATATCTATTTAACACTGTTTGACCTACTCCCATTGCTGATCCTGGGCCCCCACCATATCTGATTAATTCAGTATTAAATTCTGATATGTTAAATTTTTGTGTGTTACTATTTGAAAATAAAGTTTTAGTAATATTATTTATTCTATTTTTAAATGGATTTAAACTGTTTAATATTTGACTAAAAGTTTGGTTTCCAAATAATTTACTTAATGCATTTTGCTGTGAAGAAGGTTGTAAAAGAGAAATTTTATTATTTTTTAAATTAACTAACCTATTATCGTCTGGTAGTTCTGTTTGGGATACAGATTGTGAATAAACAGGAACACCACCTGCTCCATTTATAAAGTTTTGAGCTTTTTGTCCTACACCTAATAAATTTAATAGAGGGTTAGTATTTTGTCCTACATTAGGAGAAGTATTTCTTGTTGGATCTAATCCTTGTTTTAATAAATGGGTACCAAATGGATTTACTCCTACTTGAGCTATTGTAGAAGTTGGTAAGTAAACTCCATCATTTACAAACCCACTAGCTTGTGTTTTAACTCCTGTTCTTGATAATAAATTTTGTTTAGCTATAAATTGTGCACCTTTAGTAGAAAATAAGAATTTACTCATTCTTTTAATATCTCTTCCTACATGCTGAAGTGTATTTGCTCTTAGAGTAAAATCTGGCCCCCCAGTATCACCAGGAGCAGTATCGATAGAAGTAGTAATGTAAGGTTCATTACTAGTACCTCCACCTACTGTATCTTTGCCATATCTTAATGATTTAAGATTAGTTTGTAAATCTCTAAGCGCCATATTTCTAACGTGGTAAATTATCTAAATACTTAGGAACTGAATTAGGATCTAAACGAGAAGGAGATGGTTTTGAAATTATATTTGGGTCTCCATCTGTTGAATAAGTATCATGTAATTTAGAGTTTGAAAAATCAGAAGCTTGAGGTGTTAACCCATCAAATTCAGATAAAGAAGATCCATTACCTGATAAATTTAATTTTGCTTTTGAAATTGAAAAATCAGGAATACTTGGACTTGATCCATCTAATTTAGATAAACTTGAACCGTCAGTTGTTAATTTGTTTAAAATGCTCATGTTACGTTTTTATTATAAATATTAAATTATTGAACTTGGTAAGTACCCATAGCAAATGCTGTACCTGCCTTAGTTGAATCTATACTAACTGTACCTTGTTTTGTTAATATTCTTTCTAATAATTGATTGGTACGTTTACTTTCGTTATTTCCTCCACCTAAATTCGTTCCTGCTACTATCGTATCTTGGTTATTTAATGCTATTGAACCTTTAGGGGTTGATAATATTCTATTCCCATAACCTGAGGATATCATATCATCAGCAGTTGCATTTTTAGTTTTGTTTACTTGACTTAACAATAACCCTGCCCCTGCAAGAGCAACTAATGGACCTGCTATAGGACCTAAAGCAAAACTTGATTGAAATATTGAACCTATAGCGGTAACTAAAGACTTAGTAGCAAGTCCTCCTAAAATACCTGATATAGTCATTAAAATCGCTGGGGAGGCTGCTAAGTATCCTACAAAACTAGCTACTGCATCTAAAATAGGGGTAAATACTATTCCTATATCTCCTACAATACCTTGAATTTTTGTTAAAACAGAAGCAAATTTTTCACTCGCAGATTGAGATTGTAATTGTTGGTAAGTAACATCACCATATGTGTCTTTGAATTGTTCTGCGGAAAGATTATTATAATCTTGTTGTAGTGCTATTTTTGCTAATTCTTCTCTACTTAAACCAATAGCTTTAGCTGCTGCTTCTTGTTGGATTCTATTTCCTGTTGCAAAGGCATTTATTATTTCTTCATTATCAGCTAATTCTGAGGATAAACCTGCTAAATCATTATTTAAAGCTAATAGTCTTGCTTTTTCTAAATTAATATCTTTACCAATTAATAATTCAGCTTCTAATTCGTTTTGGATAGATTCTTCAAAGTTTAATAAACTTGAAGCAATTCCATCTACTGTTTCTAAATTAGCACCAAATAATTTTGCTTGTACCGCTGCTTTAGCCAATTCCTCTGGGTTTTTTCCTAATGAAACTGTTATAGCTGCACTTGTGTTACTAATTTCTTCTAAAATACCTTTAACATTAACGGCAACACCACTTTGTTTTACTAAAGCTCCTACAGTATTTACTGTATTATCTAAAACACCTTCTGTATCTTCACTTTGTAATCTAGATAATAAAGATAAAGTTCCAGCTTGTTCTGCGGATAACCCTAATTGTTTTGTTAAAGTAGATTGGGTAACTAATGTTTGACCTCCAAAATCTGCTATTAACCCTGTTTGTTTTGAAAGTTCTAAAAAAGCCTCATTTAATCCCTTACTATTGATAAATAATTTTTCACTACTAGCAGCTGTAATAGCAAAATTAGATTGTAAGTCTCGAGCTGCTGTTGCTGATATTCCTGTATTTTTTGCTACATTAGCTATATTTTGACTAGCTTCAAATGTTCCTTTAACTAAAAGTAAGAAAGAAGCTTGAGCTAATCTAGTAAGAGTAAGTACTTCTTTAAAATTAGAAGAAAGTAATTTTGAAAGGGTACCAGATTTATCAAATTGGTCTGCTAACTCTCCTAAATTATTTGAAGCTAATCCAAATAAATCTGTTTGTTTTTGGGCTTCGTCATTTATTCCTTGTATAGCATTTAAATTATCAATTTGAGTATTAAATCCTTCTTTTAATGTTACTACTGATTCATCTTCAATCTTTCCTCCTATTCTTTTAATAACATTAGCTTTCCTTAAAATAGTATCCCTTTCTTTTTCTATTTTAGAAATTTCCTTTTCAATGTTTCTAGATACATTTTTTCCCTTTTCAATTTCATTTAATAGTGTTTCCTGTTTATCTAAGGATTTATTTGACCTATTAATAGCTTTAGTTAAGTCATTTCCTAAAGAATCTACAATTCCTTGTGATTCTTTTGAAAGATTACTTAAATTATTACCAATATCTCTTTGAAGACTTTGTCCAATACTTTTAAAAGTATCATCTAATAATTGAAATTCTTCTCTTAAAGCAGCAGTTTGTTTTTTTAATTCCTCAGGCGTAGCCATAAAAAGTATTTTGTTATAAATATTAAAATATATTATTTTTATTTATAATTAGATTTTTTTTGGAATTTTGGGGGTGATAATTTACCAGATGAATCTATTAATGTCTGTTGGTTTTTTCCTTTTTTAGAATCTTCAATAGATTTTTTTTCTGCTTCATAATGATCTTTTATTAATTTAAAGGTATATTTACGAAGCCATAAAGGCATATTATAAACAGTATTCCAATCGTATCCTCCTTTTCCGTAGAATACTATTTGGTGAATTTGATCAAAAACAGATTTTCTAAACTCAGAAGATGTTTTAGATGTCAGGCCAAAAAAAGTTAAGTCCAATGGGAATGTTAGTTGGTTCTCCCCCTCCATCGGGAAAAAAAGTCAGATCTATGTCTGGCTGTATTTGTGAAATATATTCTCTGAGCGCCCTAGCATCTCGTGCTAGGAGGAAATTATCTACAAAATTTCGAATATCTTTTTTTTCACTATTCCCATCAATAGATAAAATCATGTATTTTAACCTTGTGGTTGCTTCTGGAGAGTTATTTTTTGAGATTCTTTTTAATCCTTTAAGTTCGTTTTGGATTTTTATTTCATCCCCATGAGTTAAAAGTTTAAATGTTATATTATGATCTGTATTAGGTAAATCAAAATTAAATTCATTTAATCCTTTACTATAAAGAGATTCATCTAATACTTTATCTTCTAAAGTAGTTAAATCAATTGTTTCTTGTCTTCTATTATGAGTAAAAGTATAATCTTTACCATATCCTAAAATTCTAGAAGCAACTAATAAAGCATTTTTATCACCAATTAATAAATCACTATAATTAATTTTAGATACAATTAATGATTGTAATAATTTATCAATTACAGTACCATTTTGAATGTAAGATTGATTAGTTAATATATCCTCTTCTTTAGCAGTCATATATTTCATTTCGATTTTACCACTAGAAAGTGGATTATCTTCAGAATACAATATTCCTTTTGAGGGTAAGTCTACTGTTTCAGTAGGTAATTTAAATTCGGCCATAATCTTTATTTAATAAAACTCTTGTTCTATGATAAATATTAAGATAAAAAAAGCTTGGCACAAAGCCAAGCTATTTTAGAAAATATGTTGAATATTTTTAGAAATTTAATATACAGTAATCTGGTTGTACAGTCATTGTAATTTCTTGAGCGGCATTTTCAGTATCCCAATTGTAATCTCCAAATGAAGCTTCTGTTATTAATGCACCTTTTACGATCCATTCAGATACTACATCACCTACAGGACCTAATACATTAAATGTTAAGTCTTTTTTATAGAAATCAGAGTAACCATCTCTACCAGTTACTGATTCATGATGTAATCTTACCCACTCCATTGTTGCTTGTGCTCCAGAAGGAGTAATTGGATCAAATAAGGTGAATGAAATTGTATTCCAAGTTGTTTTACCTTTTACAAAACGTTGAACGTTAATGTGATTTAAGGCTACAGTTCCTTGAGTTAATGATACAGCTCCCATTCCTTTTACAGCATATGATGGAATACCATCAATGTATACTATAAACCTATTAGCTTGTTTTGGCTCAAAAGCTGTAAAAAATATTTCGTTTGGATCTAATATTGCCATTTTATGTTTTTATTTTATTATAAATATTCTATTTTTATATTTTTTATGCTGGGAATGTAGCTCCTGTTGGTAATACGTTAAAGTCTAACATTATGTATTCAGCAGTTCTAGTTGGTTGAATAAATATTTGACCTATTAATTCATTTCTATCAACTACATCTGGTGTATTGTTAGTATCGTCCATTACTACTTTAAAAGCATACAATCCTTGTCTTTGTTGAACTGATTCTAAATAAGGATTAACTTGACTTAAGAAATTATTTCTTGTTGATGCAGAATTTTGTTCAAATACTAAATTATCTGCGATTTGAGAAATAAAACTTTTAAGTGAAATTAATAATCTTCTAACATTAATTCTATCTAAAGCACTAGCTCTTTTCTGTAGTGTCTTTTGACCAAATACTACTACTCCTGATTGTGGGAAAGTAGCAATTGGGTTAATATTAGCTTCATATAAATCATCTCTATTTCCAGCAGATAATTTTCTTTCAGCTCTTGTTACTTGACCTAATCCCCCTCTAGTAATACCAGCGGGTGCAAACCAAGGATCACTTGAAGCATCTGTAAATGCATATACTCCAGGAATCATTGTTGAAGCAGGTACCCAAACTTGTTCCCCAATATTTGGGTCAATAGTTTGTAACCAAGGCCAATATGTAGCAGCATAACTAGAATCAAATCCAGATGCCTGTGTTATTGCTGAAGCAATTGCTGTATTGTATTTAACTAAATCAACAACAGAAATTGAATCTCCTCTAGCAATTGTATTATTTACTATACTAGTAATCTGTGTAGAATGTTCTGAATTTAATAATCCAGGAACTGCAATTACATTATATTTGTACTCATCAACGTTTGACATTAATGAAATAGCATTAGTATAATCTGTTCCTTCTAATCCTTGTGAATCTGCACTAGAAATATTATTATAGTAATTAGCAGCTCTTCCTGTTGGAATATTTAAACCTACTGCCCCACTAAAGGAACCTGATCCTACTACTGGTAGAGATCCTGTAAATTCATTTTTAGCTGTTCCAGTATTATCAAAATATCTAGGAGTATTATAATTTACTTGTTTTACTCTTACAAATCTTGATGCATTAGCATAAGATCCACTTTCTTGAATATAATAATCAGAACCATCATTTACTAATGTATGATCTACATCACCAATTACTTTAGATATATAATTTGAAGAATAAGGATCTAATGATAAGTTATTATATTGTTCTACTACTATTTTACTATTTGTAGTATCATCTCCTCTACGGATTAATAAACTAAATGTTCCTGAACTAGTATTTACACCTGCAATTTCCCATCTAATATTATCAGATGAACCTGATTCTAAAGCACCACCACTTAATAAAGTAGTACCTGTATTCATAATTGCACCTTCTGAAATTGTTTCTAAAACAAAAGGAGATAAACCACTAGTAGGGCCTCCTGACCCTGTAGCTATTGTTGAACTTACTGCGGGTGAAAAAGAACCTGATGTTACTCTTGTTACTAATAATGAATTCCCTCCATTTTGAAAATAATTACTAGCAGCAATTGAATTAAAATATGAATAAAGATTAGATCCACTTTCTACAGATCCTCCAAAAACTGCTGTGTATTCACTAAATGAACCTACTATTGTAGGAATTTCAACAGGACCTTTTGTAGAAGGACCAATTATAGCCGCACCTCTTTCAACAGGTTGACCTTGTATAAAGGATTGATCATTTTCTCTCGCCAATACCCCTGGAGATAATAAAGTTTCTGCCATTTTTATATGTTGTTTTTAATATTATTTTATTATAAATATTGAAAACCTTTTCAAAAAACTACTTTGAATCTACTTTTTGCGTTTCGTCTTTAGTAAATATTCCAGTAGCAAGGTCTATATTCCCAATACCATACTTATCTTGTAACTCTTTAGCAACTTCATTTGAATCTTTTTGTAATTTAGCTAATTCTTCTAAAAGTTGAGCATTTTGGCCTTCTAAAATTGCTTGTTGAACTTTTACTTGACCTAAAGAGAAAGTGATATTTCTATTTTCACCATCTGCTTTTTTTAATTTTTCTAATTCTTCTTCTGATAACTTGATTGTACTCATTTTTTTAATTTTAAAGTTTAATTTTTATTATAGCCTAATATATGAAATTTATTTTACTACGCCACATTATTCTTATAAATATATGAAATTTTTTTATTTATTTATTTTCTAATATTTTTATTCTAGCTTCTAGTTCTTGTATTGCTTTCATTAAATATATATTCATTCCTGATGGATTAAATTGGTATCTTTTTTCTCCACTTTCTTCATCTTCAACTAAAGGATATGCTTCTGGAAATTTATCAACTTCATTTTGTGCTATATAACCTTTTTGTTTTTTTTCTGTATTATCTTGATTGTTAAAATGAAATTCTTTAGGTTGTAAATCTTTAAATTTATCTAAAATATTTTCATTCCAATTAGTTATATTCTTTTTTAATCTTTTATCTGAACTTCCTGAATTATAAGAAGTACTAGTTGAAGTTATTACTATTGCACCACATACTGTTGATCCATTATGTCTAAATTGAACTGCAGTATGAGTTCCACTATGACCACCTATTATCATACTAACACCAGATTGAGTATTTATATGCACAAAGTTATTAGTTGATGGGTAGGTTGAAGTTGGTGTTCCAAAAAAAACATCGTTACCTTGAAAACGCATTTTTATTGCAGAAGAAGTATTTGATACTCCACTTAATATACAAAAATCTCCTGCTGAAACAGTATCTGTTGCTAAAGAATAATCTACACTGCTATTTTCTCCTGTTCCAAGAGTTAATTGAGGGGTACTTGATTGGCCCGCTGGTCTAAATATTTCAAATTTAGTTCGGGGTTGATCAGTTCCTATTCCTACTTGTCCATCAGCATCAATAGTCATTCTCCTTTGAATACCAGATGCTCCTGCTGAAGTCCAAAACTCCAATTTACCGTTGTTATTTCCTGATTGTCTAACGGCTCCTATCATTGCATTTCTTGTACCACCGCTACCAAAAGATATAATACCTAAATTTTGTCCATTAGTATCTGTTGTTGGTGTAAGCAATTCTAAAACACCAGCATAACCTGCTGTAGCACCACCCATTATAGTTAACACTTTATAACCATACCCTACTTGGTCAGGAGAACCTGTTCCTATTCCTACGTTTCCATTTATATCTATCATCATTTTGCTGTCAGCAATACCAGCACTATTCTGATCAGAAACTGAATCAACTAAAAAATGTAATTCTTGTCTAGCCGCACCATCCCCAATGGATTTTGCAACAATACCTACTTTTCTATAATATGAATTAGTAGCTTCAGAATAACCTAAACTAATTCCACCAAAAACACCAGAACCAGCATTTGCACCTTGACCAAAATGAGCATTAAAAGATGAAGCAGTTCCATTTACTTGAAGAGTTGTTTGGGGGGTTGTTATTCCTATTCCTACGTTGCCTCTTGAGAAAAATGAATTACCGCCGTATTGTAATGTTAAGTTTGGATCTTGACCTACTTGAGCAAAAAATTGAAAATCAGAGGCACCTTCTGTAAAACGTATTCTACCAAAATTAGTAGTACCTTCTTGTTGAAAATTTATATCGTAATCTGTAGCATTCGTTGCAGATAACAAAGTTAACGACCTTGACCCAGTCAATGTGCTAGAACCTATAGTAACATTTCCATCAGACGAGATTCGCATTTTTTCTGTAGAACCACCAGTAGCAAACAATATATTAGATTGAGAACGAATTGCAAAATCATCAGTAGTACTACTTGTTATCATATCTCCTGTAGAAGTAGCAACTTGTAAGCCTGCTTTAAAGACACTTGCATTGTCAAATCTTAATCTTAAATTATCATTATTATCAATATCTATTCCATCTCCATTTACCATTATCATTCCTGAAAAAGTTGCGGTTTGATTATCGTCAAGAATTAAAGCATTAACTTGAGTATCTCCATTTCTTTTTGTTAAAAACCTTAATTTACCACCAGTTCCTGCATCTGTTTCTGAAACTATTGTTGAAAGTATATCGGCTGTAGATGCTTTTTTAAAGTTTAAATATTGGGTTTCTGCTGATATAGTCACTTCCCCTGCAAAAGTTGCTGAACTTCCATTTATTAATAATTCTTGAGTATTACCAACTCTAAATTCTAAAGCAGTTGAGCTATGTCCTGTATCTATAATCCCACTTGAATTACCATTACTATATGAAAG
>Ga0209535_1000761_pt1 | contig 22535 bp, 39 predicted proteins | sample LinPmetageLP28_FD_184041 | JGI IMG/M metagenome (GOLD analysis project Ga0209535, IMG submission 184041) | Marine viral communities from the Pacific Ocean - LP-28 (SPAdes) (version 2) | ecosystem: Environmental > Aquatic > Marine > Oceanic | place: Pacific Ocean | collected 2009-08-22
CCAAGCAATAGCAACTGAACAAAGTATAAGCTTTATTCCAAGAAGCCAAACTTATGATACCTTGTTAATTCAGAACGAAGCAACAGGTGTAGAAAAAGAAATTACAATTACTTCTTTTATTAACGGAGATTACTACGACACAATAAACGCTACATTTGTAAATGGAACTTTTGTTCTAGTACAAAACAATTTTTACAAGTTGACATTAAAAAACGGAACTAAAATAGTACACAAAGACAGAATATTTTGCACAGATCAAACACCTGTTGTAAACTATTCTGTAAATGATGGCGAATTTAAAAGCAACGTTTCTAACAACGAATTTATTATCTATGAGTAACAATATACATTTATTAGAGTTAAGCACTTACGAAGCACCTGTTATCACAGAGAGCAAACGTGAGGACTACGTGGAATACGGCACGGACAATAATTACTATCAGTACCTTATTGATATGTATACTAATAGCACTACTAACAATGCAATCATAAACAACATTAACAGATTGGTTTATGGTCGTGGTTTAAGTGCTACAAACGCAAGTATGAAGCCAAACGACTACGCTGCAATGATGGCTATGTTTGCAAAGAAAGACGTTAGGCAATTAGTTACAGACTTAAAGCTTCTAGGACAATGTGCGATGCAGGTTATTTATTCTAAGGATAGAAAAAGAATTGTAAATGTTCACCATATACCTGTACAACTTTTACGAGCAGAAAAATGCAACGAAGATGGAAAAATAGAAGCGTATTACTATTCAGATAACTGGGAAGAAGTAAGAAAATTTCCACCTAAAAGAATTAGTGCTTTTGGATGTTCAAAGGATGCAATTGAAATTTATTTCGTAAAACCTTATTCTGTAGGTTTAAAATATTATGCGCTTGTGGATTATGTAGGTGCGCTTCCTTACTGCGGTCTTGAAGAAGATATAAGCACGTATCTAATTAACGAGGTAAATAACGGCTTTAGCGGTCGTACTGTCGTAAATTTCAACAACGGAATACCTAGCGAAGATCAGCAACATATGATTAAAAACAAGATGCTAAATACTTTAACAGGAACGGAAGGCGAAAAAATGATTGTTGCATTTAACAACAATGCCGAATCTAAGACAACCGTTGATGCGATGCCTGTAAACGATGCACCCGATTTGTATTCTATGCTTAGCGAAGAATGTTTAAGAAAGATAATGTTAGGTCACAATGTTACGTCACCTTTATTATTTGGAATCGCAAGTAGTAATGGCTTTTCTTCAAATTCCGATGAATTACAGGATTCATTTGCACTATTCAACAATATGGTAATTAAACCAATGCAAGAACTTTTAATAGATGCATTTGATGAAATACTTTCTTTCAATGGAATAAGCCTAAACCTATACTTTAAAACTTTAAAGCCTTTAGAATTCATTGATATAGATGTAAAGGTAGGAGAAGAAGAACTAGAAGAAGAAACAGGCGTAGAACTAAGCGCAGATGCAGAAGGAGCAGAATTAATTGCTTTAGGAGAAGATGCTAGTAAAGATTGGCTATTAATAGACGAATACGAAGTAGACTACGACTTAGACGATGAAGAAAATACTTTGTTATCTAAGGAGATTAAACTAAGTTTTAAGGATAAATTAGTAAACCTTGTTTCTACAGGTTACGCATCGCCAAATTCAAAAAGTAAGCAAGACGAAATTATAGATGGAATACAATTTATAACTAGGTATGTTTATGCAGGAGTTATAAGTGGAAATAGTAGAAAGTTTTGTAGGAATATGATTAATGCTAAAAAAATATATCGTAAAGAAGACATCCTAAGAATGTCAGATAAGATAGTAAACCAAACCTACACAAATAAAGAAGGCGTAAAAAAAGGCTTAGGTCCATACGGTTCGCCATTTGTAGACGTTTGGTTATACAAAGGCGGTGGCGCTTGTCATCATCGGTGGAACAAGCAAGTATATGTATCGTTTGCAGGAACTAAAATAGACGTAAGAAGCAAAGAAGCTAAACGAATCGCAGGTGCTAAAGCTGCTAAGTATGGATATGTTATAAAGAATCCTAAGTTAGTTAGTCAAAGACCAATAGATATGCCGAATAAAGGATTTTTACCAAGCAATAAAAGAAGATAGAAATGGCTAAAGCATTATTAATATCAAGAAATGACGTAGTACGGTTTACGTCAATCAACGGAAACGTAGACGTAGATAAATTTATTCAATACGTTTCTATTGCACAGGACATTCACATACAAGGAATGTTAGGAACAAAGCTTTTAGAAAAGATACAAGCAGAAATAATTGCAGGCACTTTAGCAGATCCATATTTAAACCTGCTAACGGAATACATTAAACCTTGTTTAATACACGCAAGTATGTTAGAGTATTTGCCTTTTGCTGCTATAACAATTGCGAACAAAGGCGTATATAAACACGGAGCAGAAAATAGCGAAACGGTAAGCAAAGACGAAATAGATTATTTGGTAGAACGTGAAAGAAAGACTTACGACCATTACAAAGAAAGATTTATAGACTACATTTGTCAAAATTCTACTTTGTTTCCCGAATACAATTCAAATAGCGGAAGTGATATGTTCCCAAACACTTATAATAACTTCACAGGATGGGTTTTATGAAAAAATACAAACCAAAAGAAAAGAACGTTAAACGATTAGAAACATTTTTAAATAAGTATTATGGCAGACATACGGATAAGCCAACTAACGGCAAAAAGTAGCAACTTAGCGAGTACGGATGAATTAGCTATTGCAGAATTTGTTAGCGGTACAACTTACACAAGTAAAAAAATTACAGGCGCACAAATAAAAAATAGCACTATTAATGCAATTACTGTAACTACTTATAATTTAGTTTTAACGGATGCACACAAAACGGTAACACTAACAAACGGAAGTGCAATATCTGCTAGAATACCTACAAACGCAGGAACGGCTTTTCCTATAGGAACACGAATAGAACTTTTACAAGGCGGTGCAGGTCAAGTAACGGTAACACCAACGGCAGGCGTAACGGTAAATTCAAGCGGTGGAAAAACGAAACTTGCAGCACAGTACGCACAAGGAACAATATTAAAAACGGCTACGGATACTTGGTACTTATTCGGAGACATAACAACATAAAAAATGGCAGTAACGAACGGATGGGGACAAGGCGCAAAAGACAATACTATAGAATGGGGTCAAGGTGCTTCAGACAATACAATAAGTTGGGGTAAATCACAAACAGTAAGCGCAGCAGGTGACACAAATATTACAGGAAGCGGTGGTACACCTTCTTTTCAAAATTTACATTCCTATGATTTTGATGGCGTTGATGATACATTTGCAATACAAAGTGCAAGTGCTTACGCATTTACGGGCGACTTTACTATAATGGCTTGGGTGAAAGTTGACGCAATAGGTAACAATCATTACATCATAGACACAAGCACAAGTGCAAGTTTTGGTAATGGCTATTCTTTTCGCGTTCGAACAAATGGTAAAATTAGATTTTGGAGTTACAACGCAGGTTCAACAGGTTTAAATAGCGCAACTGCATTAAGTGCAGGTTCTTGGTATCACATTGCTTGTGTTCATACATCTACGCAAAACAAAATTTACATAAACGGAAGTTTAGACGCTACACTAAATTGGAGTAGTGGACATTCTACAAGCAACACGACAAATTTAAAAATTGCAAGTAGTAACGTTTTAAGTGGATTCACAAACGGACACATTGACGAAGTCGCTTTTTTTAATAATGACCAAAGCGCAAACATCAGTGCAATTGGTTCTACAATACCTACGGACTTATCAAGTTATTCTCCTTTGGGATGGTTTAGAATGGGTGACAATTCTCCAGTATGGAATGGTTCTACTTGGACTATGACAAGCGTAGGAAGCCAAACCAATACTGCTATAAGTGCAAATATGTTAGAAGCTTCAAGAACAACAGACGTACCAACATAAAAAATAAAAAAATGAGTTTAAAAATAGCAGACGTATACGCAACAATTAACATTGCAGACTTGCCTTTAATAGATTTTTCACAGATAGGAGAAACTAACGAAAACACGATTAGAAAAAGTATAGACTTATCGGAGTTTATAATTAAGTATAATGCTTTGCCTAGTTTTATAGTAGATGGATCAGTAGTGCCTTTACAGATAATGACACACGATGAAGCTTTAGTGCTTATGAATACTTCTGCTTGGACTGAAGATATTGACGATTTAGAAAGCCAGAATAAAATAAATGAGGAAGTAAACAACAAAACAAACAACACTTAAAACAATGCATACAAATATCCTTGCGGTTCTTTATTTTCTTAGCGGTTATTCTGCTGCCTTCTTTATGGTAATAGCTACAGAATATCACGTAAAGGCTTTTGGTATATTTCTATTAATTTATCTAACTTACCAACTGGTGCAACAACTAGAAGAATGAAAACGCAGTTACTACTTCTGACAACTAAACTACAAACCTATTCAATCCAACTAATGGCTATTGTATCTTCTTTCTTTTTGCCTATTAGTGGCATTTTAATTTTAATCGGTGTTTCTGTAATTCTTGACACGATCACAGGAGTATGGAAATCATACAAACTGAAAACCAAAGTAACAAGCAGAAAACTAAGTGCAGTTATTTCTAAGATTCTACTTTATGAGGTAACTGTAATGCTTTTCTATTTAATAGATTACTACATTTTAAACGATATAGTGTTAACATTTTTTAGTGTTTCATTGTTGACCACTAAAATACTAGCGTTAGTTTTAGTATCTATAGAAGTGATCAGTATAAACGAAAATGTAAAAAAAGTAAAAGGTTTAGATATTTGGTCTTCATTAAAGAACCTGTTTGCTAGAGCTAAAGAAGTAACCCAAGACTTCAAAGACATTAACAAAAATGAGTAGATTCGAAATCTATTTGTTTTTTTTGGTTGCTTGTCTATGGGTTTTTAGTATTCATAAGATAACTAAACAATGAGAAAAATAGATAAAATCATAATCCATTGCAGCGCAACACCCGAAGACAGAGAAGTAAGCGTAAAAACTATTCGGAAATGGCATTTACAAAGGAGGTTTTCAGACATCGGTTACCATTACGTTATACACCTTGATGGAACTATCGAACCTGGAAGACCGATAGAAAAAAACGGAGCGCATTGCTCATATAATAATATAGGTAGTATTGGAATTTGTTATGTTGGTGGAATGTCTAAGGATATGAAGAAATCTAAAGACACCAGAACACAGGCGCAAAAGGATTCACTTATAAAGCTTATGCACGAATTAATATACAAGTACAATAAGGATATGACAATTCACGGACACAACGAATTTGCAAACAAAGCCTGCCCAAGTTTTAACGTACAAGAAGAATATGCGAATTTATAGTCTTATCTTCGTTCTAACGCTATTTAGTTGTTCTGCTAAGTATCACTATAGGAAAGCATTAAAGAAAGGCTTAGAAGTGATTAAAACGCAAGACACAATTAGAATTACAACTTTAGATTCAATTCCGATAATTCATCACGACACAATTGTATACGAACATTTCTATTCTAGTAAAGACACCGTAATAATTTACGACAATATTTATGTTCCCAAGACAAGGTTAGAAACACGGATAGAATATAAAATAATAAGAGATACAATACGCCAAACTAAAGTAATAGAAAAGGCAAAAGCAAAAGCAAGTAAACAACCTAACTACTTGCTATGGATCTTTCTTATTGTTCTGGTTTTGGCAGGTTCACAAATACTTAAAAAATTCCTATGAATAAAAGATATAGACTAACGGCAGACGAACAAGAAATACTTTTTAAGTACAGAGGAGTCAAAGCTGCATCCGAACAAGCAGGAGTAGATATTGAAAGCGTAAAGCACGGATGGCTAAAAACAAAAGAAGCAAGTTTATTCTTTAAGAATCCACTACATAAAGACGAAGCAGAAAACAAAATAGAAGAACTAAGTAAAAAGCTTATAGAAGACTTAAAGCAATTTGCGCCTGTTTATCCTACGTTAAAACGAACCAAAGAAACCAAAGAACATTTATTAGTAATTGATCCTGCGGACATTCACATAGGCAAACTAGCAGATAGTTTTGAAACAGGCGAAGACTACAACAACCAAATAGCCGTTAAACGTGTCAAAGAAGGCGTACAAGGCATTTTAAACAAAGCGCAAGGCTTTCCCATAGATAAAATTTTATTCATCGGTGGAAACGATATTTTACACATAGACACACCGCATAGAACTACAACAGGAGGAACGCCACAGGACACCGATGGAATGTTCTATAGTAATTTCTTATTAGCCAAGCAGCTTTATGTAGATATATTGCTTCAACTTATTGCAATAGCACCTGTGCATTTTACTTTTAATCCTAGTAACCACGATTACCAAAGCGGTTTTTTTCTTGCCGATGTGATCCAAACATATTTTAGGAACAATAAAGAAATCACTTTCGACTGTTCTATAGCGCACCGTAAAGGCTTTAAGTATGGAAAGAACCTTATAGGCACAACGCACGGAGATGGCGCAAAGAAACAAGACTTGCCTTTGCTTATGGCTACGGAATTTCCTAAATATTGGGCAGAAACTAAGCACAGATACGTTTATACACACCACGTTCACCACAAAACAAGCCACGATTTTCAATCAGTAACCGTTGAAAGCTTGCGTTCACCATCGGGAACGGATTCTTGGCATCATAAAAAAGGATTCCAACACGCACCTAAAGCCGTAGAAGGCTTTATACATCACCGTGAAAACGGACAAATAGCAAGACTTACGCATTTATTTTAAAGTTTTTTTGTTGATAATGTAACTTTTATTGTTGATAAGTAGTAAATAGTTTGTATATTTGTGTATACAATTTAAATTAACACTTATGAACAGACAAGAAAAATTAGAATTACTTATTGAAATTGACGAAGCGGTACAATACTTTAAAAGAAAGATTGATGCAGATGCTTGGTCTAATGAATTCGGTGCAGGATTAGAGTTTAAATCTATACGCAACAAAAACACGAATAACATACACACTTATAAAAAGTGCATAGACAGACTTAACGAAAGATTTATTAAACAACTTAACACACTTAAATAAATAGATTATGACAAAAAGAATGAATGATATAAATACGTTTATGGCTACAAAAGACAACGAAACGTGTTTAGTAGGAACTGATGAAATGGGAGAAGACTTTCAGGTATGGTTTAATACAATTGAATTATTAGAATGGCTAGACATCAATTATATGAAATCACAGAGCAAGAAATATATTAATGACTTAAATAAATAGATATGGATAAGAAAGAATTTATAGAAGACTTAATAGTTTTTATTGTAGGCATCACAGGATTAATTTTAATAGGAATTTTAACATCTATAATATTATGAAGCCAGAAATAGAAATATACGAGAACCAAGACGAAATAGTAGAATTTGGCGTAGGAGATACCTGCTTTCGTGTTTGCATAGAAACGGAAGGATATTGGATAGATGTACCCGATGGCTACAATTCTTTTACAGATCAATTAATGTACAAGGAATACTACGTTAAAGATATCTACGTTAAAATGGATACTTTAGAAATTGAAGGAGAGCTGCTTTATACTCCGGAAGAAATATGCGGAGAACTAGAAAGAATATTAAACCTATAAACCAAATTAAAGATGAGTAAAAAAGACATTATAAAATTATACTACAAAACAAATACTGTAGTGTATTGGTCAGATAATAGGTATTCTAAAGAGTACGTGGAATGGTTAGAGAGAAAATTACTTAAACAATTAAACCAAAACAAAGAAGATGACACAAGAAATATTTAAAAAAGAATGGTGGGATAAATTCGACAATAGTTTATATTTTGACTACCTACTAAACAGAGAAGAAATGCTAAACACTTATAGAGTAACATACAAAACTTATAAAGGCAGCGACACAAGCGCACCTGTAAGCTATGCGATAAAATACATTAAAGCGCAGGACAAGCACGATGCCAGGAAAGCTTTTGGTTTATGGGAAGGCTTAATAATTAAAATAGAAATGATATGAAACTAATCGAACATATTTACTGCACATTAATAACTTGGATATATGGTAGACTTAATTAAAAAAATAATACAGAAAGACGAACTAGATAAAAAATGCCGAAAAGTAACAACTGTAAACAAAAGAATATTTCTTTTTAATGCATTAAGAAATCGTGGCTTAACACTTTATCAGATCGCAGAAATGTTTAAAATGAATCATTCAACTATTATACACGGCATAAAAAGGTATAATGAATTTACTGCTGCGCTAGATGTTTCATTAAAATTAGACACGGAAGCATACAGGCAAATCTTAGAAAATGCGCCACAACAAAAATATAGTTTAGAAAAAGATATTTTAGAAGCGGAAACAATGCAAGAATTAAGAACAATTAAAAGAAGACTTTATAACGATTTATACGAATAATTTTTATATTTGCGAAGTTGTTGGGGCAATCAAAATTTTTCATGTGTTACGTTAGTAAGAGACCCCAACCTCCGAAAGCGTAGCACATTTTTTTTATCAATAAATTATGGCAGAAAACAAGAAAGGCTTTTTACTTTATTGTGATTTAATACATACGGTGGAAAAGTTAGACGATGAACAAGCAGGAAAGCTATTTAAACACGTTTTAGAGTACGTTAACGACTTAAATCCTATTACTGAAGACTTGCTTACACAGGTTTGCTTTGAACCAATTAAACAAAGTTTAAAGCGAGATTTGAAGAAATGGGAGAAACAACACGAACAACGAATAGCAGCAGGAAAGAAAAGCGCACAGGTTCGTAAACAGAATTCAACGCTCGTTAACGCTCGTTCAGTTTCGTCTACTGTAAGTGGTAGTGTAAGTGTAAGTGTAAAAGAGAAAGATATATATAGGAGCTTCGCTCATTTGTCTATGTCTTTAACAGAATTTAACAAGTTAGAATTAGAATACACTAAACAACAAATAGACGAGGTAATAGATTCAATTCAGAACTTTGCAAATAACAAGAAATACAAATCATTATATTTGACTGCAAAGAATTGGCTTAAGAAACTGCCTAAAGAAGAAGAAGATAAATTAACAACAAAAGCAAAAAGGTTAGGATATGCTTAAAAAAGGACAACAAACAAAATACTTACTTGATTATAGAGATGGTAAAATAAGACAAGGTTTAGAGATAGGTTGCGAACTAGACAAGAACATAGTTTTTAAACCTAAACAACTTAATATTATTTTAGGACACGATAACGTTGGAAAATCTTACTTCGTTTTTTTCTACTTTCTCACACTTGCACTTAAACACGAATTAAAATTTTGCTTATGGGCAGGAGAAAATAGTTACGGTCAGATTCTTCGTGATATGATTCAGATGTATACAGGTAAGCCTTACAAGACTTTAAGCCATACGGAAATAAGAAGCACGGCTACGTTCCTAGAGCAATACTTTGATTTTATAGACAATTCCAAACTATATAAGCCTCACGAACTTTTAGAGTTGTTTAGGCAATCAGATGCGGATGCTTGTTTGATTGATCCATATACAGGCTTAGATAGAAAAATGGGTTACGAAGGAAACTACGAATTCTTAAATATGGCTAGGCAGTTTGTAAACGAAACAGGAAAGACCATTTATATGAATACGCATCCAACAAGTGAAAGCGGTAGAGGTGGGAATATATTTCCTACAGGTCATAATTGGGCAGGACATTTAAAGCCACCAATGGCAGCGCACATCGAAGGCGGCAAAAGTTTTTTGAATCGCTGCGACGACTTCATAACTATCCACAGGCTAGTAAAACACGAATCAATGAAATATGTAACTTTGATTTCAGTAGACAAAATTAAAGACACGGATACAGGAGGACAACAAACCTTGTTAGAAGATTATATATTTTGTGAATTTAATAGAGGTTTAGGATTTGAAATAGGCGGAGTAAATCCATTAAAAAAATTAAGATGAATACACTAGAAATACTAAAAGCAAAGATTAACTTAAAAACTACGGTTCTAAAGTTTCGAATTTCAATAGAAGAACTAGAAGAAAAACACGGACACAGAAAGGACTTAATAAATTCAATGAAAGAAAGCTTAAACGACTTAGAGCATTTTCATTCTGTATTTAGTCAATTTGAAGATGAATACTATTTAGAATGTAAATCTAATTTAAGGCATCAAATTATCATTGCAGAACAGAAACACGAAATAGACAAGTTAAACAAATTAGTAACCAACTTACACGAAGGATTATGAAAGTATTAAATTTATATGCTTGTTTAGGCGGTAACAGATTGCTTTGGGATAACTGCCAAGTTACTGCGGTAGAATTAGACGAAGAACTTGCAAGACTATACCAAGAGCGTTTTCCGAATGATACAGTAATTGTAGCGGATGCACATCAATATTTATTAGACCACTACAAAGAATTTGATTTTATTTGGTCTTCGCCACCTTGCCCAACGCATAGCAAAGTTAGATTTTCGCAACATACTAAAGATAGTCATATACCTAAATATCCTGATATGAATTTGTATCAAGAGATTTTATTTTTAGATAATTATTTTAAAGGTAAGTATGTTGTAGAAAATGTTATTCCATATTACCAACCTTTAATACCTGCAAAAAAACGAGGTAGACATTTGTATTGGACTAACTTTAATTTACCAACAGATGTCGGAGAAAGAAAATTATTTAAAAATATGATTGAATCAGGTAGTATTAAAGATTTATCAATTTTTCATCAATACGATTTTACAAAATATAAAGGAGAGCAAAGAAGTAATAAAATTGCAAGAAATTTAGTAGATTTTGAAGTAGGTAAAACCATATTTGATACTGCACTAGGCATAATAGTAAACAAACAAAACACGAATCAATCTAAACTATTTTAATATGAAATGCCCACAATGCAGCCAAACTTTAAATTGGAATGAAAATGAAGAATTTGAAGACTTTGATTTAATAGGTACAGGCATAATTATGAATATGAACTGCATAAACACGAAATGCAGCGCAGAAGATGTTTACATATTTATTCCCGACTGATGCCTAGATGTAAAAACTGCAAAGACAAATACGAAGCAAAGCACTTTAATCAAAAATATTGCTTTAAAAGTGAATGCGTTAAAGTATGGGTAGAAACTGCAAAGGTTAAGAACTGGAAGAAAGAAAAAAAAGAACTAAAGCAAGAAATGGAAACGGTGCAAAGCTTAACTAAAAAAGCACAGACGTATTTTAATTCGTTTATTCGTAAGCGTGATCATAACCAACCTTGCATAAGTTGTGGAAAGCCATTAAGACAAGGAAACGTAGACGCAGGACATTATTTTAGTGCAGGTGGTCACAATGCGGTTAGGTTTTCAGAACTAAACGTACACGCACAATGTAGTAGACCGTGCAACAAAGATAAAAGCGGAGACTTACTTAATTATCAAATAGGAATAGAAAAACGAATAGGCGGAGAAGAACTATTTAAACTACACGAAGAAGCACACAAAACACGAAAGTATACAAGAGAAGAATTGAAAGAGATAATAGAATTGTACAAACAAAAAGTAAAGAATGAAAGTAACAGATGAAATGTTAAAGGAAGCTAAAGATTGGGGTTTATTTGAAAGTAATAAAAACACAGTTTATCAAGGAAGTAAAGATGCACAAAATGAATTTCAAATTGCAGGTAATTTAGGCGAAATGAAATTTAAACAAATGTATTTGAAAGCACAACGAATTAGCAATGTAGACTATGAAGCAGATTTTATTGTAAATCATAAAAGAATAGATGTTAAAACAAAGCTTGGTAATTATGAATGTAAAGATTTTTATAATGTAGACGTACAAGCACATCAAAAAGACTATAATGTAGACTGGTATGTTTTTTTTCATTATAACAGAAAGAAAAAAGAACTACAATATTTAGGTGGGATAACAAAAGAAGACTATTTCAAAGATTGTAAATTTGTAAAAAAAGGCGATGTTTTTAATAATGGTCACGTTGTGCAACAAGATCAATATGAATTGCCTATAAGACAATTAAAAAAGTAAAGTTACTTGTTTTGTATGCACATAAACATTATATTTGTATACACAAACACTTAATAAAATACACTATGAAACATTTATTTAAAGCACTTGCTGCATTTCAACAGGAAGTAAAACCAATTTTTAAAGGCACTAAAGGCTACGGTTATTCGTATGCAGATTTGCCGACAATCTTTGAAAAGATTAATCCGTTACTAGAAAAACACGGACTAGGATTTACGCAACTAATTAACACAAGCGAAGAATCAAACTACTTAAACACTATTATCTTTCACGTTGAAAGCGGAGAACTATTAGAATCAAATACTTTAATTCCACAGGTAACGCTTAAAGGTATGAACGACTATCAAGCTTTCGGAAGTGGTGTAACTTATTTTAGACGTTACGCACTTTCTTCTGCGCTTGGATTAGTAACTGACAACGACACGGATGCAGCAGGCGAACAAATTCCAACAAAAGAAAAGCTAACTGCACCACGTTTTAAAGATGCCTTAAAAGCAATACAAGACGGCAAGATTACAAAGGATAAACTTATTGAAAAGTTTGATTTAACTAATGTACAATCTAAAGCACTTGAATTATGTTGAAGATTCGCTGCTCTTCCATTGGCAAAATAATGACCAATTCACGAAGTAAAACAGAAACACTAAGCAAGACCACAAAGACATACTTACAGGAACTTGCAATAGAAGAAATGTACGGTAAGCGTAAAGAGTTTTCTAGCCGTTACACCGATAAAGGAAACCAAGTAGAAGACGAAGGAATTAGACTATGCGAAAGCGTTTTAGATTTAGGCTTTATGTATAAGAATGAAGAACATTTTACAAATGATTTTCTAACAGGTACTCCCGATGTGAACACGGATATAATCCTAGACGTTAAGTCTTCCTGGGATGCTACAACGTTTCCATTCTTTGCAGAAGACATTCCTAATCCTGCGTATTTTTTTCAGTTGCAAGGTTATATGGCTTTAACTGGTAAGCGCAAAAGCTACTTATGTTATTGCTTGATTAACACACCCGAACTTATGGTAGAAGATGAGGTAAGACGTGCGCATTGGAAAGAGAACTTAATAGATGAAAGCGAAGAACTACGATTACACGTTGAAGCGCAGCACAACTTCGATAACATACCTACGGAAAGACGGATTAAAACGTTTGAAGTAAGATATGACAAAGACGTAGTAAAAGCAATCTACGACAGAGTAAAAGAATGTAGAGAATATTACAAAACTTTAATAGATGAAAACACGGAAGACTAAAGTAATTCACATAAGAGTAAGTGAAGAAGAAAAGAAGCTTTTAGAATTAAAGGCAAGGCGCACACGAAAGACGTTAAGCGCATACATTTTAAGTAAAACAATAAATAAATAAGTTATGGAACAGAAAGACAACACAGGAGCAATCTTTAAGAACGATTACAAAAAAACGGAAACACAACCTGACTACAAAGGAAAGTGCCTAGTAGATGGAAAAGAAAAAGAAGTAGCAATGTGGCTAAACGAATCTAAGGCAGGAAAGAAATACTTTAGCGTTAAATTTAGTTTGCCTTATCAAGCAGAAGTGGAGCAAGGTGGAGAATTGCCGAAGCAAGAAGAAGGCAGCGATTTACCATTCTAACATATTTTGGTGTGTTCGGAGAAGCGTACAGAGATGTGCGCTTTTTTTTGTTAACAACGTTTCGTTAAAAACTACGTCTTTATACTATTAGAAAATAATCGTTACATTTGTTTAATATCTAATCAATGAAGTGGCTAGAAAAGGTAGCGGAACATCACGAAGACTATTTAGAAATAGTTAGAAAGTTTGGCGAACAATTTTTAGCAGAAGATATAGTACAGGAAATGTATATTAAGTTAAGCAAGTATTGCACACCCGAAAAGATTATACGGAAAGACGGAGAAGTAAATAAAAGCTACGTCTATTTTGTTTTAAGAAATTTATTCCTAGACTATCAAAAGGAAAAGAACAAACACCGAAAAGTAAACATAGACGATATGAAAAACATCGGAGTAAGTTACGACTACATAAGTAAGAATAAAAGCTTTAGTGCTTTAGTTGAAAGAGTAGATGCAGAAGCTTCTACTTGGAATTGGTACGATGAAATGCTATTTAAGCATTACTACGATAGCGGAATGTCAATTAGGCAACTTTCTAAGGAAACACGAATAAGTTGTAGCAGCATATTCCAAACCATAAAGTATTGTAAACAACAACTACGGGAGAACGTAGGAGAAGACTACGAGGATTACAGGAACGAAGACTACGAATTATTATGAACGAAAAAGATGTTAAAGCGGAAATCAAAAGGCTAAAGACAAAAATCACAGGCGAAATGTTTAATGATATGGAAACCTTGCAACAGATTTACGAATTGAAGTTAATATTGAATCCCGAAATTAAAAACGACCCAAGCTTAGACGAAGACGACTGTTTAAGTTGTGGTGCTTAAATAAACAAAATGGAAAAGAAACCTAGAAAAAAACGAACTACTAAAAAGTCTGAAGGATTAGGAGACACAATAGAAAAGTTTACTGAAGCAACAGGAATAAAAAAAGTAGTTAAATGGATAGCAGGAGATGACTGCGGATGTGAAGAACGAAAAGCCAAACTAAACGCCTTGTTCAGATATACGCAACCTTTATGCCTACAGGAAGACGAACACCAATGGCTAGATGAATGGTACACTAGAAGAAGTGAAACAATGAAGCCAAGCGAACAGAGAGCAATGCTAGATATTTACAATAGAATATTCAATGCAAAGCAAACACCTACGCAATGTTCAAGTTGTTTAAGAGAGATCAATAATAAAATGATGAAAATTTACGAAACTTACGACAATGCCAATACCTAAACCAAAAGCAGGAGAAAAGCGCAGAGATTTTATGGCTAGATGTATGTCTGACAATACGATGGTCAACGAATACGGCAAAGACCAACGCCTAGCAATATGCAGCACAAGCTATAAAGACAATTTAAATAAACAAGATGAAAACAGAAGCAGTAAAAATAAAGGAAGTAAAGACAAATCCAAATAATCCAAGATTCATAAAAGACGATAAGTTTAAAAAGCTTGTAAGGTCAATTAAGGAATTCCCGGAGATGTTAGAACTGCGACCAATAGTTGTAGACAAAGACAATATTGTGCTAGGAGGTAATATGAGATTAAGAGCTTGTAAGGAAGCAGGACTTAAAGAAGTGCATATAGTAAAGGCAGACCAATTAACAGAGGAACAACAAAGAGAATTTATTATTAAAGATAATGTAGGCTTTGGCGAATGGGATTGGGATAACTTGGCTAATGAATGGGATACAGAAAAGCTTGAAGATTGGGGTTTAGATTTGCCTTTAGATTTAGCAGTTGAAGAACTTGAAGCGGAGGAAGACGATTACGAAATGCCTAACGAAATAAAAACGGACATCGTACTTGGCGACTTAATAGAGATAGGAGAGCATAGATTACTTTGTGGCGATAGTACGGATTCAGACCAAGTTGCTAAATTAATGAATGGAGAAAAGGCAGAATTGCTTTTTACATCTCCTCCTTATTCAGATATGAGAGAATACAACGGAGAAAAAGACTTATCTATTAATAACCTTGTAGAATTTATACCTACATTCTTGCCTTATGTTGAATATCAAGTAATTAATTTAGGTATTCAAAGAAAAGAAAATGATATTATTCAATATTGGGATGATTATATATCTAAAGCTAAATCTTGTGGATATAAGTTGCTAAGTTGGAATACTTGGATTAAACCAAACGCATCAAGTCTTGGTCAACAAACAGCAATGTTTCCAATTAACATAGAGTTTATTTTTGTTTTTGGAAATTATACTAAGGAATTAAATAGGACAATACCTTGCGAACAAGCAGGTAAAGAATACACAAGGCAACAAAGAGCCAAAAATGGAGTAATAAACAAAGGCAAAAAACACAAAAGAAACGATTACAAAAAGTTACATTCTGCTATCCTCTTAAATCAAGAAACAAAGCCTTTTGGAAATCACCCCGCACCATTTCCAATTCAATTACCAAGTGAATACATAAAAGCAATGACAAATGAGAAAAAAACTATATGCGATTCGTTTTTAGGTAGCGGTTCAACAATGGTAGCAGCACACCAACTTAAAAGAAAATGCTACGGAATGGAATTAGACCCAAAGTATTGTCAAGTGATAGTAGACCGTATGATGAAGCTTGATAGTGCGTTAGAAGTAAAGATAAACGGTAAACCATACAAAAACACGAACAATGGCTAACGAAGAAAACTTAATACCATACGAGAAAGGTCAAAGCGGCAATCCAAAAGGAAGACCCGTAGGAAGTAAGAACAGAAGCACAGTAGCAAAGAAGTGGCTACAGATAGAACAGAACTTAAAGAATCCATTGACTAGCGAAATGGAAACAATGAGCCAGGAGGACTTAATGACTTTAGCGTTGATTAAGAAAGCAAGAGATGGCGATACTTCTGCTTACCAAAAGCTTTTAGATTCTGCCTATGGGCAACCTATCCAACAGATAGAACAAACCAATATAGAACAACCTTTATTTCCCGATGTTAAAGAGGACTAGAGCGATAAACAAAATCTTAGCGTTAAAAAAACGAATCAAGATTATACAAGGAGGTACATCGGCAGGTAAGACTTTCGGCATACTTCCAATCCTAATAGACAAAGCAGCCAAGACAGGCGGACTTGAAATTAGTGTAGTAGCAGAATCCATTCCACATTTAAGGAGAGGTGCGTTAAGAGACTTTTTAAAGATAATGAAGTGGACTAATAGGTTTGTTGCAGAAAGGTATAACAAATCATATTTAAGATATGACTTTGCAAATGGAAGCTTTATAGAATTCTTTAGCGCAGACGACAGTAGCAAACTTCGTGGCGCAAGGCGTGATATTCTTTACATCAATGAGTGCAACACAATTAATTTTGATGCTTACAACGAGCTAAGCATACGAACAAAAAAAGAAGTCTACTTAGATTTTAATCCTGCGAATGAATTTTGGGTAGAAGAAATAAAAGAAGACAAAGAAGCAGACTTTATAATTTTGACGTACAAGGACAACGAAGCCTTAGACAAAGGAATTGTAGACCAAATAGAAAAGAACCGCTTAAAAGCGGAGACAAGTACATATTGGCGCAATTGGTGGAAAGTTTACGGACTCGGAGAATTAGGAATGCTTGAAGGCGTTGTATTCAGTAATTGGAAACCTATAGACATTATACCAAAGGAAGCAAGATTAATAGGCATAGGAATGGATTTCGGTTACACGAATGATCCAACGTCAATTATAGAGGTTTGGAAACATAACGAAACACGAATATTAAACGAAGTAACCTATCAAACAGGATTGCTAAATAGCGACATAGCAAAACTACTTCCAAAAGACGTTCCTGTTTACGCAGATAGCGCAGAACCTAAAAGTATAGCAGACATCCAACGCTATGGGATAACGATTAAAGGCGTAACGAAAGGCAGAGATAGCATTAATTACGGAATAGATGTAATGCAAAGAGAAAACTATTTGGTTACGTCTAAGAGCATAAACCTAATTAAAGAACTTAGGAGCTATTGTTGGGATTCAGACAAGACAGGAAAACGATTAAACAAACCTGTAGACAATTACAATCACGCCATTGATGCGGTGCGTTATCACGAGATGGAAACGCTAGGAATGAATAAAAATTATGGAAGTTATAGCATTCTGTAAAGTACAAAAACACGAAAACTAAGTTATATACATATGAAGTTAGATATTCTACTACCATCGTCACTCTCGGAAATACCTTTAAGCAGGTATCAAGAGTTTATCAATATGAAAGATAATAGTAATGACGAAGAATTTATTGCACAGAAAATGATACAGATATTCTGTGGAATTAAGTTAGGTGATGTTGCAAAAATAAAGATGAAACACTTGAACGAATTGATAGCACACTTCACAAAGATATTTAGTGAGAAGCCTCAGTTGGTAAGAAAGTTTAAGATCAAGAATATTGAATTCGGATTCATTCCAAAGTTTGACGATATAAGCTTTGGTGAATATGTAGATTTAGAACACCACTTAAAAGATTGGAAGACGTACCACAAGGCTATGGCGGTTTTATACAGACCAATTAAAAACACGTACAAAGATAAATACGAAATCGTAGACTACGAACCTACAGAAGAAATGCAGGACTTAATGAAGTTTGCACCTTTAGATGTAGCGATAAGCAGCAGTTTTTTTTTGTCGAATTTAGGAATAGAATTACTAAAAGCTATTCCTCCTTATTTGAAGAAAGAAATGAAGACGATGACGAAGGATTCAACCAATTCTCCGAGCGACATCAGTTTGGAAAAAATTGGGGATGGTATTCAAGCATCTATGGACTCGCTTCAAACGACATTACAAAGTTTGACGAAGTTACAGGATATAAACTTACTAAATGTCTTACCTATCTCAGTTTCGTCAAGCAGAAAAACGAAATCGAAGCAAGAGAACTTAAACAACAAATGAAAAGATAATGGATTATTTCGACTTAATAGACAAACTAAAAACGCACTTTGATAATGATGTTCTAGTAAACACCGTTACACAAGGCAACCTGTTCGATGTTGATTTAAACAAGCAGGACATTTTTCCGATGGTGCATTTAATTGTTAACACCGCCTCGCTTGAATCTAACGTAGTAAGGTACAACATAAGCATCCTTGCAATGGATATTGTAGACATAACAAAAGACGAAACCGTAAGCAAGTTTGATGGAAACGATAACGAGCTTTATGTATTGAATACGCAGTTACAGGTATTGACTAGGTGCTACGAACTTTTATTAAGAGGTGACTTATGGTCTGACAAATTCCAAATAGACGGCAATCCTACTTGTGAACCTTTTGTAGATAGGTTTGAAAACAAGCTTGGCGGATGGACTATGACGTGTGACATTCTTATACCAAACGGAATGACAATCTGCTAATGGATGAATTCAAAAACATACAAGACTTACTAGATGACTTTAAGAATAAGGTTATAAGCCAAGCGAAAAGCAACCTAAAAACGAACGGTGCGCTTAAGAGCAGTTTAAAAGGATATGTTAAAGAATCTAAGAACAGTATACAGATAAGTTTTGAAATGGAAAGCTACGGTGCTTTCGTAGATCAAGGAGTAAAAGGAAATAAAAGCAGCAACAAAGGAAACAAACAAAATCAATCACCTTTTAAGTTTGGTACTAATTCTTCTTTGATAGGAAAAGCCAAAGGTGGGATGTCAGGCATTATGACTAAGTGGGTTAAGCAGAAAGGTTTCCAATGGAAAGACAAAAAGACAGGTAGGTTTATGTCGTATAAATCTATGGGTTACATTATAGCACGAAGCATTTATAGCAAAGGACTAAAGCCTAGTTTATTTTTTACTAAGCCATTTGAAAAGTATTACAATCAATTACCTAATGAACTTGTAGAAAAATACGGATTAGATATGGAAAACCTATTTAACCAAATAACAAAAGAAAACTTTAAAAAATGAGTATAAATTTATCACGTTCACCTTTTATAATCGAAATTGCGGAAACAGGACAAACAGGAAGCAAGATAGAATTGTTTTTATGGACTACAGGAAGTCAACCTGCTTCACCACAATACACGCTAAGCAAATTAATTCCTGCTTCTAATAACATAAGCACGTTTTATAATATTTCTCCTTATGTAAAAGAATACTACAACTTTACCACCTGGCAAAATTTATATAATACTTATGATGCTGCTATAAGCACAGATTACGTTGTGCAGTATGCAGTAAAAAGATATAAGAATGTAGGTGGAACATATACGCTTTTAAGTACGGTTACAGGAGAATTTATGGATGGCTATACTGAATTTATGGATGGGATGAATTCAGATTCAGATTTTTATGTATTCCTAGACGAAGGTACATACTTATATAACTACGATTCAGATTTACCAACAGATCAAGCCAATGCGATGGCAGGAACTATTGACGTAAACTTTACAGATGTAAATGAATTTATTAGATACACCAACCTAAGAACAGGAGTAATTACAAATATTGCTTTTTCATCTTTAGGAATAAAGACTTTTAGCAGAGTACATTTAACTAATATCGCAGATGGAAACAAAGTAGAATTTTTAAGAGGTGCTTCTTTAAGATGGGCAGGAAAATTTAAGGCACAATGTGAACCTAAATACCAACCTGTACAAGTAGACTTCATAAACAAATACGGTTCCTGGTCTAGGATATTTTTTCAAAAGGCAAAGTCAAGAAATATAAACGTAAAAGCAGACTCCTATAAATTGAATCCTGCGGCACTTCCATATACGCCATCTAATCAAGGACAAGTAAAAGAATTTAACAAGACAGGAACGGAAAGCATTAAGCTTAATACAGGATGGGTTAACGATGGCTATGCAGAATATTTGCAACAACTTCTGCTAAGTGAAAAAGTTACTTTGTTAGATTATGAAAAGAATATTTTATACACACCTGTAAACGTACAAACCAAAAGCTTAAAGAAGCAGACAGGTTTAAATGATGGCACAATGAATTACGAACTTACATTCGATTTTGCTTATGATCTAATTAATAACGTAGTATAATGAGAACGGTTCAAGTATACATAGAAGGACAACGCTTAGACTTATTTGATGACGAAACTATAAACGTCACAAGTACACAACAAAACGTTCAAGATATTTCAAAAGTATTCACCGACTTTTCGCAATCGTTTAGTGTTCCTGCTTCAGTAAAGAATAACCAAATCTTTCAACACTTCTACGAGAACGATATTGATAGCACATTAGATTTTAACCTACGGAGAAACGGAAACATAGAAATAGACTTTACACCTTTTAGAACAGGAAAGATAAGCCTAGAGAAAGCAGAAGTAAAAAACAATAAAGCTTATTCCTATCAAATAACTTTCTACGGTGAGTTAGTAAGTTTAAAAGACCAATTTGGAAATGACAATCTTGTAGACTTAACATACTTAAATAATTTAGAACACGAATATTCTGCACTTGAAATAAAAAATAGAATTATAGATGGTTCTACAGATTACTCTGTTCGCTATCCTTTAATTGTTAATAGGAATTTAACCTATGGAGATGGTGGAAGCACAGACATAAAGCCAAGCACAGGAACAGGTGCAATACATTATGATGAGTTATTTCCTGCTATTAAGTTGTCGCAGATGTTTGCAGCAATAGGAACAAAATATAGTGTTGCTTTTCAAGGTACTTTTCTAGGAAGCAAAAGGTATAAAAACGCATTTTTGCAATGTCAAAATAGTGATAGTTTTACTTTTAATACAACTTCAACATTAGCAAATTTAGGCAACCTATATAAAGATCCATCAAACAACAATACGGCTTTAAACGCTTCAGACTTTTTTAATGAAACTACAGAAACACTTACCATAAGTCAATATAATAATACGGCAACGTTTCCTAATCCAACACAAAGCGGAGGTGTTTTCCTTTTCCCACGACACATAATAAGACTAAGCGTTCAAAACGTTAGTGTTGCAGATGTAACCTATTACATTGATGTGCATTTAAACGGTCAACTTGTACAAACATTAGAAGGCGTTGGCGGTGGTGTTCTTGATGCAGTTAATATTGTAAACAACCAATTAACAACACCAAGAGAATACAAATTTTTTGTAAGAGCAACTGCTAGTATTGATTTAGATTTATATGTAATATATGAGCAAAGCACGGATTACACTTACGAAGTTTTAGGTATAGACCAAGTAGAAACCTTAAGAAACTATTTTCAAGCCAAAGCACCTTATGTAATTACTGCACAAATTAGCGTATTAAATTACTTGCCTAATATGACTGTAGAAAGTTTCTTTGCAGGTATTTTGAAGATGTTTAATTTAACTTGTTATCCTATAGCTTCAGATATTTATCAAATAGAACCGTTAACGGATTGGTACGATAAAGGTGCGGTTGTAGACATTACCAAATACACGGATATAGAAAGCATAAACGTAGATAGAATAAAGTTGTATGAAAACATAGAATTTAAGTATCAAGAAAGCGAGAGCGCAACAAATACAATTTTTAGAGATTTAACCAGTAGAGGATACGGAAATACTTCTGAGAATTTCTCATATGATGGTGGTGATTTTAAAATAGAATTGCCGTTTGAAAATATGATGATGCAAAAGTTTACAGGTACAAATCTACAGATAGGCGAAACGATAAACACGGATGGGAACAAATACACACCTAAGCCAATGATTGTTTATATGTATGACGAACTAGCTGCGGATTGGAGTTTTAACGATGGTGCGCATACTGCACAAAGTGAATATATGCCTTTCGGGCAAGACTTGATAGATTCAAACATAAATTACACGCTAAACTTTAACGCAGACATTTCTACATTGCTAGATGCAATTATCCCAAATACTTTATTTAGTGTTTATTATTCACCTTATCTAAGCAACCTTTACAATTTAAAGAATAGAGAAA
>Ga0209535_1000762_pt1 | contig 22525 bp, 11 predicted proteins | sample LinPmetageLP28_FD_184041 | JGI IMG/M metagenome (GOLD analysis project Ga0209535, IMG submission 184041) | Marine viral communities from the Pacific Ocean - LP-28 (SPAdes) (version 2) | ecosystem: Environmental > Aquatic > Marine > Oceanic | place: Pacific Ocean | collected 2009-08-22
CTTTCAAATCCAGAGCAATCTATAAATAGATCAGCTTCGTATTTGGTTCCATCTTCGTTTACGAGAGCAGTTATACCATCATCGTCAGTAAGTACCTGTGTAATCTTAGTATCAACATAATTTATTTTTGTAAAAATTAGTTTTTTGATAGTGTCAATGATATCGTATGCACTAAAATGCACTGCACCAAAATCCCATGGTCCCATTTGGAAGTTTACATCTAAATAATCGTCATATTTTTGGCAAATATTCTTTTTTGCTAAATTATAACTAGGATACCAGTCAAAATACTCTTTTTTTGTCTTTGCTATAAAGTAATCACTTGTATAATAGTCATGTGCCAGTACTGCATTGTCCGGATTATCATTATCAACAAAATAAGGCTCATCATTCCACCCTATAAGCTCTACACCGTACTTAAATGCAGCATTACTTGGCTTCATCCAGTCTTTAGGAAAGATATTACACCTACTAAGGAACTTAGAAGTAAAAGGTTGTGTTCCTTCACCTACTCCAATTGGTCCTTTTGATGCATCTTCTATAAGTGTAATTTTAGTTGGTACTGATAAGTTATTAATTAAATAGGCTGCAGTCAACCAACCACTTGTACCGCCTCCGAATATAGTTATATTTCTTACTTTCTTTAACATTTATAGTCCTTTAAATACATTTTTATCAAAAATGCCTATGTTTATTGCCATACTTATTCTCAATTCATCTGATTGTTGTTTTTCTACAATATGTTTAAGCCAACTTGGAAAGAATATAATATCTCCTTCTTCGACATTTGGGTTCCTTGACAGGGACTTAAAGTAATCAGGAACAATTTCCATATTTTCACTAGGGTATGTTGATCTTATTAATTGTTCTTGCGGATGTAGGAAACTTGCAGCTCTATGTTGGCTAGGGTCGAACTTTATATAATGAATTGCACTGAATACAACTGGTATAGGTCCTGTTATATGACAGTGTTGCTCTTGGTACCCGTCTTTTTTAGTAAAATTGTACCAAAAATAAGGCTTAACTGTCCATTCTTGGTTTGGAAATTGTAAAAACTGGAATAAGGAATTAAAATCATCTTGATATAATTCCATCATAAGTTTTTGATCTGTTTGTACTGCGCCAGGAAAGTAATCACTATATACATTTGCAAGTGTATCACTGTTAGAACCAAATTCTTTATATGAAGGGTATACTTTGTCCATTATATAATTTTTTATTTTACTATGATTACGTGCTTTTGATAAAAATATTGGCACATCAAATATAGGTATATACTGCATTAAACTTTACTCACTACTGCTACATAGACACCGTTCCACCATTGTGATTTATCTTCAATGTCATTTAATATTAATTTATCATATACTATAGTGCCGCCGCATTGTTCAATACCAGCTCTTGCACCATGTACAACTCCGTCCCAATTAGCATCATCAAAAACAAGAATAGTTTCGTTAGTAAACGTATCCCAATAATGTTGTACAGCATTTTTTGTAATTTCCTGTTCATGTGGTCCATCATAAAACCACATTTTTATCGAATTTGTTAAAGGTATTGTATCAACTCTAAACATATCATCGTCAATAACATTTACAATACTATCTTCTTTATGTTGTTCAACATTTTTCATAAAAATATCTAAAGTATTATTAGGTAAATTTTGTGTCTGCTTTTCATCTTGAATATTTTGTTGCCAGTTGTCTACTGCAAAAGCTGTTAACGGATTATCTTTTAGTACTGCACATAACGTTGCACCCATTGCTGAGCCTACTTCCATGTATGTGTCAACACCTTGTGCTAAATTATTTAAAAGTGTTTGTACTCGTGGACTTGTTAATCCAGGAATATTGTTATAAACTGTGGGTACTCCTGATTTGTGTATTGCACTTACAGTATGTTTTACTAAATCACTATAATCTAAGTCTGCTCTTGCTTCATATATTTTATCACAGTATTGACATTCCCAGCAGTCAAACTTACAATTTTTAATCTTGGCTCGCCAAATTTCAATCGGCTTTGACTCCATATTTGTTTCTTTTAAATATGACTTAAACTGCGGAACTAATATTTCTTCGTTATTTTTCCAACGTGTAATTAAATCTAATGTTTCATTCCATCGTGGTATACTTTCACGGCCATGCATTTTGAATACATCAATCCCTAAGTCATTTATAAATTCTTCCCAATCGACTTTCCAAGGCGGTAAGTCTGCTGTTTTTAAATGTTGTACACTTAAATCTTCAACGTCCCATTTAGGACAACTAACTCTACTTATTGGATCATTAAAATACTGAGGAGAGCTGTCTCGACGTGTATTATTAAATTCAAAATGTTCAACCATCATTGGACATTGTCCTAAACAACCTTCATTTGCTAATAAACTAATGTGTATGTCTTTACCTAAATTAGTTTTAATCCATTCTTTAGCTGTTTTAATTCGTAACAGTGTGTCTCTATCACGCATTAAATCTCTGTCTAAATTAATATAATCAAATCCATACTTTGCAAGACTAACAATTTCTTGTGCAGTATGTACTTCACGTAATATTGTATTCTTTACTCTAATTTTAGGAAATGCTTTTTTAATTTGTCCTGTTGCCATCCAATGCGTATGCGGAATAGTTACAGTATGTACTCCTGCATCGTATAATGGCTTAAAGTTTTTTATAAACTTGTCTAAATTTTGTTGTGTTGGAGGAATTTGTATATTATTAAAAGTAGCACTTATAGGAATTCCTGTTTGCTGTTGAATGTTAATAGCTGCACTTATTAAATAATTCTCGTCCTCTCTTGAAACGAATGTATCTCCCATTGCATCTTGATCAAAGGGTGCTACTCTACTTGTAAAATAAATGTCATAGATAAAGTCCTTGTGTTCTTTAAGAAAGACAATGAAGTCATTGTATTCTTTAACACCTATTTTAGGATTTAACGGTACACTAAATATTTTCTTCATTGCTACTCCAAGAATGCATAGTACTTATTGTAACATCTTTAGGATATAATGTAAAGCGAAATCTAACTGGCGCCTGCAGGTAATTGCAGTTCGCCCATTGAAAACTGTGCGTCAACCGTCTTTTTTAGTTTTTTGCCAGCATTACCGGTAAATCTAATATCCATATATGTTGCCATCCAGTCTTGCATTTGATCTATACTAACACATCTTTTCATTTCTTGCAATAAAGCTGGTTCAGCTTCTTTGTTTTTTAGATATTGTTTCATATGAAGTCTAACGGCAGCTTGCATAAATTTTACAGTATTTGCATGATCTTGTAAACTACATTGGTATATCCATTTACTACCGTATGTGTCACTAGCACCTTGTACTTCTGTAATATCTTTAGCTGGTCCAGACAAACTTAATTCACCTGTAGTAGAAGAAGTTAATTTATAACATTCGGCTATTTCTGGATCTAATTCTTCGTGATCTAACCATTTTAAATAAATTGGATCTTCTGGTATGTGTGGAATTTCGTACACACTATAATGCCAAAAGTCTCCATATTGTATCATTCTTGAATCTAATCTAGGATCATTGCCTGGAAGAGTTTCAAATATTATATACATTTACAATATCCTCTCCGTCATTTTTGTCAGTAGGTGCTGCAGGTGCTGCAGGTGCTTCTTGTTTTTGTAATATCTTTTCTAATTCTGGTTTACTTAATGCTGCTGTTGCACCTGGACCGTCAATTGCAAATTTTTGTTCTGCTTGCTCTTGTAATAACTTTGTTGTATTTTGTAACTGTGTGCTAAAGTTATATGCTAGTGCTAAAGTTTCTGTTTGTTGCTCAGAAGACATACTTAAAATAGCATCCATATTGCCGCCGTTAATACGTCCGTAGAAAAGTAAGTCTGTTGCTGCTTGTTTTGCTAGTCTATTGGTCCAATACTCTGCTTCATACTTATCTTCTTCAGCAGTATTCATAATATCCCAATATGTACGTCCAGTACCGTCTGGTAATTTCATATCATCACTTGCTTCAAATTCTTTAATTAAATCAATAAGTTGTTGACGTTCTAAGTACCAGTCTTGTAGTCTACGTTTTGTTGTATATCCTAGTCTTCTTATATTCCACGCTTCTATTTCATTTTCTTTAGCTTCATGGGGATTGTCAGTGTTTTCAGCAATCCATAGGTGTTTGGCTTCTTGAGCATTATATTTTGCAATTTCGTATTCCATATTTTCAATTGCTTCTTCTTTGCCACGTAATTCCATTAACCATTGTCGAAATTTTGAAAATGGTGTAATTTGTGCTTGGCCAACAAACCAACGTAATTTATACTTTGGATTCGTCCACTCTTTATTCATTGCTTTTAAAATAAGTTCTTTGTCTTTATCTTCAAGCATTGATGTATCAGATTCTATTGTACTTTGATACCTGTCTGATGAATATTGTATAAGCCTATCGGTCATTGTTACTCCTTGTAAGTATTATTAAAGATATTTATTGATAAAATTATAGAAAGTAAGACGAATGTGGCTTACTCTCTCCAATGGTTTGTTGCAGAACTCATACCAGCATTTCCTTTAGGTTCTAGTGTTGATCCTGCTTGGAACCCGCTTTCAGTAGCATAGTTAAAGCGCCAAGAAATATTGTTTTGTAAGCCATTATACATTCCCAACATGTATTGATGGTCTTGTCCCATACCAAAATTTTCTTCACCTGAGTTGCCTACTGGTTTACTAAATGTGCCACTTGTAGTATTAGATGCCCAATCTGTTCTACGTAGATTGTAACCACTATTATAACCGCCTTCATTACCAGCAAAACTTGTACCCCATTTAGAGTTAACTGCTTTTTGTTGGTGGTGTGCGCTGCATGATGTTCCGCCTCTTGAACTTACAGTCTTAGTAGCAAATACAAAGTCGTATGTTCCGTCACCGTACCCTATAGCTCTATATTCATGACTCATTGCCCACATCCAGCTACCGCCCATTGAGCCATATGTAGAACCTTGGGTTTGTGTAACCATATTGTACTCTCTAATTGTACTGCTATTACCACCGACAATATATGCTAAATCTGTTCCATTAAACATTGTAGCAAATCTAACTCTGTTACCGTCTGATAATGTTTGACTTAATACTTGTTGTTGCTCAGTAACCATATTGTAACTAATAATATAGTTACTTGCTACTACGTGTCCATTACCTGCGCCAAAAGTATATGCATGAATTTTACTTCCTGCTCCTGATTGATAGTTGTGTGATCTTTCAATGCTGTTGTTACCTAGGTTGACTGAAGTATCCGTAGCGTTTGTTGTTCTGTTTACATTGTTCCAAGCTGCAGAACTTTTGTATCCGCCTTGTGTATAATTAGTTGTAATAATTTGTCTTGTAAGGAAAGGCTGTCCTGTCCCCCACCAACGATCTTCACCTACTTGGTTGGAATAATATTCTAATCCACCATGTGCTTCGTTATATCTAATGTGTCCAACTTCACCAATTTGCACAAAGTACATAGCACTTTCAGTATCGTAGCTGTGTGAACCTGCACTATAATCTCTATAATAAATTGCCCAATTGTTTGAATCATATCCTGTGATATAACTTGCTGTATCAAAGTCCGAGTCAATAGTTGTCCAACCTGATGTACTTACTGCACTCCAATCTGTTCTACGCATCATATATACTCTACATGCTCTGTCAAATTGCAGTGTAATAGTTGCTGATGAAGTGTTAATACTTGTTGTGCCTACTGTTCCTACTAAGAAAGATGGAAGATTTTGATAGTATCCCCAACTACCTGTAGGAATAAAAAGTTGTCTACCATTTCGTACTGCACACAAACCGTAACCGTTTTGTTTGTTGCTAATAGTTACTCCGCCTAACGAATCTGCACTATTGCTATTACCGTCTATTACTCCTGGTAATTGTAAGTAACCAGTATCACTAATTGTTAATCCACTTAATTCTGCCATTTATTCTCTCCATGCACAAACAGCCGAACTTTGGCCTGCTTGTCCTTTTGGCTCCATTGAACTTCCGCCTTGGAAGCCTGACTCAGAACCGTAATTGAATCGCCAACTAATATTGTTTTGTAATCCATTAAACATACCTGTCATATATTGATGGTCTTGACCCATACTAAGGTTTTCTTCACCAGAGTTACCAACTGGTTTACCAACTGTACCTGAAGTTGAATTTGTATTCATATTGGTTCTGCGTAGATTGTAACCACCTGCATAACTGCCTTCATTACCTGCCCAGCCATATCCCCATTTAGATTGTACAGACTTTTGTTGGTGACTAGCACTAGGTTGTGTGCCACCTCGACTAAATCCTGTTCTTGTAGCATAGTTATATGTGTAACTTGAACCACCATTATATAAGATGCCAAATGTTTCGCCTGACATTCCCCAAATGTTTCCGCCGCTCCATGTAGCAGTTCCAACATTTCCTATTAGTGTGCCAGTTACCATATTAAATTCTTCAATTCTATCATCTTCGCCGTTTATATAAGCATAATAATGTTCGTCAAATACGCCGCCAAATAGATGTCTTGATCTACTAACATTACGTGTAAATCCTGTTGAGAAATATTGTTCTGTATGCATGTTATACGCTGTTACAACGTTTGAACTTACAGCATGTCCATTACCTGCACCAAATACATATGAAACTAATTTACTGTTTGCGCCCCACTGATAGTTGTGTGATCTTTCAACATTGTTAATTTGTACTGACACATCTGTTGCATGATATGTTCTATTACAAGTTACCCATGCACTTGAGCTTTTGTACCCACCTTGTGTATATGTATTAGCAATAATTGTTCTTTCTCTAAACGGAATTTGTTGTCCTGCCCATACTTCGCCGTCATATTGCTCTAACTTATTTTCATCTGTGTTATAACGTATTGCACCTTCACTTCCGGTTCTTTGTGCAGTTGTACCAGTTGGTAATTGTAAATATCCTGTGCCGCTAATAACTGTATCTTTTAAATTTGCCATTAAATCCCGTACCTTTTCTTATCTGCTACAAAGTTTTGATACAACTCTTGTTCTCCTAACGGTCTGTCGTAGTGTCTAATAGCACCAAATTGTCCTAACCATTGTGAGTTAGTTGTACTATGTCCTACACCAAATAATCCTGTAGAACTTGTATGACTGTTGTTGACTGTATTTTCTGTATTGTCTGAACGTGTAACCTGTAGTCCGTTTTTGTACAAATATTTACTTCCTGAGCTTTGACCGTTGTTGTTTCCTCTCCAGTCCCAAGTCATTGCAACTAAACTCCAAGTATTTAAACTTGCTAAATTACCTGTACCTGTTGTTAAATCCATATTACAACAGCTTGCAGTTGTTCCGTGTCTAAAGTACCAAGTACCACCTGAACTCCAACTTCCGCTCCAAAACCAATTTGTGTCATTTGCACTATCATTATCTCTATTGACTATAAGTCCGTGGCTTCCGTTTGACCAACTTGTAGGTCTGCACCAAAATTCCCAAGTGCCTTGCAGTTTGTTAAAATTAGTTGTAGGATAAGGAATACCAAATCCGCCGCCGCTTCTTTGTGTTCCGTTTGTTACTACGCCTACACCGCCAACAGTACTGTATGACCAATCACTGTTTCTGCCTTGTATATTTACATTACCTATTTTATTAGGATGATCACTTAAATCTACCCATGTAGTTCCGTTTCCGCCTGTCGGAGCACTTGCAGCAACATCGGCATCCCAATACGATCTTAACCCTTGAGTTACTATGCCGCCACGCCCTGTTCTTGTTTCGATCCAGCGTCCGTTTTCGTAATGTTCCATTTCTCTAGTATCAGTATTAAACCGTACCATGCCATTAGAAGCTGATGTAGGTCGCTGAGCTGTTGTACCGGTTGGTAATTTTAAATAAGCGTTACCGTTGATGATTGTATTTTTTAATGTTGCCATATTACCACTTCTCTATCGGACAAAATGTACTTGTTACATGAACTTTTAATGGTATTGCACAAAAACATTTTCCGCATATTGCTCCTCTTTTATATTCGCATTCTTCACAAATATCCTTGCGTTTATTTGTTAGCAACTCTTTGTATTTAACTTCAGGCGCAAGTAAGATTTCTGTATAGTTAGGTAATCTTTGTATTGCCTGTAGTAAGTTATCATCCATTGCCTTTTAAATCTGTTATTTCTTTACGTAACTCTTTAATAGCTTCAATTATATAAGCTGATAATTTAGTATATTGAATTCCGTAAATATCTCCTTTTTCGTCTTTTGTAACAACATTAGGAATAACTTTATACGTATCTTCAGCAATTAAACCTACTTCGCCTTTTGTACTTCCGTCTTTTCTATCGTACATAACGCCTGCTAATTTTGTAATTTTATCTAGTGCAGATTCTAAAGGATTTATATTTTCTTTAAATACAATACTTGATGTCTCTACAATAGTTGCTGCTGTAAGTTGTCCACCAACACCTAAGCCACCGGCAACTCTTAAAGCACCTGTAGCAGTAGTTGAACTAGCAGTACTTTCATCAACGTACACTTGTCCTTTACTTCCGTTACTTGTACTTCTAAGTACTAAATTGTTAGAAGCACCTGTGCCGCCTCTTACAATAGCAGTTTGGGTTGTACCTGTACTAGGTTGGAATGTTAGTTTACTACTTGAAACATTTAATCCTGTTACACCTCCACTTGTGGATGTGCTAATTAACGGATAGTATGTTGCTGCATCTGTTGTGTTATCGCTTATAGTAATTTCAGTTGCTGCCCAACTTAATTGCCCTGATCCATCTGAAACTAGTGCTTTATTTGCGACATCAGCATCTGTTAAAGGTAATGTAAGTGTGTAATCGCCTGCTAATGTATTTGGCGATTTTAAACCTACAAAGTTGCTAGAATCACTGTCAGCATATTTCATCACAGCTGCGGCGTTAACCATTATATTACTTCCAAACTTTGTTTCACCTGTACCGTTAGGTTCAAATATTATATCATCGTTTGTTTCAATACTTTTAATAGTATTATCTAATGTTGTTAGAGATCCTATAATCGGACCACCTTGTATACCTGTTGTAATTCTACGCATTGTTTTTCCTTCTTAAGCTGTTGATGTTTCTATACCGTATACTACGACAGATACATCAGTACTATTTGCTCGAGCTACAATTTTCTTGCCGGTATCCATTACAATACCGCCTCTTTCAAGTACACCATTACCAATTAATGCTGCATCATATTCTAGATATTCAGCTGTAGTAGGTGCATCTGCTGCTGCTAGAGCAATTCTTACTTGTCTGTTTGTAGCACTTCTGTTCGCGACGCTAACTGTAACTATTGCAAATGTGTCTGCTGGTACGGTGTACACAGTAGTATCTGTAGTAGCTGGTAAGTTTTCTGCGCCTAATCTTCCTGTTGCCATTTTAGTTTTCTCCTATTATCCTCTTAACAAATACTGTACAGCTAGGGGGTAACCTAATACAGTTCCGCTAAAGTTTACGTTTGCTTTGATATTTATCACTTCTGATGCTAGGGTAGTAATTTCATTGGTACCTATGAAAATATCACCTGCTGTAACACTGTTAACATTCAGTGATGCACCACCTCCACCAATTTGTGATTCAATATATGATTTTACTGCTCGCTGTGTTGGTACAACACTATCACTATTAGCAGTAAAGAACGGGTCAGTACTAAATTCGCTAACAGCTGCAGAGTTACCACCAAGTGTAACTTCACCTAGTGTAAGTTCTTGTAGTCCTGCAATGTTAAATGCTTCAGCATTCAATGTTGCAACACCTGTTGACTGTTCAATTGTAAACAAGTCACCAACTCTAAAGTTACCATCTTGGTCAGTACTTGTAAAGAATACTCTACCACCGTTAAGTGATTTTGTTTCGTCTGTTTGATCAGGTAATACTGTTGGAACTCCAGGGTAATTTGATTTGGTAAAGTTTCCTGTACCAATATCTAAGAAGTCATGTCCTGTCAAACGTACTTGCGAATATCTAATTCTTAAAGTAACTGCATCACCATCTGGTGGTGCTTGAGATTCTGTCATTTGTGGTGAAACTTGTAAAAATGCTGTATAAGATCCGTCATTGGATCCTAAGAATGTAACTACGTTAACAAGTTTAAAATATGTTCCTGGTAAACTTGAAAACTCAACGTTAGCACCTGCAACTGGTCTTTCTGTTAATCTCTTAACTGCTATAAACGAACCTGTTTGGAAGAAGTCAGCTTCACCGTTACTTCCTGCTGCAACAACTTCTGCACTTGCAGTAATAAACGCTGAACCTCTAGATACAAAGTTTGGACTACCTAAAGCACCATTGCTTAGTCTTACACTAAACACTGCATCGTTAACATTGTTTGGATCTGTGATAGTAATTGTAGGAGCACTAACATAACCCATTCCAGGTTCTGTCATTCTAACTTCAAATATTTTTTCACTTGCTATACCAACTCTACCTCTTGCTTTAACAGGTAACACAGCTGATATACCTGCGGTTGTAGCTCCTGGTCCTACTGCAACAAATTTTGGCAATCTTTGTGGACCACCAAATGCAATCGCTGTATGTCCAGTTCCTGTAATAGTTGCAGATGTATAACTGCTCCATATTAATCCGTAATCACTATAATCAATTCTATTAGCAATAGTTGTATTTGTAATAGCAAATTGTCCTTGTCCGTAAGTAATTTTGTTGTATACAACATTACCGCCTGAGCCATTATCTGGTAATGTAACTGCTACCCAAGTAATACCATCTAAACTGTAAGCACTTTTTCTATCTGCTGAAGATATTGCAATAAATCTACCATTACCATAAGTTACGTCTTCCCAATTTGAAGAACTAGGTAATGTTCCAGTTGTCCATGTAATACCGTTTGTTGAGTATGCTGTATCAGCAGATCCTCTTTTAATTGCTAGCCATTTTCCACCGCCGTGACATATTGAAGTAAATCCAGTAGCTGGAAGTGCGTCAACTTGTCTAGTAAATGTTGCTCCGTTATCCGAAGTTGCAATGTCACGATCTGCATTACTTATTAATACAAATCTTTCAATGCCTGAATCAAAAACTGTTCCAAATGCTACATCAGTAACACCTGTACCATTTGTAACTGTTACTCCTGCTGGGAAACTAGTTAGTGACCAACTGTTAGCATCATCTGATATACCAACTACTGTGCTTCCTGTACATGTAGCAACAATCTTACTAGGTGCAAAGTCTGACGATCCGTCAAACATTAACCCACTTGATACTGCTCCCCATGTTCCTGTTCCTGGATTTCCAATTGAGTCATCTACCCAATTTGTACCGTCTACTGATCTTTGGAAAGCACCTGATGAGTCATTTGTTAATGCAACAAATTGTCCACCGGAAGCATCACCTGTATGATCAAAAGCAATTACTGCTCCTGTAACAGAATTTATTGTAGATAATGTTATCGAAATATCATGTGTACTAGTTGTTCCACCAACTAGTGATCCGTCAATTGTAAGCACATCTAATCTATTATAGTTAATGCCGCCGTCATTTAAAATTACAAAGTATTTTGTTCCTACTTTTTGTACATCAAATGTTGCGCCAGATCCATCAGTTGTACTTGTCGAAGCTACTCCTGTAAATTCAACTGCTGTTTCAATATATTCTAAATCAGTAAAAGTTTTACTAGATGCTAGTGTAACTGCTGCAGAACTATTTGCTGTTGTTGTAAATGAAACTGCTGGTTCAATTTGATATGTTGAACTAGAGTTTGGAGCAACAATAGTAATACCAGGAACAATTTGATCCCAACCTGCAGTACCATCTGAATCTTTAATAACAGTTGCTACTTTAGACCCTGAATTGTATGTATCAACTAATGCATATTGTCCTGCACCTGCACCACCAGTAACATAAATTTTCATGCCTGGATATGCTGTACTTGGTTGTCCGTCTGTAGCACTTAAAGTAATTTGTGTTGTTGAACCTGCTTGTGCAGTATTTGCTGTAATTAAGTATGAACTACCGCCTGCATCTCCAGATGAATCATCTAAATCAAGTATTCTACATTGCGAAACTGCGCCATCTCTAAATTCGTTAGCAATTAGTTTTTCGCCTGTACCTGGTCCAAATATTTCAATTTGTGCTCTGTTGTAGTCTTGTCCAGCATGTGAATATTCTACTGATAATAACTGTGCAGTGTCTGTTTCAACATTAGAAATAGTAGCGTTATATTGTCCTGCATTATCAACTACTGCTGATACTGGTACTTCTTCGCTATCAACACCTTCTGCAACTGATCCAAAATCACCATAAGAGTTGTTACCGTTTGTTGCACGTACTCTACCACCATTTTCAGCCAAGTATCCAACATGTGAGTAGTATGTAAACACAGACACAAGTTCTGCTCTACCGTTATTTGTAATCCATGCACCAATACCATCTGATATAACCTGTGTAAAGTCATTACTAACAATCGAATCGTTACCGCCATTATGCAATGCACCGTCAATTTTTTGACCTATAGCTGCATAACCAAACGTTGTACAGTTTTGTACATATGGTGAACGTGCTGTAATCCATGCTCTTTTATCGTCTGGTCCCCATCCCGGATCTAACGATGCATACGCACCAGCTGTTGGACGTCTTGTTCCGTAAGCGTTTGCTGCACCTAAGTCACCTTGTAGACCATCCATAGTCATCATTCTCAATCCTGTACCGTTACGTAAGTAGTAGAAATCTTCTTCTTGCGAACCTATTACACCGTTGATATAATATCTTGCTGCCAGTCTTGATCTATAGTTTCCTGGATAATGTTGTTCTATAATTGTATAAGTGCTAGAAGGTCTGTAGTTGTTTGCAAATCTTCTATCAAATTCTTGTGGGTAAATTAAATCTTCTATAATTGCATCTATGTATTTGTTTACATCTCTTGTACATGCTGCTAAGGAATATTCATAATCTGCTTTGACCACAAACTGTCCTGCTGTTGAAGTTGTTAATCCAAATGCTGCACCGTCAGCTGTTGCACTAATTGTAAATGTTGTAGGAGACATAATATCTTTTACATAGTATGTTGTACCTGCAACTAGTCCTGCATCAGTAACTGCATTTGTAGAATCGTCTGGTGTTTCAAATTCAATTGCTAGTCCTTGTGACAACCAACTAGTATCACTAATAGTAAGTAAATCACTTGTTTCGTTTGTATTTGTAACAGTATCTTTGAAATATTCATTTACGTATGCTTGTACTTCCGCAATTATAAAGTCTCTATTGCGTCTTACTTGAGTAACTGCACTATAATTGTTATTACCAGTATATGCATCAACTGCACCTTCTGCACCACCACCAAATATAATATCATCTATCCATTTAAATGTGTCATCTACACCATTTTGGGCAGTTGCAAATGCACCTACATTTTGTCTGGCTAGTTGTCTCGATAATTCAAAACTTGCAAGTGAAGCAGTCTTTTGATCACCTAAAACTTTTGCACTAGGTCTACGTCTATAACTGTATGCCGCAACAATACTCGCAAAGTTTGTTCCTAGCATAAAGTCAAAACGTGATGCTTCCATAATCAATCCTATGTCTCTAGAACATTTAGCATGACTATATTTAAATCCTGAATATGTGTCTGATATAAATTGTATTGTTGAAGCAACAATATCTTTTCTATCACTGTTTAAGTTTGAAACTGCTGATTGTAATTCTGCTGATTCTGCTGTAATTGTTGGAAATACAACTGCTGGTACACTATCAGTATTTCCTGCTGTTAATGCATTTGTTATGATTGTTATTTTATTTCCAATCTCAGTAGCTTCAGTTCCACTTGCAGGTGTACCTGGAGTTACTTGTGTTTGAGCATTTCCTGATTGTTTTGTAACTGCATTTTCTTGTACAATAGACTGTATAATAGTTGACATATGAGTATATGCCGCTACAGTTTCACTAACTTGTCCTGCTGGATATATTGCACCAAATATTCCAAAGTAAGATTCTACAATACGTGTAGTAGCTTGTGTACCTTGATAAAGAATATCATAACTTAGTGCGTCTACTATATACTTTACATCTCTTGCACATTTAGCCTGATCATAACCTGCAGGCGGAGTATTATTATTTACATACGCAACTACATCTGCTGCAATAAATGCTTTGTTAGCCTGTAAGTTATCTTTTGCATCTTTTCTATTTTGTACAACACTTGTTGGATCTGGGAAAGTAATTGCATCTACAGGAGATACTCCATTTTCGCCTGGTCCTGAGTTATTTTCAATAATATCAACTATCTCATCAAATGCTGCATCACTTCTTGTTTTTGCAGTACTACTTCCAGCTGCACTTGAACCGTCAGTTGTTAAACTAATACCTGAAAGTTCTTTTGCTTTTTTAATTGAACCAACAGTTTGAACTCTTTGTTGTTGTGTATTATATGCATTTGTAGGTCTTGTATATGATATACCATTAAACACACCGTTATAATTTGTTCCTAAAGCAACATCATATGTTACATCTGTAATAATATTTGTTAAATCTCTTCTACATACAGCACTGTTATATTGGTATGTTCCAAAGTTACTGTTTATAAAGTCAATTGCTTGCTCTTGTATTCCTGTTGTTGCATTACTCAAAATATCACTTGAATTTAATAGTTCTGCACTTACATTTGATAAACTTGGATATGTCACAGCAGGAGCACTTGATACGCCATTTGTAATAATATTAATAATTTTGTCCATCAATGCAGCCGCTTCTGTTGCCGCTGCTCCTGAACCTGCTGTACCGCCAACTTGTGTTGATACAGATTGTTCTGGTGGATTAATTGTAATACCTTGGATAATAGTTTGTAAGTGTGTTTTTAATAATCCGTAAGCTGCAATAGTTGCTGTTTTTTCTGAACTATCAATTTGTAAATTTCCGCTACTTCCGTCAAAGTATGCTTTACCAGCATTTAAACTTTGCCAATCACCTTGATATGATAAATCATACGCAATAGCATCAATTATATAACCTGTGTCTTGTTTACATTTTGTTTTACTGTAAGCAATGGTTGGATAATTTGTTGTTATATATGCAATAATTTCGTCTTGTATGAATGATTTATTTGCAAGTATTAAGTTTCTTCCGTATCCATAATTTACATCATGTATTGAATCTAGCCCAATTAAAGATGCTTCAATCTTATTACCAACTCCAAAATCAATATTTCTTTTGATCATTCTAGTTAGTTGTTCAACTGCTTTTTCTTGATCTGCTTCTGCTAAAGGAAACTGTTGAGATTGTACTTTTGTATTTCCTGTACTAGAAGTAACTGTAACACCTCTTACAACATCACCAATAACTGGCTCCATTCTATCTAATGCACGGAAACTAAATGGCACATCGCTTTTTGATGTTAACACAGTGTTACTTGCTTTTCGAGGTTGTACTTGTGTTGAACGTAATTCATCTCCAAGTATACATGTTTCTGCAGGAACAATGATTGGTAGTGTTTCGTAATATTTTCCTGTAGACACTTTTAATAAACTTGTTCTAATTAATCTTGTAGGAATATTATCGTCATTACCAGCAGTAATTGCATCTGTAACAATTTTCCATAGTCCTTGTATTTCTGCAAAAGATCCAGTCTCTGCACCAATAGTTGCATCTTTGTGTTGTACTACAACTGCTGTAGAATTGTCACCGTTTAATGCTTGATAGTTTATTGTAGGATCAGTTTGAGTAAGAACGTTTGCAATAACTGTCTGTGCATATGCAATACTTGCATTAGTTTCAGCTTCTTGACCTAAAATATAAAATGCTCCTGGCTCATTAACATACTTTAATGCTGCTTCTCTTGAACGTACATTACCACCGTGTGTTAAATCCCATATTAGGGCATCAACTAAAAGTCCAACATCTCTTTCACATTTTTCTGAATCAAATGTATATGATCCTGCAAAAGGACTAATTGTGTTTGCAATTTGATAACGTGTCCATTCAACTGCTTCGCCTTGAATAAACTGTCTGTTCATTTCTAATAATGTTCTTGTGTTTGGTCGTTTAGCACCTTTATCAATTTGTTCACAAGCATGTCTAATTGATGCATAAGGCTTATCAATGTTTCCTCCATATATAGGATAATCACCGTTGACGCCATGTTCTGCAACATAGTATACATCATCTGCATAACCTAAGAATCCCCACTCTGGTAATTTGTCATTACTTACTTTAAGTACTTGACCAATTTCACCAATAGGTAATCTTGCTGGTCCGTTTCCACTATAGTAAACTAAGTCGCCGTCTGTTGTTAAAACACTTGATTCACTACCAATAGATAAAACATTCCAGTATGTACCTGTAGTATCTGCATCAGGTCTACTATTTTCTGCACCTGCACTTAAAGATGAATAGTCATCGCCTTCACTTATATGTCCTAGTATACAAATATAACTGTTGTCGCCAAACTTAACAATGTCACCAAGCATGTATTCTGCTTCGTCAGTCCAGTTGCTTCTCCATTTTACACCTGTTTGTAATAACTGCCAATAACTTGTATTAGGTGGTTGCTGATTTAAGTGATCTGCTATACATAGATACTGATAACCGCCATTGGTTACTACTGTACCAACTTTGTATTCAAATTGTGTACTATCTTCAGCCCAATCGCCTAAAAATTTAATTCCTCTACTAAACAAATCCCAATCGTCTGCGTTTGATGTAGGTCTTTGATTTGTATGATTTGTTTTTGAAATATACTGATATCCACCGTATGTTACAATGTCGCCAGGTTGATATACTCCTTCGTAACTCCAAATATTTTCATATTGTATTCCTTGTACAAACTGATCCCAATTAGATTCATCGTTGTCAAAGTTTCCGGTAGATGTATGATATGTTGTGCATATCCATAAACTTGCACCATACTTAACAACATCATTTAATTTATATCTTGTACCACCAGATGTCCAATCACCTAAGTAATCTATACCTTCATTAAAGGCATCCCATTTAGATTGATCAGCTTCTAGTCCATCAGCTACAAGAGTTGCAGATGTATGTACTGTATTAGCAACGTATGTTTTACCACCGTACTTAACTAAGTCGTTTATATAATACTTTGTTTCTACGCTCCAAGCACTTCTCCAGTCTAAACCTTCAGCATATGTAGTCCAGTTAGATTGGTCAGCTTCTAGTCCGGTAGAAGAATCAGCAGCTGATGTATGAGCAGTATTACAAATATATAACGAAGCACCGTATCTTACTAAGTCGTCAACTAAATATTCTGAAGCAGGTGACCAATCGCCTTTCCAGCTTTGTCCATCTGCCATTATGTTCCATTTCGATGGAACTATGTTTAAGTCTGTTGAAAACTCTGCAGCAGACGAGTGTCCACTTACACATATATATGCTTTACTTCCGTATGTAATTACGTCATCTCTGTAATATGTTGTGCCAGTTGACCACGCATCTTTCCATACAAAACGTATTCTACCTAATTTAAATTCTGCCATTTGTATACTCCGTTACTGTATTTATGCTCTCTTGAGTTTTGTTGTTATTGTGTGGTATCATTGAATGTCCTTAAAAGTAGCATCTGTGATATCATTGTTCCTCCAACGCCTGCTTTCGCGCCTGAAAAATCTGCTTGTTTAGGTATGTTTAAAACAACTCCTGTAGTTGTTTCAATAACATTTTCGAAGCCTCCGCTATTACCTATTCTTGTAACACCAGCAACTAACTGGTTAGTTTCAATGTCTTGTCCACCTTCTGATAATCTATTAGTCAGGAATGTTGCAATAGCTCGTTGTGTTGGAACTACATTGTTTGAATCTTCTGTAAAGTTAACATCTGTTGAAAACTCTCTAACTACAGCGCCTGAACCACCAAGTCTAACACCACCTAGTGCAAGTTCTGAAAGTCCGTCTAAGTCAAAGAATTCAGCACTAATAGTAACAATACCAGTTGCCTGTTGCACAGCAAATAATTCACCTGCTCTAAAGTTACCGTCTTGGTCTGTACTTGTGTAGAATACTCTACCACCGCTTACTTCTAACACTTCGTTTTCTGGAGCATTTACAAAATATGCACCGCCTGCGTATAACGTAGGATAGTTAGTTTCTGCAAAGTTACCTGTACCAATGTCTAAGAAGTCATGTCCTGAAATACGACATTGTGAGTATCGTTGTCTAAGAGTAGCTACTGTAGCATGTGCTAAATTGTTTTCAATTCGTAGTCTTGGAGTTAAAGTTAATCTTATTAATCTAGTGCCATTTCCTGTTCCGTCGTCACCTAAATCAGTAACAGTAGTTCCTGCGTATAATTTTTCATCAGTTGGATCATCTGTTGTAGTATCTAGTATAGAAGCAAATCTAATTTGGACACCTGGTCCTGGAACTGTTCCAACTCCAGATAATGTAACTACATTAGATTCTGGATAGTAGTCTGCAAATCCGTCACCAGTAATAGTAACAGTTGTACTAGATTGTTTATAACCTGAACCTCTAGCTATAAAGTCTGGTTGAGCAAGTACACCATTACCAATTCTATTTTCTAAGTATACAGGCAAAGTAATATCATCTGCTGTTGCTACAATACTAATTGTAGGTACTGATGTGTATCCGCTGCCTGGATCCCATATTTTTACTGAATTGAATGAATTAGCAAGAATATTAGCTCTTACTTTAGCAAGGGCTCCTGTAGATACTTTGCTTATTCCGCCAACTGAGACACTATCTGCAATACATAACCAAGTTCCTGTTTTATTAGGATTACCAAAACCTACTGTTGCCCAAAATTGCGTTGATGATAAATTTTTCTGTTGCCACTGATATCCGTTTTCAGATATAGTAACAAACGATGTAGTTCCTCCTACAGCGTCTCCACCAATTGCTAATCCTTGTTGATCGCATACTGCCATAAAAATACCTTGACCATATGCAAATGACTTCCAGTTATGTCTAGTTGATCCGTCTTCTGATGGTAAGTCTCCGCCATCATACCAAGTAGTTCCGTTTAAACTATATACAGCTTTTCCGTCTTTAGTTATAGCAACAAATCTACCTGCTCCGTATTCTAATCCTAAGAAATCATATCTATCTGCTGGTATTGCTCCAGTTGTTCTTGTCCATGTAATGCCATCTGTAGATGTTGCAACATCTCTTTCTTCAGATCCTGAAATTGCAACAAATTTTCCTTGTCCATATGCAACGCCTTGCCATTGTGATAATGCACTGTCGCCTGCAACATCGTCTGGTATACTTTGAGTAACAAAGTTAACTCCGTCAGCACTGTATGCTATGTCATTTGAATTAGGTGCTACTGCTACCCATTTATTGCCTCCGAATGCAATATCATACCATGCATGTGCAGCTGGCATTGTTCTTTGTGTCCAAGTAACTGCATCTGGAGAAGTTGCACATCTAGCTTCGTCTGGTGAAATTGCAACAAACTTATTATCTCCTGCAGCTATTCTTGACCATCCGCTACCTGGTGCATACGGAAGATTAACTTCTGCCCATGTACCTGATTCTCCTGTAGAACTATATTGTACAAAGTTTGGATTTGCAAGTAAAACAAATGTTCCTGCAGATGCTGATCCTGAAGTTGTAAATGTAGTAATACTATTAGTTGAATCTTCAGTTGTTCCTGTAACTGTAATTGTTAAATCGTTAGCCGGTGTTGTACCACCTATTAAATTACCTGCAATAGTAATAGTGTCATTTACAGCATATCCTGTTCCTGCAAAGTTAATAGTTACTATATAAGTTGTACCTTCTTTTGTAACATTCCAAACTGCTGCAACTGCTGTAACACCGTCAGTTGTTCCTGTACCTGGAGTTCCTTCAAGTGCTGTAAATATTGAACTTGTATCACCAAATACTATATCTTTTGCAACTCTACCATTTAATAAATTAGCATCTTCTGCTGCAAATCCAGGTGATGTAACTGTCATTCTAGGTTCAATTGAATAAGCTGCATTTGTTGTTAAACTTGCTACTGCCGGTGTTCCTGGGATAATATTATCCCAACCAACAGTGTCATCTGACTCTTTATAAATTGTTGCAGTTTTATTTGATGCGTTATATGCTTGAATATATCCATACTGTCCTGCACCATCTCCTGAAGTAATAATTAATCTCATTCCTAAAATTTCTGCTTCAGTAAAACTTGAACCTTGTGTTAAAATTATTGATTCTGAAGAGTCTGCTGTAACTTGTGCGTTACTACCATATAAGGTGTAGCCAGATCCTCCAGCAGCACCTGAATCAGGTGGCACATTTAATCTTGACTGGAATAATCCTCCGTCTCTTGAATCTGAAAATTGTAAGTTAGCACTAACACCAGCACCAACAACATTGAATGTAGCGTTAGTATATTCTTGACCGGCATTATCATATTCTAGAATTTGTATATTATCACCAAAGCCAGATGTTTGTGCAGATTTAACTGTTGCTTCATTATTTCTGTTAAACACTGCTACTGTTTGTGGTGTCTCTAAAGGATCGTTACCATCTGCAATTGATCCAAAGCTACCATAAGAGTTGTTACCATTTGTAGCTCTTATTACTCCACCGTTTTCTGCTAGATATCCAACTTGTGAATAATATGTAAACACAGAAACAAGTTCTGCTCTTGCATTGTTTAAAACCCAGGCGCCAATTCCATCTGATATAACTTGTGTAAAGTCATTTGATACCATAGATTTATTTCCGCCGTTGTGTAATGAGCCGTCAATTTTTTGTCCAACTGATGCAAAACCTAAAGTAGTTACACCTTGTATATAAGGTGATCTAGAATTAATCCAACATCTATTGTCGTCTGGTCCCCATCCTGGATCTAATGAACAATACGATCCGCCTGTTGGTCTTTGGTATAAGTCAAAAACACCCGGAGGATTCAATGTGCCTGTTAATCCGTCTAGTGTACAATTTCTTAAACCTGTAATATCTCTAAAGTAAAATAAATCATCACCAGCACTACCTGTAGTAGCATTAGCATATCTTCTTGCTGATTGTATACTGTAGTAGTTAGAATTGTAATCTAAGTCGTTAGTAAATCCTCTTATAAATGCTTGGAAATCATTTACTACTCTAGTTTTTGTAAACGTTTGTTCTGTACCATAATTAAGTTGTAACCAAGCCCAAATTTCTTCAGCTATAAATAGTTGATTATTTTTTAATTGTGTTGTAGCTGCTCTAATTGATTCTCCGCCTACCTTACTAACATTACCTGTCATAGTAGGTTGAATAAATCCTGTTTTTGTTCTAAAGCCAATTTCATCTACAACATTATCTATTAGTACAGATATATCAGCAACTGGAAGTGCGCCTGAAGCAAGTCCTGTTGATAAATCTTGTGTTAATGTGTTACCAGTTGTCGGTGTATGAGGTTGATTGTTCATTACAGCAAAAACAAATGTTTCTAAATGTTGAAAGCCTAATTGTAAGTATGGAAAATCATTTAAATATTCTGCTATAGGTGGTGTAGCTACAATAGTTGTAGAGCGGAGTTCGTCGCCCATTACAACAGTTCCTGCATTTACACTTATAGGTCCTATCTCTTCGTAACGTCCAGTAGCAACTCTAATTTTTACTGGTACAGCAGATGCATAATTATCTAAAACATAATCAGCAGCATATCTTACTGTTTTAAAAGGTAAATTTTCTCTAGTACCTCTACCAGGTTCATCAATTCCATTTGTTGCTACCCAGATTACATCACTATCACCTGTAAAGTTTCTCCAAAAAGCATCATACTCAGTAGTTACACTTAATAGTTGATCTTTTTCACCTATTTCTAAATTAGTGTTACCTTTTGTAGAACCGTCACCTTGTAGTGTTCTACTTAATCCAAATGTTAATAAGTCTCCGGTTTGTTTTAAACCTGCAGTTTCTCCTGCATCAACTAAAATATCCCAGTAATAAAATCCGTTGCCGTTATCTCCTGGAAAGTTTTGGTTTGTACTTACATGTTGCAAATTATTTGTGTATGCTGTACCTAAATAGTAAGCAACATCACCTAAAAGATATTCTGTATCTCCTGCCCAAGTTCCGCGCCATCTTACACTTTCGCCAATTTTTTCCCAAACCCCGTCGTCTAGATAATCTGCAGAACTTCCGTCTTGGAAGTTTCCTCTAATCTCAATTAATGCTCTATAAAGTATGCCTCCACGCTGTACAATATCTCCTGGTCTGTATGCTGATGTTTCGTTCCAAAACCCTCTATACTGATAACCATTTGCAAATTTAATCCAATTACGTGTACTATCTGAAGGGTCTCTATAAGGGTCGCTATCAAAGTTTGTTGCTGTTGCATACCATATTTCTCCACCGTATCTTACAATATCTCCTATACTATATTGTGTACCGGGGTTCCAATCTCCATCAAATTTAAATCCAGGAAACTCTACAATAAAATTATCAGGATTTAATGCAACTGTATCTGAGGTATGTGAAGTTGTACAACGGAATATTGTGCCTCCATACTGTACAAGATCGTTTAACTGGTAGTTGGTACTAATTGCCCAAGCACCTTGGTATTCTCTACCTTCAAAGAATAATTCCCACTTAACGAGATCGTCTTCTAATAATGTCTGTGCTACGTGCCCT